>Ga0209345_10000022_pt1 | contig 309895 bp, 274 predicted proteins | sample Cruoilmetagenom7_FD_187294 | JGI IMG/M metagenome (GOLD analysis project Ga0209345, IMG submission 187294) | Oil polluted marine microbial communities from Coal Oil Point, Santa Barbara, California, USA - Sample 7 (SPAdes) (version 2) | ecosystem: Environmental > Aquatic > Marine > Oil seeps ... | reverse complement strand
CTCTGGCCGTGAGCGGCTAGCCCACTTCCTTGTCTATTTCTGGAAAGAAACTTAGGGTAGGCTCATTCCAATGTCAATAGTTACCACAGTATTTTGTATTCGTCATATGCTAGCATTCGTATGTAAAATTATTACAATCCACCAGCGCAAACACAGCAGGGCGTTCAGGCATAGGACTCAACGCCGCATCTGTCGGACGATATTGGTAACCACGCCAAAGATCTCAAAATCAGACGCCTCCGTAATCAACATCACCGGATAGGCCGGATTGCGTGGCATCAGGCAGGGATGTGGCGTGGTGTTCAGCTCCTTCACTGTCATTTCACCATTGATACTGGCGATGATAATATCGCCATGTCTGGCCTCCAGTGAGCGATCCACCACCAGCACATCATTGGGGGCGATCCCGGCATCACGCATCGAATCCCCCTGTACCCGCACAAAAAACGTCGCCGCTGGATGACTGATACACAACTGATTCAGATCCAGGGTTTGCTCCACGTAATCCTGCGCCGGCGACGGGAAGCCTGCTGACACACGTTCCAGATATAACGGAATACGCAATGCTGATGCCTTAAGCAGATCCGTGTCTGCGAAACAACCGATCAGTACCACAGCGCTCATGCACACCTCATTAAAATACTGTTTATACATACAGTATCTCTCAAGGGGCACGAAGCAGGCAAGTGGTAAATGTGAGGCAGTGGAGGTAGTCTATTTGTTTTTCTGCTCCCGCCCAGTGAACGTTAATCTGAAAGGGGTGTGCAAGTGAACAAAATTTTAAGATGTCTGTATAGCGGCACAACTTATTTTGTGCAAGAGTTTGTAGGGCAAATCATTGCGGCTGTGATTCTATTGGCAGCTTTGGTTTCTTGGTTTTATTTTTCATCTATATATGCCGCCATTCCAGTGGTTCTATTAGGTTTTTTAGCTTGGGGTGTAGTGAGCAAGGCTTTTAAAAAAAGCAAATCAGGAAACCCTAATGATGCCAGTCACTAGGACTGCCTATATGCCGCTTTATGTTGTGGCAGCCCTTGCTGAAGAGCTTATAGCTGATTGGAGTCTGGTAATGAATGGTGAAGATCCTTTCAGAATTCAGCCGCTACAATAGAGGTTTAATCATGCATCCATCTGTTAGAAGCGTCACGCCGCTTGAGAATTATCTACTATCAGTAGAGTTTGCCAACGGTGAGCAGGGTATCTTAGACATGAAGCCCTACTTGGATTTTGGGGTCTTCAAACGACTTACAGAGCACAATTCATTCAATCAGGTTCGTGTGTCTTTCGACACCATAGAGTAGAGCTCAGGGGGTAGACCTTGATCCTGAGTTTGTTTATCAAAAAACTAAGCGTTTGAGCGCACAACAAAGCGTCGCAGCTGATGTGCAATCGCACAACTGAGCTTTGCTTTATCAACACGCTGGTTGCCGAAGTGCTAAACACTAAGGAGTAAACGGTGCTGAAACCGGTCATACAGCAAGAAGCAACAGGATGCGGCATTGCATCTGTGGCTAACATACTGGGCAAAAGCTACTCAGAAATGAAGAGCATAGCCAATGCTATGGGTATCTATGCTGACGATAAATCGCTGTGGTCGGATACTCAGTATGTCAGGACGCTATTGTCTCATGCCGGGGTCGAGGTCTCTGCTGACGAGGTTCCGTTTGTATCTTGGGATGCATTGCCGGATTTAGCGTTACTGTCCATAAAGCACCATCAGGAAAATGGTAAAAATTTCTGGCACTGGGTTGTGTTTAAGCGTGTAGACGGCCAGTCTTTAGTACTGGATTCGGCCAGTTATCTGCCAACCAATGTTCGAACAGATTTCAATCAGATGCACCCCAAGTGGTTTATCGAGATAAAGAATATATAACCGACCCTTTAAGCCGTTCCTGCGGACCTGGGCAGAGGATATGGGGATATCAGGAGTAGCTGGCATGAATTATATTGATATGCTTGTGCTGTTTGTCGTGATGCTGGTATTGGCACTTGTGCCCAGCAGCAGTGTAGCCCTGGTGGTGGCTCGATCTTCGACAGCCGGATTCTTGAACGGTGCTGCTGTGGCATTCGGCATTCTGGTTGGTGACCTTATTTTTGTATTTTTGGCCATTTTGGGCATGGCAGCATTAGCTGAAACAATGGGTAGTTTTTTCCTGATCTTGAGGTATATGGCGAGTGCGTATTTAATCTGGCTGGGTATCAGCCTGCTGAGGTCCAATACTAGAGTACAGGTCTCCACTGGCCGCTCAGCTTCAACACTATCAGCCAGCTTTTTCTCTGGTCTAATCATTACTCTCGGTGATATAAAAGCCATTTTTTTCTATGCAAGCTTGTTTCCTGCATTTGTCGATCTGACGACTATCGCTACGTCAGACATTGCAACGATTATTGTGTTGACTGTCGTTGCAGTCGGCGGTGTTAAACTGGGTTATGCTTATTTCGCCAGCAGGATTCTGTCCTGGACTAAGGGCAGAGCACCAGGCGTTGTTAAAAAGACCGCTGGCGGTTTTATGGTTGGTGCAGGCACATACCTTATGGTAAAAGCCTAATGAATTGAAAATCCCACGTTGGAGGTTGTAGATGGAAGATGATTTTGAAGTTGAAATGAGTGCTTTAAGCCAGGAGCTGACGGCTGAGGGTAAAACTGTTCAGGTCGATATTTACCGTGGCGACACGGGAGGCTGGATTCTTGAAGTGATTGATGAATCGGGTGTTTCGACAGTCTGGGAAGATGAGTTCGATACAGAGGAAGCCGCACTGGATGAAGTTAAGGCGACCATCAGAGATGAAGGTATCGATTCGTTAATTGGTATGGATGTGTAAATGACACAGACTTAATCATACCGGGTTCCGTGGTGCGGATGGGGCTGGCATAGGAAACAGCCCGTTAACAGAGAACTCCTCCAGATAAAAGTTGAAAGTCTGTTGGGAACCCATCGCTTTAAAGGTTACCTGTTCCTGGGTTAGTTCACAAAACCAGTTGTCTCTGGATTGCGGCGCCTGGTCAGTGAATGCGGCGGGTGTAAAGAGGGCTGCGCACAGTTCATCACGAGCTGAGCGGGCCGATAGATATTCAAAGGCTTCTACCCCAGCTTCTCTCATGTCGGTACCTAATGCTTGAGTCCGAGAATACTCAGTGCGGTGACGCAATGCTGCCGTGAATGCACTCAAGGGTGGCTGTTGAAGCTGGATACCTTTATCGGTCTTATAACCCACTGTGAACACCGTATGCTCGGTATTCAATTTTACTGCTGGTGCCGTTCCTTCCATTGAGCGGAGAAACACGAAGCGGTAGAAGGCGGATTCAGACAGGTCACCACACGCATAATTCCCTGAACAGTTTGTACCTGTATAGCAGGAACACCGCCAGTAAGCTTGTTCTGTGAGCGCATGAAATGTTTGATCCAGACCTGGTCACCCCCGGTGAGTGCAAATAGTGCCCGGGCGGCTCTGATCAACAGTAGGGCCAGTTCACCTTGTTTACTGTCGGGACTCAGGTCCAGGTTTTGCTTTAAGCGTGTTATCGCGGTTCTATGCACACCAATCACCTTGCCCAGCTCATCTTGCTTGAGTGTCAGCTGTTATTTTATCTCTGCCACAGCCTCCAGCACTGCTTCACAACAGCGTCAACATGCCTGTTGATTTCCTCACCAGGTTGTCTGGGTGGAAGTTGATGCAAGGCACGCACTATGTCCAGTCCTGCAAGCATGCTCAAAAACAACTCGGCGGCATGCTCAGTATCAGTACACTCTATACGTCCTGCCTCTTGTTGTATTTTTAACCAGCCGCTCAAGGTGTCTAAGGCGTTTTGAACACTGTTGTTGTACATGCTGTGCAGTAGATCCCGATCTACTTCGTGCAGGCTGCCCAGCAAACGCAGAAAATTGAGGTGTTCATGGCTGAGTACGAAATGTGCCAGATTTAGTGCAAAGTCATACAGTGCTTGCTGAGGTGTTTGGTCCTGCTCAGGTTCGATAACCAGGTATTGAAGTAATGTATTGCACTGGCGATGAATGATGGCTTCGATCAGTGTGTTTTTTTCGTTAAAGCGGTTATAGACCGTTACTTTTGAAACGCCTGCATTGCGTGCCACCGCTTCTATCGAGAATTTAGCTGGGCCCTGGGTGAACAGAAGTTCTGTGGCGGCATCCAGAATAGCAACTTCTTTGTTGGGATCGACAGGTCGTCCTGATCGTGACTTACAAGGCACTTTTTTATCCATTTCAATTAGTGTACGATGGCGTTCATTAATCATAGTGTATTCTTGAGTCGATTACCATGCATAGACCCTTATTTTTTATGGCTATTGTGTTGCTAATGCTGGGCTGTAGTCCAGATAATGGCGCATCCAATGCACCACAGTCTGCGGCTCCCTGGGTTCGAACTCTGGTAGTGAGTGATGCCTCTTCTGCTTTTCTGAAGCTATCCGGCACAGTAAAAGGGCGCTATGAAACACCCGTTGCCTTTCAGGTTTCGGGCCGTATTCTGGAGCGCTATGTTGATGCGGGTCAGCGGGTCGAAGCGGGGCAGTTGCTGTTCCAGTTGGACCCGCGTGATTTGTTAGCCTCGGTGCGAGTGGCTGAAGCTGACATGAAAACGACTGAAGCGGCATTGGCAATTGCACGCAGCGAGTTGAATCGTCAACAAACACTGGTAGACGGCCAGTTTGTCAGCCGCCAAACCCTGGAGCGTTATGAGCTGACACTGCGTGAAGCCATCAGTCGTCATCAGGCGGCTAATGCTGTGTTGGAGCAGGCACGTAATGCTGTGGATTATGCTGAACTGCGTGCTGAAAAAGCGGGCATACTGAATGCCGTGACAGCTGAGCCAGGACAGGTGGTCATCATGGGGCAGGCTCTGGCTACTCTGATTGACGATAGCTCACTTGAAGCGGAGGTATATCTGCCTGAAGGTGAGGATGCTCCAGCGTCTGGTAGCCTGTTGATTGATGGTGAATCATTAGCGATTACTTTGCGGGAGGTGGCAGCTTCGGCTGATCCTGACAGTCGCAGTTGGCGGGCACGTTATCGTATTGAGTCGCGCTCTGATGCCTTAAGTCTGGGCAGTGTGGTACAGGTCAGGCTTGACCAGCCACTGCAGGAGACAACCTTTAGTGTGCCCCTGGGCGCACTGGATGAACGCAGTCAAGGCGCTCAGGTCTGGCAAGTAGTTGAGGGGCAGGTGCAGCCTGTGCCTGTGGAGGTGCTGGAGCTGAGCCAGGAATATGCCCGTATTCGCGCTTCCCTGACGCAGGGTAGTCGCATTGTTGCGCTGGGCACGCATTTATTAACGCCGGGCATGCAGGTCAGGGAGCAGGCGCGATGAATTTTCCCAATTTGTCAGCCCTGGCAGTGCGTGAACGCTCGGTAACCCTGTTTTTTCTTCTCCTGTCTGTCTTTGCCGGTGTCTATGCGTTTTCATCTTTGGGGCGTGCCGAAGACCCATCCTTCACTGTACGGGTGATGGTGGTGTCGGCTATCTGGCCCGGTGCCACACCGACCGAGTTACAGGATCAGGTTGTTGACCGTCTGGAGAAACGCATTCAGGAAGTGGAGTACCTGTATAAAATTGAAACCACGATACGTCCGGGTCGGGCCGATTTACAGATAGAGTTCGAGGACTTTTCACCCAGTGAAAAGGTGCCTGATCTGTTTTATCAGGTACGTAAGCGCATGCTGGATGAAGCCGGAAGTCTGCCTGCGGGGGTCATAGGTCCGATCGTTAATGATGATTTTTCAGATGTGTATTTCTCGCTGATTTCACTGACGGCACCGGGTATGCCGATGCACAGCCTCACCCGTGAAGCGGAATCTGTCCGTGATCGTTTACAGCGTGTGCCTGGCCTGCAAAAAGCGCTGTTACTGGGCGAGCGCAGTGAGCGGGTGTTTATCGACTTTGATATGAACCGCCTGAATAACCTGGGGTTGTCAGCAGAGCAGATTTTTGCCGCGATTGAAGCCAGTAATCGTATGATGCCGGCTGGCTTTGTTGACCTGGACGGGCCACGCGCCTACCTGCGTGTGGATGCTGATCTGGCGGACCTCGATCAACTGGCTGCTTTGCCGATACGTGTGGGTGACCATCTGCTAAAGCTGTCTGATCTGGCGGATATACGGCGAGGTTACGAAGACCCTCCCTCCTATATGATCAGAGCGGATGGTGAAGCGGCCATATTGCTGGGCGTGGTGATGCAGGCCGGTCAGAACGGCCTGGAGTTTGGTGAACGTCTGACGGCCTTTATTGATGCTGAACAGGCCGCGTTACCCCTGGGTATGTCTTTACATATGCTGACCAATCAGACCGAAGCGATCAGTCAGGCCGTTGATCTGTTTCAGATCAAGTTCCTGGTGGCAGTACTGGTCGTTATGGCTGTCAGCATACTGGCGATTGGCTTTCGTGCGGGTCTGGTGGTAGGTATTGCCATCCCCGTTACCATCGGCCTGACCTTCCTGTTGATGAAAATTACCGGGATCAATCTGGATCGTATCACTCTGGGTGCCTTGATTATCGCCCTGGGGTTACTGGTGGATGATGCCATCATCGCCATTGAAATGATGATCGTTAAAATGGAAGAGGGCTGGGAGCGGGTGCGCGCGGCCAGTCATGCCTGGAGTGTGACGGCCGCCCCTATGCTGTTTGGTACGCTGGTGACGGTAGCGGGTTTTGTCCCGATCGGCTTTGCCCAGTCAGGTGTGGGTGAATATGCCGGCAATATCTTTTGGGTGCTGGCCTTTGCACTGCTGGTTTCCTGGCTGGTGGCTGTGACTTTTACGCCTTATCTGGGAGTGAAGCTGCTGCCATCCTATACTCAGCATCAGGCTGGAGATATCTATCAAACACGTTTTTACCAGTATCTGCGAGGCGTGGTAAACACCTGTGTGCGTTATCGTAAAACGGTCGTGCTGTCGACACTGATGTTGTTGATACTCAGCGGTGTGGGTATGGCAACGCTGGTACAAAAGCAGTTTTTTCCAGGTTCAGACCGTCCAGAGGTATTGATCGATATTTACCTGCCGCAGGGCAGTGCAATCGGCACGACAGAAGCCACGGTAAAACGCCTCGAAGCCATATTGGAAACGCTGCCCGAAGTGAAAAGCCTGTCATCCTATATCGGTGCGGGTGCGCCTCGATTCTTTATTTCGGCTAACCCTGAACAGCCTGATCCGGCCTTTGCCAAGATCATTGCCATAGGCCATGATGCCGGTGCTCGTGATCGTATTATGGCGGAGATGAATCGTCACCTGGAGGCAGGTGAGTTTCCTGAAGCACGGGTACGCGTTACCCGTTTGCTATTTGGACCGCCGGTTATCTGGCCTGTCAGCTTTCGCGTGCTGGGCCCGGATACTGAAGTCTTGCGTTCCATCGCTCACGAGGTGCGTAATCTGATGGCGGCGCATCCCAATACCGTGATGCCGCACCTGGAATGGGATGAGCGTACACCCGCCTACTATCTGGATATGGACCCTGACCGTCTGCGGTTAATGGGACTGACGCCGACCGAGGTTGCGCAGCAACTGGCGTTTCAACTCAATGGTTTTAATGTCACCGATGTGCGTCAGGATGTTCGCAGCGTACAGGTGATCGCGCGCAGTGCACGCGAAGGGGGGCTGTTACCCGAGGCGCTAGAGCTTAAGACAGCGGATGGGCGCAAGGTGGCGCTCAGTCAGTTGGGCGAGTTGAGTATCCGCTATGAAGATCCGGTGATAAAACGCTATAACCGTGAACCCTTTCTGGCTGTACATGCCGATGTACAAGGAGCCCAGCCACCTGACGTGACCCATGCGATCTGGGCTGACATGCAGTCGCTGCTTGCTGAATTACCACCGGGCTATCGTATCGATATAGGTGGATCGGTTGAACAGTCTGGCAAAGCGGATAGCTCCATCCAGAAGCTGCAACCGCTTATGCTGGCGCTTATGCTGATTTTCATCATGCTGCAGATGCGCTCATTTACCGGCACGTTTGTGGTGATTGCGACGGCTCCACTCGGGTTGGTAGGAGCGGTGGCAGCACTGCTGTTGTTTAACCAGCCGTTTGGTTTTACCGCGCTGCTGGGGTTGATCGGTTTAAGTGGTATTTTAATGCGCAACACCATGATACTGGCGCAACAGGTGCAGGATAACTTCGATTCCGGTATGCAGGCGGGCGCCGCTGTGGTTGAGGCGGCGGTGCAGCGTTCCCGTCCGGTGGTACTAACCGCTCTGGCGGCGGTGCTGGCTTTTATTCCGCTGGCCCTGGATCTGTTCTGGGGACCCTTGGCCTATGTGCTGATTGGCGGTGTCGCTGTGGGTACGCTGATTACCTTGCTGTTTGTACCAGCGCTCTATGCACTGTTGTTCAAAGTGAAAACCCCTGAGTGAGCTCCATGAAACTTTCACAAGGTGACGACTAATGAAATTTGATTCTCATGTAAATAAAACGTATTATCATTACTATTAATATGAATGAGCCCACTCTATTCAGGAGACGATACAATGAGAGTCTTGATGTTAGCGTTAGTAATGCTGTTCTTGCCTGTGTTGGCTCAGGCGTCCAGTTGTGAACTGAGTATCGACAGTACTGATCAGATGCGTTATTCCAAAGCTGAGCTGACGGTTCCGTCGGACTGTGAAACCGTTACATTGACGCTCAATCACACAGGCAGCCTACCGAAAACCACTATGGGACATAACTGGGTGCTGGTTGAAACCGATCAATTGAGTGCACTAGCAAAAGATGCCATGGCAGCCGGACCTGCTAACAACTATGTACCGTCTGATGATGAGCGTGTACTGGCAGCGACTGAGTTAGTTGGTGGCGGAGAAAGCACTTCAGTAGAGTTTTCAGTCGCTGATTTAAAAGACAAAGACTTGAGCTTTTTCTGCTCCTTCCCAGGTCATTTTGCGTTGATGAAAGGCAAGTTTATCATCGAGTAAACGCGGCCCTGCTCTAGCTAAGTGGGTAATGCAGCATCGCTGTCATACTCACTTAGTCCTTCCGAAACACCACCGATAAATTATTAGCTGGCATGGGGACAACGGTTTCTCGTGTCAGCCCATTCACCTCAGCCAAGTGAGTGACTTCGTTCAGATTACGGATTCCCCAGAGCGGATTACGCTGACGCAGTGATACATCAAAGGCCAGGTTGCTGTCGACAGGGCTGACATCGTCCTGCCAGAAGGGACCGTATAAATAGAGTATCCCTGCGTTACGCAACAGCTTGTTGGCCAGTTGCATAAGGCCCTCAGTGGCTTTCCAGGGCGCAATATGGATCATATTGATTGCCAAAAGAGTGTTGTAATCACCCGGTGTCATCTCTATAGGTGCTATTACATCCAGGTGGCATGCCGGTAGCAGCTTCGGATGGTGATCGCGCTGCCGCCAGGCTTCAATACTACTGATAGCTGTCGGATCAATATCGGTGGGTTGCCAGTGGGTTACTTGTGGCAGTTTAGCGGATAGGTACACCGCGTGCTCCCCAGTGCCTGAGGCAATTTCCAGTACCCTCGCCGGATTGGGCAGGTAAGTCTGCAATACCTTAAGAATAGGGTCCCTGTTGCGCTGTGTGGCAGGGGCATGATGAAAAGGCTGGACTGGCTTCACGATGGGTATGGCTCCCTATAAAACAAAAGGCCCTGTATCAGGCAGGGCCTTAATTTACTGCAAATAAGCGAGAGGGTCACGTCTTCTTAGAGTGATGTGTCGAGTAGCATCATCAGTACAAACCCCAGGATGAGCCCGTTGGTGGCAAAAAACTCGTGGCCTTTACGGTGTGACTCAGGAATGATCTCGTGGCTGATGACAAACAGCATAGCTCCCGCTGCACCTGCCAGACCCCAGGGCAGGAGGTGTGTGCTGAACTCTAGCAGAGTGGCGCCCATGACCGCCATGACAGGTTCTGCAAGACCTGTCAGTACACCGATAGTGATTGAGAACAGGCGAGTGTAGCCCACGGCGATCAGTGCCATGGCAACCACAAAACCTTCCGGCATATCCTGAATCGCAATTCCGGCCGCTAATCCATGGCCGTCATTGGCTGCGTAGGCGGCACCAATTGCCAGCCCTTCCGGAAAGTTGTGTAGAGCAATGGCTAGCACAAATAACCAGCTCTGGCGCAAACGTGTGTTAGAAATGCCGTCTGCGCCCTTGATAAAGTGCTCATGAGGAACTATTTTTTCGATTAACAGCATCATGGCGGCACCGACTAACACGGCCAGGGCAACCTGACCAGAGGCCAGGAGACTAGTACTACTTTGGCCTTCCATCATTTCCATTGAAGGCAAAATCAGTGAGAAAATGCTGGCGGCGAGCATTACACCGGCACCAAAACCCATCAAACTGTCGATAAAACGCTCAGAGATGCGGTTGGCGAATACGGCCAGGCAGGCACCCGCTGCCGTAGAGGCGGCTGCTAGCATACCGGCATAAAATGCATAGCGAACCAAGTCCCGAGCCTGCAACAGTACAATCAGCTGGTAGATCAACAAAGCGAAGCCCGCAATCAGAATCAAAGTGCCAAGTAGCTTTTTCAATGGAAGCCGGGAGCTACCGGAGCGGGTGGATGTCAGAATTTGGGTATTCATGGGTGCCCCTCATTTCATTTAATAATAATCATTATCATCTAATGAGGTGCAAGTCTCCAGTAGAATTGCTCAATAATCTGATTAAATTTTGGCTATGATCTACGGGGGAGGAAATTCTGTATAAATAATATCGATATTGACTGCATTTACACCTTGATAAATATAAGGTTATAGTCCGCTGGACTATAGTGTTCCTAAAGAAGTACAACATCCGTAATAAGGCTGCTTTAGCTATGACCTCGACTCCAGATGATGCGAATACGGCGTTTGAAATATTTCCCTGGAATCCGCAACTTGAGACGGGTATTGCGATTATTGATGACCAGCATCGTAATCTGGTGGCCTTGCTGAATAAATTAGGTCAGCAGTATGTGCAGGGCGTTTCCAAACAGGCTATCGAACAGATTCTCAAAGAACTGTCCGACTATGCTGACTACCATTTCCGAACCGAAGAAATGATCTGGAAGTCCTCGTTAGACGGAGATGACTGGTTTTCGGGTCATGTTGTTAGTCATCAGCATTTTTTTGCAGAAATTCAGTTATTACGCACCAGTGACCTTCCATTTCATTTGTTGCTTGAAGAGCTGTTTTCGTTCCTAACACAATGGCTGGCTTATCACATTCTGGACAGTGACAAGCGTATGGCTAAAGCGGTTCATGCAATAGCTGATGGGTTAAGTGTAGTTGATGCACGCCAGCGCGCCGATGATGAGATGAGGGGTGCCACGGCGATACTGATCAAAACCGTGTTGTCTATGTATGAGAAGTTATCTTCCCAGGCGATGCAGTTAATGCAGGAAAAGCATGCCCGGCAGAAAGCGGAAGCAGCGTTAGATCTCAGTGAGCAACGATGGAAATTTCTGTTGCAAGGCTCCCATGAAGGTTTTTGGGAGTGGGCTGAACAGGATGCAAACGCCTTGTTGCCAGATCAGTTAACTCAATCGCTATTGCAGCAGGCAGAAGCTGAGCGAGGTGATATTCACGAGGAGGATCTGCTGCAACTACGCACGGCCCTGTCAGATTTATGGCAGCCCAACCATGATGAGGTAAAGGTTACCTACCGTATCGTGCTTCCCACTGGTGCGCTGCGTTGGATGGAGCTACGCGGTAAAGTCATTCAACGTGATAATGCCGCAAAACCTCAACGGCTCATTGGTACGCGGGAAGATATCACTGAACGTGAACTGATCAGCCAGATTATCAGGCTGGGACATGAGGCGCTATTCATAAGTGATGCAAGAAATCGTATTACTGCTGTTAATCATGCGTTTACTGAGCTTACCGGTTACACGGAAGACGCTGTGCTGGGGCAACCCCCTAGTATGCTTGCTTCAGGTCTACATACGCAGGAATTCTTTAGCCGGATGTGGCAGGTGTTACAGCGGAATGGCCTCTGGGAAGGCGATATCTGGAATCAGCGCCCCAATGGAGAGCGCTACGCCTTGCATCTGTTTATTCAACGTCACGATGGTGCGGATGGTTCACCCAGCCATTATGTAGCGACCGGGTATGATGTGACCGAACGCAAGCGCTATGAAATGGAATTGCAGGAACAGCGTAAGCGCCTGCAAACCGCACTGGAATCTGTTCGAGGGGGAACCTGGGAATGGGATCTTACAACAGATGTGTTTATTGGTGATGCACGCTGGAGAGAAATGCTGGGCTTAAGTTTGGACGATACGGGTTTGACCAGGATACAGTTCTGGCAAAATGCTGTGCATCCAGATGATGTTTCACGTGTATTGACGCTGATTGATGAGCATATTCGCAGCAGCGATGAGTTATGCGAAGTTGAATATCGCATGCAAACCCAGTCTGATGAATGGATATGGGTCCGATCTCTGGGACGCGTAATGCAGCGAGATGAGGCTGGCGTGGCAACGAAAGTTGTAGGGATTAACATCGATATTACCCAACAAAAAAATCATCAGCAAGAGCTCGAATATGTCGAGCTACACGATGTGCTTACTGGCTTGCCTAACCGCAACCTGTTTTTACAGCTGCTGAAAACCACCATGCTGACATCGGAAGATGATAGACGCCTGATGGCCGTAATTTACCTGGATATTGATAACTTTGCCGAAATCAATGATCAATATGGTGTTGAAACAGGCGATCGTCTGATTGTAGCGATCAGTCAACGTGTACGCGATTCGGTCAGAGAACATCAAAGTCTGGCGCGTATCGGTGGTGATGAGTTTGTGTTGATACTTACCGGTTTCAGTCAGGAGGGCGATATCGCGTCACCGGTAAAACGTTTGTTAATGCACCTCGCCGAACCCATGCTGATTAATGGTTATTCGCTGGAGTGTTCCGCCAGTATCGGTATCGCTTTTTACCCGCAGGCGCATAAAGTGGATGCCGATGGATTGATCCGTCAGGCTTCCCAGGCACTTTATCAGGCCAAACAAGCCGGTAAAAACCGCTATGCAGTGTTTGATCCGGATAATGATTCCATGACCCGCAGAAAACTGGAAAAGATTGAAGCTATCCGGCAGGGATTATTACAACAACAATTCGTGCTCTACTATCAACCCAAAGTGAATATGCACACCGGTCATGTCAGTGGAGCCGAAGCACTGATCCGTTGGCAACATCCACAAAAAGGCTTGTTGCTGCCGGGCTATTTTATCCCTGTTATTGAGCAGCATCACCTATCTGTGGCGATAGGCAACTGGGTACTGGAATCGGCATTTCGACAGCTGGATCAATGGATTGAAGTGGGATTGCCCAAAGATTTTGTTGTCAGTGTCAATATTGGGGTGGTGCAATTACATGATCCGTCATTCAAAGAGTATCTGGTTGAGTTGCTTAAGCGCTATCCCCGTGTCAGTGCGAACCAACTGGAACTGGAGATCCTTGAAACCGGTGCCATTGACGATATATCTTATGTCTCCGGTTTGATTTTAGAACTGCAAAGCTATGGGTTTACCTGCTCACTGGATGACTTTGGTACGGGTTATTCTTCACTGACTTTTCTGAAAAATATTCCGGCACGGACGATCAAAATAGATCAAAGCTTTATTCGCACCCTACCGCATGATCCCGAACACTTTATGATAATTAATAGCATTCTGGGGCTCGCCAAAAGCCTGAATCGACAGGTGATCGCTGAAGGGGTCGAAAATATTTTGCATGGTGAACTGCTGTTGGAGTTAGGGTTTACGGCGGCACAAGGCTACGCCATCGCTAAGCCCATGCCTGCCGAAGTGTTACCTGATTGGGTGGCTACATGGCAGCCCCCGCAGGCATGGAAAAGCTGCACTGCCTTGTCAGTAGACAGGATACCCTTGCTGTTGGCGGAAATTGAGCAACGTAGCTGGATGGTGGCACTGCAGCAGTATTTCGATGGCCAGATCGATTGTCCGCCATCACTGGATGGCTGCGAAGTGGTTGATGGCATAATACCGCAGATGTGCCTGCCTCAGGCTGGTGTTAGCGATACCCGTTGGCATGATGTCCAGAGCCGTTACCGGCAACTGCTCGACGAGGCACGCTCTCTGGTCTGGCTTTATCAGCAAGGGCAGATAGACCGCTTGCAGTTCCGTTTTACCGGATTCAAGACAGCCGATAAGCAATTTATTCAACAGTTGCGTTTGATCAGAAGGGAAGCTTAGTGTTTTCTGGCAGAACTGCTATATGTCTACATCATTATAGGTTCCTGGCTGAATTACCAGGATATTAGCGGGTAGGTAGTTATGCAGGCTTGCTGAGCCTGACTGACACTGGAAATTATAAATAGCTCCGTCATTAAGCTCAAAAAAATCTTTTTCAATTATATACAAGCCAAGTAATATGGGTGTGTTAAATAATCTTAACGGTTTCCGAAGTAGTAAGAGAAGCTAGCGTTTGAATATATCTTATCTGACAATGCCTGGGCGCATCATAAAGCATCGACGCTTGGCTCTATTGTTTCTAACCCTCTTGTGTGCGCTTTTTGCCGCTGTGTTCCTTAGTCTTTGGAGCAGCTTTAAACATTCAGTGGAGCAGACGCAGCAACGTATCATTTTCCAGAGTCAGTTATTGGAACGTAGCGTTACCCGGACACTGGACTCTGTCGAGTCTGCAATGATATCGCTGGATACGCTGTTTTCTCAACAGGCTGAGGGTGGCGTATCGGTTGCACCCATCGAAGGGCTGCGTCAGCGCGTTGATGAAATGATTCATTTTGCGCCACATATTCGTCAGATCATTATAACCCAAGGCACCGGGGTGCTCGTTGACAGTACCGGCAGAAGTGAAGGTCGAGAGATAGATTTGGGCCGTATCGGCTTGGACCCTAATACCGCAGACGGATCTCGAATTTCGAGACTCAGGATCATCAGCAGGGTTGATCAGCATTTTTTATCCTTGTTTGATCAGCAGGAAGCCATATCCCCCCACCCTGTTATGGTAACCGGACTTCGTTCAGGCTTTCAGTCCTTGACGGGTGAATCCTATTGGATTCTGGTTGCATTGAACCCTGAATATTTTACCGATTTCTTTCTGACAGAAGAGGTGGAAAATACCCTGCAGCAGGAAATCAGCTTACTCAGTTATGATGGCGAGCGGCTTGTTTCCATGCTGCCTAACGCAGCAGAGTTACCGCCGGTCGGCACTTTTCTGCAATCTGGACGGCATCAACAGCTGTATTTCACTCCGGATGCGCTGCATGCCTGGAGCCTTTCATCACGTTATCCTTTGATTATTTCTGTTACCCAGTCACAGCGCGATTTTGTCAGGAGCTGGTGGCAGAATAATCAGGCGATGCTCCTTGTACTCTGTGCTTTGGTGATGTTGATGCTGGTGAGCATGGCGGTATTGGTTCGCGAAGTGATGCATCGTGTATCCATTCAGCAACAAATGGCACTGCTATCCAAGGCCGTTGATCAGTCCAGTGCGGCGGTGATTTTGACTGATAACACCCAGCGGGTTGTGTATGCTAATCCTGCCGTTGAGCGGCTGTTCGGCTACTCGGCAAGTGACATGTTGGGGAAAAATCCACGCTTTCTGGGAAGCACTTGGACAGATCGGTCTACCATGGATAGTCTTCGCCAGGCGTTACAACAAGGTAGCGATTGGGAAGGTGAGTTGATTAACCGCACGGCAAAAGGCGAATTAATGCCGGTGGCGACCCGAATATCTGCCGTACTCGATGAAACCAATTCAGTCAGCCATTTTGTAGGCGTGTTGGAAAACATAACCGAGCGTAAACAGCATTTAGAACAATTGCATCAGCAAAATATCAAACTTAGTCAATTGGCAACAGTGTTTACCCATGCGCATGAAGGGATCATCATTTGCTGTCCGATGGGCGAGATTCTGGAAGTGAATGATGCATTTTGTGTGATCACTGGATATGACCGTGCAGATGTACTGGGTAAAAATCCCAGATTGTTACATTCAGGTCATCATGATGCCGAGTTTTATGAATCTATGTGGTGGTCTATCAATACCAATGGGCATTGGAGTGGTGAACTATGGAATCGGCGTAAAGATGGTGAAGTGTATGTCGAGCACATAACAATCACCGCGGTACAAGATGACTCTGGAGACGTGCTGCACTATGTTTCTTTGTTCAGTGATATCAGTCGGCAGAAACAGCAGGAGCTTCGGTTACAAAAGCTGGCGCACTTTGATCCGCTGACCGGCTTGCCAAACCGTTCATTGCTGCATGATCGCCTTCAGCAGGCCATGCATCTGACGCTGCGGCGCGAACGCTTGATTGCAGTGGTGTTTATCGACCTGGATGGTTTTAAGCGTATTAATGATGATTTTGGCCATGCGGCAGGAGACAGTTTGCTCTGCTTCCTGGCGGAGCAGATGAAGCAGACTTTACGAGAGGGCGATACCTTGGCGCGTATCGGTGGTGATGAGTTTGTCGCCGTATTGACCGATCTGGCCGATACCCAGGCCTGTGAAATTGCGCTCAGCCGCTTACTTAAGGCGGCTATGCTGGAGCATCAGTACAAAACTGAATATTTTCATGTCTCCGCCAGTATGGGAGCAACCTTATATCCTCAAGTGGAAACAGTTGCACCTGAGCAGTTATTGCATCAAGCCGATCAGATAATGTACGCGGCGAAAGAGTCAGGTAAGAATCAGTTTCAGATTTATGATTCTAACCAAAACACGGTTATACAAAAACAGCTTTGTCTTTCCTGAAGTTTGGGGCGGGTGGACAATTGACTCCAACCCGCACAAACCTGATAATCCAGCGTCTATTCCACAGGTTTTTTCCATGCCAAATCAAACCACATCACCTGTAGCTCCAGTGCTTCAACCCGGCGTGATCCGGATGTTGCTGTTGGTGCTGTTGTGGTTGATTTTCACCGCCTTGCCCACGCCCACTTTGGGTGATTCGAAAACCGGCTTTACCGCCGAGGCGCAGCCTTGGGCTGTGCTGCTGCAGTCACAACAATCTCGTAACTTTAGCGTTGAACCGTCGGATGAGGATCAGCAGCAGGTCTCAGCCGATCCTGGCCAGTTGTTTGCCCTTTTTGTTGGTCTGCTACTTTGGCTGTGTGGCCAGCGCACTGTTGAGTCCACGCGTGTTACCGCCGTTGGCGTGTCTGCGCGGCAGTTCTATCGACCCCTTCTGAGAGCCCCGCCACAACAATAAGCGCTGCATATGCACTGTCTGATTCAGGCAGTAACGCTTATTCTGTTTCTATTGGGGTAACCTATGAATAATTTTTACCGGCGAGCTGCACTCTGTGGCTTGCTGATCCTATGCATGCTGTTGAGTGCCATACCAAATCTATTACCTTCTACAGTGGCAAGTCACTTGCCAAGCTGGTACATCCATAGCACCCTGTCATTGGGCCTGGACCTGCAGGGAGGCTCGCACTTGCTGCTACAGGCCGATGGGCAGGCGATGCAACTGCAGGCACACCAGGGGCTGGCTGATGAAGTCGCTGATGTGCTGCAGCAGTCAGGAATTACCTTTCGCTGGGTTGGGGCACCGGAAGATCTGCGCTTGGTGTTTAATAAGGAAGCGCAGTTGCTGGAGGCTAAACAGCAATTGCAACCGCTGTTTAGAGATGCTGCAACCGGCATACGGCGGGTCGAACTGCTACAGGATGGCCACCAACTGAGTCTGCAAATCACCCAGGACTGGCAAAATCACCTGATGTCTGAGGCGATCGAGCGCAGTCTGGAAGTGGTGCGTCGGCGTCTGGATGAAACCGGGCTGGTTGAACCCAGTATCACTCGTCAGGGGCGCGAGAGTATTTTGGTGCAAATGCCGGGTGTAGCAGATCCTGCCGAGGTGCGCGCATTGCTCGGAACCACCGCAAAAATGACCTTTCATTGGTTGGCGGATGCGGCTGATGCTTCAGTCTTAACGGCGATCCACTGGGATGCCACCGGTGAACAACGCTATAGAATCGAGACAGCTGTGGCACTGGAAGGCCAGCATATCCGTGATGCACGCTTGGGCTTTGATCCTGAGACTGGGGCCGCCGTGGTGCATTTTACCCTGGATACTGAAGGGGCTCGGCTTTTTGCCGACATGACGCGGGCAAACATGGGTCGTGCCTTGGCGATTGTACTGGATGATACAGTGATCACCGCACCGGTTATTCAAGGCGTGATCAGTGGCGGTTCTGGTGAGATTAGCGGCTCTTTTACCCCACGTGAGGCGGGTGATTTGGCACTGTTATTGAGAGCGGGTGCTTTGCCTGTGCCTTTACAGGTCATTGAAGAACGCAGTGTGGGACCGGATCTGGGCAGCGATGCCATCTCGATGGGGGTTACAACTGGCATGATCGGTGCCGCCTTGGTGCTGGCTTTTATGCTGGCCGTCTATGGCAGTTGGGGCGCGATTGCTTGTGTCGCCTTGATAGTGAACCTGGGCCTGATACTCGGCGTGCTGAGTTTGTTGCGTGCAACACTGACCTTACCTGGTATTGCCGGGATTATTCTGACGCTGGGTATGGCGGTGGATGCCAATATCCTCATCAACGAGCGTATTCGAGAGGAGGCACGCAAGGGCTATTCGGCGGCCATGGCGTTGAAGGAAGGCTTCTCACGTGCCTGGAGTACCATTCTTGACTCCAATCTAACCACGTTGATTGCTATCAGTCTGCTGTTTTTCTTTGGTAGCGGGCCGGTGAAGGGGTTTGCCGTCACTATAGGTATAGGTCTGCTGACCTCGTTGTTTACCTCAATCACCCTGACTCGCTTACTGATGGAATGGCGCATTCGTGGCAAAGCACGTCAGCCGCTTAAAATAGCCGGTGTCCAGTGGCTGGATCGCCTGAGCCAAACGGTTCCCGATTTGATGCGCGCGCGTCGGCTTGGACTGGCCTTGTCTCTGGCGCTGTCCCTGGCATCGGTGGCACTGTTCGTTCAGCCTGGGATGCACTACGGCATCGACTTTACCGGAGGCACGCTGGTTGATGTACGTGCGGAAGGGATGAGCACTGAATCACTGCGCCATCAATTGGCTGAACAGGGGCTGGTGCAAGCCAGTATTCAGGAGTCCGGTGAAGCCGGGCAGTATCTGGTACGTTTACCCTTGGCAGAACAACAGCAAGCCGTCGCCACGGCCCAGGTAGAGCAACTCAAGCAGGCGGTGTTAGCCGCACAACCAGAGGCCGATTTTCCGCGCACCGAACTGGTGGGGCCAAGGGTCAGTGGTGATTTCAGTGATATGACGCTACTGGCAATTCTGATTGCAGGCGGGGGAATGCTGGGCTACCTCTGGTGGCGGTTTGAATCCCATTTTGCCTTGGCCGCTACGCTCACCATTGCCTTGGATCTGACCAAAACCATCGGTTTTTTTGTGCTGACCGGCGTTGAGTTCAATCTGACGGCGGTAGCGGCGTTACTGGCGCTTATTGGCTATTCCGTGAATGACAAGGTGGTGGTGTTTGATCGCATCCGTGAGAATCTGCGGCTCACACCGGACAAGCCGATGCTGCAATTGTTGAATGAAAGCATAGGTTCGACGCTGACACGGACTGTATTCACCTCGGTAACGACGCTGTTGGCATTGCTACCGATGGGGATTGCCGGTGGCAGTGCGGTGTCCAGCTTCGCTTTGCCGATGTTGTTTGGGGTGGTAGTGGGCACGGCTTCGTCGATTTTCATCGCCTCGCCCTTGCTTTATTTGCTGGCTCAGCGACGTATACGCCAGGGCCTGCCTCAGTTACGCCCGACGGCAGAGGCATTACGGTGTGAGTTGGAAGTAATGCCCTGAGAAGATCGGCAGGTATCAGTTGCTCATCTGCTGATATCTGCCATATTTCTGTCATAAATGTCGCGTACAAAGGGCTCTTTCATTCAAGAGACTTTGAGCATGCTGTCCAGACTCACGATTGCAAAAAAATTACTTCTTCTGGTGTTGGTGCCGCAGGCTGCATTGATTCTGGTCCTGCTCGCTAGCCATTTCAGCTCAGTCGAAAAAGACCGGTTATTTCTGACGCTGTATGATGAACATCTGGCGGTGCTCTCGGATGTATTACGTGTACAGCGCCTGGTACAGACTGAAGGGATGGCTCAGCTGTCACAATATCGAACTGGGTGGGACAGTATGGCCAACACTCAGACGGCTATTGATGAGTTACTTAAAACAGCAGAGCAGCATTGGTCTGTTTTTCAGCAATTGCGGCCTGAGCAATTGGATCAGGATGAAAATGAGATTCTGGATACGCTGGATGCCGGCTTTATAAAAGTGACTGCACAGTATCGTGCTTGGGTAGAGCCGGTTGGCAGTGATGCCCTGGCCATCCGCATTCTTAATGAGTCGACGATCAGCGCTGAGGTCTCTCAGACTATTGAGCCTTTCAGCCAGATGGTGGATCGGTTTGTCCAACAACAAATTGAGACAGCCGACAGTGTTCGTGTAACCGCACAACGGCTGACCGAGCAACTTGTTTGGACGTATCTGTTGGGTGGAGGGGTTATCTGTATTCTGCTGTTTGCACTCGGGCTGCAGGTTCAGCGCTCTATTTTAGGACCAGTGAGTCGCCTCAGGGATCTGTTAGTGGACATTGAATCTGATTCTGATTTATCACGGGTTGCAAACGAGCAGGGGAAAGATGAGGTGGCTGCCGCCGCTCGTGCCTTAAATAAAATGCTATTTCATTTCAAAGGACTGGTGCATGAGATCAGCGATAACACTGAACAGTTGCGTGTACAGGCTGATCGGACACTGGATATCAGTCAGCAGGTCACACAAGGCGTGGAAAGCCAGAGTCAGCAGGCTGTTTCGCTGGCTTCAGCGGTGGAGCAGATGTCAACAGCGATTGAACAGGTGAATCAGAATACCGTCAATGCGGTGACCTTGGCTGAGGCCGCCCAGAGGGTGACTGTTCAGGGGAGAGAAATATCCACCCAGAGTATGGCAACAGTTGAACATCTGGAGCAGCATTTGAGCCATACCCAGACGGTGATTCAGGAGTTGCATGATGGATCCAGAGAGATTGCCCAGGTACTGGCTGTGATCCGGGGTATTTCCGAGCAGACTAATCTGCTGGCACTGAATGCGGCGATTGAGGCAGCGCGTGCCGGCGAGGCGGGCCGCGGTTTCTCTGTTGTAGCCGATGAAGTGAGAACCTTGTCGTTCAATACCCAGCGGGCAACCGAATCGATTAATGGCATCATTGAAACACTTCAGCTGCGTGCAGAACAAGCTTCAGGGGTGATGAAAACAGCCTATAATCAGGCCAGTCATAGCGTAAATCAGGTGCGTGAAGCCGATCAGTTATTTGGTCAGATAAGCAATTCAGTCAGTGAAATTGTGACGTTGAACAACAGTATTGCGACTGCCAGTCAGGAGCAGATAAATGTCACACAACATCTATCCTCGGCCATGCAGCAACTGAATCAGGATATAGATGGCCTGAACCGAACGGCTGCTAATTCAGCAGATGCCAGCCAGGCGTTACACCTACTTGCAGGTGTGTTATCTGAGGGATGTCAGAAATTCAAGCATGCCTGATTTGATTTGCCGAGGGTTGCCAGATACTGACAGTCGCCTGTTTGATGCTATCATCGGTATTTTTCCGTCAGCATTTAGTACAGGCAGTTGTGGTATGAAGATACTTATCCTGGAAGACAATGCCATTTTGGCCCAGGGGCTTAGAAGCGTTATTGAAGAGGCTGGTTATTCCGTTGATCTGTTGATGGATGGTAGTCAGGCGATTGCATGGCTGAAAAGCGGTCAATATGACCTGTTAATGCTGGATTTGGGTTTGCCCGGCATGGATGGTATTGAAATCTTGCGTTATTTGCGTCGTCACAATAATCCGATACCGGTGATCATCATCACGGCTCGTGATCGGCTGGATCAACGTATTAGTGGTCTGGAAGAAGGCGCGGATGACTATCTGTGCAAGCCCTTCTCACTGGAAGAGGTGGTGGCGCGTGTACGGGCAGTAATCCGTCGTAGCCGTTCCTTTTCCGACAATCGTCTGAAAAATGGCGATCTGGAATTGTGCCTGGCGTCGCGTACCCTGACTCTGAAAGGAACTGAAGTTATATTGCATCGCCGCGAGCTGGCCGTGCTGGAGTATTTGCTCCTTAATCGCGGACGCTTGCTGAGTAAGGATCAGGTAGCTGACAGTATCGCCTCATTTGAACAGGATGTCAGTGCCAGTGCCATCGAAACTTATGTATCCCGTATCCGCAAGAAGCTCGGCGAAGCCGCAGCCATTCGCACTGTACGTGGTTTGGGGTACCTGATGGATAATCTGGATTGAGGCTATGATTCAGTCTGTTCGTGCCAATCTGATTCTGTGGTTTATCGTGCCGTTGATTCTAATGATTCCACTCTCACTGTATGTCAGTCAATATGTTCTGACGCAGCGGATTGATGACAGCTTTGATGCCATGCTGCACCTGGGTGCGGAACGTTTTGAGGAGCGTTTATTTTTTGCCGAGGGTGATGTGCGGATCAATATGCACTATTTTTCCGTAAACTCGTTGGGCACCGGGGGACAGGGTAAGTTATTTTACCGTGTAAAGGATGCTCAGGGACGTCTGTTAGCTGGGTTTAAAGGCTTGCAGGGGCCTGGTATCGCATTTCCGGGAGAGGGGTTTTATGACACTGTCTTTGCCGGCACTGAGTTGCGTGCGCTACGTTTATTCATCCCGGTTCGGGGCGCCTCAGCCGGGGAACTGGTCGAAGTGATTGTGGCTGAGTCGCGTGAAGGACGTGAAAATCTATTACAGGATTTCCTGTCAAATCTGTTGGTGATCAATGTGGCGTTGGGGCTCAGCGTGTTAGCCATTGCACTGTTTGCTATACATCAGGGTCTGACGCCACTGAAACGTATTGAGTCGGCGTTACGAAGTCGCTCCGCACACGACCTGTCTCCAGTGGATGAGCAGGTACCTGCTGAGGTGAGTATGTTGGTGGACAGCATCAATCACCTGATGGTCAAGATCAAACAGAACATGCAGCATATCCAGCAGTTCAATGCGGATGTCTCACACCAGTTGCGTACGCCGATATCTGAAATCAGGGTATTGGCAGAAATATCGGAAAAACAGTGTAATGATCCGCTATTGAAGCAGAATCTGCAGTCAATTCGAAAAACCACAGATTATGCGGCGCGTACTACGCAGCAATTGCTTAAATATGCCAAGACCAAAAGTGATCTGGTCGATCATGCCGCGCTAAGTGTTCAGGATCTGCAGCCGGTCTGTCATGAAGCCTGTGCGCGTCTGCTTAACCGTATTCTCAAACGTGGACAGGAACTGGAATTTATTGCCGATGAACGTGAATTTCCGGTGCGTTGCGATCCGATCATGGTGCAATGGCTGCTGACAAACCTGATTGATAATGCCAGTTTGCATGCCGGTGGTCCGGATGCAGGCTATCATGGAACTATCCGTGTGCGGCTCAATGAGGTAATGGGATCGGCCTGCCTGAGCGTAGAAGATGATGGAGTCGGGATTCCTGACGCCGCTATGCAGCATGTTACCGAGCGTTTTTACCGGGTAAACCGCGATGAAAAAGGCAGTGGATTGGGGCTGTCAATTGTCAGTCAAGTGGCGCAGACGCATGCTGCACAGTTGCAGCTGCGTCATTCTGAGCAGGGTGGATTGCTGGTATCAGTGCTGTTTCCGTTGGTAGAGGCGATGACGGAGCAATAGGCCTAACGGGTAATTAAGCAACCGGACGGTCAAGGTAATGTTCATATAAAGCAGCCAGTTCAGTTGTCACCGGCCTTGGGTCGCCACCGCCCGTCTCTTATCTCGGGAGTGGCGGCTGTTGGGCTTGGCATAGCCGCGGGTGACTCCGATCTTAATGATCACACGTTATCTCGCCAGAACATGGCACTGCAAACCTTAATTGCATGGCAATTATTGGCCTCTTGCCTGGGGCTAAGGCGGCAAATCACTGCCGAAGTTTACGCTGTTCCCTGACATACAGGTGTACTTCTGTGATCTGCATCGCTATTGATATAGGCGGAAAACGAACATACCAACCGGTTGCTCAGGCAGTACTGACTAAAAAGAACTGATTGATCAATATACTCACAAGGTGAGTGAGACGAATGGCGGGAAATTTGCATACTCTGGTGAGAACATACTTGGCTATGAAACTCGACAGATGGGTTTGATCACTATGATAGGTTGATTGGCTGAAATTACAGGCTGACAGTGCTTTTGTAGGTTTGCCTGGCTGTAATTTTTTAAATTTAAAGGAAGGAGTCTGTTATGTCTTCAATAAACGATATAGTTAATAGTTTTAATACAGGCTTTTTTAGTACTGCCATAAAGAGCCGCGAACCTATAAATCTTGAAGTCAATAAACCAGAAGAGCTCGCAGACTTTAAAGAAGTAATGAGAGTCGTAAGTACTAAATCTTCTACGCCTCCTCCTCCTTCTAAATACGTCCAACTTGATGGATTCACCACGGGGGCAAATGGCAGTTTAGTACCAACCAAAATTACTCTGGAAGGTGTTTATGCTCACGATTCATTTTACGATGAAAATGGCAAGTGGGACGTAGAAGCAGAAGCTTATAGAGAAAGAGAGCTTGTATATAAAAAGGAATTTATTAATAACTGGATAAAAGATAATGGTTATGATGAGTTTCACGATACAGATATTTTAATGAAAGTACTGTTAGCTAAAACTGAACTTTAATCACACTTTACCACTCCCGGCCTTGCTGAGACTCTAGTATGGCTGCATACAATGGATACGCCGCCTGCTTTCAGTGGATAAGTATGAGGTCTATTGCCCGCTCTGGAATAGCAGGGTCGGCTCGATGCCACCTAACAGTTGTGGCCAAGGCAATAAAGCATCTATCCGAGACAGAAAATCTATGTCAGTTTTTTCGGGCATTATGCATGTGTGTCAATTTCGGGAGAATTACCCATAATCTCGAATCTTTCTAAAAATGAGAGTGCAGATAGATTATTTTCATTTGAAAATCCTTTGGATTTGTTAAACTCGATATTACTGCGTATCGCATCAAACATATTAAATTTCTCGTTCATAATAGGGTCTGACTCGGTGGGGTTCCGAAACGTACCGTTTCCAGTCGGAATTAACACCACGCTATGTGAAAAGAATACGGAGGAGAGGTCCGCGTCCCCCGATTTCATGAGTGCATTCGCCATTGCACGCGCTTCGTTCCGAGACATGCTGCTTGGATCTATAGTTTGAGCTAAATCTCTTAATGAGGTTGTTTTTTGCGGCTCCGTAACGTTATTTGTCATGCCAGGAGGAAAGTTATTGCCGCCTTTATTGATATTTGTTGACGTTGTTGCCTGAAAGCCACGAATAATCGACATGTTTATCTCCTACTGAATAGAAGTCTGATGGAAAGCAAAATCTAAGCCATGTCGCCGTTGTATCGGGTGTAGCATAGCAAATGGCACCACAGGTTGACCGTCTTTGCTTTTATCTGATTCGCTATGACGCCGGTTAGCTCAATGGTCCTTATTACTTGAAGGCAGAGATTTGGCGACTTTACCAATGCTTAATCCTTGAATTAGAATTGAGAACACCACAACAGTATAAGTAAGTGCAAGTAAGATATCGCGTTCAGCCCCCGCAGGAAGCTGAAGTACCAATGCCACAGAAATTCCTCCACGTAAGCCTCCCCACGTCAGTACTTTCCATGCGCCGGCGGGAAGTTTGAGTTGTTGACCCTGAATTCAACTCCGAAGTGCGACACCCGCATTATGCCGCCTGAATTGATTCTTGGAACACCATCTCAGGCTGCCTGAACCCAAGGAACTTTCGCGGCTTTAGATTTAAGCTTTTTTCTGCTCGTCGTACATCCTCATCTGTAATCAATCTCAGATCAGAACCTTTGGGTATGAATTGCCTCAGCAGACCGTTAAAGTTTTCATTTAATCCCCGTTCCCATGACGAGCAAGGATGCGCAAAATATACATCTGCATTGAGTGCTTCGGCTACTGCTTTGTGTTCAACGAACTCACTATCGTTATCAGCTGTAATCGTATGGACATGGGCCACATATGGCATGAGCATATCGATAATTGCATCCCGTACATCTACCGCTCGTTTGGCATCGACCCTGCGTACCAGATACATGCGCGTTTTGCGTTCAGCCAATGTGACTAAGGCTCCGGTTCCATGCTTTCCCATCACAGTATCCACTCCCCAGTCTCCAAAGCGTTCCCGTGTTTCAACGATCGCTGGCCGGTCATCAATCAAGCGTGGATCCGGTATTACCGAGCGCTTGCTATTGCTACCTTTACGGTAACGTTTATGCCCTTGACACAGAAACCTGTAGAGCTTACCACCCAAGACCTTATCTGTGGCGACATGACGGTAAATCCACTCGTGACTTACTGGCAAACCAATGGGCTTGCTGACGCATAACTTCCTTGGGCAAAAAGGGCCGATATCTGGTATCGTTTACCTTCGGTCAACTGCTGATAACTCATGGTGATACTTACTTCTGCTTTGGCGAGTTGAAGCGTACCACTTTCAGCAGTTGGCTACCTCTCTCCGTTCAACCATGAGTGTCGCACTTATTATATGAATCCCCGGCTTGCTTGAAACGTGTGGTTACTTCGCTGTTGATCTTGGTTCACTCGACACGGGTGGCAGATTAATGGAATTGCCGTTTGGTGCACTGGCGACACACAATCTGATCAAAATTTGATCCAAAGCACCGCCGCTATTATCCATGCCGGTTACAGTCGTGGTGCAACAAATTTTCACTGGTATCAGTCTTGTTTCCGTTGGTGGCGCAGCAAGAGTTGGCTGAGTAGCGGTGTTGACAGGATGAGTAAAAACATCCGGATCAGGTGGATATACACCACATAGATGGGATCGATACCTGCCGCAGTAGCAATCAGTGCCATTTCACCTACACCGCCAGGTACCAGCGCCAGAAACGCATGAGACAGCGGAATACCTGTCAGCTTCCAGGTCAAGAGTCCAAACAGCGCAGCGATCAGCATGCCCAGCGTAGTGGCCAGCACAGCATAGCCACTGACCTTGAGCAGGGCACGCAGACAGGTGCCAAAGAATCGACTGCCAATCGATGATCCCAGTACCACAAAGGTAATGATCATGACCCAGCCAGGCAACTCGATATGGATGACGGTAAGAGACAGCAGCGCACTGGTCAGTAAAGGGCCCAGAAACTCAGCCATCGGCAGACGCAATTGTTTTGCACCCCACCAGCCAACAGGTACCAGACCAATCCACAACAGATCCAGCCAGTTGCTGGCCTCCACGGTCGGACTGGCCAGTGTCTGTCCGGGCATGAAGTAGAAAATCATGGAGGTGCTGATAACCACCAGTGTGATACGTAGTGTTTGCGCAATAGCGATCCAGCGTGCATCCCCACCCAGAAGATCGCCTTGAATCACCACAGCGTTCATCGTGCCTGGCAATGACGAAAACAGCGAGGTTACGGTATCGAGTCCGGCCAGACGCTTGAACATCCAGGTGTTCAGTAGCAGCGTAAAGCTCACTGACATTAGCATCAACAGGACGCTGGGGTACCAGGTGATCAGTTCTTTCAGTAACCCGGATTCAAATCGGGTTCCCAACCAAAAGCCAAGCACGCCCAGAAAAAATCGGTTGGCCTGGCGATTTACTTGCACTTTCACCCCTTTAAGTGCCAGTAGTGAGACCAGCATTAAGGGGCCCAGCATCCAGGGCAAGGGCAGCCCGAGCCACCAGGCGGCCCAGCCGCCCAGTGCACCTAATAGCAGGGTGTAAAGTGTTTTCAAACCGCCTCACTCATTCAGTTACGCTTTTTACCGGTCGGCGGATGATCAATGCCAGCAAGTGACGCCCAAACAAGGACAGTAGTAACAGTCCGATGATGGCCAGCGTTACCGGGCGTTCCAGCACATAGCTGATATCACCGCCACTAATCTGATAGCTGTGCAGCAGGGCTTTTTCAGCCATAGCACCCAGCAGTATGCCAATCACAGCCGCCGGGACTGAGTAGCCGTAACGACGCATCAACCAACCAATGATAGCAAATGCCAGTACGGTAAAGGGTCCAACAAAATTTCCCGTCAGACCAAATGACCCCATGACAGCCAAAACTAATACCGTTGGGATCAGGTAGCGCATTGGTACTTTGATGATATTGGCCAATAGCGGAATAAACAACAGACCCAGTATCATCAGGAAAAACACCTGGGCAAAGTTGGCAAAGATGATGGCATAAACAATATCGGTCTGCTCACGAATAAACTGTGGGCCGCCGGTAATGTTGTGCATGGCGAAGGCGGCAAGCATCACCGCTGTGGCTCCACCACCGGGAATGCCCAGTGCCAGCAGAGTCGCCATGGAGCCTGCTTCGGAAGTACTGTTGGCCGATTCAGACGCCACAATGCCTTTTGGATTACCCTTGCCGAATGAATCTGGATCAGCGTCACGGCGTTTAGTTTCTACATAAGACAGCAGGTTGGAAACCGAGGAGCCAACGCCTGGAACAGCACCGACGAACACGCCAATCAAACAACCGCGCAACATCACCAGTGGGGATTGGAAAGCCATTTTGAATCCGGAAATGATCTTGCGCAGATCCACCTTGCGTGATGCTTTATTGTCGACGATATATTGTTTATTGGCTAGGCGAAAGAGTTCTGAAGCGGCAAACATCCCCATCATGGCGGGAATGACCGGGATACCATCAAACAGATAGAAACTGCCCAGGGTACCACGCGCCATGCCAATTTCATTAAAACCTATGGTACCGATCAGCAGGCCAACAAATCCTGAAATCAGACCCTTGAGCATATGTTCACCACGCAGGCTGGCGATCAGTGTCATGCCCCATAGAATGACCATGAACATCTCGGATGGCCCGAGTTTCAAGACCATCAGGCTGATTGGCTGAATCATCACAAACAGGATTAGATAACCGACCAGTACCCCGAAGACAGATGATGCCAGAGCGATGCCTAGGGCCTGGTTATGCTTGCCTTGTTTGGCCATCGGATAGCCATCAAATGCTGTGGCAATGGCCGACGAAGTGCCGGGAATATTCATCAGAATAGCGGGAATACCACTACCAAAAGAGCCCCCGGTAAAAATAGCAGTCAGAAACAGCATCGCCTGTAAAAAATCCATATACAGGGTCATTGGCAGAAAGATAGCCATCGCCATAGAGATCTGCAATCCGGGTGTAGCACCGAAAATCAGGCCAATGATAATACCGGGAACGACGATCATCCAGGGTGTGAAACTGCTGAGTAGCATGGACAGTGCCGCAGCACTGGCAGCGAAATCGATCATGAGAACTTCACCTTGTACAGATTATCAGTCGATGGGTAGGAAGGTCATCGGCATGGGGTAGGGCAGCATCAGCGCAAAGAACAACGCGATTGCCAGACCGAAGCTGATGCTGTATCCCAGCACCCAAAACCAATTACGCTCGTTTTTCATGCGCAAGAAAATCGCCACGAACAAAATACTGCCCAGATCGAATCCCAGCCAAGGCAGGGTCAACACATACACCGCAAAGAGCACAATGATTGGCAGAATTTCTTTGATCGGGTCGTCATCAACCGGTTCAAACAAGTCGCCACGCCAGAGACTGATGACCAGTTCAGCGACACACAGGATCAGTACCGCCACAGCAACCGGCAGAATTAACAGCAGATTGGGGGTGGTAAAGGAAACACGGATGGCATCACTCAGATACCAGAGGGTAAAGCCAGCCAGTCCAAGCAGCATGCACAGTTGGCCAACATCTTTTTGAGTCTTGTTCATGAGTCACATCCTGCTGCCCGATGACCGGGCAGCGTTGGTGGATAGGGCCGATTAATTCAGGATATGTGCGTAACTACGGAAGGTTTCAAAGTTGTCCCGCATTAGCTGGTTGGACTTTTCCGGGCCAATCCAGACGCCACCAATTTCCTGGCTACGCAGCTCATCTTGTAACTCTTTTTTGGCCAGTACATTCTGCATCGCTTGGGTAAGCTTACTGAAGCGCTCAGGGTGACGGCGTTCGAATTCAGCACTGACAGCAAAGCCGCGCATTGATCCTTGCAATACCGGCACTTCAATATTCAAAGGCTGTAATGCTTCATTGACTGTCGGTACATCCCACTGTTCCACCCGATCTTCACTGACAATTGCCAGAGGGATCAGGAACTCACGGATACTCTCACTGCCTTGAGCGCTGATCAAAACCAGGTCAACCTGCCCACCGGCAACAGCAGTGCGAGCTTCACCACCACTGTTATAAGTCACCAGATTCAGGCTGTCCTGGGGGATATCGTAAGCTTCCAGGAGGATGCGTGCCATCAGGTGGCCAGCCGAACCCTGCACCACTGAGGCGCGTACTGTACCTGGCTCATTTTTAATGGCGTCGAGCACTTCGGGCAGACTGGTGTAGCCACTGTCTTTGTTGACGGCAATCAGATCCTGATCAAACCACTGAAAATTAATGTAAGAAAAATCTTCCACGCTGTAAGTCGCGTTACCTGACAGAATGGTATTGTTCAGGTAGGGCGCAAAGGTGGAAGAAAACAGATGGTAACCCTCGTCTGGTGCATTGAGAATGTAGTTGGCGGCAATCTGGGTACCGGCACCGGGACGGTTGGTCACGCGAACAGGAACACCCAGCTCTTCTGCAAGGTAGTTACTCATAATGCGAGTCATACGATCAGCACTTCCACCAGTACCGAAGCCGACAACCGCTTCGATAGGGCGGTCAGGATAACCGCTGGCGGTCGCCGAAGTGGCGGTAACCAACAGGGGGATAGTCAGGGCGCAGGCGGCCAGTTTCAGGGTTTTGCTAAAGGATATTGCCATGGTAAAACACCTTCTAGTTATTGTTTAGATATGTGCCGTCCAAGTCAGAGGGATTGCGTTGGCACTTTGGCACTATAGGGAGCAAAGCTGTCATAAAGCTGGCAAGTGAGAGATAAATTCAATTCTTTAGACCAAAGTATAGGTGTTGCGGCACCTAAACTGGTGTGTGGATCTCAATATTTTGTCATAATTGAGTCTATACACTTCAGTTATTTGTTAAAGGTTTTAAACTGCCCTACTTCTTTGGTTTACTCATCAATATGTCTTTCTGATGCGCTTTCTTAAAAATTGGATGCGCACTGGTCGATTGTTTTTTCTTGTCAGTGGCTTGCTGGCTCTTTTGTTTATTGGTCTGGATTTCGGCATTGAGCAGCGCAGCCAGCAGCAACTGTTGACACAGTTGGAGCTTGAGGCGCAGGGGTTCCGTAATGGCTTTGAAATGTCGCACCGGGATCTGCAACTGCAGATGCTGACGCTAGCCTCTTTACTGGCTGAAAATAACCGAGTTCAAACACTTTTTCACCAGGGTGCTCGTGTTCTTGATAGTGAAGGCGGTGGCGCGGGGCAAGCAGAAGCCGCGTTCTGGCGATCAGCGTTATTCAACTATCTTGGTTCTCGTTGGCAACTGATGCAGGATCAATATGGATTGCGGCAATTGCAATTTCATGTTGGCCCCGGTGTGACTTCGTTCCTGAGAGTACACAATCCAGGTATGTTTGGGGATCAAATGTCTGGTATCCGCCCTGTTATAGAAGATGTGTTACAGGATCAGCAGCCGAGAAGTGGTTTTGAAACGGGTCGAATCTATTCGGGTATTCGAGGAGTGGTACCTGTCTGGTTTAATCCACCTCGACAGCCCCGCCAGTTTGTCGGTGTGCTGGAAGCGGGTACTTCCTTTGATACACAATTACAGCGTTTAGATCAGCAGTACAGTGCTGGCTTCGCGGTGTTACTTAAACGTGACTATGTTGAGCAGCAGGTGTGGGAAAGCTATAGAGACGATAATAGTTTCCACCTTCCTGAGGCGTGTAACTGTTACATAGAAGCCAGTTCGCGTGATGAAATACAGGATTGGTTGCAGCAAGATCTGTTTTCGCCTCTGGTTGATGATGCTACTCAATCAGTTTTATTAAAACTCCCTGGTAAGCATGTGCACTTTACCCGTTTTGTTCTAGCCGATTATAACAGCCAGAAATATAACGCAGTGCCTGTTGGATCTGTGTGGGTTTGGCAGGATAAATCAGCGTTGATATTGGCTATTCACCAAGAGCGCTTGAAAATGCGCGTGGCATTGGTGCTGGTGTATATGGTCGCCTTAGGGCTGTTGATCTGGCTGTTGCGGTTAACCCAGCGTCGCTTACAGTGGCGTGTAGATGTGGCGGTTCAACAACAATTGAATACCGCCAGAGCGCTAGAAGTCAGTGAACAGCGCTATCAGAATGCACTAGGTGCTGTAAATGATGGCTTGTGGGAAGCTGATTTTGTAACGGGTGAGTTACATTGGGATTCACGCTGTTTTGAGATGCTTGGCTATGCTGAACCGCGTGATCTGGTTATCGATGATTGGTATACATTTATTCATCCAGAGGACTTGCCAAGTATACAAAATACCATTGAGGAGCATCTGGCAAACCAGCAGTCTTATAGCATTGAGTATCGTGCATGCTGTGCCGATGGTTCCTGGCTATGGGTTGAAGGACGTGGAAAAGTTATCCAGTGGCAAGGGGATAGCCCGCATATCATGACGGGTACTGTGACGGATATTTCAGCGCGTAAGCATGTAGAGAGTGAGCTGAGACGACTTTCTGTGACAGACAGCTTAACGGGGCTGAGTAACCGTCGTTATTTTTTCAAACGCCTGTCTGCTTTGCTGGCGGCATGCCAGCGTAAGTCCAGACCCATGGCCGTGCTGATGTTGGACATCGATCACTTTAAAGCTGTAAATGACCAGCATGGGCATGCGGCAGGTGATGCCATACTTATGGAGTTTTCAAACGCTGTCAGTCAATTGCTGCGCCAGTCAGATCTGCTGGCCAGACTCGGGGGGGAGGAGTTTGCTATTCTGCTTCCTGAGACTGATGCGCAGGGTGCATGGGAGCTTGCTGAGCGTATCCGTCAGGTTGTTGCGGCTGCCCGTGTTGAAATAGCCAATACCCAAGTGTCGGTAACCGTCAGTATTGGTATCAGTCAACGACTTGACTCAGATATCAGCGAGGATGAGGTGATAGTCAGGGCCGATAATGCTTTGTACCGGGCTAAATCGCGCGGACGTAATCGTGTTGAAAGTGATGCCGCCTAATTGCTGTATCCGTGAAATCATCTATAATGAAAAAAATAGAAAACTCAGAAAAAATAAAAAGCGAGGAAGGTGAATGTTTAAATATAAACTGCTGCAAGGGATTGCCTTGCTTGTCCTGATGAGTTGTGGTGTCCATAGTGCGCTGGCTCAGACCCTCGAAGGACCGGTTGTTTTAACGCTGAGTGGTAAAATTACTCATACCAATTCAGATCAAACCATGCAGTTTGATCGTGCCATGCTTGAGGCGCTGCCACAGGTCAAAGTAGTAACACAAACACCGTGGTTTGATGATGTGAGTGAATTTGAGGGGCCTTTGGCGTCCGCCGTTCTGGAAGCAGCAGGCGCTGATTTCAGCGCTAATATGCGTGTGACGGCACTGAATGATTACAGTGCGGTAATTCCGGCGTCGGACTTTAAAGATCTCGGTGTGATCTTGGCAATGAAACGTAATGGCAACGTGTTGCGTGTCCGTGATAAAGGACCGTTATTCATTATCTATCCATTTGCTGAGAATCCTGACCTTAACTCAGAGGTATACTACAATCGATCTGTATGGCAAATTAAGTCCATAGAGCTATATTAAAGCGGATTGATTCAGGGGTAGCAGGGTTTGGCGTTAGAAAAACAGGTTTATTTTCGTCGTACTTTCTGGCTGCTGTTGCTGTCTACTTTGGTTTTTCTGGTAGCCGCTTTTTTTATTCTTAATGCCATGCATGACCGTTCACGGCAATTGCTGGAAGCCGCGCGGGAGGACGCGCTTTGGGCCAGCTATCAGTTGGATCGCGAAAATCTTAAGTTGTCCCCGTTACTTAGCCACTTTGCTGTTTCGCCCGATACTTCAAACTGGCTGGCGCTTGAACTGCGTTTTGAAATTCTATATAGCCGAATACAGTTGCTCCAACGCGGCGAAATGAGTCAATTATTTGGTGATGAAACGGGTGATTTGTCACCTTTTTCACGTGAAGCGGTCGACATTATTCTGGAAATGGACGGTTTTTTTGCACAAGGACCTGATGTTGTCAAAGAGCATATCCAGTCACTTATCTCCCTTTCTGAACGCTTATCGCAGGTCACTGAGCGTATTGTTGTCGATATGAAAGGGCTGGCTGCTTTACGTATCAATGAAGAGCGAGCCGAACAACGAAAAATGTATCGGTATGTGACGCTGTTGATCGTTCTGATTACTATCAGTATGAGTGTTTTGATTCTGCTGTTATTGCGGCACATGTCGTTTGCTGCCAAAGCGCGGGCCAAGGCTGAAGCATTGGCAGAAGAGCTGCGGGTTGCCGTTAATCAGGCTCAACAGGCCAGTCAGGCTAAATCTGATTTCCTGGCTATGATGAGTCATGAGATCAGAACACCGATGAATGGTGTTCTGGGCATGTCGCGCTTACTGATGGAATCTGATCTGGATACTGAACAAAAACATCTGGTCAGAACCCAGTACTCCAGTGCAAGCGCTTTGCTGTCCATCCTCAATGATATTCTGGACTTTTCCAAACTGGAAGCCGGTCGTATGGAACTCGACACCGTGCCATTTGTGCTACAGGATCTGGCGCAGGAAGTGGTGGCTTTGTTTCAGGCGACGGCGCAAAGCAAAGGAGTGCAGTTGCAATTGCATTTTTCAGAGCAAATCTGTTGCGGATACGAGTCAGATCCCGGACGTTTGCGTCAGGTGCTGCTGAATCTTGTGGGCAATGCGATAAAATTTACTGAGAAAGGACAGGTGGATGTGTACTTTTCTCATCCTGAAGCGAATAAGCTGAGTTGTCGTATCGTTGATACCGGCATCGGTATGTCTGCTGATGCAGTTAGTAAGCTGTTTACGCCTTTTACACAGGCAGAGTATTCAACTTCACGGCGTTACGGTGGGACCGGCCTGGGGTTGGCTATCTGCAAGCGCATCATTGAACAGTTGGGGGGCAATATCAGTGTTCATAGTGAACTTGGGAAGGGGAGCTGTTTTGCTTTTGTCGTACCGATCAAATCTGTAGATGTACCAGAACGGTCGGTTGTATCGATCAAAAGCTGTGCGGCTGAATCTAAACTTGATTTTTCTTCATCTGAGCAATTATCTGGTCATGACGAGACGGTAAAAAAGGCATCTAATACGCACAGGATACTGTTGGTTGAAGATAATAAAGTTAATCAGATGGTGGCTACTGGTTTACTTAAAAAGTTGGGCTATCAGTGTGTTGTTGCCAATAATGGCAAAGAGGCTATCGAGCAGGTAATCGCTCAGAGTTTCGATCTGGTATTGATGGATATGCAAATGCCGGTCATGGATGGCATCACGGCGACTCGAAAAATTCGAGCGTTGGATCACCCGGCAGCCTCCGTCGCAATTGTGGCAATTACTGCCAATGCCATGCTTGAAGATCGGGAAGCCTGTTTCAGTGCCGGTATGAACGACTTCCTCAGCAAGCCTTTCAATAAAGAAGATCTTGCTGAAAAAGTGGCGCATTGGTTAGGCATTGCCTCAAGCGGCTGAGTACCTGGTTTGATTATACTCTTAGGGTTTTTCAAAAAACTGGCTCGGGTCTGATGCCCAACTAATACGATTTTTCCCGGCGGCTTTGGCCGCATACATTGCCTGATCGCCTGCGGCCATGAGTTGATCAAGTGTCAGTCCATTAATGGGGAAACAGGCAATACCGATACTGATACCCAGGCCGAATTCCGAAGACTCAAATTGTATGGGTTGGGCAACGCACTGCAGTATTTTGTCTGTCACAGTCAATACAGCATCAATACTGTCAACATTTTCCAGTAATACAATAAACTCGTCACCGCCGATACGGATGACACTATCGGTACCTCTGATAATACTCCGGAAGCGGTTTGCCAGTTCAATGAGGGTTGAGTCTCCCGCTTGATGCCCATGCAGGTCATTGATCTCTTTGAATCCATCCAGGTCCATATAGAGCAGTGCCAGAGTATCCTGATTGCGTTCGGCTCGAGCAACGGCCTGATTAAAACGATCATATAACACGACCCGATTGGGTAACCCGGTCAGACTGTCATGTTGAGCAAGCATTCGATACTGAGCTTGTGATGCTCGCAAACGCTCAGTCATACGCATCAATTGCCAGACCATAAACGCTGTCAATATACCAAATGTGGCCCCAATTGAGCGTGCTGTCCAGATAAGTTTATTGGCTGGGTCTGCTTGTGATTGATCCGAGATAGCGACCATTTCCCAGGTACCATTGAGTACACTGATAGAAGAGTGTATTGCATCCCTGTGTTTAAAGAGAGCTTCATCGCCATAAAAAACCACACCATCGGCACCCGTACCTTCCAGGCTACGCAGAGCAATGTTGAGACCGAGTGAAGGATTGAGTATGCCGGAGGCTTCAAGCAGTGCTGAAAAATTAATAGGTGTACTCATCAGCCCCCAGTAATGTTTTTTGCCCTCAGAGGCGCGTAGATAGATAGGCACACGATGAATGATGGCAGAGTCACCCTGTGCTAATTCATAAGGGCCGGCCAGAACCGGCTCAGCCGTTTCCATCATTATCCGTGTGGCCAACCCTTGTTCCGGGTGATTGATCAAGTCGAGCCCTAGTGCAGCTTCATTGCCCTCTAATGGATAGATATAGCTAATGATATTGTCTGGTGCCAAGGTGATGTGTCTAATCAAACTATTCTGCTCAAGCAACTGTTCACTTAGTTGAGTAAAAAACTCATCACTGATTTCACCGTTGCTACTGACGAAGGCAATCAGACCAGCAGTAAGGTTTGTCGCACCATTAAATGCACCTTCAATATTGGCCCTGACTTCGGCAAGACGTTCAACATTGAGGGCTTTCTGCTGTTGCTGCAATGTGCTCTGATACAGGCCGCTCATGGTGAAAAACACCAGCGTCACCAGTAGGCCCAATATAGGCGCCAGAATAATGCGAAGCGTGCGCGGTGGTAGCGTATTGCTCATGCTTTTTTTCTCTGACTGGGTTTTGTGCACATAGTTATACCACTTAATAGGAGCTGTTTTTTAGTATAACTTTTTGCAGCGCAGCAGAATAGTTGGTTGTTCTTTAAGCAATAAAAAACCCTCTAAAGAGGGTTTTTTGAAGGTGTTGCCAATTATGTAATCAGCCTGGACGTTGGACCCAGGATTGACACCAGCCTGTGGGTTCAACAGAGAAGCCCTGGAACAGGGTGCAGCCTTGAGTATCAGGTTGCCAGAACATGCAGTTCTCACAAACTGAATCAGGCTTATGCGCTGGATGATCAGCAGCGTCAGCCGAATTTTTTACATAATTGAGTGCTTTAGCGTTGGGCGCATCTTCACTCAGCGGTGGCAGAGTGGCAGCGAATGACTGCGAAGTCAGAACACCCATGCCCAGTGGCAAAGCAGCCAAACCGAACATGCCTTTTTTCAGAAAACCACGACGACTCGTGTTAGCCATAATATTGACCCTTTTCATTGACGGTTGAACCCGCGCCCATTCTTTTGATCGGCTGCGGATTGGAAGTTGATAAGTATATTAGAACTCGCTTGGATTGCCAGTGCAATGATACAAATCAAGATTCTCAAGTGTGACACAGGTTTTTTACCTGGGTTCACATGTATTTGTAAAGGCAGCGCCCTTATAGGTCTTTGCTTTATAAGATCATACGGCACATAGGATGAATGCGATCTGAATAGATGGGTTGGGTTGGGGTATATTTTTATGTCAAATATGTCTCTTGTGGTGTTTTTTGACATGTAAAAAATGACAGTTTATGACTTCTGTTCAACCAAATTAAGGCTGTTATATGTACAAGTAATTGAGTAAGTCCTTTTTATTATAAAGCTTATTATCAGAAGAGGCTTGCCGTTTTTAATATGGCACTTATTTTGCTATATACCTGACATTTGTGCGTTTTGTGCAGAAGCTCATGAATATGTAGGGCAGTATATGAATAAAAAAATAAAATGGCTCCGATACGGACTATCGGCACTGTTGCTTGTGCCTGTCACATTGGCTGTTGCCAGTTCAACCGCTGACCACAGCCAATTCGAAGCGCTTCAAGGGCCTTTCAGTACAGGTCAGGAAGTTACGGCTGCCTGTCTGAGCTGTCATACCGAGGCCGCCAGTCAGATTATGAAAACTCGTCACTGGACCTGGGAATATCCCGATCCTCTGACCGGTGAAATGTTAGGTAAAAAAACCATGATCAATGGGTTTTGCATCGGTGATCGCTCTAATGAAGCCTTCTGCCAGAGCTGTCATATCGGTTATGGCTGGGAAGATGATACCTTTGATTTTAATGAACCCACTCAGGTTGATTGCCTGGCTTGTCATAATACCGGTGAGTATAAAAAGATCGCCGGTATGGCAGGGCATCCAGCCTATGAAAACCAGGAGTGGCCCGAGGGTTCAGGTAAGTTTCTGGAAGCTGTTGATCTGGTAAGTGTGGCTCAGGAGGTTGGACCTACGTCCAGAGAAACCTGTGGTAGTTGTCACTTTTATGGTGGCGGTGGTGATGGCGTTAAGCACGGTGATCTGGATTCATCTTTGGTGCATGCCAGTCATGAGCTGGATGTCCATATGGCTGAGGATGGTTTGAACTTCAGTTGCAGTGATTGCCATCAGACAGATGAACACCAGGTGCCGGGGAGTCGCACCAGTATGACGGCGGCTGATACTGGTCCGGCGATGATGCGTGGACACCCGCAAGGTGATAGAAACCCTGCCAGTTGCCAATCCTGCCATGGTAGTGAACCCCATGAATCCAGTTTTGCACATGCGTCGCGTCTGAACCAGCACGCGGAAACGATGGCGTGCCAGACCTGCCATATACCGGCTTTTGCACGCGGTGGTGTGCCGACAAAAATGGGCTGGGATTGGTCAGAAGCAGGGCGGCTTACAGAGGATGGCAAGCCCTTCGTAACTCGTGATGAAACAGGACATGCTATTTATGACAGCCGCAAAGGCAGTTTTGTGCTGGGTGAAAATGTGCAGCCGGTGTATCAATGGTTTGATGGACGTGTTGACTATATGCAGCCGGATACCGTCATAGATCCGAGCAGTCGAGTGCCGATCAACCAGTTCCTTGGGGAGCCGGGGGCGGCGAATGCACGGATCTGGCCGGTAAAACTCTTCCATGGTAAACAACCCTACGATACTGAACTGAAAACCTTGTTGGTTCCCGAGGTGGCTATCCCGAATGATACGGCCTTCTGGTACAACTTTGATTGGGATAAAGCCTTAAAAGAGGGGGCTGAAGCCAGTGGAAGACCATTTAGTGGCCAGTATGACTTTGTCGAAACCTCCATGGTTTGGCCGATTACCCACATGGTTGCACCCAAAGAGCAGGCGCTGGACTGCGCTTCTTGTCATGCCGATGCCAGTCGTCTTGAAGGCGTAGCGGGTATTTGGATGCCTGGGCATCACCGCTATCGCTTACTCGACTGGTTAGGTTTCAGCCTGGCTGGATTAATTATATTGGGGTCGGCAGTTCACGGAAGCCTGCGCGTACTCACCCGCAATAAAGGCCGAGGACACTAAGATGCAAACTCCCATTTATCTGTATACCCGCTTCGAGCGCTTCTGGCACTGGAGTCAGGCTGGCTTGATTATTGTTCTGTTATTTACCGGCTTTGCCATTCATGGCAGCCATCAACTGATTGCGTTCAAAACCGCTGTGGAAGTGCATGAGGTGGCTGCTTGGTTACTGATTACCCTATGGGTGTTTGCGATCTTCTGGCACTTCACTACAGGGCAATGGAAACATTATATCCCTACGCATAAAAACCTGGTGGCGATGGCGCGCTACTACGCTTATGGTATGTTTGTGAAGCAGCCACACCCGTATCATAAAACCCCGGAACGCAAGCATAATCCATTACAGCGAATCGCCTACCTGCTGGTAAAGCTGGTTATTAATCCACTGATCTGGCTTTCAGGCCTGGTGTATTTGTTTTGGGGGAGTGCCAGTGAATGGCTACCACTGACGCTGGATGAGGTGGCATTTTTACACAGCCTGGGTGCTTTTATGATGCTGTGTTTTCTGTTTTTGCATATGTATTTGGCAACCGTTGGGCATACGCCCTTGGCGCATATTAAAACCATGATTACCGGATGGGAGGCACCACACACCGATGAGGCGCCGGGTGTGGAGCCCGAGGATGATGCATCCCCGGTTCCAGAAAAGTTATAATCTACTTGAATTGCAGCGGTTACTTGCCAGGTGCCTGATTGAGTAATTGCTGTAATGACCCTACGGCGCCCAATACGCTGGATGATTCAAATGGCAAGAACACCCGATCACCGTTTTTGGCGATATTCGGTAACGTATTGAGGTATTCAAGTCCCAACAGATAACCTATGACCAACTGGTGATCTATCTGTCCATCACCGGCTGCAACGATCTGGTTGATGGCTTCGCGCTCACCTTCAGCCCGCAGGATGGACGCTGTTTTGTCACCTTCGGCTACCAGAACTGCTGACTCTTTTTCGCCCTGTGCACGCGCTATGGCGGCTTCACGCTCACCGCTGGCCTGCAGAACCAGGGCGCGACGTTCACGCTCTGCTGTCATCTGTTTGCGCATGGCATCTTCAACGTCACGGGGAATGTCGATATCCTGAATTTCGACGCGGGTCACTTTAACGCCCCATTTGTTTCCGGCTTCATCCATGACGATCTGCAATCGGTCGTTGATCTCCTGACGAGATTCAAACAATTTATCCAACTCCATTCTACCAACTTCGGAACGTAGTGAGGTTTTTGCCAGAATTTCGATCGCCTGAACCAGGTTTTCAGCCTGATAAACTGCTCGCTCAGGATCAATCACCTGAAAATAGAGTGCGCCGTTAATCGTGACGCTGACATTGTCACCGGTGATCACTGACTGGCTGGGAAAATCCAGTACGGTTTCACGTCGATCAATACGGGTTTCTTCTACAATGGCAGCTACTTGCTGATTATTAATCAACTGGTAGCGACGCATTTTGATGGACCGGGGCAGGTCAACAAAGGGGATGATCCAGTTAATCCCGGGTGACAGAGTTTTGTGATAGGAACCCAAGCGCTCAATAACCACCGCTTCGGATTGCTGCACAATTTTCAGTCCCTTGATGATTAGCAGGACCGCCATCACCGCAATAACAAGTGAAATCAGTAAAATAGCATCCATAACATATTCCTTTTAAGAGTTTAATTTCAGTCAACCAGGGCAGTAATGCCATCGAAGCCCGTCACTGTGACAGGTGTACCAGGAGGGAGTTCACGGCCACTGACAGATCGCACAAAGTAGGTATCACCTTCGACTTTAACTTTCAGTTGCCCGTTATTGTCGAGCAGGATGATGCCGCCTAGTGGTTTGCTCTCGCCAGCCAGTGCGCTGTGCCGCCGCGAAGGTGCCCAGTGCCGCATTATTTTGCGCAGTAATGGAGCCAAAGCTGCCGCACTGATAGCAAAGGCTATCCATTGCAGGGGGGCTGGTGCATTCAAAAGGGCTGCTAACATGCCGATCAGTGCTGCAAGGCCCAGAGCGAAGGCGAAAAAACCTGTTCCGAGAAGCTCCAGTATCATCAGAGAAAGTGAGGCAAGCAGCCAGAAGTGCCAGGGTTCCATTTACGTTCCTTATAGTTCAGATCAATGACGCACTAAGCTTAGCACTTTAGCTCAGTCTGCAGGAGTTGATAGGGGCTTTCTATGCAAGATAATTCGCAGAAGAATCCCTGTGAATACTGATAGTGTCATGATAGCCACCATCGGCATAGGCGTACCATCACCCAGCAAACCAAGCAGTGCGCCGGACAATCCGCCCAGCGCAAAACCACTCGCGCCGACCAGGGCCGTTGCGGTTGCCGCACTTTGTGGAAAAAACTCCATAGTACTGGCCATGCCGTTAGAAATAACAAAGCCCTGCAGGCCGATAAACAGCATCATTGCGGGCACTAACTGCCAAAGTTGAAGCTCGATGAGTCCAATCATTGCCAGCAGTGCGCAACCAATAATCCACTGTGTCCATTGTGCTATTGCCATCATGCGCTGCGGTGTATAGCGATGTACGATGCGGATATTGACCTGATTGCAAATCAGCAGTACCACGACATTGGCACCAAACAGCAGCGGAAAAATGGATGCGCTGGCATCAAAATGTTCCATATAGACACCGGCCGCACCGGTGATAAAAGCAAACATGGCGGCATAGCTGAAGGCAACAGATGCTAGAAATCCGAGTGCCTGACGATGGCGGATAATTTGCAGATAGCGCCGCAGGGGTGAAATTGCCGGAAAATCCTGTTGCTGTCGGGTTTCCGGCAATTTGAGTCGTAACGTCAACAGCAGGGTGATGGAGTAAACCAGCAGCACCAGGAAAATACCCCGCCAGTTGCTGATATGCAGTAGCAGGCTACCAAGTACCGGCGCCAGCATAGGAGCTACCATCATGATCGCTGCAATCTTCGACATAGCCCGGGCACTGTCGGCCCCGCGGAAAAGATCACGGACAATCGCAGCGGAATTGACGACACTGATGCCGCCACCAAAAGCCTGAATAAACCGGGCGATCCAGACAGTCTCGATTTGTGGGCTGATCAGAATGCCGAGCGTACCCAGAATAAACAAAACCAATCCGGTAGAGATAGCTGTACGACGACCATAGTGGTCTGAAAACGGACCTCCGCTCAGTTGACCAAAGGCAAATCCAGCCAGAAACAGGCTAACCGTTAGTTCGATATGTTGTACCGATACTTCCAGGTCAGCCGCCATATTAGGGAAGGCCGGCAGGTAAGCATCTATCGCCAGAGGAGCTAAAGCTGTAAGCCCGGCAAGCATCCATAGAAGGCCGGGAATTGAGCGTGGTAGTGATGTCATGTTCAGAGATCTTTATGCGTCGTGTGAAGCCGTCACAATCTATATAAGACTGATCGGTTTAAAAGTATCTGCCTACTGTAACGCATTCTGCGCATTAAGGGCAGAAAAAAATCCAGGCTGTGGTAATCTTCACGGCAGATATATTCATTAATACTGAGACTCTATGCGGATTTTACATACGTCAGACTGGCACCTTGGGCAACATTTCTTCGGAAAATCCCGTCTTGCGGAACACCAGGCCTTTATTGACTGGCTGGTACAAACGGTTGAGCAGCAACAGATAGATGTGGTGCTGGTGGCGGGTGATATTTTTGATACCGGCACACCGCCCAGTTATGCCCGTGAACTTTATAATCAATGTATTGTGAAGCTTCAAGTGCTGCAGGTGCAGTTAGTGGTGTTGGGTGGAAATCATGATTCCGTGGCGATGCTTCAGGAGTCCCGCGAGTTGTTGGCATGTCTGAATGTACAGGTGATTCCGGGTTACATGGCCGATCCCGAAGACCATTTGATAGCCCTCTATGAGCGCAACGGTACTCAACAGGCCTGGCTCTGTGCCTTGCCCTATCTACGCCCGCGGGACCTGCTGCAAAGTCAGTCCGGAGAGACACAACAACAAAAGCAACAGCAGTTGCAGCAAGCCATTCAGCAGCAGTATCAGCGTATCTGGGAATTAGCCGCTATACAAGCCACACGCTTGCCAGTAGTAGGCAGCGGCCATTTAACTACAGTCGGTGCCAGCCTGAGTGAGTCAGTACGAGAGCTGTATATCGGTATGCTGGATGCCTTTCCGGCTGATGCCTTTCCGCCGTTTGATTATCTGGCGCTGGGGCATATTCACCGGTCGCAACGGATCGCTGGAACAGAGCATATCCGTTACAGCGGATCACCCATTGCGTTGAGTTTTGATGAAGCCAGACAGCAAAAGCAGGTATTGATAGTTGAACTGTCGAATAAAGGCTTGCAGCAGGTAGTAGAGCTACCCGTGCCAGCGTTTAGACAGTTGATCTCCTTGCGCAGCGAATTGGACGCTCTGCCGAATCAGTTTGCTGAGCTGGCAGGTGACGCCAGTGATGACTGGCCGGTCTGGGTGGAAGTTGTGGTACAGGCCGATGCCTACCTGGCTGATCTGCAGGCGAGGATTGAAGCCTTGACCGATGAACTGCCGATAGAGGTTCTGCGCGTGCGCCGGGAACGCTTACAACCCGTACAAGGGTTTGCTCGCCAGGCGAAAGAAACCCTCAGTGAGTTATCACCCGATGAGGTGTTTGCGCGACGCCTGGCCCTGGAAGAGCTGTCTGAATCTGATGTACAAGCCTTGACGCTGCGACACCGGCAATTACTCAGTGAGCTGGAGACCGGGGAACTGCCGATATGAGAATCCTCAGTTTACGCTTAAAAAATTTAAACTCGCTTAAAGGTGAGTTTTTGATCGATTTTCGCCAACCCCCGTTTACCGAGACCAGCCTGTTTGCGATCACCGGTGCAACCGGTGCTGGCAAAACCACGCTGCTCGATGCGCTGTGTCTGGCGCTCTATCACCAGACCCCGCGGATGAAAGTCATTTCAGCCGCCTCTAATGAGCTGATGACCCGGCATACCGCTGAAGCATTGGCAGAAGTGGAATTTGAGGTCAAAGGGGTGGGTTATCGCGCCTTCTGGAGTCAGCGACGTGCCAGGGAACAGGCGGATGGCAAGCTTCAGGCTCCCAAAGTCGAGTTGGCTGAACTGCACAGCGGTAAGCTGTTGTCGACCCGGATACAGGAAAAACTGCAACTGACGGAAACTCTGACCGGGTTGGATTTCGAGCGCTTTACCCGCTCCATGCTGCTGGCGCAGGGAGGATTTGCAGCTTTTCTCAATGCCGGAGCCAATGAGCGAGCCGAACTGCTGGAAGAGCTTACCGGTACCGAAATTTACGGGCGCTTGTCAGCCGCCGTGTTTGAGCATACCCGCATTGAAAAGCAGCAACTGGATTTACTGCAAAGCCAGGCAAGTGGGGTGATGTTACTGTCCGATGAGCAATTGGAAGCCCTGCAGGCCTCCCGTTTGCAACTGCAGCAGCAGGAGCAGACGCTAATTCCTCGGCAGCGTCAGTTACAGACCGCGCTGCAGTTGATGCGGCAGGTGCGTGAAACGCAGCAGCGACTTGTGCAACTTGATCAGGCTCGTAGCAAAATGCAGCAAGCCTGGCAGCAGCATACGCAGCAAGGCGCTCAACAGTTATCGCTGGCTCAGCAACGGCTTGAGCAAGAGACGTTGCAACATCAGCAGCAACATGAAGCGCTGCAGCAAGCACAAGCCGAACTGCAGCGGGAGCATCAACAGCGTCAAGCCGATATAGATGACCTGTTGGCTGATCAGACAGAGGCTCAACTGCAACAACAGCAAAACGACCTGATCAAGCGTCAGGGGCAACTGGATGCCTTGCTTGATCTTGAGAAAGTCAGTCAGCGACAAACGCTGCAAATGACAAAACTGGTTGCTTTGTCTAAAGAGAAGAGTACCCGGCTGGATGCGTTGGTGGAGCTGCGGCAGCCGCTTCGAGATGAGTTCGCGCGACTACGCGATCAAGTCAAAGACAAGGAGGTCTTGCTGCGTCAGGAGGAGCGCATTAAGCAACTGGACGCTCATCGGCTTGCTCTGCAAGCGAATGAACCCTGTCCCCTCTGTGGCTCCCGGGAACATCCGGCCATAGAGGCCTATCAGGCACTGGATGTATCAGCAACCGAAGCGGCGTTGCAGTCACTGCGCAATCAACAGGAGCAAGTCAGAGAGCAGGGTAGCCAGCTCACCGCAGACATTACCAAAGTCCAGACTGAAATTGATGGTCTGAACCAGCAGATCGAGGCTCTGAAAGGTGAGCAGTCTGACACCGAATCACGCCTGCAGCACTTCTATCAAGTACTAGCGTTAAAGCATCAGGACGGTGCCACCCAAAAACTGACGCTACAGTTGCAATCAGAGCAGCAAGCGTTGCAGCAGCGTCTGGAGCGTCTTGGCAAGCTTAAACAGCAGCAACAGGCGATTGAGCAGCAACTGGCTCAACAACAGCAACAACAGCAGGTACAGTACCAGGCGGACGAAACCCGGCGACAGCAGGCGCAGCAGTTGCAAGATCTGCAGCAGCGCTTTGATGCGCTGGTGGGGGCCGATAAGCCGGTTAGCAGTGCTCCTGATTCCAGGGCTGATCTGTCACTTACACAGTGCCTGGCGGCTATTCGCCGCAGTTTGACGCAACTGGAGCAGCAGCGCAGTGACTTGCAGCAGTTAGATGGGCAGGCTGTTTCGTTGCAGGAGTCCCTGGGCGCGGCTTTGGCGCAGCAGACTGAATCTGAGCCTGAGGCTGAGTTACAGGCTCAGGCCGATCAACTGGCGGCGACGCTGCGACAGCTTTCCATGCAGTTGGGGCAGTTGCAGCAGCAGTTAGAACAGGATCGTCAGCTCAGAGAAAAGCTTGGCACGCTACAAGCTCAGATAGACCAGCAACAGCAGCAGTGTGATCGCTGGCAACAGCTGAACCACCTGATCGGCGCCAAGGATGGTGCCAAATACCGGCGCTTTGCCCAGGGGCTGACGCTGGATCATCTGATCAGTTTGGCCAATACACAACTGGAGCGTCTGCATAACCGTTTTCAACTGGCACGCCGGGAAGCCGCTGAGTTGGAGATTGAAGTGATCGATACCTGGCAGGCGGATGCCCGCCGGGATACGCGCACGCTGTCTGGTGGGGAGAGTTTCCTGGTGAGTTTAGCGCTGGCGCTGGGACTGTCTGATCTGGTCAGTCATAAAACCAGTATCGACTCGCTGTTTCTGGATGAAGGCTTTGGTACGCTGGATGCCGAAACACTCGAAGTGGCGTTGGATGCCTTGGATAACCTCCATGCCAGTGGCAAGACGATTGGTATCATCAGCCATGTCGAGGCCCTTAAAGAGCGCATCCCGGTGCAGATCCGGGTAAGCAAACAGCAGGGGCTGGGCAATAGCCGTCTACAAGTGACGGGGTGAAACCGGCTACGAAGCGTAAGGGCGCGCTATAAATTATTAATTGCACAAGCTCGGTTTTTAGCTCGCATAGTTACAGGGATAATTTACATTATGCTGCTCTGTGCTCGTGTGCCACGCAGGCACCGCTTCAGTCCAGGTTTCCAACCCTAACTCCGGCAGGCGGTTGATCACCATACAGCGAGGGTCGGCGCCAGCAAGCGCCGTTAGCGTGAGACTTATACTCAGAAGAAAAGTTGTGATTGCTGTCAGGTAGCGCCGTGCCCTGTTCATTTTGCTCTCCACGATTTAAAAAGGCTGATCATCGGCAAAGGTTTTTACCCTCAGTCCAGCCTGCTCCAGCGCTGTAATGAGCGTGTCGGCGTCTTTTGTTTTGACCGCCAATGCATAGTAGGCGTCCTCGCCTGTGAGCGGCGTGACAAGGCGGTATCCGTGCGGCGCTAGCCACTGATGGAAGGTATAGAGCACCTCCCATACCCGTTCGGGGCGGTTCAGCGTAACCGGGTCTGGTGAAAAGGCATCCTCAATGCCCAGAGTGCGAGCGATCGCCTCGCAAAAGCTCAGAGCGCTCTCGTCATCCTTCCAGTCCACGTGCAGCAGGGCCAGGCGGCGGTAGGTGGTCAGCAGTTCCATCTCCCACTGGGCAGCGGAAAAGGCGCAGAGAAAACCGCCGGCCTCAAGGGTTTCCTCTTCCCACTCTTCACTCAGCCACTCGACCAGAGCATTCCACAGACTGGCCTGCAGGCTTTTGGGCAAAGTGGCTGCCATCCGCTCAAACAGCGGCTGCCAGGGGGCAAGCAGCTTGGGCGCGGGCTTGCGCTTGGGTGAACGTTTGGGTGGCTCCGGCAGGGCGGGCTCTGCCGGCGGCTCCAGGATGACCGGCTCGCCCCGGTACTTCGCGCAGGCGAGCATCAGGTCGGTGGGATAGAACTCATGATCGATAAAACTGCTGTCGTCAATATTCAGCGCTGCAACCACGGCGGCGGCGGGGTAACACCAATAGCCTGCCCATTCTTCCAGTAGATGATCTGGTTGCGGGTAATGAAGCCCCGGTATCTTGTTTTTGAGCAGTAGCTTTTCCCACTCGTCTAGGTAGCGGGCAATCATTTCTGGACGTTTTTCCGCAGGGCCATCAAATACCGCGTAGAGCTTTTTATAGACGGATTTGTTGGCAATTTCGTCGGCCAAGGGGCGCTTGGGGTCATACACACTGAGTAATCGGTCGACGAATAGATCACAACCAGAGGAAATCGCACGGGTGTTACGACCGATTAACTGAGGCTTTTCGCCCAGGGCGTGGGCGAGAGCGAGGAGCATACTTATCTGTAGAGGGTGTACTAAGTCTATTTTCGGATGTTCTAAACCGCAGGATTGTATGCCGTCTTCCAGCATACTTAAGCGCTCACGGGTTTCCAAATAAACCTGGCGTAGCGATTCAATGCTATCGCCACGTGCGTAGAGGGATCGTAAAATCCCTAAGGACCGATAGCAGGATGCTTCATAGCTTTTTACACGCAGGTCAGTACGGCCATTAGAGCGATTAATTCGTCCCACAATATAGTCTTCACTGCAATACTTCTGTGCAGCTTTTAATGCGTAGTCGATACTGCTGGACAGATCGATGTCAGAGTAAAATCGGTTTTGTCTCATCGGCTAACCCTTATTGGTAGAGCTCGTATTCGTCACCTGCACGATCCACGGTGACCTTAGATGTGGATCCGGGCCCATCGTGGATTTCATAAAACTTTGTCTGCCCGCTAGCGCTAGCTCCTGCATATAGGCGAACGACAGACCCATCGCTCTCATCTAAGCCTTCAAGCACTTGATCGAGCGTTGCATCAACTGCAAGAGCTAAGGGGGTCGCAGCTCTTGCCATAAACTGCGTGAATTTTTTCAGCCACTGGGCTTGGAACATGTCAGCAATATAAATTCGTGCGTCAGGCTTAAGGCGGCCACGGCTGTGTAGGGCGAGGGTGATGCCACGGTTTGCATTACTGAGAGCATTGCCCCGGTTTCGAGTACGCATGATCACAGGCGAGAGTTGGTTTATTGCGGTTCTATGTTCGCTGATCAATGCATCGCAGGCCTGGATGGCATCGCGGCGAGCGACAGCCTCCCATTGGTGTCTAGGGCCAGCACCTGGCATATTGGCTGCGACGGGGTTTTGAATGGCAATGAGTGCGTTTTCGTAGCGCACTAAGGCTTTATGAAAGTTCGAAAGGTTTTGGTATTTCGCATTAGAGACAAGATTAGAAGCACCTACCAAGCTTAATACGCCAGAGAGTGCTTCTTCAGACAGGTATTTTTCCCAGAACTCTGCTTCTCTGTGTAATTCTTCGCCTTCGGAAGCTGCCGCTTCCATCACCCAACCACGTTCATGAATCGATTGCTGGTTAATAATATTGATGATAGATGGGGCAGAGGGTTCAGATAAATCTAAGGTGAAGGCATGGCCTTGATAAACACGGCCACTAGGGCCTATTCCATTAACGCGAGAAAACTCACTAGTGAGTTCGACATTAGCATCAATCAGATCAGAAATATGGCAGGCTTGAGAGTTAAAATAAACTGTGGGCATGGCAATATCCTTATTATGAGTCGATCATCCTTTCGGGCTTTTATCATGCCCTTATATCAAATAAAGGCTACTGCGTTTATCTATTAGCGTCAATACATGCTGTTTGGAGTTCAATTTCATCAAAATCCATCCTACATGTGTGGCTGACATAAAGGTTGCAATCCAGTGGCAAAATGACTCTTTTTGGGGGGTAAATGAATGTTGAAACTAGGATTAATAGCCGGTCATTTCCAGATAGCCGACACCGCTATGGCTGCCACTGATGCGTATCGGCCCTTCCCAGTAAGGGATGCCGGTATCCATCCAGGCATTCGGGTTAATGGCCTGGGTTTCAATCTCAATGCCTAGGTGCGGTATTTCTAGTTGCCACTGAATAGGTAAATGACGTCCGGCCACCGCGTGTGATGTTCCAGGCGTCATCTGAATCTGATCAGGGCTGAGTGGTTGTGCGACTCCTGCAGCACTGATCCAGGTGCCTGAATAGTAATGCGCGCCATCGGTATGGCGTAAGCGAAACAGCATGAGTTTATCGCCGCTATCCAGATGCATGGAAAACCAGTCCCAACCCTGTTGGTCTGCTGCAAGGGGTTGGCTGCTCCACTCCCTGTCCATCCAGGCCTGGCCAGTGACGGCGTAAGTCTGCTCATCAATCTGCACCTGGCCCTCAGCTGTAAAGAAGGGCTGGCTGAAATAGTGTGAGGCTTGACCGGTATCGGATTTCAGGCTGAAGCCCTTGTCGCCGTGCAAAACCGGGTCAGCCTCAGTGCTGAGCGTCAAGCTGTAGCTGAAGCTATCTCCCCTGGCAGACAGGCTAAGCTGGTTAAGATCAGCTGTTGTACTCTGCAGTTGCCAGTCATCTATCCAGGCTTTAAAGGGAGCCATCTCTACACCAGCCTGACCGATGCCGCCGCGGGCATAGGTTTCTGCTGAATAATGCTGGTTATGTCGGGTGATGCCGGCATGTCCCAGCCAGAGGTGCTGATTGGCCCAGCCAGGCTGCTCTGGACCGGGTGCCAGTGCCTGACGAAACAGGGTCCACTGCGCCCCGATGACCTCACCCTCTGAGTCGGTCAGATTGGCAGTGATATACCACCATTCAATGCGATACTCCGGGTGCTTGCCAAAATCCTCAGGAAAGGCTAACCGTGTATCAGCACTTACCTGAGCAAAGCCGTCAACTTGCGTGCCGAGCCCGGCAAAGCCTTGCGCAGATTCATCCTGATTGCAGGCACTCAGGAGTAAACAGCTGAGGACTAACCAGTACAGGCGTTTAGTTATCATGGCTAAAGCTCCTGAGTAAGTCTGAAGGCGAGCTGAAGTACAGACGCAGAAGCGGAATCAGTGCAGCCAGGAGTGCGGCAATAAGGGCCAGTGACAGCAACCAGAGCCATTGACCCGGGAAGTGGTATAAAGGCAGCTCCCAACCGAAGGCGCGGACATTAATAATTTTGACCAGGCACAGGTTCAGCAGCAACCCCAGTGGAATTGCCAGTAAAGCTGTCAGCATGGCCAGAGTTAACAATTTAACCAGCTCATACAGCATCAGGGAGCGGCGGCTGATACCACAGGCCCAGACAGGAGCCAGTTGACTCAGACGCATTGCTGAGAGCATCAGTAAACTGCTGAACAGTGCGATGGCAGCGACCCCCAGAATAAACAGATTCAGGGCGTGAGTCGCGGCAAAGGTGCGTTCAAACAGTTGGGTCGAGTAGCCTTTTACCGCCTGCTGATCGAACAGATTGCTGGTATCCAGGCTGAAGTGTTCTATAAGTGCCTGCATCAAAGCATCTACTTTCCGGGGTTGGACTCGCAGGGCGTAGCTGCCAGCGACCGCATCCGGCCAATGTAGTAGCATCCGCTCGATAGATAGCATCAGTTGCCCCTTGGGATTGCCATAATCGCTGTAAATGGCGGCGATGATAAAGGTCTTATCGCCTTCAGCAGCGGGTAACTGTATCGAATCACCAGGGGATAAATTCAGATTGCGCGCCAGTTGCTCGTTGATCAGCAGCGCAGGTTGTTCAGCGACCTGTTCCCAGGGCGAGGGCAGGCTGCTCAGCAGTGGCCAGTGATCCGAATAGGTGGCGTGGGGTTTGAATCCTCTAAGCTCGACAGGCCAGCCCTGCAGGCTGATTTCAGTGCGGCGTGAGGGCAGTACAATTTCAACATCGTCACGATCAGCTAACCAGTGTTCTATAGCCTCAGCTTGCTGTGGATTGTCCGCACGAAGGTAGATCTCAGCGGCCAGCCGCTGATCCAGCCAGCCGCTGAAGGTTTTGCGAAACCCCTCTACCATACCGCCAACACCGATACTGGTTGAGAGTGCCAGCAGTAGCGCCATAAGTGCCAGCGACAGTCCCGGTAATTGCAGACGGGCATCGGCCCATAGCCATTGAGACACCGGACCGCGACTGCTGCGTTCAGCCAATTTCAGCAGGCCGTTCAGGCAGGCTGGCATTAACAGTGCTGCACCAAACAGCAAGCTGGTTAATAGCAGAAAGCCACTGGCCAGGCTCTCACCCGCTTGCATCAATAACAGAGCGATCAACCACAGCAAAGCACCTGTTAAGGTCAGCCAGGAGCACACATATGGAAAGCGTTTACTCTTATCCTCTGGCTGAGTTGTGGCAGGCTTCATTAACCGGATAAGTGGCAGGATGGCGGCCAGCAAAACTCCGCCGGCGGCCATCGCCACACCACTTAACCACCAAGCTGGCTGCAGGGTTAAACTGCCACTAACCTGGGCGCCATAAAGCCCGCGTAAGCTGGCTGCCAGGTCGGGTAGCAACAGACTGGCAATCAGATAACCGGTGATCAAGCCGGGCAGGGCAGCTAAAACCCCCAGTAGCAGTAGTTCCGCCAGTAACCACCCCAGTAGTTGGCGTTGACTGACGCCACAGCTGTGCAGAATCCGGCGAAGCGGGCGGCGCTGTTCAAACGCCAGATTGATGCACGAGTAGACAATTAACAAACCCACTACAAACGCCAGTAGACTCAGCGCGGTGAGATTGAGATGGAAGCTCTGCGTCAGCCGGGTCAGATCGGCTTCATCTTCAGCCGTTATCAGGCGCAGCAGGGCTTGTTGAGCCTCTGGTAGTGGTCCTGGTGGGTTTGCTGTTAGCAGCAGTCGGGTGACTTTGCCGGGTTGTTGCAGTAGCTGCTGAGCCAGATGAATATCGGTAATCACCTCTTCATCTGTCAGCTCCGGGTTGACCTGCAGATCCGGTAAGCGACCGGTCTGTGCTGATATAAACAGCTGAGCAACCTGGGTGTTTTCCCACAGGTGTTTCAGGCTATCTGCCGTGGATTGCGAAACCAGGAGTTGTCCAGGTGGTGTTAAAAAACGACTCAAATCAAAATTTCCGGGCAGACTGCGGGAAGACTGAACACCAGGGAGTGTCAAGGTTAAGGGGTCCAGTCCGATAATACGCAGACTCTGACTATCGGGGAGCTCCAGTCTGCCTTCCAGTAGCGGTGTAACTTTCCAGCCCATGCGCCGCAGATCAATATAATGCTGTTCAGAAAAATCTCCTCCGGCACGGCTGATAAGTTGCGTCTGTGCAAGACTGTTAAATCGCTCTGCTGCCTGGTCGTAGCTGTTGCGAGCCTGGTCGTTGAGCGCTTGAACACCGCTCCAGAGAGCGGTGGCAGCAATCAGCCCGCAAGCCAGCATCAATAGCTGCAGGGGGTGGCGACGCCAATGGCTCAGTAATGCGTGTAGCACCCAGCCCTGGGCAAAGCGTGACACTGTCATTGCAGTTGCCCATTATGCAGCGTCAGGCGGCGATCAAGCAGATCGGCCAGGCGGGCACTATGGGTGACCATGAGCAAGCTGGCACCACTATCCCTGACCAGCTCCAGAAACAGTTGCATTACCGCATCACCGGTGCGTTCATCCAGGCTGCCGGTGGGCTCATCAGCCAGGATTAGTGCCGGTTTCAGTGCCAGTGCACGACCAATAGCGACACGCTGTTGCTGCCCACCGGAAAGCTGGTGGGGGTAGCGCTCAGTCAGGGCGTTGAGTTCCAGGCGTTGGGTCAGTGTTTCCATCCAGTCCAGATCTACTTTACCGGCGATACGCGCCTGAAAAGCCAGGTTGTCCTGTGCTGTCAGGCTGGGGATCAGGTTGAGTTGTTGGAACACAATGCCCAGATGCTGGCGTCGGAACAGGGCACGTTGATGGTCGCTCATCAGCAGTAATTGCTGGCCTGCTAACGCTATGCTTCCAGCATCAGCCTGCTCCAGCCCAGCCAGTAATTGCAGTAGGGTGGACTTGCCACAGCCGGATTCTCCCATTAGTGCTAAACTTTCACCCTGAAGGAGGGTCAGATTCAGGTTAGAAAACACCTGCAGGGGGCCCTGGGGAGTGTTATAGGTTTTACATAATCCGGTAGCTGTCAGCATAGCGTCGTCCGCTTAATTATTTCCCGATGCTACGGGGTTTTGATTGGGAAAGCTGTGGTAAAAGTATACAATTCTTTCTTTTACGTAGAACAAGTGCAAGAGGAGCTTTATGGCGGATAATCATGGATTGAAATGGCTGTTGGGGTTGGCAGGTGTTGTGGTGATACTTGCCGGACTTAAAACTGCCGAGGCTATCGTCATTCCGATTATGCTGGCACTCTTCATTGCTATTATCAGCACGCCCTTTCTGCGCGGTTTAACGCGCCGTGGCGTGCCTTCGTATATGGCGGTGCTAATTGTTCTATTTGTATTGATCATTTTTGGTGGTGCTCTGGGGATGATTGTCAGTCAATCGATTGACTCGTTTCTTATGCGCATGCCGCAATATCAGGAACGCTTACAAACCCTCACAGTCGACTGGTTGCCGTACCTCGAACGCTGGGATATCCCGGTTAACCGGGATATGGTGATGAATCACTTTAATCCATCTCAAGTGATGGGGCTGGTAGGTACGACACTGTCTGGAATAGGATCTTTGTTGACCAATCTGTTTTTGGTGATCTTTATCGTCATTTTTATTCTGCTGGAGGAGGCGGGTTTTTCCGATAAAGTGAAGGCGGCGCTGCCTAACGCAGAAAAGTCCCTGCGTGATGCACAGGGTTTTATGAAACAGGTTAACCAGTATCTGATGATTAAAACCACCATCAGTTTTATTACCGGTGTGCTGGTGACTTTGTGGCTCTGGTGGCTGGATGTCGATTTCCCGGTTTTGTGGGGATTGATTGCCATGCTAATGAACTACATACCCAATGTGGGTTCATTGATCGCTGCCGTACCGGCTGTGTTGCTTGCCTTGGTACAGCTAGGTGTGACTGACGCCATGTTTGTTATTGCAGGCTATGTAACAGTAAACATGGTGATGGGTAATCTGGTTGAACCTCGCTTTATGGGGCGTGGATTAGGTCTGTCACCCCTGGTTGTTTTTCTCTCTTTGATTCTTTGGGGGTGGCTGTTTGGGCCGGTGGGTATGTTCTTGTCCATTCCCCTGACGATGATTGTCAAAATTGCACTTGAACAGAATGAAGGGACCCGTTGGGTTGCTATTCTGTTGGGTAATGAAGTTCCGAATACCTCCGAATAACCGCGTTTTTCAAGATACTGATCAATTATGCTTACCACTGCTCGTACCCTGTTATCGCTTTATGCCAGCTATGGTTTGTTGGTTCTGGCAAATGCACTCTTCACTACACTGACCAGCTTACGGGCCGATCTTGAAGGTTTCACCGTGCAAACGGTGGGTCTGATCATGGCCGGTTACTTTCTGGGGATGTTTCTGGGAGCGCGTTACACTTCCAAAGTGATCCAGCGTGGGGGACATATTCGGGCGTTTGCTGCGTTTGCCTCATTTATGTCTTTGTCTCCGCTGATGCATGTGCTGTTTATTGATCCCTGGGTCTGGTGGGTGTTGCGTCTGATTGATGGCTTTTGCCTGGCAGGTCTGTTTATCATCACCGAAAGCTGGCTGAATGCGCGTTCGGATAATAAGACACGTGGCAGCATAATGGCGATCTATATGGTGGTTAACTACCTGGCGTCAGGGCTGGGGCAGTTGTTTCTGCTATTTGCATCGCCGGATTCCTTTGAGGCCTTTGCTGTGGCTTCAACCTGTTTTTCTCTATCACTGTTGCCCCTGATGATGACCCGTACAGAGGCACCTATCCCACATCCGGTAACCGGTTTTACCGTTAAGCCTCTACTCAAAGTGGCGCCTGCCGGTTTTTTTGGTGCCGTCTGTGCTGGTTCTGTTAATGCTGCTTTCTTTGCCATGGCACCGATTTATGTGCAAACACTCAATTATAGCGTACAGGAAATCTCACTGTTTATGATGGCGGGGGTCTTTTCTGGTCTGGTGCTTCAGGTGCCACTGGGTAAGCTGTCAGACCGAATTGAGCGACGCAAGGTACTGGCGGGCGTGTGTTTTGGTGCTCTGGTGTTTAGCCTGCTGATGGTGATGCAAAGCTTTTTTCAATTGCCGTTTTATTGGCTGTTGATCAATGTATTCTGCTATGGCTCACTGGTGTTCGTGATTTATCCTCTGTCGGCCGCGCACGTGAATGACTGGAGTGAACCGGACCAACTGATGCAGACCTCATCAGGTCTGATGATAGGTTATGGTAGCGGGGCGATTTTCGGTCCCTTGCTGAGTTCTTCACTGATGTCCTGGATAGGGCCAGCTGCTTTGTTTGCTTATATTGCACTTAATTTGCTGGTGATGATGTTCTACGCTATATACCAGTCCAAAGTGGCCGGTCTGCAGCGCGAGAAAATGGAGTTTGTACTCCAGCCTTCGATACAGTTCCCGACCGACGAGCTTTATACCGCAGCACAGGATGATCTGACGCCGGTGCCTGAGGAGTTGTATCAGACTGAGGACTCACTAGAGGATGATTCTGTCACTGGAGTGGCAACTGCAGATGAAGCGTCTGACAGTGAAACGGGCGAGGACAATTTTGAGGATGAGGCAATTGTAGAAGGGTCGGTTGCACAGGTCTTGGCTGCTGACGAGGTGGATGCCATTACCGATGACGCAGATGTGTCTGAAACGCAAGATGCTGATGAGCCGATCAGTACAGAATCACTGATTGAAGCCTGGGAGCAGGAACAGCTCAGTGAAGCTGGCGCGGTTCCTGAAGCTGATGAGCAGATGCTGGTTCAGGAATCCAAACCAGCACCCACAAAGGATTAGCGGTAATCCTCAACCGGTATGCAGGCGCAGAACAGGTTGCGGTCACCGTAAACGTTATCGATACGGTTGACGCTCGGCCAGACTTTAGCCTCTTTTAGCCACTCGGCGGGGAAGGCACCCTGCTCACGGCTGTAGGCACGTTCCCAGTTTGGGTCCATCAGATCGGCCTGCGTATGCGGTGCATGGCGCAGCGGGCTTTGTTCCGCGGTGAGTTCACCGGCTTCAACGGCCGCTATTTCCTGACGTATCTGAATCATGGCATCGATAAACCTGTCCAGCTCAGCTTTGGGCTCAGATTCTGTTGGCTCGATCATCAGCGTGCCAGGTACCGGGAAGGACATGGTGGGCGCATGGAAGCCAAAGTCCATCAATCGCTTGGCAACGTCTTCTTCGGTGATACCGGTGCGCTCTTTCAGGGGGCGCAGATCGATGATGCACTCATGTGCCACGCGACCATTGCGACCGGTATAGAGTACCGGGAAGTGTTCGTTAAGGTGCTGGGCAATATAGTTGGCGCTCAAAATAGCCACTTCAGTAGCCTGGCGCAGACCGGTCCCTCCCATCAGACTGATATACACCCAACTGATGGATAAAATACTGGCACTGCCCCAAGGCGCAGCTGATACCGCGGTATTGCTGCGGTCATTATTATTGACAGACACGACTGGGTGGTTGGCCAAATGGGGAACCAGATGGGCTTTAACCCCGATCGGTCCCATGCCTGGACCACCGCCGCCATGTGGAATGCAGAAGGTCTTGTGCAGGTTCATGTGGGAGACATCGGCACCTATCTCCGCCGGTTTGCTGATGCACACTTGAGCATTCAGGTTGGCACCGTCCATATATACCTGGCCGCCACAGTCATGCACGATGGCACAGATCTCTTTAATCTCTTCTTCAAATACGCCATGCGTAGAGGGGTAGGTGATCATTAGAGCAGCGAGGTCGTTTTTGTGCTCCAGCGCTTTGCTGCGCAGATCTTCTACATCCACGTTGCCCTGCGCATCACAATCCACCAGCACCACTTTCATATCGACCATGGCCGCTGAGGCTGGATTGGTGCCGTGGGCCGAAGTTGGAATCAGACAGACGTTACGGTGCCCTTCTCCCTTGGCGCGAAGATAGTTTCGTATCGCCATCAGACCGGCATATTCACCCTGTGCACCGGAGTTGGGCTGCATGCAGATGGCATCAAAGCCGGTAATTGCGCGCAGCATTAAATCCAGTTCATTGATCATCTGTTGATAGCCTAGTGCCTGTTCGCGGGGTGCGAACGGATGCATATTGGCCAGTTCAGGCCAGGTTACCGGCAACATCTCGGCGGTGGCATTGAGTTTCATGGTACAGGAGCCCAATGCAATCATGCTGTGGACCAAAGATATATCTTTGTTTTCCAGTTTTTTCAGATACCGCAGCATTTCGGTTTCACTGTGGTGGGTGTTGAAGACTGGATGGGTCAGAATTTCATTATCCCGTAGCAGTGAGGCTGGCAGTGACGCTGAACCCTTCTGCACCAGTTCAAGATCTATGGCTTCGATATCCAGTTGATGCGTTTCGCCCAGAAGCGCTTTCCACAGGGTCAACACTTCTTCACGAGTCGTGCGTTCATCACAGGTAATGCCTAGCTGGGTGTCGCCGATTTTGCGCAGATTAATGCCGAGCTCAGAGGCGCGTTCATAGGCGCTATCGCGTGAAAAGCCCAAATCCAGAGTTAAGGTATCAAACCAATGGTTGTTAAGCAGGGTAACACCTTTGGAGGTAAGACCTGCTGCCAGAATATTTGTCAGGCGGTGAATACGTGAGGCGATGATTCTTAGCCCTTCAGGACCATGGTAAACAGCGTAGAAGGCGGCCATATTGGCCAGCAATGCCTGAGCGGTACAGATGTTGGACATGGCTTTTTCACGGCGAATATGCTGCTCACGCGTTTGCATCGCCATACGCAGTGCCGGTTTGCCACGACTATCGACTGATACACCGATGATACGACCCGGTACTGAACGCTTGAAGGCATCGCGGGTGGCAAAATAGGCTGCCGATGGGCCACCGTAACCCATGGGTACACCAAAACGCTGCGATGAACCGAATACCACGTCGGCACCCAGATCACCCGGTGATTTCAACAGTACTAGTGCCATAATGTCTGCGGCGGCGCAGAAAAGCGCTTTTTGTTCGTGAGCTTTGGCAATTAATGCCTGATAGTCTTTGAGGTTGCCCAATGTATCGGGATACTGCACCACAACACCAAAGTAGTCATGCAACTCCATCAGGCTGGCCACATCACCGACGACAACATCAATACCCAGCGGCTCAGCGCGAGTCAGAATAACGCTGATGTTCTGTGGATGCAGATGTTCATCAACGATAAAGACATTGGCTTTTTTCGCTTTGGACATGCGTTTACATAGCGTCATGGCTTCGGCAGCTGCTGTAGCTTCATCCAATAGAGACGCATTGGCCAGTTCAAGCCCGGTCAGGTCCATAATCATCTGTTGGAAAGTCAACAGGCCTTCCAGGCGTCCCTGAGAAATTTCCGGCTGATAAGGAGTATAGGCAGTATACCAGCCTGGATTTTCCAGCACGTTGCGGAGAATTACATTGGGGGTGATGGCATCGGTAAAGCCCATACCGATCATGGAACGCTGAACAATATTCTGGCTCATAATCACTTTCAGCCGTTCCAGAGTTTCGGCTTCGGTACGCGGGCTGTCCAGTTGCGCCGGAATATCACAGCGAATAGAGGCAGGTACTGTGCGCTGAACCATATCTTCCAGGGTCTGAAACCCGGTAGTTGTGAGCATAGCCTGCTGTTCTTCAATCGAGGGGCCGATATGACGTTCAATGAAAGCATCATGATGTTCAAGGGTGTGTAGCGAAAGTGACTGTGGGCACATTACTAAGAAGTCCTGAATGAGTTCTGGCCTGCTCGCGCACTTGAGTGCGAAAGGCCTGCTCAGGGGGAAATTCCCTGAAACTGAAAATTTTAGCCGCTAATACTAACCGTTTTTGCGCTAAAAGTGGGCAAAAAAATGGTCGTAGACTTGGGCTGATAGGCTCGGATCTGGATGGCACGCCGTGAACCCATCCTTGGGGGCTCCAGTGCGCCGTCCTGACGCACAGGGTCAGCCAGATCCGATCCCATCAGCCCCCACTACCCCAGCGTAGCACCACGAAAAAGGGTACTGATCCGAATGCCATTTAATGCAATGCAGATTTCATGTTGGTGAAAATAATAGCTTCTGTAAGATAGGCCGTGTTGAGTTGAAGGAGCTGAGCCTTAATGCTGGGCGTGGTTACAACCTTTGGACGCAATTTGTGCTGTAACATGCGCTCAACCATTTCGTCCAATGCAAAAATCGCGGTTAAATCCATAAAATCGACTTTGCGGCAGTCAATGATGATGTCCTGTGTATCAATGACCTTATCGACAGTTTCGATCCGGTCAAGCATATGACTGGCAGATCCGAAGAATAACGGGCCTTTGACTTGTACTACACGAACACCCGGACCTACTTTTTCCACATGATGGGAATGATGGCCGTTGCGATCATCGAAGCTGATATCAGATTCTCTGGCTACCCGCTGTGTTAGCATGCCCATTGCCAGAACCACGCCCACCCCAACTGCCATCACCAGATCCACGAGTACTGTCAGTGCAAAGACCGTCGCCATAATCAGTGTTTCTGGTCGAGGGGCTGTCTTCAGTCGTTTCAGCATGCGATAGTCAAGAATATCAAAGCCGACTTTGATCAATATACCAGCTAAAACGGCTAGTGGAATTTGTGATGCCAGGGGCGCAGCCCCCATCAATAGAGTCAGCAGAAACAAGGCATGAATAACACCGCTGAGCCGGGTGGTGCCGCCTGAGTTTACGTTAACCACCGTTCGCATGGTTGCGCCAGCACCAGGCAGTCCACCAATCAGAGAGCAGAGCATATTGCCGAGACCCTGGCCGATGAGTTCACGGTTGGGTTGATGATGGGTCTGGGTAATGGAGTCTGCCACCAGTGATGTCAGCAGGCTATCAATACTCCCCAGTAATGCCAGAGTAACCCCCAGTGTAACTATTACACTCCAGTCCTGTAGGGTGAAATTGGGCAGTTGCAGGTCAGGTAATCCAGTGGGGATATGGCCGATTTCAGCCACATTGAAACCGGCAAAATAACTCAGTAGCGTACAAACAATCAGTGCAATCAGTGGTGAAGGCACGAAGCGACTGATCTTTAACGGGGTTAGAAAAACGATCCCGAGTGTTAATAAACCCAGACCCAAGGCTTCAGGATTGATGTTGTGAAATGTGTCCCCTAGTCGACTGAGGGCAATCAGTGGCGACGCTGATGCCGGTGCCCCCAGAAGCGGGGCAAGCTGCAATATAATGATGATTACGCCGATGCCACTCATGAAACCCGAAATTACCGGGTAAGGAATAAAGTGAATCAGCGCGCCAGTGCGTAGCAGTCCCAGAACAATTTGTAGCAGACCGCCGATCAGCACAACCGCTAGTGCCATCTCGAAACTGCCGCCAAACGTGGTGATTGCTGAAGCAAAAACCACCGTCATTGGGCCGGTGGGACCGGAAATTTGTACCTGTGTTCCCCCGAATAATGCCGCTATCAGCCCCAGGGCTATCGCACCATAGAGGCCAGCGGCAGCCCCTGCCCCAGATGCAACACCAAATGCCAGCGCCAGAGGAAGGGCAACAACACCAGCAGTGATGCCGCCAAAAACATCACCTTTTAGAGAAGGGGAGAGCAAGCGATACATACAGCCTAATCCAAATTCATTTTTATAGTGTAACTTTGCACCGCCTATCGTTGCTTTGCAATCCACACATATAACCTGGCCCCAATGGCACTTTTTAAGTGCGACATTATGTCTCAAGCCAGACTAATGGATTTCCACTACAATCCATCTCGTTTCAAACTTTCGCCCTTTCGCAGCACCTCCTCATCGGCCTTTTTCCCCTTCAGGTCGACAGAGGTCAAAGGTGTAGATACAGATCAGGGAACATGCAGGAGCTAAGATGAATCGAACACCCCAATATTCGCTGTTTCAGTTGAGGCAATTAGCCGTTGCAGTTGCTTTTGCCTCGATTACCCAACTAGTCAACGCTGAGCAGTTCCAGATGGCTACTGTTTTGGTAGTGGAGAAGCCGGCACCAGCCGTACTGGACAATTCCGTGCAGCAACCTCCATCCGTCATTGAGATGCTTCGTGCCGCTACTAATGACAGTGCCAGCTTGTTACGTGACATCCCTGGCGTCAGTCTTTACGGTGCGGGTGGCGTGTCCAGCCTGCCAGCAATTCATGGTCTGGCTGATGACCGTCTGCGTATTAAGGTCGATGGTATGGACCTGATTGCCGCATGCCCAAACCACATGAACCCCCCTTTGTCCTATGTTGAGCCAAGCAATATCGGACTGCTCAAGGTTTATGCTGGTATCACTCCGGTCAGTGTGGGAGGGGATAGCATTGGCGGTACTATTATTGCGGAAAGTCCCGCACCTGAGTTCGCCCTCTCTGGTGAAGGTTATATCACCAAGGGTGAAGTTGGTACTTTCTATCGCAGCAATAATGCGGCTTTCGGAGGTAACCTTAGTGCCATTTATGCCACGGAAGATCTGAATATCAACTATAGCGGCTCATGGAGTCAGGCAGACAACTATACAGCGGGTGACAATTTCAAGAATTTTGTTGAAACAGGACGCCCTGGCCATACACTGGATCTGGATGAAGTGGGATCTACTGCATACGAAACCCAGAATCACGCGCTGGGCATCGCCTTCAGGACTGGTGATAATCTGTTTGAAACTCGATTCAGCTATCAGGACATGCCGGAACAACTTTATCCCAATCAGCGTATGGACCTGTTGGAAAACACCCAGAAACTAGCCAATTTCGCCTGGACTCGCGAATTTGATTGGGGGGTGATGAAAGCGCGTGCCTACCATGAAACCGTCGATCACTTTATGGACTTTGGCGATGACAAGCGTTTCTGGTATGGCGCGCTGTCCAACCCGGATGGACAGGCCTGCAGTCCGATCGGCTTTATGGTCGATGGTACTGCGACTACCTGTGCCGCTGGTATGCCCATGTACTCCGAGAGCGAGAATAGTGGCCTGAGTCTGAAAGCCGATATCAATCTGAACCCCGATCAACTCTTGCGCGTCGGTGCCGACCTGCAGCGTTACCGTCTTGACGATTACTGGACTGCGTCTGGCGGTGGTATGGGACCGGATATTTTCCAGAATATCAATAACGGCCAGCGAGACCGCTCGGCGCTGTTTGCTGAAGTGGAATCCAGCCATAACGAACGCTGGACTACCCTGTTGGGCGCACGTTATGAGCGTGTAAACATGGATGCCGACGAAGTACATGGTTACAGCGTGATGGCAAATCAGGGAGTTGAATCGGCAGCATTTAACACCCAAAGTCGTGACCAGACTGATGATAATTTGGATCTGACTGCACTGGCACGCTACCTGTACAGTGATACTCTGGATATTGAGATGGGGTTCGCCCGCAAGGTCCGTTCCCCCAGTTTGTACGAACGTTACACCTGGTCCAGTTGGGCGATGGCGGCGACCATGAACAACTTTGTTGGTGATGGCAACGGCTATGTCGGTGACGTTAACTTGAAGCCGGAAACTGCCTATACCGCTTCGGCGACATTCGACTGGCATGCCAGTGACCGCCGTTGGAGCATCGCAGCCACTCCGTTCTTTACTCACGTGGATGATTATATCGACGCAGTTGCTTTGCCTGCTTGGGGTGATGATCAGTTCAACGTGCTGCAGTATGCCAATCAGTCTGCTCGCCTGTACGGAATCGACTTGTCCATGCAGATGCCTCTGGCGTCGAATGACTGGGGAGCCTGGGGACTTAACGGTGTGATCAACTACACCCAGGGGGAGAATCGTGATACTGGTGACGAGCTGTACAACATTATGCCGCTAAACGGACGCTTCACACTGAGCCATCAGAAGGGTGGTTGGGACAATGCTATCGAATGGGTGGTTGTGGATGATAAAAGTGATGGTGCTGATGTGCGCAACGAAATCACTACCTCTGGCTATAGTCTGATCAATTTGCGTTCCAGCCATAGCTGGAATCAGGTACGCCTGGATTTCGGCGTGGAAAACCTGTTTGATCGCTACTATACCTTGCCAACTGGCGGTGCATACACCGGACAGGGCCGAACCATGTCCATGAACGGCGTACCCTGGGGCATCGCTGTACCGGGCATGGGTCGCTCCGCTTATGTCGGTGTGAAAGTAACCTTCTGATCAGCGCTGCTGATAGTGGGTATTAGTGATCAGGCTGGATGAGCGACTCCATGTCCTGGTCTGATCACTAAAATTAAAGGTGATGGGCAGAACTCCCCCTGCGGGATTCATAAGGCATACTCTGTAAGCAGTCCATTCACCGCTGTTATCCAGCATGAAGGTTTCAGGTCCTTGAAGTACCAGGCCTTCCTGCCCGCTGACACTGACATCCATCTGCGTTAAAGCAGGAGCGAAACTCTCTGCCTTGATCTGATAGAAGTTGCACAGTGATCCATCGGAAAACTCCCGGTACAGACTGTCGCGATCGCGACGAATTTCAACCACCAGATCTTTCTTGTTCACTAGCGCGTATCCAGTAGAACTGAAGGCAATCAATGTAACTGCAAAGTAACCTAGCAGACGTGGACGCCAAAAACGCTGAGGTTGTTGCTGTTCTTGGGCGGCTGCGAAACCGATCAGTCCGGTCGGACGTTGGGTTTTTAGCATCACCTGATCGCAGGCATCGATACAGGCACCACAATCGATACAGGCGGCCTGTAATCCATCGCGGATATCTATGCCAGTGGGGCACACCTGTACACAAATATTACAGTCTACACAATCTCCCACTGACCCTTTGGCTTGTTGTATGGCACTGCTGAGTTTTATTGATCCTCTGGGCTCACCGCGTTCAGCGTTATAGCTGACCTTAAGTGATCGATCATCCATCATCACGGCCTGAAAACGTGAATAGGGGCAGGCATGTAAGCAAATTTTTTCCCGTACTAACCCGGCGTTGATATACGTTAGCAGTGTCATGCAGACTAACCAGCCAACCAGAGTGGTGGATGCCTCTGCACCGGCCAGTTGAGCGACCAGGTCTCGGATAGGCATAAAATAACCGGTGAAGGTGATCGCGGTGAGTAGCGCAACAGTCATCCACAGGGTGTGTTTTACGATGCGTCGGGCGAGTCTGGCTCCACGGAGTGGCATGTTTTCCTGACGCTGGCGCAAAGACGCACGCCCTTCAGTCCAGCGCTCAATGCGAATAAATATCCAGGTCCAGATAGTTTGTGGGCAGGCAAAGCCGCACCAGACACGGCCCCAGATCATGGACACAAAAAACAGCAGACTGGCCGCGGTAATCATCATCCCTGTCAGTATATGCAGGTCGTACCAGGAAAAATGTGTGCCGAATAGCAGAATGCGTCGCTCAGGGAAGTCGAACATCAACCAGGGTGTACCCTTGGACTGCACCCAAACCAGGCCGAAAAACAGCGCCAGTAATGGCCAACTGATCAGGCGTCTGAGGTTCTGAAAGCGTCCTTCGGTGAGGCGTACATGAATTTTTCGTCCTTCAAGACCGTAGGCGTCGTTAATTGGACGAAGTGGTATTTGAGCTGATGGTGACTGATGCATGATTCATGGTCCTCTTAATTTACTGCAGGCAGTGTAAGTAGCCTGTATAAATAAGGACAGGGACAAAAAAATAATAAATAATAGGTACAGATGTGAATGCTTATTGAGGTGATTATGAAACAGGATTATGCCTACCTTGAGCTCGAAGCCTGGCTCTATTCCCGGATACAAGCGGGTCGTTGGCAAGTAGGAGAGCGGTTACCCTCTGTACGTCACTTATGCCGGGAAAAGCAATTATCTAAAGCGACAGTGCTGCACGCTTATCAGCGCCTCGAGGCTCAAGGTCGCATAGAGGCACGACCGCGCTCAGGCTACTTTGTCTGTGAGTTGCCGGGTTCAGTGTTGGATCAGTCTGTAGTGGAGTCGACGGCTATTCCCGGGCCTGTACCGGTTAACAGCAGTGAGTTGCTGACTGATATTATGCTGCAGGGGGCTGCGTTTGATCTGTTGCCTGGTGGTCAAGCAGAGCACATTTCAGCCGGTTTGATGCTGCTGAATCGATCGATTGGGCGTGCTCTGCGCCAATCGAGAGGGAAAGCACATCAGCGCTATGAGGAACCGGCAGGGTACCTGCCGTTGCGTCAGACGCTGGCGCAACGTTATCAGCGAGATGCCTGTCAGGTCAGTGCCGAAGAGTTTTGTATTACCAGCGGTTGTCAGAATGCGCTGTTTTTGTCATTAAAAGCCTGTTGCCGACCCGGTGACTTGGTGGCCGTAGAAGATCCCGGTTTTTATGGTGTGATTCAACTGCTGGAGCAACTGCAGCTCAAGGCTGTACAAATACCCGTCCATCCGCAGACTGGAGTGGATCTGAATGCATTGGAGCGGGCACTGCAGCATTGGCCCATTCGGGCCTGTGTCGTAACACCCTGCTTTGCTACACCGGGGGGATCATTAATGCCAGAAGCCCATCAGCGGCGCTTGCTTGCCTTAGCCAATAAGCATGAGATAACCCTGATTGAAGATGATATCTATCGTGAACTGAGTTTCACCGGGCGTTTGTCACCGCTGAAAGCGCTGGACGAGCAGGATCGGGTGATTTTATGTGGTTCCTATTCAAAAGCACTGTCTCGTGATCTGCGTTTGGGATGGGTGCTAAGCAAGCGCTGGCATAAACGCATTGTTTACCTGCAATTGATAACGCAACTGGCGAACAGTCATTTCGTCCAGCAAGGGCTGAATGATTACTTGATATCGGGTGATTATGACCGTTACTTGCGACAGTATATCAGTGAGCTCTATCGTCAGTCACAAGAGTGGATGCAGGCACTGCAAAGCCGCTGGCCGGAGCACATCCGCGTTGATGTCCCTCAAGGTGGGTTATGCCTCTGGGTAGAGTGGCAGCAGCCAATTGATACGCTGGCACTTTACCCCCTGGCTCTAAGGCAGGGGATAGCGATTACCCCCGGCCCGTTGTTTTCCGTCAGCGGTGACTTTCGCCAGGCGTTGCGTCTGAGTTTTGCACAAGCCTGTAGCCCTAAACACCAGTCCGCGCTGGATAGCTTACAGACGATGATGGACCAACAGTCAGCTCAAAAAGACTGACTCAAACAGTCTCGGGCCGCGGCTTCCCAACTATCAGGAACAATAAACAATCGACGTGTTTCCTGTTTAGTCTGAGGATCGATAACCGCGACTTGCAGAGGATGTGTCAGATGGGTGGACAGGTGGATAACGAGCTGATTATAGTCATAGTTGTCATGGTTAGCAGGCTGCTCAGCAAACCATTGTCGGCGCTCCAGACAGCGGAAGTATGCGGCGCTCTTAAGTTGGTGGAGTTGAGCCTGTGCCAGCCAGGCGGGTTGACCCGTTGTCGCGAGTGCCAGGGGCTGAAACAGTCGTCCGCGACATACTGCTTGAGCCTGGTCTACCTTGATGCCTCTTGCTGCAAGCTGTGCTTGTGCTGCATCGCTGCCGGATAGTGGCAGTTGATGATTGCAGGTATGCTGATATTTATCTATCAGTCGGTCTTTCAAGCCGGGACCGATATAACATGCCAGATTGATGTCTGATGGTTGTTGCGCAACGGCAAGGTAAAACTTAACCGTCAGTTCAAGGTGATGCACTTCATGGCTGTGCCGATTACGGATCAGCAGATCCAGTTCGCCTAGTGTGTGATTATCCGGAGCTTTTATCTGTAGATTATGCACCAGCAACTGATAGTCAGGGTGATGATTAAAGTAGAAGTGCCATAACTGTTCAAAATACTGACCCAGCCTGGGTTGATACGGATGGTGTACCTGTTGCTGCAGGTGGCGTAGCAGTGGAGCTGGTTGCTGGTCAAGTTGCTGAAGCAAGTGCGTAAACCAGCGACTGGAGTCCTGCCAGTTTTTAAGGCAGGGAGCTTCCAGTAATGTTGGACTGTTGATTGCCCAATACAAATCTCTGACAACCGGATGGTGCAGGGATAAGTGCATGCTGGATGTTGACGCTGCCTGTCAACTGAACAAGCCGCGGGGGCGTTTTTTCAGTTGCAGCACGACCAACATCAGCAGGAAACCAAACAGTAGTGCTGATTGCATTGGAATGGTCAGCCCCATAAATGTCCAGGATATCTCGGCACAGTCACCAGAGCCTTCAAATACAGTCCGTAGTGCAGAAAATACCGGTTGTGTTTGCAACAGAAACTCAAGACCCGGACCACAGGCCGGTACCTGATCAGATGGTAGGTTCTGTAGCCAGATATGGCGTAGTTGTACACCGAAACCCACGAGCGCAGTCAATAAGTTCAGGCTGCCATAAACACGCTGGCCTGCCTGTTTGGGGTTGTGAACCAGGCCAAGGAAAAAAATAATAGCCATGGTAATGACAATAATTCGTGTGATGACACAGAGCGGACAGGGCTCCAGTTCCAGGTGGTTTTGCAAAAATCCGACGGCAAACAGCATGGCTGCTACGCAGGTGACTAATCCTAGCAGATTGATTTGACGATAACTCAGCAACTCGGACTCCTTATCAGGACATTATTTGCGGCGCCACTGCCCGTTTTGATCCTGAAGGTATTCTCCTGTTTTTGCACGTCCCTGTAAACGCTGACCTGCACGAATTTCAAATACTTCCAGTGTAACTGAGGCTTCTTGTGCCGACTGCTGGTAAAGTGCCCGGCGCTGTTGATTGATATCGGTTACCAGTGAGTGAAGCTCAGCCGATGGGCTAGCTGTGACAATGCCTACGTAGCCGTTGAGTTGCTCGCCTATCAGACCCTGGGTTTTGGCTTGCTCGAGAGATAGAGCCCAAGCTGGCAGTGATGCCAGTAAAAGTACCATGATCCAGATAACGCGTTTGTATGCGTGTAACATGACTATCTCCTAGAAAAGATCGCTGTTTTCTTCCAGCAGGTTATCAATTTCCCTGTCGACCTTGACCAGTATTTCATGCTGAATTTTAACATTCAGATTGATGGTGATCGGATCTTTGGGTGCAGCAAGTTGTACGGTTGGTGTACACGCAGCAGTTGCCAATATTAGCAGTAACATTACTGCAAACCGGGGAAAGACTGAAATCATAAGCGCCTCACGTTACCTGAATTTTGAATGTTTCAGGACTAGTGTAAACAATACAGGCTTAACCTATCCCTAACAAACCCTTGTGTATGCAAAAAAACTACCGTTGAAAATGATTGTCGACAGCATCACTGATGCGTCCCGTGATCTGTAATGCTTTCAGCAGTTCCGGAATATTATCTTCAATCGTCAGGGTCAGATCGATTGGACGTCCTTGTTGCCACTCGGGGTTATTGCCTTGTAATCGGGTACTCAACAGTAGGTCGCCATTAGGGTGGTAGTCAACCTGCATATCAAGCAGTTGGTAATGTAAATTACTCAGTGCATCAAGAGCCAAGCGTAAGCCTATATTAGAGGCCGCCATTGCATCCAGGTTTTCATCTGGCTGGTAGCGAATAAGGCCGGCTTGCACTGTGCCAACATTGCCACCCTGGATACGTATACCCTCTGAGGTGATCTGAACGGGTAGCTGTCCGTCAATCAATCCTTCACCATAGAGCCCTTTTTCCGCATAAAGTTCCAGTATTGAGCCCAGATTAAAGTCACGCAGACTGACCAGGAAAATCATATCGGGCTGGCCAGGATCAAAGCTCAGGGCAGGCAGGTAAATTTGCCCACCCAATAGTGATGCGGTGAACGGTGCGACTGATAGCTGTGTTTGTTCTACAGTTTTTACTAATTCATACTTTAAAGGGGACAGTTGTACCGGCAAGCCTATGTATATTTGCGCTGCGCTAATTTGCCCCGTGCTGTTTAGTTTGCCTTGGTGATTTAGCTGCAGATCAGACTGCCAATGCAGTTGTTCTATCTGGTTGTTGCCATACAGCAGGTCGGCAGATGTCAACTCCAAGGCTGCCCGCAATGTCCAATCGTTCTGAGTAAGATTCAGGCGGCCCGTAGCTTTGAATAGGCCTGCCTCCAGGCTGAGAGATGATGGGAAAGCTTCAACAAAAGGACGTAAGGCACTGACCAAAGCCGGTGCTGGTGTCTCTGTAAGTGTCCAATCCACCTCGCCTCTGAGGTTCGTATCCAGTTTGGCCCGGGTGTTGATTGAAACTGGCAGTTGTTCTGAGTTAAGTGATCCCGACAGAATGATCTGGCTGAAATCAGCGGGTACAGTAAACTGCCCCTGAAAACTTGCATAAGGCAGTACAACGTCAGTCGGTTGTATAGTGATTAGGGGGAGTGACAGACTGCCCTGCAGTGCCTGTCCAATTTTTCCACTCTGCAATTGCAGTTGCAGTGGCAAGAGGTTGAAGTGTTCCAGCACCTGGTGTTTTAGGCCTTCGCCATTTACCACCCAGTTCGCGGAGCTATACAGCCAGCTATCAGGTTGGCTAAGCTGTCCGCTCAGTGTTGTATTACCAACAGGTTGCAGCAGTATTCGGCTGGCGGAAATATCGCCAGTTGATAATTGATGCAGGGTGATGCGGCTGCCTTCAATTAGGGTCAGGTTGAAGGTGTTTTGCTGCAAGGTTAATTGTGCATCAACATCCAGGCTAATCTGTGTAGCCAATGTCTGGTCAAAACTGGGATGGAGTCGGGTGGTCAGAGACAGTTTGCCTTCCAGCACTTGCAGTAATCGGCTGGGTGATAGGGGGAGCAGGCGGGGCAGATATATACTGGAGGAAAATGCCAAATAGTCATCTGCTGGTAGTTGCACTGCCAAAGGCAGCTTAACCTGATGCCGTGACAGCCAGTCCAGGAGTGCCCCAGCGTAAAGTTGATGTCCCAGGTTAAGGTGCCAGCGGTTGTCGACAAATTGAAAATCACCGCTTATTTCGTAGAGAGTTTGTTGCTCATTAACTTGTAAGTGTATGGACAAGTTACGGCCTAGCGTCGCTTGAATATTGCCCAGAACCTGTTGATCCCGCTGCAGAGAAAGGCGGGTATGCAGCTGTTGAGAATTTAATGTGAGTTCACCAATCCCTTCAAATACTGGGCCTTCATCGGTTTGATAGCTCAATACCAGTTCAGCGATTTGAGCTGTTTCTGCTGGGAGTAAGTCGAATAAGCCGTTTACAAGTGCTGGATCGAGATCAATCAGGCTGGCCTGAAGAGTCTCTAAGCGTTCTGGTAATGTGGTATCGATCAGAATCTCAGCAGACAGGTGTTGGATGTGAATAGATTTCAGAGACGCTTTTGTCAGTAGTGCTTTGAGACTGAACTGGATCTGAATATCACTGGCATGCAAACGAATACGGCGTTGGCCGTCAGTGCGCGTCAGAGTAATCTGGTTAATATCAATACGACCTGCTTGCGGGTGCTGTAGACTGACGTCTACCGATTCAAACCCCTGAGATGTAATCCAGTGTTCAAGTGCTGTCCTCGACAGCATTGGTGTGAGCAGGTAGGCGCTAATCAGTAGCGTGCTGAGTAAAATTAAGGGTAACAGCAGCAATAACAGCAGCTTTTTGCGCACTCCCGACTCCTTAGTTTACCGATTTAACCTCGTTTACGTACGACGTTCATTCCGTCCCTGATGGTTAGAAATACATTTTCAACGTCAGGATCCGTCGCTATACGGTGGTTGGTTTCCACCAGAATATCATCTAACTCAGATTCAGGTTGCAGTACTTTACCTGACCAGAGTACGTTATCGAGAATAATCAGCCCACCTGGACGGGTACGTTTTTTAACCTCTTCATAGTAATGTAAATAGCTGCGCTTGTCGGCATCAATGAAAGTGAAGTCCAATTCTATGTCGAGGGAATCCAGGGTGTCGGCAGCACGACCAAAAACAACCTCTATTTTGTGGCCATGTTCACTGCGTTGAAAGAAGTGTTTCGCCATGTCGATAGCACGAGGATTGGTTTCACAGCAAATAAGCTTTCCATCATCTGGCATGCCTTCGGCGATGGATAAGGCTGAATAGCCAGTAAACATACCTATCTCGAGTGCGTGTTTGGGCTGCACCAGGCTTGCCAACATTTTCAGGGTACGGCCAACCAGTCTCCCTGAAAGTTTTTGCGGCCAGCCCATATTTTCATTGGTGGCATCAATCAACTCCTGCAACAGAGCGGGTTCAGCTTGGGTGCTGACGTAAGCATAGTCCTCTACAGCTTCATCGATAAGAAATTCGGGCATTCGGGAAACCTGATACTGAGCAATATTCGATTGAAAATAGAGGTAATTGTATCATTATTTATGCGAAGCAGATGCTTTGCCGTACAATAGTGCGCTTCTACGCCTTATTGATACAGGAGCCCCCTGATGACTGATTCATTGTTGATATTTCTACTGACTGGTTTGGTGTCCATGTCGGCTGCTTTGAGTGCCGGTGCGCTTAATAAAATACCCGAGGACAGAAAGCCGAGTTTTTTAACTAACCGGAACGGTCTGGTGACGGTAATGGTGTTGGGTAATATTTCAGCACTGACCCTGATAGGGGCACTGGCCTATGGTTTTTCACGTCTGGAGTGGTGGGTTCCTTTGAGTTGTGTCTTTATTTCTTTTCCGGTAGTGCATTTTGTAGCGATTCAGCGTCTTCTGGGTGATCTGGTGAATGTGTTCGTTTCCGGAATTCTTGCAGTTATTTCTGCAGCGGTATTAGTGTATTTTTGGTAAATCAGGCTGAAATAGGGTTTTTAAAAATATTAAAAGCCTTCCAGGTTAAATTCAACATACCATCCTGATGATTGGTGAAAAATCAATATTTAATGTTGATATGATGGCGATATATCAACATTAAGTTTTGAAATATCGCTTTTTATTCAAAACTTAATCTTGATTTAAATGAGAAAAGTGAAGATGAAAAATATGCTGCTGTTTATTTTTTGAGCGGCAATAGTATTCACCTTTGCGGTAATTATCTGTTTGAAATTGCATGGAAATGCTGTTTTAGGCGGCAATTCTTTGCCATCTCCATAAATAAAAAATTGTTGAAAGAATGATTAAAGCTCGGTGATAATAAGCCGATAAGATGTTTATTATCACTGGTGAGGAAGTTGGTCCGTTATTTGCAATTTTTTACAGATAACTTGTAATGCCAACTTTTCTGAGCTGACTATTGGGAACGCACAAACACTATGCTGACAGTGAACAATATGATCGTTGCTCTAGATATAGGTACATCCAAAGTGGTGTGTCTGGTGGGCGAACTTCGCACTGACGGCAGTATTGAGATAGTAGGAGTGGGTAATCACGCATCCGCCGGTATGAAGCGAGGCGTGGTTGTTAATATTGAGTCTACGGTCAGTGCCATACGCCGCGCTGTTGAAGAAGCGGAATTAATGGCTGGTTGCAAGGTTCACTCCGTTACCGTTGGTATGGCCGCTGGGCATATCAGTAGTCTTAACTCCAATGGCATTGTTGCTGTGCGGGATCGCGAAGTGACAGAGCAGGATCTGGAACGGGTAATCGAAGCCGCCAGAGCGGTAGCTGTACCGGCGGACCAGAAACTGCTGCATATCCTGCCACAGGAATACATGATTGATAATCAGGATGGCATTAAAGAGCCACTGGGTATGTCAGGTGTTCGTCTGGAAGCTAAGGTCCATCTTGTCACTGGAGCGATTAATGCCATTCATAACCTGGAAAAATGTATTCGCCGCTGTGATCTTGAAGTGGATGGCATCGTGCTGGAGCAGTTGGCCTCCGGCTATGCTGTATTGACTGAGGATGAAAAAGACCTGGGTGTCTGCCTGGTAGATATTGGTGCCGGTACGGCTGATATTGCCGTCTTCACTAAAGGTGCTATTCGTCACACGGCCGTGATTCCTATAGGTGGTGATCAGATTACCGGCGATATTGCTATGGCATTGCGCACCCCGACCCAGCATGCGGAACAGATCAAAATCAAATATGCCTGTGCTCTGTCGCAGCTTTCCCAGTCAGATGAAACTATCCGAGTACCCAGTGTGGGTGATCGTCCGGCTCGTAATCTATCACGCCAGGCGCTGGCTGAAGTGGTTGAGCCTCGCTATGAAGAGATGTTTGGCCTGATTCAGGATGAACTGCGTCGTTCCGGTTTTGAAGAGCTGGTGGCCGCAGGTCTGGTGTTGACCGGTGGTTCTGCACGTATGGAAGGCGCCGTCGAGCTGGCTGAAGAAATTTTCCACATGCCGGTCAGATTGGCGGTTCCGGATGGGGTGCGCGGCATGGAGACACTGCTGCACAACCCTATCTATGCGACCAGTATCGGTATGTTGCACTACGCGCGACAGGCGCAAAGTAATATGAATGAGTCTGGGCTAACGGTTCCGGAAGCGGCTAGACACCCAAAGGCGTCTGTGCCGGTTGGTAATGTATTCGGACGCATGAAAACCTGGTTGCAGGGTAATTTCTGATATATGAGACCCGTCACAGAACGGGGATTTTCCTGGAGGGATGACTATGTTTGAACTGGTTGATAGCTTACCGCAAAGCGCGGTTATCAAGGTTATTGGTATTGGTGGTGGTGGCGGTAACGCTGTCGAGCACATGCTGACAACCGACGTTGAAGGCGTCGAGTTTATCTGTGCGAATACTGATGCTCAGGCATTGGCTAAATCGGCAACGCGTACAGCCCTGCATATTGGTAGTGGGTTGACGAAAGGCTTGGGTGCGGGTGCTAATCCGGAAGTCGGACGTCAGGCGGCTCAAGAAGATCGTGATCGCATTGCAGAAGCACTGGCGGGTGCTGATATGGTGTTTATTACCGCGGGTATGGGCGGTGGTACCGGCACAGGTGCGGCTCCGATTGTGGCTCAAGTGGCTAAAGAAATGGGAATTCTGACGGTGGCTGTCGTGACCAAGCCCTTCGCTTTTGAAGGACGAAAGCGTCAGCGTATCGCCGAAGAAGGCATTCGCGAGCTGCAGGAGCATGTGGACTCACTGATCATCATTCCGAATGAGAAGCTGCTGCCGGTACTGGGGCGTAACACCAGTTTGATTGAAGCTTTTAAAGCGGCCAATGATGTTTTGAAAGGTGCTGTACAGGGTATTGCCGATCTGATTATCCGTCCGGGTATGATCAACGTCGACTTTGCTGACGTGCGCACTGTCATGTCTGAAATGGGTATGGCGATGATGGGAACTGGATACGGTCGTGGTGAGTCACGCGCGATCACCGCTACTGAAGCTGCTATCAATAGCCCATTGCTCGAAGATATCGACCTGAAAGGCGCCAGTGGCATATTGGTAAATATTACCGGTGGCTTGGATCTGAGCCTGGGCGAATTCTCCGAAGTAGGGGATATTGTTGAAGGCTATGCCTCAGATGGCGCAACCGTGGTCGTCGGTACGGTTATAGATCCGGAAATGAGTGATGAAATTAAAGTTACGGTCGTGGCAACCGGTCTGTGCAAAGCTCAGGAAGCGGCCAGGGTTTCTGGTAGTGACACCCGCTCTGGTGGGACGTCTTCAAGAAAGTCAGGTGACTACGGGCAGCTCGACCTGCCGAGTGTGGCGCGGACGCGTCGTGACGAAAAACCAGCTGCAGTAGCCAAGGCAGTTAAAAAGCCTGAAATGGCTGCGCCGCTACCCGAAGAGATGAAGAGAACCGGAACGGACGATATGGATTTTCTGGATATTCCGGCATTTTTGCGCCGTCAAGCTGACTAAGCGCTAGTTTTTTAACCATCCAGGTTGCCGCCTACCCGTTATCGGGAGGCGGTTTTTTTATGTTCAAGTTCAAGGGGTCAGGTCTCTTGAATATAAATGCCACGGGCGCAGGGGTGTGCAGCGGCGCATTAACAGCTATAGCTGACCTGTTGTTTACGCTCTGGGCATTCAAAGCTCAGTTGCACGGCTTTTAGTTGCAGCCCGGCTGTGTTCTTGTTGTTGTTTCCGTAGCGTGGATCCCCCATTACCGGATATCCGAGCTCGGCCAAGTGCCGGCGTATCTGATGGGTTCGGCCTGTGGTGATGGTGATTTCCAGCTGACTTTGATTCAGCTTTTCATCATAGGCCAGACGCCTGAAGCGGGTGCTGGCTGGTTTGCCATCCAAGGGGGTGACTATCTCGCCTTGTGGGGGTGTTTGGCCCGCTACCCAGGCCTGGTAGACCTTATTAATCTGCTGTTGCTGAAACAGATTGGACAGAGTGGCTGCAGCCGCTTTGGTATGGGCAATCAGCATCAGTCCCGCTGTTTCTCGATCCAGGCGGTGTACCAGAAATACCGGTTTATTCAGTTGCTGCTCGACCTGACGTAGCAGTGAAAGGTGGTCACCAAAGGCGGTGCCCTGAGACATCACCCCTGCAGGCTTGAACCAGATGCTGTAGGACTTTCGCTGTTCCAGGCAGAGAATGCCTTCCGGCAATGATCGCGAAAGAATATCCGCGTCATAGCTGAGCAGGAGCTGATCACCGGCTTGCAGTTTCTCGCTGGCACGTCTCAGGCGCTTGCTGTGTTTGCGTTTGAGTACTACGGCACCTTTACTCATCGCATCTTTGATGCGCTGTTTAGGTAGCTCACTAAGACGGCTCAGCAGGCTGGCGGCATCGCAGCCTTGTTCTTCAGGCAAAACCTGGTGTCGGAGTTCTATTGCCATGTGTGCAATTCCCGGATCTCAGCGTTGCAGCAGTGGTGTATAGCCACCGGGCACACCCTTACTGACCACAGCCACGGCATCGTGATCATGCAGGCTTTCATGGTGTTCGACGCGAATCCAGAAATCCAGATAGGCTTCAGCCTGATTAAATGCAGTTTTCAGGCGCCTGGCTGCATCTTCACAGAACATCATATTGGCGCCATTCAATCGGGCAAACTCCTGTTCGTCTTCTCGTTTAACGGCGGTTTGCACTGGAGTTTGCAAGGCATACTCTGTCCGGTCGATCAGATCAAGCAGTGGGAGAATGTCGTGTGCCGTCGGGTCAATTTTAACTTTTAGCTTGGCATAGCTGCGCTGGCTATGGGGTGTGGCAACACTGCCGCGTTCAGAGCGCAACCAGTGTTCAACCTGTTCACGACTGACCAGTTCTTCATCAGCAAAGTCGTCACAAAACGCTTCCTGTAGTAACTGACGTGACAGGGCGGCTGAGCAGGGGCAGGTGGATGAGTAGGGTACTGATACCGAAAGTTCCAGCGAGAATGTATCGTTTTTCTGAATGGCTTCGATGCTGCTGGGATAAGGTTTCCAGCCGGTGTAATCACTTTTCAATGCGGGGCGCTGTAAAGGGTATTCAAATGAAAGTTTGAGAATAGCCGCTTCGCTTATTCCGCGGTGACTATCGCAGACGCGTTGAAGTAGCTTCTGTATGGAAGCGGGTGTAAGTGCTTCCTGTGCCGCAAATTCATTCAGTAGTAAATACAGGCGCGACATGTGAATTCCTTTCACTTCCGGATTCACTATATCAACATGGATATCCAGATGAGCAATTACTGGCTGTAACTGGCCGCCTGGTTGGCAGACATTCAAAGGTAGAGTGATGCGGCTCATGCCGACCCAGTCCAGAGTTTCGCGGCTCACCGGTGCGGTGTGGGTGGCGACATCTGGCATCTCGATTCGGGCATTCATGGCGGGTCTCGTTGTAGATCTAGGTTTGAAGTTGGCTATTATCGCCGGATCGACCTGGATTGCAAAATGTAAACTGTAAGGTTATTGCAATCTGTTCATATTAGTTCAACACAGCACTTTCAAATTAGTTGCTGGGGGTGCTCAATCGGGAGGGTTAAACCCTCCTTGACGCTTTCCATAACGATGTAGCTCTTGGAATTTTTTACACCGGGTAGTTTCAGCAGCATGTCGCCCAGTAATGCCCGGTATTGGGTCATGTCCTGCAGGCGGGCTTTGAGCAGGTAGTCGGCATCACCGGAGACCAGATGGCATTCCAAAATATAGGGTAGATCGGAGATGGCTTTACTGAAACGCTCAAAAGCATCGGCGGATTGATAGGATAAAGATATTTCTACAAACACCAGCAGGTCATAACCCAGTAGCTCCGGATTGACCTGTGCATGGTAACCGGTTATCAGGCGGTCTCGTTCAAGGCGCTTAACCCTTTCCATGCAGGGTGTGGTTGACAGACCTACGCGATCAGCCAGGTCGGTATAGGAGATTCTTCCTTCTTTTTGTAATACATTCAGTATGTTGCGATCTATTCGGTCAAGTTTTCGTTGACCTGGTTTGGGTGATTTTGACACAGAGGTTTTCCCTTTATATTTAAACTTTATAAGAAAATTATCTGATTAAATTGCAATAATAAATTATATATCTAATGAATTTGCATTAGTATATAGCATCTTTTAACTGATATCGTTTATGCGTCTGTTTTAGTGTGAACGCTTTGCTATGCTGTGGCGGTGCCCAGCTAACTATAATTCAATTGTTAACCTTTGGAGAGATGTGCATGACAACAAAAACCATTATTAGTACTGAACAGGCTCCTGCTGCGATAGGTCCATACTCTCAGGCAGTTAAGGCTGGTAATACTGTATACATGTCAGGTCAGATTCCGTTGAATCCTAACAGCATGGAAATGGTCACGGAGTCATTCGAAGCCCAGGCTGTGCAGGTATTTGAAAATCTGAAAGCTGTCGCTGAAGCGGCTGGTGGTTCACTGGCCGATTGTGTCAAGCTGACTATTTTGCTGAGCGATCTGGCCAACTTTGCTCAGGTTAATGAAATCATGCAGCGTTACTTCACTCAGCCTTATCCAGCACGTGCTGCTTATGCTGTTAAAGCCTTACCGAAGGATGCGGATATTGAAGTGGAAGCCGTAATGGTCTTAGCTGACTGATCTGTAACCTGCGTTAAGGCCTTACCAGGAGCAGTGCATGGCGCGTAATCTTATAGCTCAGGTGGATTTGTCTGCCATACGTCATAATTATCAACTGGCGCGTGCACAGGCTCCTCAAGCCCGTGCAGTTGCCATTATCAAAGCTGATGCCTATGGGCATGGTGCTATTCAGGTAGCCAGGTCGCTGGAGTCGGAGGCGGATGCCTTCGGAGTCGCTGCGATTGAAGAGGCGCTGGAGTTGCGTGATGCGGGTATTACCCGGCCAGTACTGTTGCTGGAAGGCTTTTTTGAAACTGAGGAATTGCCTTTAATACAGCAGCATAATCTCTGGACGGCACTCCATAGTATCGAACAACTTGAGAAGCTGGAAGCCTACCTGGAAAGACACCCTGATAGCCGGGGATTGCACGTGTGGCTGAAAATCGACTCAGGCATGCATCGCTTGGGCATCGAACCGGCGCTCGCCGCAGGAGCATTGCAGCGCTTGCAGGCGTTACCAGCGGTTGAAAAGCTAGTGGTCATGAGTCATTTTGCCTGTGCTGATGAACCTCAGCGGCCACATACTGAACGTCAGTTACAGCAGATCGATAAGGCTGTAGCCGGTCACTCAGTGGATTTGAGTTTGTGTAACTCGGCAGGGGTGATGCACTGGCCTCAGGCTCACCAGCAGTGGTTGCGTCCAGGTATTATGCTTTATGGTGCCAGTCCTTTTACTGAACCACAAACTGTGGCAAGCAGGCTGCGTCCTGGTATGACGTTGACCACGGAGATTATTGCTGTACGGGATGTGCAGGCAGGTGAGTCTGTGGGCTATGGTGCCAGTTGGGTAGCTGAAAAGCCGACTCGTATTGGCACGCTGGCCGTGGGCTATGCTGATGGCTATTCCCGGCATGCACCGAGTGGTACACCTGTGTGGCTAAATGGGCGGCGTACGGCGCTAGCCGGGCGAGTATCCATGGATATGTCGACTATTGACCTGTCGTTGCATCCAGAGGCCAAGCCTGGAGATCAAGTCGAGCTTTGGGGCGCCAATGTCACTGTCAACGAGGTGGCTGACTGGTGTGGCACCATACCTTATACGCTTTTGAGTGGCCTGACCCGGAGGGTTAAGCGACGTTATACGGATGATCAGCCATTCTGATACTGAGGGCTTGCTACTCGAGAATACGTTGTAGCAAGCGCTTTACCAACTGCGGTTCGAACGGCTTATCGACCATGGCATTAACGCCACTCTGAGCTACATTGCTAAGGTAGGCTTGATTGGATTCAGACGTCACCATTAACACGGGTAAATGAGACAGGGTTTCGTGACTGCGAATATATTCTGTCAGTTGCAGCCCGTTCACTTCTGGCATGTTGTAATCGGTCACCACCAGATCAAAAGGCTTTTCAGCCAGTATGTTTATGGCTTCTGAACCATCGGTCGCTTCTTCAAAATGCTGTATGCCCAGATTAGTCAGCACACGGCGGATCATTTTTCGGGCCATGCGGCTATCATCAACCACCAGTACGCGTAAACTATCGGGGTCATAACACTCCAGTGTCAATTCATCGGCAGAAAGCAGATCCAGGGTTGCGCTGATGGCCGATTTGAGGTTCGCGTTGGTAAAGGGTTTCGGCAATATGGCGATAACACCGGATTGACGAAAGCTTTCCAGTTGCTCTCGACGGGTTTCGCTGGATATCAACATAAAAGGCAGTTCGGTGTAACCGGGGGTGTTATGCATCCAGTCGAGCAGATCCTGAGCCGTGCCGTCGCTGAAATGCAGCGCGCTGACAATCAGATCAGGTTTTATCCGCTGTACGGAGGCTTTGGCTTCAGCGATTGAGTCTACACTGTCAATGGCCATTACACCGGCGGAATTGAGTTGCTGGGTAATTATTTTTCGCTGTAACTGCGACGGTTCAACCAAAAGCAGGTTGAGATGACTGGCAGAAAGTGACCGCATGCTGACCTCATGAATTCCGGACGTTTAAGTCAACAATAGCAGTATGGCTAATTTTTACCAGTCCAGATCGTCAGGTATTTGAAATTGTTCGTATTCGGCTTCCTCCGCCGCGATCTTGTCACGACGCTCGGTATCTTCTTTTATAACGGCGTTAGGGTCACGTTGAATGATGCGTTCTGCTATCTCATATGGCACCAGTTCAAAGCGATCATCGACACAGACTAGCGCTATACGTCGGCTGGCTAGCTGGCGTTGCAGGTCGGCATTAATCCAGAGTTGCTTGACCTTGTCCTGGCTGATGAAGTAGTAACGGATATCACCGTCTTTAGGCAGTCGGATGCGGTGTTGACCAACCAGTTGGCGTATCTCAGCCTGGCCAGCACGTTGCACTTGAGCCTGCTTACGCGCCTCATTGAGTGCGCGATCTTTCTGCAGTTTCTCTTGTCGTGCTGCTTCAACGCTGGCAGTGTGCTGGCCATTATCCGGCTTGCTGCCTTGTTTGGATTGCTTACGCTTTTCCAGCTCAACCTGCTTGATCTGTTTTTTGCTGGCTATGCCTGCTTTGAATAACTGATCTTTTAACGAACCTGCCATAACTCACAAACCCTGAAGCACAAAAAATAAAGATGACTAAGTGTAACACGATGCAGGGTATCTGGAATCCTGTTGCCGAGTTTGAAAAATAGTAACAACAGAATTTGCATTCCTGAGCTCGCCTGCTTATACTTCGCGCCGATTCTGTTAATTCAGATCACTGCGTTATGGTGGCTCTGCCGGTCCTCTCGCAACGATACACCGTGAACCTGGTCAGGCCTGGAAGGGAGCAGCCACAGCGGTCGACTCGTGTGCCGGGATGTGGCTGGTGGAGCTGCCTCCATTACCCCTCGTTTTTATCGTTTAAATAATCGCCTTATATTTTTCTGAATTATCTTTTGTACTTCACTGAATCAGTGACTCAACGGTTTGATGGCAAAGCCGATTCTTGCACTCACCGATGATCAATTGCAACAGCTTATCGACAAGGGTCAATTTGAGGAAGTTGTCAAAGATGCCTAAGAAATATTGCAGCGATGCATTGGCTGCCATCCATGAGACGATGGAGGCTATTACGTGATAACGCAGAATATATTGCGGTAACAGTTATCCGTAGTTTAGTTGCTCCGTTGATATTTATTTGCTGGTATACTGGTCGACACTGGCAGCTAGGTGATTCAATTCGTTTAGAGAGTCCTCAAAGACTTTATTTGAAGTGTTGTCGGATATAGCTAGTTTGCTCCATTTAAACGCAACCTCCTCTAGGGTGATGATCGCGGATTGATTTGCTTGTAGCAGTTGTTCAATGGAGTCGTTCTGTTCATTGTGAAGCTTAACTTGCTTGTCGGCCAGTTCGGTATTCGTTTCCCAAGGAGAGCCGCTCTTGTGTATTAACACTAGGCTTCTAAGGTTATCAATGGCTCCCAGAAATACGTCTTCGGCTGCACTCGCATAGCGTGTATAGGTCAGTTCGCTAGGGTTGAGTTTTTGGTTTAGAACCCATATCAGCTTGTAATACCTATCGATAATCTTTTCAAGTTGGTCAGTGCCGAGTTGGTACTTAATATCAACAAGATCCAGTTCCAGTTCACTCACAGTTTTGGATAGCCCAGGGTTAAGGGTTAGGAGCTTGGTCCAGTGTGATGATTGTTGATACAAAGAAGGAGCTCCTGTCGATTTTTGGCTTAGCGCCTTAAAGCAGTTCTTTATTTTGTTTAGAATAGCGTCCCGAGCAAAGCTCCAGCCTGTATAGCTTATTGGGAAGATAGGTAATCCGGCTCGCTCAAACATTTTGTAACGATCAAGGTGAAGTATATCTCTACGCTCCCCAGGAAAACCCACCAGATCGATAGCGATGGAGTCAGTGCCTAACATGGCTACTAAATCCATAGGGATCCCTGCGATAGGGTAGTTACGCGCGATGGTCATTCCCTGCGCCCGCAACTGATTCGTTAACTCTTCGATATTCTTGTCTCTAGCTAAGATGTCTGTTGCTGGAGGGGCAGTCGATCGGCTAATAGATTCTAGAAACAATCGTAATAGATTGTTTTTAGGAAGGTCTGCTATCTCTGCGGAAAAAAATACCAGTTGTAGGTGCCTAGCTCGAGTTACAGAAACGTTAAAGACATCCGGACGATTCAAATAAAGATAGGTTCCACCGGCTGAATTACGATCAACCGCGCAGGATAGCAACATCATATCCCGCTCTTCTCCCTGGAATGAATAGGGTGTACCGGCACGCAGTTTATGCTGAGTGATAACGGCTAAGTCAAAGGTATCAAAAATAAGATCTTGCAGTTTCTCGGCTTGATCACGAAAAAAAGTTAGCACACCGATAGAAGATCTGTATTCTTCCGGTATGTTTTGTTGTTCCTTAACTAGGCATTTAAGTCTCTCGATAATGGCGAGAGCTTCCTCAATATTAATACCCTTGACACGCTTTGCGTTCGCAACGTTGATAACCTCGACAGGAGGATTTTTATTTAGAACCGGCTTTTCAGTCATGATGCGGAGATTGCCGTCGTAAAACATGCGATTGCTGAAATCAATTATCTCCGGAAGACTACGGTAGTGCTCGTCGAGCATGACTAGATCATGTTGAGACGAAATGGCTTCGTTAGCATAGTCGATCATGCTTTTATCGCGATAATTCAGGTCGATACTCTGAGTTGAACCGAGTCCCAGTTTTTGTTGGATAACATTTTGTTTGGTTGCTGAAAGAAATGAAATATGGCGAAGCTGTTTAGGGTCACCTACTACAACGGCCTTTTTTGCTCTGTACAGTGCAGGAATGCAGGAAGCAATATTACACTGAGTAGCCTCATCAATGATGACCAAATCAAAAAGCTCTTTCTTTAGCGGGAGGGCTTTATGCAGGGACGAAAAAGAACAAAGCCATACGGGTAACGCTTGGAGCAAAATAGAGTGGTTAATTGCGGAAAAAACAGCTTCTTGCCGCGATGAAGTTCTGGCGCGTAAGGCTCTGTTGAAACGGACTAATTCAGGTCGGTGATCGCGTAAAACCCTGTGTATAGATTCAAGATAGACATTATTGATATGCCTAGAGAGTGTCTCTTCGCGTTTTCTATGGTCTTGTTTTATTTTTTCAAGGCGGTCATACAGCAAACCATATTTGCCAAAGCGCGAACGTTGACGCCATACCCTAAAGCGACCTAGCAAACTAGCGGTCTTCCCTTGATGGATATATCTGTCAAGAATAATTCCATCAGACGCTGCGGATCGATATAGTGAATTAAAAAGCTTTTCATCTTTGTGAATCTCGCTTTTTATTTGCATAAGCTGTCTTAACAGGGAGTCACTGGGTTTTTCTAGGCCAATACCTTTAATCAAGTCTGTAATGGTTTGTTTTAGGTGCTTGAGGTAATCCCTAGAGCCTGCACGGATGATGGCATTAGAAGATAGCCCAAGACTTTCAACCAGTTTTTCTTGTACTACATCTACCGCAAATTCATTCTCGGAGACTACTAAAACCGACTCTCCTTGCATAAACCGCTCTAAAACAATGCAGGCAATGGTATAGCTTTTTCCTGTTCCCGGTGGGCCAATGATCAGGCTTAAGGTTTTTTCTGCTGCATTCTTTAGGGCTGCACTTTGCGCCGTACTTAATATACCTGGAACCTGATCAAGACAGCTAGGCTTGGATTGTGCGATGGTGTTTTGTTTGTTAAGCAGTAATTGCTCTAAAGGAGCAGAGATTGAAGTGTCCTGGGAAATTGTGACCAATTCATCAATCACTCCGCGTGATGACAGCGGGTTTTTTGAGAGCAACAGGGCGCCGCCGTCAACAAGCGCAAAGTTCGTTGTTGAGGCTTTGCGCTGAAGAGACTTAAGGCTGTCCGTATTGGCATCGTTTTGCTTGATCCGAGACACAGATACATCATTGCAATGTTCGTTTAGCCACTCTTCAAGCCAGTTTGTGGTGCTTATTTTTTCAATACTCAAGGCTACATCGAGACGATGTGTAGCATCCCTGTCCTCCACTAGACGGTAGAACAACGTGGTGTTCAGGCGTGCACTGGACAGGTCTAGACCAACAGTATAGTTGGATCCCGTTTTTGTGAGTGTTGCATCAAATAGAAGTAGAGGCGCGCAGATTCTTCTGGCTCTACCACCTAATCCTTGGGATAAAGACATTTTTCCTATGAGGAAGTGACAACCGTATAGAAAGGTTTTCTCGCGCCTATAGGTTTCTATAGATGCTGCTAGGTTAGTAGCATAGTGTGAGTCTAGAGTGATGGCGTTCCCTTCATATAACGCCGCTCGTTCAAGTGAATTACTTAATCTCAGAAATTCGAAATCTTTCGAGAAAATATCCCAAAAGCCTTGTTCGCGATTATCGGATTGATAGCATTCCTTGAAGTAGTCTACTAGTGTTGAGTGCATTGAGTTTGGCAATATCCTTTCTTTCTTAGCGCACAGTGTTGCTTGCCGTTCCTTTAGTGTGATTCGAGATGTATCTCATCCGAAACACTCTCACTGGCTTCTAGCTTTTGAATGCGTTGATCTAAGTCGGACGTTAATCGGTCCATTTCTTCGATTGACTGACCCATTTCCGGCAAGGCTTCTCGACGAAACCGATTAATGTTGTCTAGTGCAGACTGGACGTCAGCAAACGCACTTTTTAATTTCTCGATATCAAGTTGGCTACTGGCCGCTTGTTTATGTATCTCAACACCTTGGTTTTTTAACTTACTTGCGGTTTGCGCAAGTAAGTTATCTGTTGTCTTGTTGACTGACTCTACTCCACGAAGTACATTTTTTTGAGCCTGTAGCGCCAAAGTTAGTGTCGCCGCAATATTCAGGGCTGTTACTGTGACGTTTAAAGAGCGGGAAACGCCGCGAATTAGTTCTCTGTTGTTACGGATGAGAATTTCGCTGGTTAAGAATCCCTGCTGGTTAACGGCGAGTTGTTGCTGCAGGTCCACGATGCGTTGGCGCAATGGGAAAAGAATGTCTTCCTCGATAAAATGGCGTTTCATCTCGTCTAGAGTGGTACCGGTTTCTAAACGGGCAGTTACTTTTTTATCAATCAGTATACCCAAGGCGATGTAATCTTGGAGCTTAAACGTGAGTTCCCGCATCGCAATTTGATCACCTTTGAGTGTGGTATTGTCACGTTCTAATTGGGCTTGTCCATTCTGCAAACTTTTTATGATGCTTTGAATAACAGCATCAACACTCTGATATCTTGCGAACCAACGTGAGATGGGTGTGCCCATACCTGGAATTTTAGCAAGAAGGCGACGGATGGCATTTGGAGTAAAGTCAATGTTGTTTGGGTTGATTAGGTTGGTTTGTTCCTGAAGAGCCAATAATGATTTTGCTACACCACCGCCGTCCTCAGCATCATTAACTAATTGTGTCATAGGCTGTTTGAGTAAGGCGCTACGTCGAGTGAGCTCTCGCTGTATTTGTGCACCTAAGCCTTTTAACGCCAGCGCCTTTTGCTGTTGAGCGCGAAGGTCTTTAGGATCCATATTGAACAGGCTGTTGACTATGTCATCAGATTGTTTCTCTAAAGTAACGCTGGTATCGTTTTTTCTGATGGATTCATCATCCATATGAAGGGTGTTCTGTGTCTGGAGTGACAGTTCCTGAGTCATGGCAGCTCTCCCTAAAATAGTTTGGTTTTACTCAAAGACACCCCAATGAATCTATACTTTTAATGTGATTCAATGAGGATTAATACCGCTTTCTCTAGCAATTGCTACAGACTGACTGTGGCTGAATCATTGCCCGGAAAGCATTATGCTGCAACTAAGTGGTAAATTGAACCTGAATGATAAACCACTTGATGATATAAGCTGTCTTTAAGTTGGTAAGGGCTGATGGGGGCACGATTTTTTAAAACCTGATCTATTCGCTACACTGAAGAGTACAAACTTGTGCTGCAGATTCCTCTGCAGTGTCCAGGCTGTTTATGGAACCTTCTGTGAGCCGTCTTCTGATTTTGAATAAAAGAGGTATGTAATGGGGTTGCTGGTAGACGGTGAATGGGTTGATCAATGGTATGACACGAAATCATCCGAAGGTAGGTTTGTGCGCAGTGAAGCACAGTTTCGCAACTGGATTACAGCTGATGGCAGTCCTGGGCCAACTGGAGAGGGGGGCTTTAAAGCCGAGCCGCAGCGCTATCATTTGTATGTATCACTGGCCTGTCCCTGGGCACATCGCACTTTGATATTTCGGGCGATTAAGGGGCTGGAGTCATTTATTTCAGTATCTGTAGTGAATCCGCTGATGCTGGAGCATGGCTGGACCTTTGAAGATGGTGAAGGGGTTATCGCTGATCCGCTGCACCAGGCTGATTATTTACATCAGATCTATACCGCAGAAGATGCGGACTATACCGGGCGTGTCACTGTGCCGCTGCTCTGGGATAAGCAGCAACAGAGGATTGTCAGTAACGAGTCGGCTGACATCATCCGTATGCTGAATAGTGCCTTTGATAGTGTTGGAGCAATACCGGGCGATTACTACCCGCAAACCTTACGTGAAGAAATCGATCAGATTAACGAGCGGGTATATGACAGCGTGAACAATGGCGTTTATAAAGCGGGGTTTGCTACCACGCAGTCGGCCTATGAGCAAGCGGTGATGCCATTATTTGACACTCTGGACTGGCTTGATGAGCGGTTATCAACACGTCGTTTTTTGCTTGGTGATCAATTGACTGAAGCCGACTGGCGTTTATTCACTACGCTGATTCGCTTTGACGCAGTTTACCACGGGCACTTTAAGTGCAATCTGAGACGGATTGATGACTACCCGCACCTGTGGGGCTATATTCGTGATTTGTATCAGCAGCCTGGTGTCGCGGAGACGGTCAATATGGCCCATATCAAGACCCATTATTACGCCAGTCACACCATGATCAATCCAACCGGCATTATTCCGTCAGGGCCTGTACAGGACTTTGAGCAACCACCTCAGCGTCAATATTACTAAAGTTTAATGTTGCGATGCGGTAAGTGTTTATATCTTATGCTTATATAGTCTAAAAGAACTAGAAAATTACCTCTTAAGAAGCATAGTAGGGGGGGGAGTCAAGGACTATACTGAGCAACCATCCTGACAGTGCGTTCGGCACTGTCAACTTAATGCTTCCAGAAGTGAAATATCATGACTGCCAGACGAATGATTATTGGAGTATCGGCTTTTCTGCTGGCTCTATTTAGTACCTCTACCTGGGCTGCCTCCGGTCCGCTTGATTTGACAGCCACTACAGCCGGTTATATTGCTTTGGTGGTGTTTGTGCTGGCGTATATGCTGGTGATGAGCGAAGAAAAACTACATTTACGTAAATCCAAGCCTGTGCTGGTAGCGGCAGGGGTGATCTGGGCGATTGCTGGATGGGTTTATGTTCAGGCAGATCTGGCGGGTGTGCCAGAAGAGGCCTTTAAAGAGACGTTACTCGAATTTGCTGAGTTGATGCTATTTCTGCTGGTGGCGATGACCTATATCAATGCCCTGGAAGAGCGCCGCGTATTTGATGCACTGCGATCGTGGATGGTGCGTAAGGGCTTCAGTTATCGAACGCTGTTCTGGATGACAGGATTGCTGGCCTTTTTTATCTCGCCGATTGCCGACAACCTGACCACGGCCTTATTGATGTGTGCGGTGGTGATGAAAGTGGGCGAGGGCGATAACCGCTTTATCAATCTCTGCTGTATCAACATAGTGATTGCCGCCAATGCGGGCGGTGCCTTCAGTCCCTTTGGCGATATCACCACCTTGATGGTCTGGCAGGCAGGACTGGTGCGTTTTGATGAGTTTATGGTGCTGTTTATACCTTCGATGGTTAATTTCCTGATTCCTGCCATCATTATGACCTTCTTCATAGGTAACCATAAGCCCAAGGTCCAGGATGAAGAAGTCGAGCTGAAACGGGGTGCTAGACGTATTCTGGTGCTGTTCTTGCTTACCATCGCTACGGCGGTTGCAGGTCATATACTGCTGCATTTGCCACCTGTTCTGGGCATGATGGCCGGTCTTGGTTATCTACAGTTCTTTGGCTATTTCCTGCGTATGACCTTGCCGGGTTCACTGGCGAAGAAGCGACTCCTGGCTGAGCATGCGGGAGACAAAAAACGTCTGGAACGTTTGGGGAGTGTCGTACCTTTTGATGTGTTTAACCGCGTCGCCCGTGCCGAGTGGGATACCCTGTTGTTCTTCTACGGCGTCATTATGTGCGTCGGGGGTCTGGGCTTTATGGGGTATCTGGCGATGATGTCAGAAGTGCTCTATTCCCAGTGGGATGCCACCTCGGCCAATATTGCTCTTGGCTTTATTTCAGCAGTGATCGATAACATTCCGGTGATGTTTGCGGTGATCACCATGGAGCCACATATGTCTCATGGACACTGGTTGTTGATTACTCTCACAGCGGGGGTGGGGGGTAGCCTGTTGTCGGTAGGTTCTGCAGCGGGTGTTGCCTTGATGGGGCAAGCGCGCGGAGTTTATACCTTTATGGGCCATCTGCGCTGGATGCCAGCGATATTGTTGGGTTATGTGGCTAGCGTGCTGGCACATCTGTGGTTAAACCAGGCCTTATTCAGCGTGTATTGATCGATGTTTTGCCTGGACTGAGGTAAGACTTAGAGCAGTAGTCATGGTAGGATAACGCCTTTATCAGGGTGACTTGAGAGAGAGCAAAACCCGACTATGAGCTATCAGGTACTGGCGCGAAAATGGCGACCGCGAAAATTCAGTGAAATGGCTGGGCAGGAGCATGTGTTACGTGCTCTGGTGAATGCACTAGATAATGATAGATTGCATCACGCCTATCTGTTTACCGGGACACGTGGGGTAGGTAAGACCTCCATTGCCCGCTTGTTTGCCAAGGCATTGAACTGTGAGGAAGGTGTTTCCTCTACACCCTGTGGTGTGTGTACGGCTTGTCGTGAGATTGCCGAAGGTCGGTTTGTCGACCTGATTGAGGTGGATGCGGCATCCCGTACCAAGGTAGAGGATACCCGAGAGTTGCTGGAAAATGTGCAATATGCACCCAGCCACGGGCGCTATAAAGTGTACCTGATCGATGAGGTACACATGCTCTCCAGCAGTTCATTCAATGCACTGTTGAAAACCCTCGAAGAACCGCCTCCGCATGTTAAATTTCTGTTAGCGACCACCGATCCGCAAAAATTGCCGGTAACGGTACTGTCTCGCTGCTTACAGTTTAATCTGAAGAATCTTAGTCCTCAGCGCATTGTTGAGCATCTGCACTATGTTCTGACTGAAGAGCAACTGAGTTTTGATGAGCCAGCGCTTTGGTTGCTGGCGCGCAGTGCCGATGGTTCCATGCGTGATGCCTTGAGCTTGACTGACCAGGCGATTGCCTTTGGTTCAGGTATGGTTTCTGAGGCTGATGTGCGCACCATGTTAGGTACCATAGACCAGCGGCTGGTGTATCAGATTATGATCGCGTTGGCGCAACATGATGCCCGTGGTGTTATGGATGCGGTACAAGCACTTTCCGAATTTAGCCCGGATTACAGCTCAGTTTTAGCGGACCTGGTCAGTCTGCTGCATCGTGTGGCCCTGGCTCAATTACTTCCCGATGCCATCGACAACAGCCTGGGAGATCAGCAGCAGGTTATGGAGCTCGCCGCGTTGCTGCGTGCGGAAGATATCCAGCTGTATTATCAGATTGCCCTGATGGGGCGCAAAGATCTGCCCTATGCGCCGGATCTGCGAGAAGGGCTGGAAATGGTGTTGTTGCGCATGTTGGCGTTTCGTCCGGCTTCTTTGCAGGTATCAACGCCTGCAGCAGCTATGGCTGAAAAACCCACAACAGTGACAGAGAGGCCTGCTGGTATTGATTCAACGAGCAATTCGCCCGTTGAGACGGCTGCAACTGTAACGGCCCGATCAAATCAGGCTGAAGTGGTACCCCCCTGGGATGAAGCACCTCCCTGGACGGATGATGAGGTTCCTTCCCCGGTAAAAAAGCCTGAGGCTGCTGAGACTCCGGCAGCCCAATACGCTGAGCCTGCCCCAGAAGCTGCAGAGCTGGTGCCGCCGGTTGTCACACCTTCATTATCCAGTAGGGAAATGTCTGCTGTATCACCTGAGGTTGTCGTTGAAACGCCTTTGGTCGTGCCTTCGGCCGTTGTAGATGAGGCATCTGAAGCGGTTGTGCCAGTGAGCCTAACGGAGCTGACCTTGACAGATTGGGTCCGAGTTGCGCCACTTTTGACGCTGACGGGTATGACTGCAAGTATATGCCGTAATTTGTCACTGGAGAGCGTTGATGCTGAGACATTAAGCTTTCATTATCCACCTGAGCAGGGCGCGTTGCTGAATAGCACCCAGAAAGAGCGTATTCAGGAAGCGCTACAGGCGTATTTTAACGCGTCGCTTGAAATACGCTTTGTTCAAGCGGAACAAACCCACGAAACACCAGCCCAATACAGTAATCGTAAAAAAGCGGAACGCCAGGCTGAAGCGGTGATTTCTATGCAGAAGGACCCGATGGTTCAGCGTATAATTGAACAGTTCTCTGCCGAGCTGGACACAGCTTCTGTCAGACCCATTGATTAGTTGAGGATACTATTATGATGAAAGGTATGGGCGATATCATGAAACAAGCCCAAAAAATGCAGGAAGAGATGCAGCGCGCTCAACAGGAAATTGCCAGTGCCGAAGTGCAGGGTGAGTCTGGAGCTGGGCTAGTCAGTATTGTAATGAATGGCCGTCATGATGTGAAAAGCGTCAGCATTGATAGCAGCCTGATGGAAGAAGATAAAGAGATTCTTGAAGACCTGATTGCGGCGGCGGTGAATGATGCGGTTCGTAAAGTAGAAGCTGAATCGCAGCAGCGCATGGCTCAGGTCACCGGTGGCATGCAGATGCCACCAGGCTTTAAGATGCCCTTCTGATGTCATTCAGTCCATTGCTGCTGCAGTTGATCAATGCGCTACGCTGTTTGCCTGGAGTCGGCCCCAAGTCAGCGCAGCGTATGGCGTTACATCTGCTGGAACGTGATCGTGATAATGCCCGGCAGTTGGCTGAGTCCTTATTGCTAGCCGTTGAAAAAATCGGTGAATGTGAACAATGCCGTACGCTATCTGAAACCCCCGTGTGTGAAATTTGCACCGATGTCAGTCGTGATAACAGTGTGGTGTGTGTGTTGGAGTCACCTGTTGACCTGCTGGCTATCGAACAGAGCGGTGGCTTTGGGGGGGTGTATTTTGTGCTCAAAGGGCATCTGTCACCCATTGATGGTGTAGGGCCTGAAGACCTGGGCATTCCTCAGTTGCTTGAGCGTATTGATCAGGGGGAGGTAAAAGAGTTGATTCTGGCGACCAATCCGACAGTGGAGGGAGAGGCGACAGCCCACTATATCTCTGCACAGATTGAACGCGAGGATATCCGCATCACCCGTATTGCCCATGGCGTGCCGGTTGGTGGTGAACTTGAATTTGTAGATGGCGGTACACTCGCGCACGCCTTGGCGGGGCGGCGTGTAATTGTCCGGGATAAGGCATGACACAAATTACAGAGGCTTATAAGGCTGATCAACTGGTATTAAGTGCGCGTGAACCTGTGTGGATTCGCGATACCGAAACGCTGATTCACTACTGCAGGCAGTGGGCAGAATTACCCCTTATTGCGGTCGATACCGAGTTTATGCGGGTGGATACCTTTTATCCGATTCCTGCTTTGATCCAGGTGGCTGATGAATATCATTGCTACCTGATCGATCCCCTCAGTGTTGAGGATATGTCGGCATTTGCCGCCTTGTTAGCTGATGTGCGCGTGCTTAAGGTGCTGCATGCCGCCAGTGAAGACCTGGAGCTGTTTCGTCATCACTATGGTGTCATCCCCGAACCGCTTATGGATACCCAGGTAGCGGCAGCATTTGCAGGTTGGGGCTTCAGTATGGGGCTGCAGCGTATACTGCAGCATGCGCTGGATATTACCCTGGGAAAGGCGCATACCCGCTCCGACTGGCTGCAGCGTCCTTTGACTGATGAGCAGATATTGTATGCAGCGCTGGATGTTGCTTATTTGCCTACTATAGCGATGCAACTCAAAAGCGAACTTCAAACCAGTGGTCGCTACGAATGGATGCTGGATGAGTGTCGTATGCTGGGTCAGTCTTCTCGGGATAATGATCCAGGTGGGCTTGAGTACTATCGTCGTTTTACCCAGTTGAATATCAACTCGGAAGTGACTCTGGCGGGTTTGCGTGACTTGGCTGCATGGCGCGAAAGGGTGTGTCGTGAGCGTAATCTTTGTCGGCCTCATGTACTGAGAAATGAACACCTGATAAAAATTATAGAATGCTGGCCGCAAACCCTGGAACAACTGAATGCTCTGGGTTTGCTGCGCCGTCAGAATCTCAAAACAGATGGTGAGGCTATTTTAGCTGTGCTGTCACAGGCTGAAGCGTCTGCAAAACAAAACCCTCCAGAGCCGATCAATTTGCCACTGCATATCTACCACAGTGCGACGCTGAAACGCCTCAAAGTGATCGGACGAGAGGTGTCGAAGGCACAGCAAATCATGCCGGAATTGCTCGTACGTCGGCGTGATCTGGAAAAATTGATTAATTCAAAAGATGATCAGGGGCATTTTCATTTGCCGGAAACACTGAGTGGCTGGCGTAAGGCGCTGATCGGTGATCAGTTGCTAAAGGCTTTAGAAACGCAACAAGATACAAGAGTGAACGCATGTTAGTTTGTTCGATATACCGTAGTTCGCGCAAGGATGAAATGTACCTTTACGTCGATAAACGTGAAGGTTTGAAATCGGTGCCGGATGCCCTGAGCGAAATGTTTGGTAAAGCCCAGCATATTATGGACATGCCAATTATAAAGGGACGTAAGTTAGCGCGTGTTGATGTTGATAATGTGCTGGAGTCAATCCGTGACAAAGGTTATTTTCTGCAGATGCCGCCCCCGAAAGAGGACTATCTGTTGGATTTGTATCCCAATCGTCCTGAGACCGGAGTGCGCTGATTTTGGCTCAGGAGGTCTTTTGGCAGCGAAAAACCCTGCATGAGATGACCCCGCAGGAGTGGGAGTCTTTATGCGATGGTTGCGCACTATGCTGCCTGCACAAAGTTGAAGATGAGGATACCGATGAGGTATTTTACACCACAGTGGTGTGCCATCTGCTGGATGATCAAACCTGCCAGTGTACCCGCTATAGCGAACGTACGCGCCTGGTGCCCTCCTGCGTGCAATTGCGACCGGAAGATGTATCTGAGTTCCACTGGTTACCACCCACTTGTGCCTATCGTCTGGTGCATGAGCGCAAGCCCCTGCCTGAATGGCATCCACTGCTGAGTGGTGATTCCGCGTCGGTCATTAATGCAGGAGCGTCTGTTCTGAGTGTTTATGAGGTCAAGGATGATGAGATTGAAGAAGATGATTTAATTGATTATGTGGTCGAAGAGGCGGTATTTTTTCGTTCAAAAAGCTGAAATTTGAATTTGTACTGAACCTCATACTGCCCCTGCACTGACGGCGATTCTCGGCAATACAGGGTTATATCTTATTGTCGCTCAACTGTGGCCATTTTAATTCCCGCGAAAATCAACAGGCCTCCGGCCGTGCGATTTATGCTCTTGATGATAAAAGGGGAAATAGCCACTTTATTAGATTTGTTTCCCAAATATGCATAAAGCGAGTAACAACATAAATCTATGATTAGGGTTATGACGCACAACATTGCAAATTGCGGCAGTACAGGGCGAGAGATGTCTATAAACTGCGGCAATATGGCTGAAAAATAGAGCAACGCTTTAGGATTTGAGGCTTCCAGGATGAACCCTCTGATAAAGGTCTTGTGGTGGCTAGCAACTTCCCGCCTTGATGGAGAGATGGTGAGTGGTCCAGCGGAGCCCATAATTGCTCCAAAGCCAAGATAAAGAAGGTAGGCAACGCCAATCCACTTGATTGCTGTGAACAAAACGTTTGATGCAATGATAAGTGCAGCAATTCCTGTCGCTGATAGAGCAAAGAATACTACGTTAGCAATGGCAATTCCCAAGATGACAGAAAATGATTTTTTAAATCCATTGGATGCGGCTTCGCCAGTAACAACAATTGCAGCAGGCCCTGGAGAAATCACCACCACGATAGTGGTCGCAAGGAACAGCAAGAGTGTTTCTATCGGAATCATCATGGCTTCCTCGGTTGTTGAAAAATATAACAAGTGGTTATCATATCGTTATCTGGCTATTTAATTGATAGCCAGATTGATGAATTTTAATAAGGCCAGATAGGATGAGCAGCATCTCCTTTTCCAGTGTGACGATCAGCCTCAGTGCTGATGATCAGCTTCCTCTATATCTACAGATCGCCAGACAGATCAGACCGCTGATAGAGCAGGGGCGGCTTAGGCCCGGAGAGCGGCTACCTTCATCCAGACAACTGGCACAGGATTTGGGAGTTTCCCGTACTACCAGCAGCAACTGCTATGACCTGCTGATATCCGAAGGGTATCTGCTGGGGGTGCCAAAAAAAGGAGTATTTATTGCTCATCACTTACCTTCACTAATGCCTTCGCTAATGTCTGAGCCGCTAGTACCCGTTAACGCAGGGATTCATCCGGATATTTCAGATGATGGGTTACGCTTTGACTCAGGAGCCGATGTCAGTCTGTTTCCAAACCAGATCTGGAGACGCTGTTTGCAGCAGGGCTGGTGTGAGCCGCCACGGCAGCTGCTTGAGGGAACAATGCAGTCGGGTCTTCCGGCCTTGCGAGAGGCTGTGGTTGGTTACCTGCATGTGATGCGCGGACTCAGTGTGAAACCCAATCAGGTGATTATTACAGCAGGTAACCGCGATGCGATCAGCCTATTGCTGAGTGCACTAAAGCGTATCAGTGGATATTCATCGCCCTCCGTTTGGTTGGAAAACCCTTGTTATCCAGCACTGGCGGAGAGTGTTAGTAGTATGGGAGTTAAGCTGGATGCCCTGACTATTGATGCCGAAGGCGCTGTTTGCCCGCCGAAAATGTCTGGTCAACTAGCCGCTATTCTGACACCGTCACGACAATATCCACTGGGTGTAGTAATGAGTTCCCGTAGGCGTCAGGAATGGCTGGATCTTTGCAGTCAGCATAATCAATCTGGCCAGACCTTCTGGTTGATTGAGGATGATTATGACAGTGAGTTTATCTATCAGGGGAGGGCGCAGGCACCCTTGATGAATGCTGATACTCAGCAACACACGCTGCTAGTGGGCAGTTTTTCCAAGATACTGTTTCGTTCGCTTCGCATTGGTTATATCGTCGCGCCGGATCAACTGGTTCCAGCATTGTTGAGCAGTCAGCAGGCGCTGGGCAGTATGGCATCGCTGCCATTGCAACCAGCGCTTGCAATATTTCTGACACAGGATTATTTTGCCACTCATCTGCGTAAGATGCGTCGTGTGTATCAGCAGCGCAGAGACCATCTGCTGCAGCTGCTGCACGCTAAGCTGCCGGATGAGTTTCAGATCACTTCGACATCTACAGGTATGCATTTGGTAGCACACCTAAATCCTGAATCAGATCTGACAGATGATCAATTAGCTTGGGTAGCATCGGATCTAGGGTTGACGTTGGAGCGCTTGTCCAACCACTACTTTACAGGTGAGCCACAGCAAGGCTTATTGCTTGGTTTCAGTGCGTTGTCTGAGCCTTATATGAATGAAGGCGTTGAACGCTTGCTACGGGCGATACAGATAATCAGAAAAAGCCGATCTACTCTACTCAAGGGTCGGATGAAATATTCGGACTAATCAAGAACGTACATCCGAGCATGCGCCGCTACTGCGCGTCCCTGCGCTAACGGCTGTACATAAAAAAAGCATCCGAAGATGCTTTTTTTATGTCAGTTCAGGCAGTTAATCAGTTGTTCTGATTATTAGCAGCCATCTGCTGTTTGATCAGATCACCGATGGTGGTCGGACCGGGTACATCAACTTCCTGGTTACGAACAGCGCTGATAGCGGCTTTTTCTTCCGCCTGGTCTTTCGCTTTGATCGACAGGCTGATGACGCGGTTGCGACGATCAACGTTGATGATCTTGGCTTCGACAGCGTCGCCTTCTTTCAGGATGCTGGTAGCGTCTTCGATGCGCTCGGCAGATAGTTCAGAAACTTTCAGCTGCGCTTCAACGCCTTCGGCCAGTTCTACAACCGCACCTTTAGCATCAACACTCTTCACCGTGCCGTTAACGATAGTGCCTTTTTCATTTGCAGCAGCAAATTCAGCAAACGGATCGCTTTCCAGCTGTTTGATGCCCAGAGAGATGCGCTCTTTCTCTGCATCAATAGACAGGATAACCGCTTCAACTTCGTCGCCTTTCTTGAACTGGCGCAGTGCGGTTTCAGCATCGGCTTCCCAAGAGATATCAGACATGTGAACCAGACCGTCAAGATCGTTATCCAGACCGACAAAAATGCCGAAGTCAGTAATGGTCTTGATGGTGCCCTGGACTTTATCACCTGCAGCGAACTGCTCAGAGAAAGAGATCCAAGGGTTGATGGTGCACTGTTTGATGCCCAGAGAAATACGACGACGCTCTTCATCAACGTCCAGAATCATCACTTCAACTTCATCACCGATCTGAACGATCTTGGATGGGTGGATGTTCTTGTTGGTCCAGGACATTTCTGAAACGTGAACCAGACCTTCAACACCGTCTTCGATAGACGCAAAGCAGCCGTAATCGGTCAGATTGGTTACACGAGCAGCGGTTTTAGTGCCAGCTGGGTAACGGTTTTTGATCGCTTCCCATGGATCTTCAGACAGCTGTTTCAGACCCAGAGAGATACGACCGGATTCTTTATCAAACTTGATGATGCGAACAGAGATTTCATCACCTGGATTGAGCATTTCGCTTGGGTGAGAGATACGTTTCCAAGCCATGTCAGTGATGTGCAACAGACCATCTACACCACCCAGATCGATAAAGGCACCGTAGTTGGTCAGGTTCTTAACAAAACCTTTAACCACTTGACCTTCTTCTAGTGTTGCCAGCAGCTCATCGCGTTGAGCGCTGTTGGCTTCCTGCATAACGGCACGACGAGAAACGACGATGTTGTTACGCTTAGGATCCAGCTTGATCAGTTTGAATTCCAGTTCCTTGCCTTCAAGGTGGTCAACGTCGCGTACGGGACGAACATCTACCAGTGAACCAGGCAGGAAGCCCTGAATGTTGTTGACAGTGACAGTAAAGCCACCTTTGACTTTACCAGAGATGTAACCGGTAACGGTTTCTTCGGCGTCAAATTTGCTCTGAAGAACTTCCCATGCTTCTGAACGCTTGGCTTTCTCGCGTGACAGACGTGTTTCACCGAAGCCATCTTCAACGGCTTCCAGGGCTACTTTAACCGTATCACCAAGCTTGATTTCAAGTTCGTTGTTGTCGTTCAGAAACTGAGAGCGTGGGATGATCGCTTCAGATTTCAGGCCGGCATTGACGGTTACCCAGTCGCTGTCGATATCAACGACTTCGCCCGTAACCAGGGTGCCTGGAGTCATATCCAGAGATAGCAGGGATTCTTCAAAAAGATCAGCAAAGCTTTCGCTCATGAAATTGTCCTATAGTTCGCTGCAAGAGGTGCAGCTTCCAGCCTGTATCGCCAGTTATACAGGGTCGGTTATCAGTCATCGCTTTTCTGACACTAAACTGGCGAAGATGTCAGAACTACGAAAAAAGAGGTCAAATTATACAGAGGATTGAGCCTAGTGAACAGGGGGTGAGCAAAAAATGCGCAATCAGAGCAAATTTGCCATATTGGTATTTAACGCTTCGCGCAGCTCGCGCTGACAGGGTGGCAGAACTACATCCAGATCTTCCTGAACAATAGTCGGTAAACGGTGTTGTTCGGGATTGCCGAAGTAATCACGAATCTCCCGCTCTTCACTAAAGTCGTTCGCGGCTAATTGAACCGCATCTCCCACGCAAAACATAAAGGCTGGTAAGTAGTCTACTACGATTTCAGTACGTTGAACGGCATCCAGCATCAGTTGGTTAGCCTCAACAAAGCGTTGATATTCCATGCGACCAGCGGCAGCCATAATTTCCAGTCGAAAGTTGCTGAAGCGCTGGGCATCAGCTGATTGTCGAAGGTAGGTGTGCAGCATGCGCTCGACACGCTCCAGTTCTTGAGAAAAATTTTCCGGCATGAAGTATTCCGCCATGCGTCGGTCTTCTTCATAGGTCTCCAACTGGGCTTCCAATGCTTCAATCTGTTGGCGAAGCGTGCGGTTTTCAATGATCAGATTTTCTCTGTCTCTGACCAGACTGTGAACGATTCGCTCGCTGGGTGTCAGGTTTTCATCTGCAAAAGTTGAAGGTAGCTGAGCTTCGCCAAGTAGGCCTTCAGAGGTTTCATACTGCGAAGTACCGTGAAGGTCAAAACCAAATTTCTCCAGATCAACCTGTTTTTGTTTGAATTGTTCCGCGACAAACTGATAAACGAAAAAACCGACAACAGCCAGCAGCAACACCCCTAGGGGTGCTGCTGCAAACAAAAGTAATTTTTTTTTGTTCCGGGGCTTTTTCGGTTTACTTGGCTCCGGTGAGGGGGGGGTATCCTCAGTTGCCATTCACTATGCGACCCGTTGCTTGAGCGGTTTGAGATAAGTGTAGATCAATGAAATCCACCATGATTTCAGCAGTTTCCATCAGGATGGACTCAGCTTCCGGGTTAATTGTGCGGCCCTGGGCATCTGTAGGCAGCAACTCGTCCAGTTCACTTAACTCACGTATGGGCGGTTCATCTTTGGCCATACGACGTTGATTTTCAGTATCAATTTGCCATTGTTCCACTTCATCCCGCAGAGCGCGTACCTCATTGATATTCAGTGGTAGCTGCGTTTGCTCGCGCTGTTCACGACTGCGTTCCACCTGTTTATTCATAAAGGCAAAATCCGGGTCATGGGTGATGCGGGCTTGATGACGGCTGATCAGTTCATCTAAAAATGGAGATAGGCTTGGGAAACGTCCATGACGCACTGGGTTTACTGTGTCCCAGGGCAGGGCGCCTTCGAGAGCACTTTCACCGATTTCCTTTTCATCAAACAGTGTGGGGAAAAGAATATGGGGTTCTACACCTTCATTTTGAGTGCTTTCGCCGGAAATACGGTAAAATTTGGCGTGCGTCAGCTTCATCTGACCATGTTCTAGTGGCAGTAAAGTTTGTACTGTGCCTTTACCAAAGGTGCGACTGCCGACTACCAGGCCACGATTGTAGTCCTGAATGGCGCCAGCAAAAATCTCGGATGCAGAGGCGCTTAAACGATTAACAATCACCGCCATCGGGCCATCCCAGGCTACTTTGGGATCAAAGTCACCCAGAATATCCACACGGCCACTGGCATCGCGGATTTGTACTGTCGGCCCGCGGCTGATAAACAGGCCTGTCAGTTCATTAGCTTCACGTAGCGAGCCACCACCATTATTACGAAGATCCACGATCAATGAATCAATGTTTTCACTTTTCAGTTCTTCAAGTAGCTTTTCTACATCACGCGTAGTGCTTTTGTACTCTGGATCGCCAGCCTGCATTGCAGTGAAGTCAATATAAAAGGCAGGAATTTCAATAACGCCAACTCGATAGGGTTGGCCATTACGTTGTAATTCCAGAAGACGTTTTTGTGCTGCCTGCTCTTCCAGTCTGACTTTATCCCTGACAATGGTGATGGTGCGACGAGCATTCCGATCAATCGAATCGGCCGGTATAATCTGGAGTCTGACCGTACTTTCGCGCGGCCCCCTGATAAGATTGACGACTTCATCCAGGCGCCAGCCAACCACATCCTGTATCGGACCTTCGGCATCCTGACCTACACCGACTATGATGTCTGAAGGACTGAGTTGTCCTGCACGATCAGCCGGGCCACCGGGTACTAAGCGTACCACCTTGGTATGTTCATCTTCTCCCTGCAGTACGGCGCCGATACCTTCCAGCGACAGACTCATATTAATCTGAAAATTTTCCTGGTTGCGGGGTGACAGATACTGACTGTGAGGATCAAATTCATGTGCTATGGCGTTGGCATAGCGTTCAAAGACATCTTCATTATTGGTTTGTGCCTGACGATTTTGCTGATTTTCATAGCGTTGAATCAGCGTTTCACGTGCCTCGGCAACCGTCTGATCGGCCAGTTTCAGGCTGATCATCGCATTTATCAGACGTTTGTACCAAAGCTCATTCATCTCATCTGTTGTCTTTACCCAGTCGGCTTCAGTACGGTCTGTCTCTATGCTGTCATGGGTATTGAAGTCGAAACTATGCGATTCATCCTGTAAGACCTCAAGCATATATTCGAGACGTTCCATCTGGCGCTGATGAAAACGGTTATAGATGGCAAAACCTGTTTCGCTGTTGCCCGTCAGTATTTCAAGACCGATTTCTTTCCGGACAGGTTCAAACTCTTGAATATCTGACTGATAAAAATAAATCCGGGAAGGATCAAGATCGGTTAAGTAGCGCTCAAAAATATCTGAGGAGAGTTTCTCATCCAGTTTCTTGCCGCTGTAGTGATTCTGCTGCAGTGCTGAAATGACATCTAAAAGTGCTTCTTCATGCTCTGGTTCTGCCGCGTAGCGTGCTTGTACCGGGCCGACAACAAGCAACAACGCCAATACTAGGCCGGTCAACAGGGGTTTAATTGTAAATCTGGTCATTGTCTGAGTCATTCCTGATTAGTCCATCTGCGGATTAAGACAGCACTTTTGTTACGGAGTTTCCTTGTCTTTTGGTTCTATACTACCGGATGTGCCAGTGTAGTCATCGGCTGGACTAATGTAAAATTGAGTTAAATGTAGTTTTTAATGATGGAGAGGTCTGTGAGCAATAATTTTAACAAGGCAGTATTCAACCAGGCCCTGCTGGGATTTCTGGATGCGTCACCAACGCCTTTTCATGCCGTGCAACAAATGACAGACTTACTCGATCTATCGGGGTTTCAAGCCCTGGATGAAAGAACTGTCTGGCAATTAGCCCCCGGTGCTGGCTATTACACAGTACGTAACGGTTCATCAATTATTGCCTGGCGTCAACCGACAGACTATAAGGGTTTTTCGAAAGGGTTTCGGTTTACTGGCGCACATACCGATTCACCCTGTCTGAAGGTTAAACCCCAACCGGAAATGTTGCGTCAAGGTTATTTCCAGTTAGGTGTGGAAGTCTACGGCGGGGTGTTATTAAACCCCTGGTTTGATCGCGACCTGTCGTTAGCCGGAAGGGTGACTGTACGCGATACCCAAGGCCAACTCGTCAGTCATCTGATCAATTTCGATAAGCCAGTGGCGATTATTCCCAGCCTTGCTATCCATCTTGACCGGGAAGCCAATTCGGCACGTAGTATCAATGCGCAAACGTTTTTACCACCGATACTGGGGCAATTGACGAGCAAAGCAGATTTTCGTGCACTGTTAAAACAGCACCTGACGGATCAGGGCGTGGATAATCTGGATGCGGTGTTGGATTATGAACTGGCCTTTTATGATTGCAACAAAGCCGCCTTGGTAGGGTTAGATCAGGAATTCATCTGTTCGGCCCGATTGGATAATCTGTTGAGCTGTTTTATTGGTTTACAGGCCTTGCTGGCTTCAGCGGCGGGTCCTGGACAGGTATTGATCTGTAATGATCATGAAGAGGTAGGTAGTGCCAGTGCTTGTGGCGCGCAGGGACCGCTGCTGAGTCAGTGGCTGGAACGTGTTTTGCCCGCCGAGGTTAACCGTTATGAGGTGCTGGCTAATTCATTGTTTATTTCTGCGGATAACGCGCATGGTGTACACCCAAATTTTGCTGATCGTCATGATGATAATCATGGCCCTCAACTGAACAAGGGACCAGTGATCAAAATTAATGCTAACCAGCGTTATGCCAGTAACAGCGAAACCAGTGCGTTGTTCAGGCATCTCGCAGAACAGGTGGGTGTGCCGGTGCAGAGTTTTGTCGTGCGGAGTGATCAGGGCTGCGGCAGTACTATCGGACCCATTGTTGCCACTGAAACCGGTATTCCAACGGTGGATGTCGGCGTTCCTCAGTTTGCCATGCATTCCATCAGAGAGACCGCCGGTAGTGATGATGCCCGGAATCTGGCGCGGATACTGCAAGGGTTTTATCAAACCGAAACTCTATGAGTTCAGTCGTTGCGCTCCTGGCGGTTAACACGTATACGCGGTTTGAGGTCAAGGTTCTGGCGATAAATCTCCAGTTCCTCTTCTGTTTCCAGGCCACTCATCAGGCGATGGCTATCAGGATCATAACAGTTGATCAGTTCATCCTTGATGGTTTTTGACCAGACGGGAACACCTACAAAGTAGCCAGCCCGGCCAATGGCATGGGCGGCGACCGGGGCGGTGATTAAGATAAACATAATCACCGCCAGACTTTTGGCAAATACCACAGCATCAAAAAAATGAAAGCTGACGGCGATCATCATCAAGTTTATACCTAGTGCACCAGCTTTGGTGCTGGCATGCATGCGGGTGAGCAAGTCAGGCAGGCGTAGCACCCCAATAGCGGCCAGGAGAATAAACAGCGAGCTGGACAGCATCAGGATTTTTATAATCCACTCAATCATCTCGTGGGCCTCCTCGTTCCAGAAAACGCGCAAAACCTATCGCGGCAAGAAAAGCCGTCAGTGCCGCGACGATAGCAACATCAATAAAACTGGCGGTATCAGTGTAAATGGCATAGGCACCGATCATCGCGACAATGACAGAGGCGAACATCTCCAGTGCTACAATGCGGTCAGGCAGTGTCGGGCCTAGAGTCAGACGGATAAAAATCAGTATCATCGCCAAACTTAGAAAGGCAAAGGTCAGGTAAATGACTAGTTGCACGCGTCCTCCTATTAGTCTTGGTTAGCGCAGGATCTCAAGCACCCGACGTTCCATCTCTTTGAGGCCATCACGGACTGCCTGTTCATCGTCCAGAAACATGGCATGAATAAACAGTACGCGGCGATCATCTGATACATCAAGGCTGAGCGTACCCGGTGTCAGTGAAATCAGGTTAGCTACCATACTAATCTCCATTTCTGTATTGGCTTCCAGTGGCATGGCAATGACGCCTGGCTTCATGTACCAGATGGGAGTGATGATATCGAACGCCACTTTCAGATTGGCTATGAACAATTCTTTGAAAAAAAAGCACATAAAGCGGATCAATCGCGGCAAACGGCTAGTGTAGCCACGCAGTATTGGAACCTGGCGTTGCATCAAGCCAAGTACCAGATAGCCCACCACCAGACCGGCGAACAAATTGAAGCCACTCAGGTCCCCTGTCAGCACCACCCAAATCAATGCCAGAAGCAGGTTCCACATAAACGCCATCATGGTTTCACCCCCAATACTGCTTCAATATAACCGGCTGGATTCAGCAACTGCTGCGCTGAAAATTCAGCCATCAAATAGATGGGTTGGCCATTCAGGCCGATAAACAGAGTGCAGCTAGCCAGAAGAATGACAGGTAGATAAAGCGCAGCGAGTGAGGGCGTCATGACCTGATTCAGGCCACTGCCATCGGTTTCTTCCGGTAAGGTTTTCCAGAAAGCTTCTGCCCAGATTTTAATCATGGAATAGAGGGTCAGTAAGCCTACTAACAGTGCGATCCCGGTTACTACCCAGGCTTCAGCTTCAATGCCGGCACGTATGACAATGAATTTGGCAAAAAAGCCCGAAAGAGGCGGTAAACCTGCCAGAGAAAGAGCGGGTATCAGAAACAGGATGCTTAACACGGGGCGTGATTTATAAATGCCACCCAATTTGTTCAGGTCATAGGTGCCGAGTAAACGGTGTGCAATACCACTGATCAGGAACAGGTTAGTTTTTACAATGATATGGTGCGTGATATAAAACACCCCACCAATGATGGCCAGTGGGGTATAGAGCGCCAGCCCAAGAATCATATAGCCGATTTGGCTGACAATATGAAACGACAGTATGCGACGAAACTCAAATTGTGCCGCGGCGCCCAATACCCCAGTGAGCATGGTGAAGGCTGCTACCCAGAGTAAAATAGAGTGGGTAAACTCCGGGCTCTGATTAAAAATTAGCGTAAATACCCGGAAGAGCGCATAGACCCCCACTTTGGTTAACAGTCCGGCAAACAGTGCCGATACAGCTACCGGGCCGGTATGATACGACGCTGGAAGCCAGAAAAACAGCGGGAAAGCGGCGGCTTTAATGCCAAAGGCCAGCATAAACATCACCGCGATAACATCCACCATGCCAGTCTGTTCGGCTTGAGACAGTTTTACCGCAATATCCGCCATATTCAACGTACCGACCAGGCCGTAAAGCAAGCCTACGGCACTGAGGAAAATAGCTGAAGAAAGCAGGTTCAGGGTGACATACTTAACTGCACCTTCCATCTGGGCACGCTCACCACCGAGAATTAATAGTGCGAAAGAAGCGACCAGCATCACCTCAAACCAGACATACAGGTTGAAAATATCACCAGTGAGAAAGGAACCGGCCACACCGGCTAGTAGCAAATGCATCAGCGGGTAATAACCAAAGCGTTCGTGGCTTGCAGAGATTGAAGCTAAAGAGTAAATGGCAATAGCCACGGCCATCATTCCGGTCAAAATCACCATGATGGCACTGAGCATATCCGCTACCAATGTAATACCATAGGGAGCTAGCCAGCCACCCATATACATCACAACATGTCCCTGCTCCTGCACGCTGTTGAGTAGCCAGATGCTGGACGTCAGTAGCGCGATACTACCCACCACAGAGAGTGCTTTCTGAACACTATTCGAACGCCAGGCGAGCAGTGTCAGCGTGCCTGTCAGGAGTGGAATAATGATCGGCAGGGCAACTTCGGGGCTCACGTATCGGTATCCTTCATCTGATCAAGATTGTCTGTATGAATGATGTTATAAGCCCGGTGAATAAGAACTACGGAAAATGCCAGTACGCCAAAAGCTATAACGATGGCAGTCAGGATCAAGGCCTGCGGCAAGGGATCAGCAATAATGCCATCAGGTTGCATGGCGCCGACCGGAATCAAGGGTGGTGCACCTCGGGTCATGCCGGCTGAGGTGAAAATCAGCAGGTTGGCGGCATTGGACAGTAACATCAAGCCAATAACCAATTTGACGATACTGCGTCTGAGCATCATATAAATCGCGGCGGCATACAGGCAGCCGACAACGATGGCCATAACCGGTTCCATGTTATCTCCTGCGCATCAGCGCTCTTCGGTTTCAGTTAAGGCAATCAGCATCAGCATCACTGAGCCAAATACCGTAAAGTAAACGCCAATATCAAACATCAGCGGTGTAGATAATTTAATTTCGTTACCGCCAGGCAGAGTGACTGGCCACCACTGTGCTGTCAGAAAGGCCTGGCCCTGGAATCCAGCAGGGAAAATGGAAAACATCGCTAAAAACAGGCCAAATCCAATCAGATTGCGTGGATCTACCCGCATCAGATCACGCGTGGCGACAGCACCGAAGGTGAACAGGTAAAGTGCAAACGCGCCACAGGCAACCAGGCCTGCAATAAAGCCGCCGCCCGGTTCATTATGGCCACGCAGCAGCAGGAAAACTGAAAACAACAGTTGTAATGGCACCAGAAAACGTGCGGCGACATGCAATATCAGTGTGCCTGGCTTCATCATCTTAACGTTCCTCCTTCCTGGCACTGGCTGAAGGTGTTTCCTGCTGGGCTTTGAGTTCATCCAGGGAGTGCACAATATATTTTTCATGTAGCTGCTTGGGAGGCAGGATCAAGGTGCCAGCATAATGATTGCCACCGGGTTGGGTGTCCGGGCGGAACTTGATCATGGCATAAACACCCAGCGCGGCCAGTGCCAGGACAAACATCTCTCCCAGCGTATCCAGCGCTCGATAATCCACCAGAATGACATTGACGATATTGCGTCCATAAGCCAATGGCTGGCTGTTTTCGACCATGTAATCAGAAATAGCAGGGAACAGCTGTACATCGATGGTCATCATAATCAGCAGGGTGATCAGAACGCCTGTCAGTATGGCAACAAAGGCGTCTCGCCCTCGCTGGGCTGGTGTGGAAATGTTGGAAAAGCCTGGTAGACGAAACAGCACCAGTACCAGCAGTATGACGGTCAGGGTTTCTACCAGAATTTGTGTAATGCCCAGATCGGTTGCACTGAACAGAATAAAGATCAAGGCAACACAAAAGCCTACAGCGCCCATGGACGCGACAGCTCCGAGTCGGGAGTGGGTGATGGCGGCTGAAATGGCGGCTGAAATTAAGATCAGTACAATCACTGTTTCATGGAGATAAAGGCTTACGTCCCAGTTCCAGTGAAGCTCATGGCGCCACAATAGAGTATAACCGGTGATGCCGATAAAGCTCAGCAGAATGGTCCGCAGGTAGTTGCGTATTGAGCCGTTTTGCAGCAGCCGTGTTTGCCATTCAGCAACGACAACAATGCCCTGCATAAAGCGGAAATAGCCGGCTTCCGGTCCACGCCGAATAATCGGGTTGAGCACAGCCAGGGTATCGCGCAGTGTATTCCAATGATGATAGCAAAAGTAACCTGCAGCCAGGCTGAGCAGAGAGATTAGCAATGGCAGGTTGATGCCGTGCCAGAGCGACAGATAGCCCTCAATCGGTCGTCCTGCAACAGCAGTCGAAGCCGGTAGGGTCATGAAGTTGCCTACAATACCGGGCATGAGTCCGAATGCCAATGACAGCATGGTCAGCACCACTGGACCCGCCAGCATTAGTTTTGGCGCTTCATGTATGGTACGAGCCTGAGGAATAAAGCGTCCATAAAAGGGACGCAGGGCAATCACTGCCGCGACGGCAACCAACAGAATCGCGGACGTGATCACCATCAACAGGATGGCAATGCCCACCGGGCCGTCCAGTAGCGATTCAAGTAACAGCTCTTTGGCAACAAAACCAAACAATGGCGGCAGGCCCGCTAATGAAAGTGCTGCAACCAATGTGCAGAGGGCGGTGATCGGCATGCGTTTTCTCAGGCCACCCAATTGTGTGACATCACGGGTGCCGGTTTCATGGTCAATAATACCGGCGAGCATAAACAGCGCGCCTTTGTAGAGAGCGTGTGCTAACAAGTAGGCCGCAAATGCGACCATGGCTGTTTCAGTGCCCAATCCCAATAGAAATGTCAGCGTACCTAATGCCATCACGGTTGAATAAGCCAATAATTTTTTCAGGTCAGTACTGCGAATTGCCATAAAGGCGCCCGTCAGCATGGTCAATGCACCGAAGCTGGTTAGTATGGTGGTCCAGAGTTCGGTACCTCCCAACTCTGGTTGCAGCCGCGCCATCAGGTAGATGCCAGCCTTAACCATGGTGGCAGAGTGAAGGTAGGCACTGACGGGGGTTGGTGCCGCCATGGCATTGGGTAGCCAAAAGTGAAAAGGGAATTGTGCTGACTTGGTAAAAGCTCCCAGCAACAAACAGATCAGCATGCCGACATAAAGCGGATGCTCAGTAAGCACTTCAGACGTGTTGAGTATTTCCTGTAACGAGTAACTGCCGCCTGCACCCGCGAGCATGACAAGGCCTGCCAGCAGTGCCAGACCGCCAGCCACGGTGACAATTAAGCCCTGTAGAGCCGCCTTGCGAGCTTCGGCACTCTGGTGGTTAAAGCCAATCAGCAGATAAGAGGTCATACTGGTCAGCTCCCAGAAGACAAACAGGGTGATCAGGTTGTCAGCCAGTACCAGACCCAACATGGAGGCCATAAAGGCCAGCAATATCACCATAAAGCGGGCAAGTGATTCATGCCCTTTGAGATAGCTACCCGCGAAGAGGATGATAAAGGTGCCTATGCCACAGATCAGCAGGGCAAACAGCAGTGAGAGCCCGTCCAGGACCATCGTTAGCGATATATCCAGACCCGGAATCCAGGCGTATTCATGAACCAGTATTTCACCCCTTGCTATGAGCGGAATCTGGAAGGCGAACCACAGTGTTAACCCTGCTGGAATGAGTGCCAACAGGTAACTGCTACGAGCTGTGTATTTACTGTACAGCCAGGGTGTCAGCGCGGCCATAAGGTAAATAATCAATAGGCTTGCTTGCATGGATTACCCTGTTATGACTCTGGTCGTTCATACGTGCCCTGGTAATTAAACAGGTCACTTTTTTATTTTATTATAGTCAACATAGTACATAAGTAGAGGGGTTCGTAAATACTTAATCAGACTTTATACCATTTTATTTTAAAGGGATAAGTGTCGGTAATCGGCTGGTCTATGCCGTATGCTGCCTGGAAAATAAAGGGCGTAGCTGTTAGGGTAAAAGACTGCTTTAACCCGCCTTAAACCTAATGGAGCTTTGTCATCATGAGTGAGCATGATTCGAAAGACCCGATGATACCCGATGGTAAAGTCAACCCCATCGATACGGATTATCAGATCGGCCAAGATAATATCGAACTGAAAATTGGTCCGTTTGGTCTGGATATTCATAACCGCGTGTTTATGATTTCAGGGTTGACTGTCATCGCGTTCGTTATATTAACCTTGGTATTTCAGAGCCAGTTGGAACCGAGCTTTAATGGTTTGCGTAACTGGCTCACGTCTAATCTGGACTGGTTCTTCATCAGTGCGGGCAATATTTTTGTATTGGTCTGCCTGTTTCTGATTGTATCGCCTATGGGTAAGGTGCGCTTGGGCGGGACCGAAGCCAAACCTGATTTTAGCTATTTGGGCTGGTTCTCCATGCTGTTTGCAGCAGGTATGGGTATCGGGCTGATGTTTTTCGGTGTGTCCGAACCTCTGTCGCACTTTGCGTCCTCTATGGGCGGTACGGTGATGGAAAATGGGGTGCGTACAGACTGGGCTCCGCTAGGTGCCGCTGCGGGTGATGCTCTGGGAGCTGAGCGTCTGGCGATGGCCGCTACTATTTATCACTGGGGATTACACCCTTGGGCTATCTATGCCGTGATTGCCTTAGGTTTGGCACTGTTTTCATTCAATAAAGGGCTGCCTCTGACTATGCGTTCAGTGTTCTATCCTTTATTGGGTGAGCGTATATGGGGCTGGCCTGGACATATAATTGATATATTGGCTGTGTTTGCAACATTGTTTGGCCTGGCTACCTCTTTGGGTTTTGGTGCCTCTCAAGCGGCGGCAGGTCTGAATTATCTGTTTGATTTACCGCAAGGAACTACAACTCAGGTACTGCTGATTTTTGGTATCACTATGATTGCCATGCTGTCGGTGGTGGCGGGTCTGGAGGCCGGGGTTAAGCGTTTGTCAGAAATCAATATGACATTGGCTATATTGTTAATGTTGTTCGTTATTATAGTGGGGCCAACTCTGGCTATTCTGACTGGCTTTTTTGCCAATCTGGCGGCCTATTTCGAGCACTTACCGGCATTGTCAAACCCAATAGGGCGTGAGGATTCCAACTTTGCGTCTGGCTGGACGGCTTTCTATTGGGCCTGGTGGATATCCTGGTCACCTTTTGTCGGCATGTTTATCGCCCGTGTCTCTCGTGGACGTACCGTGCGTGAGTTTATGGTTTCGGTCTTGCTGATTCCGTCAGCAGCCTGTGTTCTTTGGATGACCGTATTCGGTGGTACCGCGATCAGCCAGTTTGTGGGTGGATATACAGATGCAGCTGATGCTGCATTACCCTTGCAGTTGTTCAGTATGCTGGATGTTCTGCCCCTGGCTCAGATCACCTCATTCATCGCCATTATTCTGGTGGTGGTGTTCTTCGTAACGTCGTCTGACTCGGGTTCTCTGGTTATAGATACCATTGCCGCTGGCGGCAAGGTGAATGCGCCGACACCTCAGCGGGTGTTCTGGTGCACTTTTGAGGGGTTAATTGCTGTAGCCTTACTGTTAGGCGGTGGTCTGGTGGCATTGCAAGCCATGGCAGTATCCACCGGTTTTCCTTTCACTATCGTGTTGCTGGTTGCTTGCGTAGCCACTTTGAAGGGCTTGGCAACTGAGCCGCGAGTTGGCTAGACCCACACGCTTGCCACAGGCGAACACTGGCAGATACGCTGAATCTGCCGCTGTTCGTCTCGTGGTGTAGTTTCATCGCGTCTGCACTAAACAAGAGGGCCAATCATGCAGGTTGAGCCGATCGAAGTACTGGATTTTATTAGACGATTTCCGCCTTTCGGCGAGTTGCCTGAAGAGACTCTCTCCTGGGTTGCCAGTCAGATTGAGGTTGGCTACTTCAAAGCCGGTACTCAAATCCTGGAATTTGGTCAGGAAGTGGATGCCCTGCACGTGATACGTTCCGGTGCAGTTGAAGTGTTTCGGCGTAATGGTGACCTCTACAACCGCTTATCCGAAGGCGGTTTTTTTGGTGAGTTCGGCTTGATGCGCAATAAACAGATCCGCTTTCCAGCCAAAGCACTGGAAGATACGCTGATCTATTTTGTGCCCGAACCCGTGTTTACCGAGCTATTTGAGCAATTTGAGCAATTTGCTGATGCTGTCGAGATAGAGGATCGCACCCGTCTGCGTCAGGCTGTGTCCCGGCGTGAAGATGCCAATGAGTTAATGACATCGCGGGTCTCGTCATTAATCAGTCGTGAGCCGGTGATGATGACCTCTGAGGTGACGGTACAGCAGGCGGCACAGAAAATGACGGAAGAATCGATTTCCTCCTTGCTGATCATGCATCCTGACAATCAGGCCGGTGAGTCGCCTATGGCTGGCATTATTACCGACCGGGACTTGCGCACCCGTGTGGTTGCCGCCGGTATAGGTTATGCGACTCCGGTAGCGGATATCATGACGGAAACATTGATCAGCATCGAAGCGAATCAGTATGTCTTTGAAGCCATGCTGACCATGCTGCGCTACAACTTGCATCATTTGCCAGTCATGCAGCGCAACAAGCCCATTGGTGTGATCGCAATTTCTGACATCATTCGTTATGAATCGCAGAACAGCTTGTTTGTTGTCAGCAGTATTTTCCGCCAGCAAACATTGGAAGAATTGAAAGCGCTGGTGCCGGATGTGCGCGCTTGCTTTGTGCGTATGGTCAACGAGGATGCTAATTCACATATGGTTGGCAGTGCCATGGCGGTGATCGGGCGCAGCTTCAAACAGCGTTTGCTGGAGTTGGGCGAAGAGAAATTCGGCCCACCACCAGTACCCTATTGTTTTTTGGCGCTCGGCTCCATGGCTCGGGATGAAATGCTGATTGTTACCGATCAGGATAACGCCATGATTCTGGATGATGCCTTTGATCCTCAGCAGCACGACAGCTACTTTAAATCCCTGGCTGAATTTGTCAGTGACGGTTTAGATGCCTGCGGTTATACCTATTGCACCGGCAATATTATGGCGACCAATACCCAGTGGCGGCAACCGCGGCAGGTATGGGCAGACTATTTCAATGACTGGATTGATAATCCCAGCGCTGAGGGATTGCTGCACAGTTCAATCTTCTTCGATCTGGATGGTGTCTGGGGTAAAACCACCTGGGCAGATCAACTGAATGACATGATTGTGCGTAAAGCGCAGCGCAGCCCTCGTTTTCTTGCCTGCATGGCACGCAATGCCTTGAATCGTACGCCACCACTTGGATTTTTCAAAGATTTTGTCATGGAAAAAGATGGTCGGCACAATAACACCATTAATATGAAACGACGTGGTACGGCTCCCTTGGCTGATTTGGTGCGTGTGCATGCCCTGGCAAGTGGATCCACAGCACGTAATTCGTTTGAACGCCTGGATGATATAATCAAGTCAGATACTTTGCCGCGTGGACGAGGGCAGGATCTGCGTGATGCACTGGAGTTTATTTCGATGGTGCGCATCCGTCATCAAGCCTTGTCATTACAAGGTAATGAGGAGCCGGACAATAATATTGCCCCTGAAGCCTTGTCTGATTTTGAACGAAAAAATCTGAAAGATGCTTTTCAGATACTCAGTAATGCGCAGAAATTCATGAAATTTCGCTATCAAGCAAGCCGCTGAGTTGAGGTGAACCTTGTTCTATCTTGGATCAACAGCCAAACGTGCTGACAGAGAGCAACCCCCGGACTGGTCGGCATATTATAGTCAACAGGCCAATAGGGTTCAGGACGAGCGCCTGAAAACCTTTTACTGTGCTGGTGTTGTTGACCCTACTACACCACTGAGTGAGGTGCCGTTTGTGGCAGTGGATTTCGAAACCACCGGTTTTGATCCGCAGCGTGATGGTATTGTCAGTATAGGATTAGTGCCTTTTGACCTGAAGCGTATCCATTGTGCCGGTGCCAAGCACTGGATTGTCCGGCCAAGAACGCCGTTGGATAAAGATTCGGTAGTGATACACGGTATTACCCATTCCGACATTCAGTCAGCACCCGATCTGATGCGGGTGCTGGAATACCTGCTGAAAGCCCTTGAGGGGCGTATCGTCGTCGTGCATCATCGTGGTATTGAACGACCTTTTCTGAATGCGGCGCTGGAGAAACGTCTGCGCGAGGGCATTATATTCCCGGTCGTTGATACCATGGAGCTTGAAGCCCGTGTTCATCGTGCCAAGCCCCTCAGCCTGTGGCAAAAACTCAGAGGTGTGGAGCCGGAGTCCATACGCCTGGTCGATAGCCGTAGTCGCTATAATTTACCCTATTACCATCAACACCATGCACTCACTGATGCCCTGGCAACGGCAGAACTACTGATGGCTCAGGTGGCTTATCGCTTCAGCCCACAAACGCCGATTAGTGAGCTTTGGAAATAAGCGTACTTCATCAATCAATTTTCAACGCTGTTTTCAACTGACGACGTTGTGATACCGCAATGCCCCCTAAAATCATCAGCAAGGCTAATAGGTGATTCCAGCGGGGGATTTCATCCATAAAACTGACACCCAGTAATACCGCCCAGACAGGAATCAGGTAGTTGATTAGTGAAACAAAACTGGGTCCGGCCAGTGTCACCAGTTTCAGGTAGATTACCGTGGCTATACCGGTACAGATAAAGCCCAGCAGGGTGATAGCCAGCAAGGTCTGTTGTGAAAAATCATCAATATTATTCAGCCCTGGCAGGCCCGTCAGATGGTCCAGGTTACTGAAACCCTGGGTGAAGGCTGCCAGTGGCCAGATCATGCAGGCGGCCATCAGCAGGACAGATGCGGAGGTGCTCCAGGGATCACTGGCGGGTTTGCGTCGGGCAATAATGGTGTTTAATCCATAGCAGACGGCGGCCAGAAGAACGGCTAATTGCGCCAACAGCGCTTCCCCGGTTAAGCTCACGGCGCTGATCGTGGAGGGTCCCAGCAGAACCAGTATCCCGCAAAAGCCAATAAAGAAGCCGACCAGCTTGTGTCGGCTCATAGGTTCGTCTGGGACGAAAAAATGCGCCAGTATGGCCGTAACCAGGGGCATTACTGCCATTAATATGCCGGCCAATCCACTATCGATTCGCTGTTGTCCCCAACTGATCAGGGTAAAGGGTAAGGCATTGCCGATCAGTGCCATCGCCAGCATAAATAGCCAGAGTCGTTTGCCTCGAGCCAGTGGGCGGCGTAATAGCAGGGCGAGCGGGAAAAGCAACAGACAGGCCAGCAGATTACGCAGAAACACTGTCGACGCTGGACTTAGTTCCCGGACGACCAGACTGGTCAGCGCAAATGAACTGCCCCAGATAATCGCCAGTGCGACCAACAGTACCCATTGAAATATTGGGCGTTGAGCCATGCGTTACTCCACGTCGTGTATGCAAAACAGTATCTTAGCTGAATAGAAACAATAAACCAGTGCATACAAGTAAATAAGGCGGGTAGGTTTTGACGGCAGAATACAACCAGCAGACAAACTGAGGTATTGTCAGCAGCCGTCATTTGCATCTAAGCTGATGCTAGAGACTCAGTTACATACCAGTTATAACCACAGGATGCCTGTCATGAAGCTGTACGGATCAACCACATCACCCTATGTCCGCCGCCTTAGAATCTGGTTGGAAGATGTTCCTCATGAGTTTGTGAATATTGATATTTACAGCCCGGAAGGTCGTGTCACGCTGAAGCAGATTAATCCGGCCTTAAAAGTGCCGATGTTAGTGGATGACTGGCAGGCGGTGTTTGATTCTCGGGTGATTTATAACTATCTGAACCATAAGCTGGGCAAAGAAGTTACGACTATAGACGATGAAAATGCTATCACCTTGATCAATGCTGCCAATGATTCTTATATTGAGTTATTGCAGCTGTCACGCTCCGGTATCGATATTGAACAAGACGCACTGTTTTTCAACCTGCAACGCGAACGTATCGCTTCGACACTCAGTGTGCTGAATGAGCAGGCCAAGCTGGGTACGTTTGAATACTGGCACTTCCCCACTATCTGCCTGTATTGCCTGGTCGACTGGGTGATATTCCGAGGCATGAATGATTTTTCGGCTTACCCTGACTTACAGGCGTTCCATCAGCGTCATGCATCACGTGAAATTTTGCAGGATACAGATCCGCGTCATTGAGGGTTTACCCATAAAATGGATTTGAGAGAGTGAAGCTATGACACAAGACCAGAGCATGATTCTGGTGATATTGCTGGCTACCATGGCGATGTTTCTGTGGGGGCGTTGGCGCCATGACATGGTTGCTGGTGCTACCTTGCTGGCTTGCGTTTTGGCTGGCTTGGTTGATGCAGCCGATGCTTTTTCAGGTTTTTCGCACCCTGCCGTGGTCACAGTTGCCTGTGTGCTGGTGTTAAGCCGTGCACTGCAAACTTCGGGTGCCGTGGATATTTTAGCGCGGCATGCCTTACCCAAAAGTGCTGGGGTGACACTGAGCATTGCTGCTCTGACAGGTTTGGGTGCGTTGCTTTCCGGTTTTATGAATAATGTCGGTGCTATGGCACTGTTGATGCCGGTTGCCATGCAAATGTCAGGGCGTCTTGGTTTGTCATCCGGCCAAGTCCTGATGCCCTTGGCCTTCGGTACAATTCTGGGCGGTATGACAACGCTGATCGGTACCCCACCTAACCTGATAGTGTCAGGTTTTAGATCTGAGCTGGAGACCGCCAGTGCCTTTTCCATGTTTGATTTTACCCTGGTGGGTTTGCCGGTAGCCGTGGTGTGTGTGCTATTTGTGGCTCTGCTGGGTTGGCGGCTGGTACCGGTCAGAAAAAATGGGGTCAGTGAAAGCTTTGATACCGGGGCTTATGTTACCGAAGTCCGAGTCCCGGAAAAAAGTAAAGCGGCTAACTTGCTGCTGCGTGATATTGAAAAAGTACTTGATGAAGCTGATGCTCAGGTTATTGCTTTGGTGCGTAACGAAGTAAAAATCAACGCGCCAAGCTATGGCCGCAAAGTTCTGGCAAATGATATTCTGATTATTGAAGCTGAAGTGGAGTCTTTAGCCGACGTCTTATCCAGTCTGGGACTTAAACTGGAGGAGGCCGAAGAGGATGAGGATAGTTCGGAAGATAATCAGGAGGATGACGACAAAGAGTCAGCCAGTTCTGTAGACATTGTGTTAGTTGAGCTGGTTGTCAGAGAGGAGTCTCAACTGGTTGGACGCTCTGCAAAGAGCATGCTGTTACGAACTCGCTACGGCATTAATCTGCTGGCCTTGTCCCGGGAGGATCGAAAATCGCATGCCCGTTTAAGGACGATGAAGATCAAGGCGGGCGATCTTCTGCTCATGCAAGGACCGCAAGACGCTGTGATGGAATTTGCTTCTGACTACAGTTGCATACCGCTGGCTGAGCGTGATCTCAATATACCGGATAAAAACAAGGCGATTACCGCCAGTGTAATATTAATCGCTGCGATTGCTCTGGCGGCCTTGGGTATTTTGCCGACAGCGATTGCGTTTGCGTTAGGGGTGTTAGCCTCAATGGCGACTAAAACGCTGCCGTTACGCTCCATTTACACAGCGATCGACTGGCCGGTTATTGTACTGCTCGGAGCGTTGATTCCTGTGGCCAATGCGATGGAAAGCACAGGTACCGCCCATCTGATTGCAGACTTCCTACTGGGTACGCTGGCGCAGGGGAACTCCGTTATAGCCTTAGGGCTGATTTTAGTAGTGACGATGTTTCTGTCTGATGTGATGAACAATGCGGCGACTGCCGCCGTTATGTGTCCAATCGCGCTTGGTACCGCATCGACACTTGGGTTAAACCCGGATGCGTTTTTAATGGCTGTCGCCATCGGTGCCTCCTGTGCATTTTTAACCCCGATTGGCCATCAGAATAATACCCTGATTCTGGGGCCGGGAGGGTTTCGTTTTGGTGATTACTGGCGCTTGGGGTTACCGGTTGAGCTACTGGTTTGTGCGGTGAGCGTGCCGTTACTGCTAGTCTTCTGGCCGCTTTAAATCGCTGCAGCGTGCCTGAACAGAGTGGGGCGGCTGTGCTATGTTGTTGGCCAACGGTCTAAAGTGTAAAGAGGAATAGAGCTTGAGAAAACCTGTCATTGCAATTACCGGTCCTGAACGAGGCGCTTTTGGGCCACGAAGCCTGGTTGCGCTGATGGTTCGTCTCTACGGCGGGCAAGCGTTACAACTCAGACCCAGTCAGCATGTGCAATTATCCGAGTTTGCGTTTGATGGAGTGGTTGTCACCGGAGGTCATGATATTGATCCGGTACTCTATGCAGAAGAGCCTGAGGTGGAACCCAAATACGATTCAGCCAGGGATCAACTGGAGCAGGCTGTCATTGATCAGGCATTGAACCGAGGTGTTCCGTTGCTAGGCATCTGTCGTGGAGCCCAATTGCTGAATGTTTGTCGCGGGGGCTCTCTGCATCAGGACCTCAAATCCAAACGCCAGAAAACATCCAACCGGCGGACCCTGTTGCCATTGAAAACCCTGTTGCTGGAAACTGACGGCCTGCTGAAACAATTGCTGGGATCAGGTCCCTGTCGTATCAATAGCCTGCATAATCAGGCTATTGATCGTATTGGTGATGGCTTGAGGGTTGCCGCGCATGACCTGGACGGGATCGTTCAGGCGATTGAAGATCCGCTGCAACCTTACCTTCTGGGGGTGCAATGGCATCCAGAATTTCTGATTTTTATACCTCGTCAGCGGCGTTTATTTAAGCAGCTTATTAAGGTATCTGTAGAACAGCGTCTGCAAGCAGCTCAATAAAGCGCAGTACTGGCGGCTCGCGCAACCGATGCCCTCAGCGTTTCCATCACTGGACTTTCCATCTGCCAGAAATGCCAGTAGAGCGGAACATCCAGACTGTAACCGGGCATCACGTCCACCAGGTGTCCCGCCTGCAGCTCATCAGCTACCTGTAATTCCGGCATCATGCCATAACCCAGACCCGCCTTGGCCGCTTTGATAAAACCTTCAGATGAGGGGAGGTGATGGGTGTAGAGGGGCTCGGTTCCGGCGACATCGGCGAGAAACTGATGCTGCAAACGGTCTTCTCGGCTGTATATCAAACAAGGTGCTTGATGGAAGATAGCGGGTTCAGGGGGGGTCAGATGATAGCGTTGAATAAAAGCCGGACTGGCCAGCGCACGATAGCGCATCACCCCTAAGGGAATCACATCGCCACCATTTAGGGGTTCGGGGGTGGCACACAGACAGGCCATCACCTCACCTTGTTTCATCCGCCGCAGGCCTACGGCCTGGTCTTCAACAGATACCTCAAAGCGGAGTAACGGATAGTCTTCCAGCACCAGTGCCGCCGGTAGCCAGGTGTCCAAAGAGTCGGCATTCACGGTGATGCGGATGATCAGATCTTCCGGATTAGCCGACAGTTCCAGGCCCGCTTCAAGCTGCCTGACCCTTTGTAAATGGTTATGCAGGCGTTGACCCAATGAGGTCGCCTTCGGTGGCTGACTGCGTATGAGCACCGGCTGACCAAGCAAGTGTTCGAGTTGCTTAATGCGCTGACTGACAGCGGACTGGGTCAAGTGCAGGTAGTTGGCAGCTTTTTCAAAGCCGCCCTGTTCCAGTACGGCGGCCATGGCCTGTAGCAGGCGGTAGTCAATCATAAGCTTAGCTAATATTCTGTTAGTTTAATTCGTTGGATTAATGATAGCTGACTTCGTTAGGCTTGCCCAGTGTATTGATGGGTTTTTATCAGGGGGTCTGGCATGTCAGTGTTTTTTACCGGTTATATTGTTGCGTTGGGATTAATTGTCGCTATAGGTGCGCAGAATGCCTGGGTGTTAAGTCAGTCAATGCGTGGCAATCACCGTATGGTCATAGCACTGGTCTGTATTCTGTGTGATGCAATCCTGATTACGCTGGGTGTATATGGGGTCAATCAGCTTAAGGTATTAATACCACCATTGATTCCGCTGCTCAGTTGGATGGGGGTCGCATTGCTACTGTGGCTGGCATTCAATGCGGCACAGCGTGCGGTAAAAGGTACTGGGGGCTTGCAGGCCGCCAAGCCGGTAAGGGTGCAAAACGCTTGGCAAGTCGGTGTGACTGCCCTGGCGATAACACTGCTTAACCCGCATGTGTACCTGGATACGGTCATATTGATTGGTAGTGTAGGAGCTGCCCAGGGAGATAAGCTGGCGTTTGTACTAGGGGCCAGTTTTGCTTCATTGACCTGGTTCACCATGCTCACGGGCTTTGCGCCCAAACTGGCAACTTATTTGCGCTCACCAACGCATTGGCGTGTCTTTGATGGCGGTATGGCGGCACTTTTGTGCCTGGTTGCTATGACGCTTGTGTCCTGGAACTAACCAATAGAAATCCCCTCAGAGTGAGTAGCTTGATCAATCTGCATAAGGTCTTTTTTAGATGTTTAAACGTTACAAAGCACTCCCTGGATGGTTACGTTGGGGGCTGGAGATCCTGCTGGTAATGTTTATCATTTTTGTTATTCGTAGCTATCAATCACCGACCCTTGAATCCAGCACGGCCCCGGATTTTAGCGGTGTCACCCTGGCTGGTGATCAGGTCTCGTTAGCCGGGTATGCGGGTGAACCTCTACTGCTAGTAGTCTGGGCCGAGTGGTGCCATATCTGTAGTATAGAGTTACCTATGTTGACTGGCTTACTGGATGATCATCAGGTTTTGACGCTGGCCATTCAGTCAGGCAGTGATGACCAGGTGCGTCAGTTTCTGTATGAGCAGCAACTCAGTCATCTGCCGGTTCTGAATGATAGCAACGGAGAATTGGCATCAGCCCTCGGAGTCAGGGGGGTTCCGGTAATGTACATTATTGATTCATCAGGACAGATACGTTTTACCGAGGTGGGTTTGACCAGTAGTTGGGGGTTGCGCGCACGGCTTTGGTGGGTGGGTTAGCTGCTTTTAGCTAGATCATTCTGCTGCAGGTCAATCGTGCCATGTTATCATACGGGTTTTGTAATCAGAGCCTGCGAAGAGTCCGATGCGTTATTTCGATTGTGTGATTATAGGCGCTGGAGCAGCCGGTTTGATGTGTGCGGCTACGGCAGGTCAGCGTGGCCGACGAGTGTTGGTGGTGGATCATGCCAACAAAGTCGGCAAGAAAATACTCATGTCAGGGGGAGGGCGCTGCAACTTTACCAATCAATGGGTCGAACCCTCGAACTTTTTGTCAGCTAACCCGCATTTTTGTATTTCTGCACTGAAACGCTTTAGCCAATATGATTTTTTGTCTCTGGTGGATAAGCATCAACTTGCCTACCATGAAAAAACTCTGGGTCAGCTGTTTTGTGATAATCGTGCCAAGGATATTCTCAATATACTCTTGGCTGAATGTGACGCTGGCGAGGTGACCATCGAAACTCGCTGCGAGGTTCAGCGTATTACCCAATTGCCCCCCACTGATACGACAACACATCCAGATGAAGCTGAGATAGATACAGCCAGGTTTGAGCTGCAAACTGCTCTGGGTCCTGTGCGCTGCCAGTCATTGGTGGTTGCGACCGGCGGCCCTTCTATTCCCACCTTGGGTGCCAGTGGTTTTGGCTATGATCTGGCCAGACAGTTTGGCCTGCGAGTGACCGAACTACAGGCTTCACTGGTACCTTTCACCCTGAAAGGTGAGCGGCTGGCGTTGGCGCAGTCCCTTGCAGGCGTGGCGCTACCGGTAAGTATCAGCTGTAACAATCAGACCTTCAAAGAAGCCTTGCTGTTTACCCATAAAGGGCTGAGCGGCCCCGCGGTGCTGCAAGTCAGTAATTATTGGCATCCAGGTGAGGCGGTGCAGATCAACTTTTTACCCGATCATGACCTGCGAGCCTGTTTACGTGAGTGGCAGCAGGCGGGTGAAAAATCTGAATTGAAAACCCTGTTGTCTCGCTTACTACCCAAGCGCTTTGTGCTTGCCTGGCTGGTATTTCCCGCGTTACAGGCACTGGCTGTTAAACCGGTTGCGCAACTTAGCCACACCGATATTGACGCGCTAGTCAGCATGTTTCAGTGCTGGGCTTGCGTTCCAGCAGGTACCGAAGGCTACAAAACCGCCGAAGTTACTCGTGGTGGTGTGTGTACCGATCAGATCTCTTCAAAAACTTTTGAAACCAAATCCGTCACTGGGCTGTACTTTATTGGTGAGGTGCTGGATGTGACCGGCTGGTTAGGCGGGTTTAACTTTCAATGGGCCTGGAGTAGTGGCTGGTGTGCAGGACAGTACGTTTGAAATTGATCTTTTGCACGGTCTATTAATGCTTTAAGTAAACTAAGGTCTAACGTATTATATTTAAGGTTAATGACAGTTTTCCGGAGTATTAATGGGATCTATTATAGAGGTTCGTCAGGTCAATAAAGCGTTTGGAGCCTTGCAGGTTATTAATGACTGCTCTATTCAGGTTGAAGAAGGATCCATTACTGGGCTGATTGGGCCGAATGGTGCAGGCAAGTCCACACTGTTTAACCTGATTGCCGGTACCTTTGCCCCGGATTCCGGCCGTATTCATTTCGCTGGTGAGGATATCACCGCCGTTCCATCTGACCAGCTGTTTCATCGTGGTTTACTGCGTACCTTTCAGATTGCGCAGGAGTTTTCGCATATGACCGCTCTGGAAAACCTGATGATGGTGCCACCTCAGGCGGGAGAAAACATCTTTAACACCTGGCTGCGTCCCGCTCTGGTCCATGAGCAGGAGTTGCACGTGCGTCAAAAAGCCATGGATGTCATTGAGTTTATTGGCTTAAAACATGTGCGTAACGAATTGGCTGGCAATCTGTCTGGTGGACAGAAAAAACTGCTGGAATTGGGACGTACCATGATGGTAAATGCCCGTGTGGTGTTGCTTGATGAGATTGCGGCTGGGGTGAACCGGACCCTGCTTCAGGATCTGATTCGTAATATTCAGCGTTTGAATCAGGAAATGGGCTATACCTTTTTGGTGATTGAGCATGATATGGATATGATTGCTCAGTTGTGCAATCCAGTGATTGTACTGGCGCAGGGTAGCGTAATGGTTGAGGGAAGCATTGAAGCGATTCAAAATAATCAGGAAGTGATCGAAGCCTACTTTGGCAACGATGCACACTGATCTGACAGAGATAGATAATGGCACTATTTGAAGCGACCAATGTGCACGGCGGTTACGGTGGTATGAATATCCTCAATGGTGTCAATATGACTGTTGAGGCGGATGAGATCGGCGTCATCGTCGGTCCCAACGGTGCAGGAAAATCCACCATGCTTAAAGCAATCTTCGGGCTGCTGAAAGTCAGCGAGGGTTGTATCAAACTGCGTGGTGAAGAGATCACCAATGCTGATCCTGTCGAACTGGTCAAACGTAAAATGGCGTTTGTGCCCCAGGAGAAAAATATCTTTCCGTCCATGTCGGTACAGGAAAACCTGGAAATGGGGGCTTTTAGCTGCAAGGATAGCTTTGCGCATATGCTCGATCAGGTTTACGGTTTTTTTCCGCCTTTAGCCGATAAACGCCAGCAGCCTGCGGGTGAGTTGTCCGGAGGCCAGCGTCAGATGGTGGCGATGGGGCGGGCCTTAATGACCGAGCCCAGTCTGATCTTGCTGGATGAACCTACTGCGGGTTTGTCACCTATGTATATGGCCGAGATCTTTGAACGCATTATTACCATCAATAAAGCCGGTGTCGGTATTTTAATGGTAGAACAGCATGCCAAACAGGCGCTGAAAATTGCACATAAAGGCTTTGTGCTGGTCGCCGGTCAGAACCGTTTTACAGATACCGGTGAAAACCTGATCAATGATCCCGAAGTAGCCAAGGCCTTTCTGGGTGGCTAAGGGCTTGAGGATAGACTTTTGAACGAATTGGTTTTTTTTGTTAATAACGTGGTGATCTCCGGGCTCACCATTGGATCGATTTATGCGCTAGGGGCGGTCGGCATTACTCTGATCTTTAGTATCCTGCGTTTTGCCCATTTTGCCCATGCTGATCTGATGACACTCGGTGCGTTCTTTGCCTTTTTTCTGACCACTCTCTTTCCGGCCGCTGGCCCCGCAATAGGCTTACCTACCGCCTTTGTTATGCTCCCCTTTGCAATGGCATTGACGGCTCTGTCAGCTGTTTATATTGATAAAGCCTTTTACCGTCCGTTACGTAGTCATGGCGTTAAACCCATAGTGATCGTCATGGCTTCCCTGGGTGTAACCCTCATGCTGCAGGGCTTGATCCGCATGTTCATGGGAACCGGAGCCCGCAACATGTATATCGATGATCGTAAGGGTATTCATCGTATCGATCTGCCCTTTGATCTGGCAAACCGCCCACTGGTATTAACCGACCCTCAGATTCTGCTGTTGCTGTTTCTGGTTGTGGCGGTTATTGCGTTACATCTGTTTTTAACCCGTAGCCGCCTGGGTAAAGCGATGCGTGCCATGTCAGACAACCCTGATCTGGCGCGCGTATCCGGTATTAATACCGATACGGTGGTTAAAGTGACCTGGGTTATTGCCGGTTGCCTGGCTGCTGCTGCCGGAACACTTTTATCACTGGATGTCTCCTTAAAACCGGATCTGAGTTTCCATCTGCTGCTGCCAATTTTTGCTGCCGCCATTGTCGGAGGTGTTGGACACCCCTATGGCGCATTGGCGGGTGGTTTTGTGATAGGTTTTGCCGAGACCTTGTCGGTGTTTAACTGGTCAGTTTTACTTCGTCCACTACGTGATTATCTCTGGTTTGATTTGCCAGCCAATCTGTCATTCGTATCCAGTGAATACAAGATAACGGTTCCTTTCTTTATCTTGCTGGCTATTCTGGTGTGGCGCCCGACAGGGCTGTTTAAGGGTAAGGTGCTGTGATGCTGATGAAATTACCGATGAAAGAAACCCTGTTAATGGTTGCCCTGGCCGTCACTCTGTTATTACTGATACAAGTGATGGGTACTGCCTACGGGGTTCGTGTGCTGGTGGAAGCCAGTTGTTATGCCATCATTGCGCTGGGATTGACCATTCAGTGGGGATATGCCGGATTATTTAACGCGGGCATCATGGGGTTTGTCGCACTGGGCGGCTTTTCGGCAATGCTGCTGACGTTTCCGGTCAATCAGGGTTTCTGGGAGTCAGACCTCTCCGGTGAGCTGGGTATGGCGTTTATGAAGCTGTTGGCCGCAGTGCTGCTGGTGGCTGCGGTGATGCAGTTACATCGTATTTCTGTACCACGACGTATACGTTTGCCGATCATCTTAATTGTGCTGGCCAGTGTGTATCTCTGGGTCGTGAATGCATTTGCGCCCGTGTCCCAGTCGATAGTGAGTGAACACGGCTTTATTGGTGGTTTGGGCTTGCCGGTCTGGGCCGGTTGGCTGGTTGGCGGTATTCTGGCCGGTACACTGGCGTACTTTATCGGGCATATCTGCCTGGGCTTGCGCAGTGATTACCTGGCGATTGCCACTTTGGGTGTGGCGGAAATTATCAAGGCCTTCCTGAAGAACTCTGACTGGTTAACCCGTGGTACTCTGACTGTGTCTCCCTTACCCTGGCCTGTTCCAGGCGCCGGTGATGTAGGCTTTATCATGGGACGGGCGTTGTACTTGTCAGTCACTGCGGTACTGATTGCTATCATCTTCTATTTGCTACATCAGGCTTACAAAGGCCCCTGGGGGCGGATGATGCGAGCCATACGTGATAATGAGCTGTCATCGGCGGCTATGGGTAAAAATGTCAATCAGCGTCGCCTGGAAGTCTTTGTGCTGGGTTGTGTGCTGATGGGTATAGGGGGGGCTGCACTGGCGACGTTTAACGGCATTTTTGATCCAACCGGTTATCTGCCTCTGAATCATACTTTTCTGATCTGGGTAATGGTGATTCTCGGTGGCCCGGGTAATAATATGGGCACTATTTTTGGTGCTGTATTTGTGTATGTTATTTGGGTAATGTCAGAGCCGATTGCACTGTTTATTCTGAATGGCATCAGCTATCTGGGTGATATGTGGTTTGCCTGGGAAGCCCCTTCTGACTTTACCAGTCGAGCCCTGCAGGCAAGGGTTTTTACTATCGGGCTGATTATCACCCTGGTGCTTCGCTATGCTCCGAAAGGGTTGTTCCCGGAGAAAATTCAGCAGCATCACTAAGTGGTGAGTTGAGGAAGGGCAGTCCCGATCTTAAGCGCCACTTTGCGTGGCGTATACAGATCGGGACTGCAACGAGTGTTGTACTTAGCTGTACTTAAAAGTCTGAATTATTCGATCAGACCTACAGTGCGGAAAGCACCCTCTGTAATCACCATTTCTTCAATGACACCGGGCACATTACCCAGCTCATCAAAGTCTTGTGTACCAGCGGCACCTTCATAGTTAATCTCTTTACCCTCAGCCAGCAAGGCAACAGCTTTCTCCCACTCACCTGGCAGAATGACTTCACCGGGTGGTAGCGCTACTGAACGCAGGGCTTCAGAGAGACCGGCACGCTCAGCGGAACCTTTTTTCTCGATAGCCAACGCTAGCAGGAAAGCGGCATCATAAGACTGGCTGGCAAATACAGCGTTGGGATCCATGCCATCGGCTCGTGCAGCCTCAGAGTAACGTTCAGTGCCTGGAATATCCGGTTTACCCGGGCGGGTCGCAATCATACCTTCCAGCACATCGGCTCCAACGGCATCTACCAGTGCGTCGCCAACCATGCCGTCGGCGCCTATATACTGGGTGAAGTTTCCACTCTCATAGGCCTGGCGCAGGATGGTCTGGCCGGAGGTATCTGCATAGGCGAATACCAGCAGGTTCTCGGCTCCGCTGGATGCCAGGCTACCGAGTTCAGATCGATAGTCAGCTTTACCATCTTCATGAGCCGCGCTAGCGGCAATAAAGCCACCTTCAGCCTCATAAGTGGCTGCAAATGCATTTGACAGGCCCTGGCCATAATCATTATTGACATAGGTGACAGCGACCTCATTGATACCTTTGGATAGCAGCAGCTGGGCCAGCACTATCCCCTGATAAGCATCTGATGGGGTGGTGCGGAACACCAGGTCATTATCATCAATCTCGGCTATGGCGGGTGAGGTGGATGCCGGTGATACCATTACCACGCCAGCAGGCACCGCTACGTTATTCGCTGCGGCAATTGTCGCTCCAGAACAGAGGGCCCCGACAATAGCAGTAACATTTTCTGTATTGATCATGCGGTCTGCTGCATTTATGGAAGCAGATGCATCGGTACAGGTGGTATCAGCCGAGGAAATGCTAAGTGTTTGTCCACCGAGAATACCACCCTGGGCATTAATCTGACTAATAGCCAGCTCTGCACCTTGATAGATAGGTGGTGTCAGACTTTCGATTGGACCGGTGAACCCACCGAGAAAACCCAGTTTGACCTCGGCCTGCGCAATACCGGTCATAGCTGTTGCGGCGACAATTGCGCTGCATAGAAGCGTTTTTTTAATCATTGTGACTCCCTTTGTTTTTTCTAAGTTCAGATGGCTCGGCAATGTAAGGCTAAACAACTCTCTTTATGACACTTTATATCCGCAAAATCAATGTGTCGAGACGGTTACCAGCGCGGCCTGCAACAGGCGTATGGGAGACAATTAATGACTGGGCGAGGGCCAGGCTTTTGAGTAGGATTGAGGTTTTTGTGCGGATATTCCATGAACCGAGTTGACCGGCTGCATTCACCCCTTGAGCAACATCAGCGTGCCTTGGCCTGGCTTGCTGTCGTTGGTTTGTTATTAGCGGCAACGAATCTGCGTGGTGGCTTGGTGGTCTTCGCGCCCTTGGTCATGGAGGTGCGCGACGCACTCAGCCTTAGCGCCAGCGCATTTGGCATGCTGACTACCTTGCCGCTGATATGTTTTGCCGTGGTTTCCATCCTGGTGCCCTTAATGACACGGTTTTTTTCATCAATAACGCTGGTCGTTTTGGGGTTGCTGGTCATTGCGTTGGGAGTTCTGTTGCGCCTGGTCGCCAGTTATCCCGTGGTTATTCTGGGTACCTTGTTGCTGGGCTCTGCTATCGCTTTGCTGAATGTATTGATTCCGGTACTGGTGAAGGTGTTTTTTCCAGGGCGTGTTGGCTTGATGACCGGACTTTATTCAATCATGCTCAGCCTGGGAGCAGGAATGGGGCTGTATTTGGCCGTACCGATGATGAACTATTTTAATCACTGGCATTACCCGGTTCTGGTCTGGGCGCTGCTACCCCTGGTAACCTGCCTGATCTGGGTACCTTTGTTAAGGTTGCGTGGGGCGGTTAAGCCCGTAACCGGTGCGCGGGTTACCTTGTGGAAAAGCACTACAGCCTGGGCTGTAACCCTGTATATGGGGCTTCAGTCATTTTATTTTTACGCCATTGTCACCTGGTTGCCAAAAATTCTTATGGAAAGTGGTCTGGATCCACTTGAGGCCGGAACCGCAACGGCAATGATCAATCTGGTCAGTATTCCCTTTAATCTGTTTATTCCCATTCTGGCTGCCAGAATGCGACAACAGCGGCCCTTGGTTGTGCTGGTATTTTTATTGTCATTTTCGGGTCTGGCCGGGCTCTGGTGGGCACCTCAGCAAGCGCCTGTATTATGGGCCTCATTGATCGGTATGGGGGCTGGCGGGTCATTGAGCCTGGCACTCTCCTTTTTTATACTGCGCACCCGTGATGGAGTGCAGGCGACAGCGTTGTCGGCTATGGCACAAAGTCTGGGGTATCTTTTGGCATCGACGGGGCCGGTAACTCTGGCGCTGGTTCGTGACCTGAGTGGCCACTGGCTGGCCGCTTTGCTGTTGCTGATGATGTTACAGGTTTTTCAATTGGCATTCGGATGGAAAGCGGCGGCTGCCGTGCAGGTCAGACCGGATGCAGACTCTCTATCTGAACAGGTAACTTAATGGAACTCACTACCTTTCTGAATGCATTTACAGGTTTTTTTGTCATCGTTGATCCTATAGGTACAGCCTTGATCTTCCATGCTCTGTTACCGGAAGGCGATCGCCGTCACCGGATAGTGATGGCGGTTAAAGCTACCCTGATTAGTGCGGTGTTGTTATTGGTATTTGGCAATTTTGGTGAGGCGTTTTTAAATAGCCTGGGGATCAATATCAATGCACTGCGTATTTCAGGTGGTTTGCTACTGTTTTTTACCGCATTCAACCTGATAACCAGCGAAGTGAAAATAACTCAGTCGGAAGATAAAAAAGATATATCTGTTTACCCGTTGTCTATCCCACTGCTGGCCGGACCGGGTGCTCTGACTTTATCGATTCTGTTGTTTTCCGGCGCGGAATCCGCTTCGCAGGAAATCTCTGTATTGGTTGCTGTGATCTGTACCTATGGCTTGACCCTGGTATTGATGCTGTTGTCCGGTTATGTGAAAAAAATGATTGGAAAAACCGGTGATGAGATTTTGCGGCGGTTTTTGGGGGTTATCCTGGCGGCACTGGCGATTCAGTTCATCTATGATGGTTTCAATAATATGTTGGTACTCTGATATCGACTGTAAACCCAACCTATCGACAGGCTACTGGTGAATGACAGCGGTAAATTCGAAAGGTTTGCTCGGAGTGAAGCCACTACTACAAACCATTTAATTGAATGGATTAAAGTCCAGCCGGATTCAGATTTATTGATGTTTGCAGCAAATGTTCAACAAATTCTGGTCGTTTGTCATAACCAAGCGACTGGTGCCGCCAGACTATCTGGATAGATTTTTTTAGCGCACTATCTTCCAAAGGGATTGCACACAAACTGCCATGTTGTACTTCATCAACAACAGCGGAAGCAAACACTAGCGATATTCCTAAACCAGCTCGAACCGCCTGTTTAACGGCCTCCGTGCTACCCAATTGCATGGTTATAGTGGGCATCTGCTGAAAATCCTGTAGATAGGTTTTCAGTAAGCGTCCAGTGCCACTTCCAGATTCACCACCGATCAAATTTAGCCCAGACAGCATTGTTCTGCTTATAGAGGGGAGCTGTGTCAGTGCATGATCGGGTGGTGTAATCAATACTAGTGGTTCAGTTTTCCAAGTTTGAGAGTCAAATCCAGTCTTAGGTGGCCACCATTCCATTAATGCAATATCAATTTCAGCGTTCTCGAGTTTTTCAGCAATCGTTGGGTTGGTATCAATCACCAAGTCAAGCGGGTCTTGTTGCCGTGTTTGTGTGCTCAGGTAGCTTTGCAAGTAAGGCTGTAATAAATAAATACCGATATTTGAACTAGCACCGACTCTCATAGAAGGTTGTTGAACGGCCTGTAAAGCTCTATCTTGCAGCCGCAACATACTCGTGGCATAGGGCAATAGACGCAGGGCATACTCTGTCGGCTGACATCCGCTACGCCCTCGCTTTATCAACGGTACACAGAGCATTTCTTCCAGTTTTTGAATATGCTGGGTAACTGTCGGTTGTGCCAATCCTAATTGATTAGCAGCGGCCTGAAAACTGTGCTGCTCAATCAGTGTTGTCAGGCTTTTTAACCAGATTAGATTGAGCATGCGGCATCCTTTCGTGAGATTAACTGATTTGCTGGATCCAATGGCGGCTCACCACGTAAAACACTGAGAATGTTTTCAGCGGCGCGTTTCTCTATTGCCAATCTGACCTTTCTGACCGCTGAACCGATATGTGCTGTAAATAATGTGTTGGGATGCATTAATAGTTTTTGATCGATAACGTCCGGGCGGTCATCACGTGCCCAGTCCTCCATTTCAAAAACATCGCTGGCATACCCCTCTATATGCCCACTGTTAAGCATACGCAAAACAGCCGTTTCATCAACGACTGATCCACGACATGGATTTACCAAAAAAGAACCGGCTGGCATCTGTTGTAGTCGATGTTCATCCATCAGATGCTGAGTTTGAGAATTCAGTGGTAGCGCCATAATCACGATATTGGCCTGTGCCAGCGTATCATCTAACGAAAAAAACTCTAAGGTTAAAGCGGCTTGCTGTTCAGAGGCTATAGGTTGTTGATCCGTATAAATTAGCTTTGCGCCCCAACCGGTCAGACGTTGGGCAATGGCTTTTCCAATCGCCCCCATACCAATAATCGCAATTGTCGAGCCTTCAACACCAAGACCATAAAACTGCGGACGCCAGCCTTTAAAATTACCACTACGTACATGTTGATCCGCCTCCCGAATATGCCGAATCAGTCCGATCATCAACCCGATGGTTAGCTCAGCGGTAGGAACGGTCAATAAGTCAGGCACAAAGGACAGCCAGACATCATTTGCTGTGCAAGCCGCCGCATCAAAATTATCATAGCCTTTTACGGCGGCACCAATCACTTTCAATTTAGGGCAGGCCTGAAGAAACTCTGCGTCTACTCGATCTGGCATGAATACCATCAATGCTTCAGCGTTCTGGGCCAATTGAATAGTAGCGTTTCGCGATAAGCTGCAATGGGTTTGATTGGTTATCAAATCACAATGTGGGGTCAGCATTTGCAATACTTCATCATGTATTTTATGGGTAATCACAAGTTTGGGTTTCATTGGCATTCCTTTCCTTATTTGAATTTTTTGCGCAACACACCGCTTAAAGCATCAACTAGCGTAACCATTAGCAAAATCACCAGCAAAATCGCAAACACTTCCTGATATTGCATAATACGTAATGACCCCATCAGCTCAAAGCCAATGCCACCCGCGCCTACCATACCCATCACAGTGGAAGCTCGGAAGTTGTATTCCCAACGATAAATTGCTACATCCGCAAACTGTGGTATGACTTGTGGTAAAATGGCGTGGTATAACACCTGCATTGGCGAAGCACCGGCTGCACGTGCTGCTTCTACCGGTGCATCATCGACATGCTCAATCGCTTCAGCAAAGAATTTACCCACCATCCCAATAGAATGTAATGCTAATGCCAAAACACCCGGTAATGCGCCAAAACCAACCGCTGCCACAAAAATTATACCCATAATCAGTTCAGGAACTGATCGTAGCGCGTTTAAAAAGATCCTAGATAGCTGGAAGATTACTCCATGAGGTGTCGTATTTCGTGCAGCAAGAAATGCCATGGGTACCGATAACAGTACCGCAATTGCTGTCCCGGCAATGCTCATTGCAAGCGTATCCAGTAAGGGCGATAACCAGTGACGGATATTGGTAAAGTCTGGCGGAAAAGACTCACCGGCTAAGGTGCCAATAGCAGGCAAGCCGTTAGCCAGTATTTTGAAATTCAATACATCTACATACCAAGCCGCCAGCAAAATGACAGTCAGTAAGACCATCATCTGCAGGGTTTGCCTTTTCCAATGTTGGCTGTAACTTTTCAGCACATCTTGATGAGTAATGACTTGGGTATTCATAAAGTTTCCTTACATCTTGTCAAAATCAAGATTCAATATTTTTCCCATATCTCGAATAACGTCATAATCAGCATCAGTAATTGGCGCAAATCCCTCGGCTTTAAAATTATTCAGTACTTCTTCATCATCTAGACTGATAAATGCATCTTTGATTCTAGCTTTCAAGTCGTCATTCAAATTGGATCGCATCGCCCAAGGGTATTGTGGATAAGGTTTGCTATGTCCCAGTACTTTCACTTTTGTGGGATCGATTAGTTGGCGCTCTACAACAAAATTGAAGATGACTTCTGAAAGTCCGCCCGCATCGGCGTTACCATTGGCCACATTCATTGCAACTGCATCATGCGAGCCGACAAAGTGTTGTTCATAATCTGTTTGCGCTTCAATACCACCCTCTTCCAAAAGTACTGTTTTTGGGATGAGATGGCTCGAAGTTGAAGCTCGGTCACCGTAGACCATTTTTTTGCCTTTAATATCAGCATAGGAATCAATCCCTGAGTCCACATTGGCAATCAAAATAGAACGATAGGTCGGCACACCATCAATAACCATCGCTGCAAACGGCTCTATATCACTTTTGGATTTGGCCATCACATAGGAAAGAGGGCCAAAATACGCTAGATCAATACGCCCAAAACGCATGGCTTCAATCATTGAGGAGTAGTCGGTCGTTACAATTAACTCCACTTTTTTATTCAGCGCGATTTCCAGATAGTCTTTCAACGGCTTATTGCGTTTGATCAGTTCAGAAGCATTTTCATCAGGCAATAACGCGACTTTGAGCGTATCTGGATCGGCATCCGCTGCGAATAACGGCGTAATGGCCATCATTATTAATGACGTTGCTAACAGTAATTGTTTAAACAGTTTCATCAGGCAATCTCCAGTTGTGTTGCAGTTTTATGAGGTAAATTTTTTTGGGTAGATAGGCGTTCTATATCGGTGGATGTTTCATCTTTTGTAAGGCTGGCTGGTTGTTCGTAAATCAGGGCCAACTGCTTGTTATCCAGTTGTTGTGGAGCTGCATCAAACACTATTTGAGCGTCAGAAAGACCAATTATTCGATCAGCAAACCGTTTGGCGTATTCAAGTTGATGCAATGACACTACGGCAGTGATTCCGTCCTCGGCACAGATTTTTTTCAGTAGAGTCAGAATTTTTTCGGAGGTAGAAGGATCAAGGCTGGCGACTGGCTCATCTGCCAGAATAATGGTGGGTTGTTGGGCCAGTGCACGGGCAATGCCAACACGTTGTTGCTGACCACCGGATAATTGATCTACTCTTGTCAAGGCTTTATCAGCAAGGCCAACACGATCTAAACAATTCAGGGCTATTTTTAAACTGTCTTGGGGCATAGGTAATAAGCTGCGCCAGAATGAGTAATATCCCAGCCGTCCCATGAGTACATTCTTAAGAGCGCTATGGCGTAGAATGAGTTGATGGTGTTGAAATACCATGGCGGTTTTACGACGGTGCTGCCGTAAGATTCGTTGATTATTCAATGCTCCGAATTCGGCTGAAATAACGTTACCAGAAGTAGGCTTTACTAAGTGATTTAGCGCTCTTAATAGCGAAGACTTTCCCGCACCAGATAGACCGAGAAGTACATTAAATTCACCAGGTTGAAATTGAATTGAGGTTGAGCGAATTGCTTCAATACCACCAGGATATGTTATGCCTAGATTCTCTATGCTCAGAATCGGATGAGGTGTTTTAGTACATGTCATATCATCACCTATCGCAATATAAACATCCGCATTATTGCGGTTCATTATTTGATGCTAAGGCTTATATATGACTACTCAATGAAAGTTACATGACCTTTTAATGATAATAGGGAGTTATTCCCCTCTTTTGGTCAATTGTTTTAGCTTTCATCTCTCAGATGGGGTGCTTAACAGGCACTAAGGACATGGTTGTTATTTGCAAATCTGCAACAAAACTGTCGTTCAGTATCAGCTATTTGAAATGACTTTGAACAGCTAACTAGGTATGTTTTTGAACAGGTATCCATCTATAATATCTAATGTGACACCGAAGTTTACATAATTTCAGTGAGTTATAGCTGATAACACTGGATGGTTAGAGGCAAAAATGAAACGTATCTCCTTTAAATTATTGATTGCAGTAACGGTTACGCTAAGCATGGCTTTGCTCGCCAGCGTGCTAATTTTTCAGGGCTATCGTGGTATGCAATCAGGTATTCTGGAAGTAGCTGACCAGGCGAGCCGGCAACTGACGGTTACCATCAATGACCGCATCCAGAAGCTGATGGAGCCAAATCAAATGCTGATCAGGATGCTTCGACACGATCCACTGATCAGTACCGACGACCCGCTGCAACGCCTCAGCCGACTGCCTGCGATTGCCGAAATACTGAAGGCAAATACGTTGCTGAGTGCTGTCTATATCGGCTATGACAATGCCGACTTCCTGCTGCTTAGACAGCTGCACACTGCTCAAGCCAGGGCATTTTTTGGGGCTCCTGAGGGCAGTTATTATCTATTGCAAAGCGTTGTTACAGATGTTGATGAAGGCCGTCGGGGCGAGTGGCTTTTTTATGATGCGTCTCTGAACGACCTTATTGAAGTGCGTAGCGTGCCCCATTACACCTTTGATCCACACAGTCGTCCCTGGTATCAGCAATCTCTTGATTCTGAAAGTGTAAAGCTCACAGCGCCCTATCTGTTCTACACCACCCAGGAGGTGGGGGTGAGTATGTCACTGCATGCCGGTGACGGTGTAGTACTTGGCATTGATGCTACGGTAATGGATCTGAGCGAGCAAATGGATTCATTGCGCCTGACACCGGGTACTGAAATTGCCATTATCAATCAGGATGAGCTGTTGCTTGCCTACCCGGATATAGATCGTTTTATTCTGAGTGATGCACGTGAAACCCGACTGGCAACACTGGGTGAAATAAATGTTCCAGTACTTCAGTCTCTGGTTAGACAATCAGTGGGAACCCGTAACCTGACGTACTTTAACCATGCCGGACAAAACTGGTACGGTTTCGTGTCACCACTTGCTGTACTGGGTGATGATGACTTGAGGATATTGATTGCCATACCAGGTCAGGAGTTGTTGGGTAATGTTGAAAAAAGTTTTCTGAGCCAGGTGCAGTGGGCCTTTTCAATTATGTTGGTGCTGCTCTTGTCAGGGTGGGCTGTAGGCCAGCGCATCGGCAATCCTATTGCTGAGCTGGAAAAGCAAGTACGTTCACTGGCAAACCTGAATTTTGACAACAAAATTACTACGCAGACATCCATCCGCGAAGTGCATGCACTGGCAAGGGTACTGGATGATATGTCTTCTACTATCCGGCACTTTAAATCCCTGTCTATGACACTCAACCGTGAGCGAGATCCGGATCAGTTGTTGCAGTCAGTCCTCGAAGAGTTGGTTATGGCCGTAGGGCATGTATCGGGATGTATCTATCTGTTTGATAGCCCAACACAAACACTGAAACTGAATAACCGTATGACTAGTCAGACATTGCCTGAAAGCATCGAATTGTCGGAAGCGCATGAAATGGACGGGCAGGTACGTGAGCTAGTCAGAAAAGCAGGTTATGACTTTTATGTATGTACCATGCTACGTGATCGCTATGAAAATCTGCTGGGGGTGTTGATTATCGATGCTATTGATAGCCGATCAGCTGATATTAAAGGACTGCGTGCATTTATTGATGATATTTCCGGAGCGGCGGCTGTAGCGATAGAAACCCGTCAGATGATTCGGGAACAAAAAGCTTTAATTGACGGTATTATCCGTCTGATTGCCGATGCCATTGACGCCAAGTCTCCCTATACCAGTGGCCACTGTGAGCGGGTTCCGGAGCTGGCGATAATGCTTTCTGATGCGGCGCTGCGCAGTGAGTTACCGGCATTTCAGAATTACCAGATGAATGAAGCTGAAACGGAGGCCTTTCGTATTGCAGCCTGGTTGCATGACTGTGGCAAGATTACCAGTCCAGAGTATGTGGTTGATAAGGCGACCAAGCTGGAAACGATATATAACCGCATTCATGAAATTCGTACCCGCTTTGAAGTCTTGTATCGGGATGCAGAGATAGACTGCTTGCAGGGTATTCTGGATGGAATGAATCCGGAAACTCTTAAGAGCCGGTGCAATGCCGTCCAGCAGCAGCTTATCGATGAATTCAGCTTTATTGCCAGCGCTAATATGGGTGGAGAGTTTATGTCGGATGCTGATGTGGATCGTATTTATGAAATAGGGTCCCGACGCTGGACACGGCATTTTAGCAATCGAATAGGGCTGTCTCAGGATGAAAAACAGCGCTTAGAGGGTCTTCCTGAAGAGGTGTTGCCAACCGGGGAGCCATTACTGAGTGACCGCCCGGAGCAGGTGTTTCCCTGGCATGGGCGTAAACCACCGGTTGCAAAAGACGATCCGGATAATCACTGGGGCTTTGATATGCTGGTACCTGAAGTCGCTTATAATCAGGGGGAGATGTATAACCTGACTATAAGTAAAGGCACTCTCACAGAGGAAGAGCGCTTTAAAATCAACGAGCATATTGTACAGACTATTATTATGCTGGATGCTTTGCCATTGCCTGATTATCTGGCAAAGGTGCCGGCTATTGCCGGTAATCATCATGAAAAAATGGATGCCAGTGGGTACCCTAGACGCCTGCCTGCTGGTGAGATGAGTTTACAGGAACGCATTATGGCAGTGGCGGATGTGTTTGAAGCCCTGACGGCAGTCGATCGTCCTTACAAACAGGGTAAAACCCTGACGCAATCACTGGCAATTATGGCCAGGATGGTTGCCGAAGAACACCTGGATGCTGATGTCTTCGAGTTGTTTCTGCGCTCAGGTATCTATCAGCAGTATGCACAGAAGTTTATGCAGCCAGAGCAGATAGACAGGGTTGATATCAATCAGTTTTTAGTAAACGTAACCGAGGCTCCATGATCAGGTGCGTTGGCTAAGATACTTGGGTGTACTTGGCAGGTTGTCCTTCAGCAGCCTGATCAGTTGAGTGTCGGCCCAGCTACGGCGATAGGCCAGGCCAAAGCGATAATGAAATGCCGGGCGAAAGGGCTTGATAACAATATCACGTCGAACGGCGACTGTATCATAGGCGGTAATCGGATTGATCAGACTGATGCCCACTCCATTGGCCACCAGACTACAAATGGCCGCAATATTGGCTTCGGTTTTTCCGGCAATTTTCACCTTGTGTTGTGAAATAAGGCTGAGCAGCTGGTCTGCAGCCAGATTAGGCTGGTTGGGAATGACCAGGTGCTGATTTTTCAGGTCAGCCACTTCAATATAATCAGCCTCAGCCAACGCGTGGCCTGCAGGTATCAGGCACACAGCTTCTACCGCAAACAGTTCATCAACACTCAGTCGTTCACTACTGATCGGCAACGTCACGAAGCCCGCATCAAAATGCCCTGATTCCACTGCACGGACAACATCGGGACTGGGCATAATATCGAAATAGATGCTGTATTTCGGGTTAATCTTCAAAATAGCTGCAATGACCTCCGGAATATAAGCAAAACCAAGGGCCGGAGCTGAGGCTAAACGCATTCGGGACACACCAAATTCACGCAGCGCGACTATGGTATGTTTCATTTCATCCAGATTACCCATCAGTTGCATAATTTCCTGATACAACTCATCGGCTTCAGGCAGTTTGATAAGTCGGTTTTTGTGGCGCATGAACAGGGGCATACCAATATTGTCTTCCAGTTGTGCCAGGGATCGGCTGACACCTGACTGAGTAAGCCCAAGTGCTTTGGCTGCACGGGTGGCGGTATCAGATTCATAGAGTGTCTTGAAAACCATCAGTGATTTGAGTGAGTTTAAGTTTACTTCTTTCATTAGATTGTCCCGTGAATATCGATCCGTATTGGACAGATTATCACGTGTTCATCGTGAAAATACCATGAGTAAAAATCATCATTTAATGAAAAAACATTATAAGTTGAAATTAATTGAATTTGACTTACACTCAAAACAAGTCAGTTTTTTGATACAGGCTTAAACTCTATTGATTGATTCGGTTGTGAAGAGCTGAAGTATGACTGATCAATCCGGCAAACTGTGTTGTTTATACCTCCAGGTATAAACAAGATCTTTTCACTAAGTAGGATAACAACATGAATATGATTAAACAGCATTTAACTAAATCCCTGGTAGCCGCTGCGTTTGTTTTTAGTACTGCATCCATGGTTTCCATGACGGCTGATGCACGCGATTTACCTCAAATTAAAGAAGATGTGTTTAAAGTTGCAAACTCGGGTGCTTACCCCCCTTTCAGTTTTGTTGATACTGATGGAAATGTGGTCGGGTTTGATGTCGATATTGCCAAAGCTGTGGCAGAAAAAATGGGCGTGGATGTCGATATTCAAACCTCTCCCTGGAGTGGCATAGTCGCGGCACTGGCCGGCGGACGTTTTGATGCCTGTATCTGTAGTATGAGTGTCACTGAAGAACGTCAGCGTGCAGTGGATTTTACTGACTCCTATTACAGTTCAGGCTTATCAGTGTGGGTACAAGGCGATAACACCGATATTAACAGCCTGGAAGACCTTGAAGGCAAACGTGTAGGTTCTACGATCGGTGAAACCGGTAACCAGTGGGCTGTTGAAAATGGTGATGGCAAATGGCGTAACCAGACCTTCCAGGGCCTGCCAGATATGCTTACAGGCCTGACAACAGGGCGTGTGGATGCCATTATCGCGGATGATGTCCCTGTCTATGTCGCTCTGAGAGAAAACAATCCGGATATTAAATTAGTTGAGGTGGGTGAACTGCCAAGATGGCCTGCAGCTATATCCATTCAGAAAAATAAACCTGAACTACTCGAAGCTTTGAACACTGCTCTGGCTGAAATTAAAGCAGATGGCACCTATCAGAGCATCGTCGATAAGTGGATCGGTGAAGGTGCGACTATCGAGTAACTCCACCTGTAATCTGATATGACAGATCAGATGTTTCTGTGGGTACAAGGCACAAGTCATTTTTTGTCTTAGTGATTGTTGGCTTGTGGCTTATACCCCTATAACAACTCTTGTCTCCCTGAGATTTAAAATAGAAAAAGGGTTGGAGTATGGATTTTGAATTGATGGTCGGGGTGACCCCCTTATTGCTAAAAGCCGCCTGGGTTACCGTCGATATATCTGCTCGCGCAATCTCGCTGGGTTTTGTCGTTGCCTGTGTACTGGTTTTCATGCGTTCAATCAAGTTTATTCCACTGCAATGGTTTGCCCGTGGTTATATTAGCGTTATCCGGGGTACGCCCTATTTTGTGCAACTGTTGCTGGTGTTTTATGGTGGTCCCGCTCTGGGAATCAGGTTGGATCCATTTACCTGCGGTGTGTTGGTGGGTGCCTTTAATATCGGTGCGTATATGAGTGAAGCCATTCGCGGTGCACTGGAATCGGTAGACAGCGGTCAGAATGAAGCATCGCGCTCAATCGGATTTGGTCGTTTTCAAACGCTGACCTATGTGGTGTTACCACAAGCAGCCGGTTTAATGATTCGTTCCGTGGGTGTGTTGGGTATTGTGCTGGTTAAGAACTCTTCATTGGTATCGATTATTTCTGTAGTGGAACTGACGTATCAGGCGCAACGTCTTATAGGTTCAACCTACAAGCCGTTCGAAATTTTCGCTCTCACGGCCGTTATGTATATTTGCATTGTCTATGCCGTTATGGGAATTGTTGAGCTGGCTTATCGTCGCGCCACCCGCTACACCACTTTAGTTAAGAGGGTACAGTGATGGAATTTGATTTTTCTCCAGTCATTACCTATGCCCCTACACTCTTGAAAGGCATGGGAGTGACCTTCCTGATCGCTCTGGTTGTGGCAATCTTCTCCATAGTGGGCGGTTTGTTGGTGGCGGTGATCTCGATTTTCACCAACAAAGTGGTGAGTTGGCCGTTGCGCTTCTTTATCTGGTTATTTATGACCACGCCGCTGTTGCTGCAGCTGTATTTTCTCTACTTCGGTTTGGGAGAGTGGATACTGATACCGGCGTTGATGGTGGGGGTACTGGGGCTGGGCTTCCACTATATGGCCTATAACGCCGATATTTTTATCGCCACTATACGCTCTGTGTCATCGGGACAATATGAAGCGTCACGTTCACTGGGGTTTGGGCATCTCAGGACTATTTATTACATTATCGTGCCACAAGCCTTTATCCGCTCTGTGCCGCAGATAGGCAATAACCTGATTTTGATGGTCAAGGATACCTCGGTGCTATCGGCAATAGGGGTCGCGGAACTGGTGTATGCCTCGCAATATGCGATTAGTGTGTCTTTCCGTCCATTCGAATTCTTTATTGTAATCGCCGTCATTTATTACATCCTGAATTTGTTTATGGAATATGGCCAGTCTCGCTTTGAACGCATGACAGCTGATCGTCGATAACCCGTGATTATTCCAGTGAATAAACCTTTTTAAATGGGACAGTTATGAAAACTGATACAACTAGCGAAACACCCATGGTGGATATCATCAATGTTCACAAAAAGTTTGGTGAACTTGAGGTGCTTAAGGGCATTAACCTGACCGTGCCGCGTGGCAAGATTGTTTCGATTATCGGTTCATCCGGCTCAGGTAAAAGTACATTGTTGCGTTCCGTGAATCATCTTGAGGTCATAGATAAAGGCCAGATCATGCTGGATGGTGTCCAGGTGAACCGACCGGATATGAGTGGCTTGGCGTTTGAGCGGCATATTAACCATATTCGTCAGAATATGGGCATGGTGTTTCAGCACTTTAACCTTTTCCCGCACCTTTCAACGCTTGAAAATGTGACACTGGGGCCACGTAAGCTTAAAGGCATGGAAAAAAAACCGGCCGAAGAGCTGGGTCGGGAATACCTGGATCGTGTAGGCCTGGCTGACAAGGCTGAAGTCTATCCTTCCCGACTGTCTGGCGGGCAAAAACAGCGTGTAGCCATTGCCAGAGCCCTGGCGATGCAGCCCAAGGTGATGCTGTTTGATGAAGCCACCTCAGCATTGGATCCGGAGCTGGTCGAAGAGGTTAACCAGGTTATGCAGGGGCTGGCCAAGGATCATATGACCATGCTGATCGTAACTCACGAGATGGCCTTCGCGCGGGATGTATCCGACTGGGCGATGTTTATGGATGGTGGGGTTGTGGTGGAAGAAGGCACACCGGACAAATTTTTTACCAATCCGGACCACGAGCGTACCCGCAACTTCCTGCGCAAGCATCTGGATAGTAATCGCTAGCGTTTATCAGTAAACACGAGTGAAAAATGGAGTCTCTGGTCCGTGTTTACGGACAGGGCAGGGGAATCTTTGTGCTTTTTTCAGCCGAGTTAGAGGTTTTATGACAAGTAACGCTTTGTTTTATCAGGCGGGTGCAGAGCTGCCGTTAATCAGCCATGCCCAGGGTATTTATATGTGGGATACCCTGGGTAAACGTTATATCGACGGTTGCTCAGGTGCCATTACCTGCAGCCTTGGGCATCAGCATCCGGCCGTAACGGCCGCGATGAAAGCCCAGCTGGATCAGGTGGCCTTCAGCTATCGCACCCAGTTTGAAAGCCAGGTGGCGATTGATCTGGGTGATGCCCTGGTGGCATTAACCGAAGCGCAGTTGCATAAGGTGTTTTTTGTTGGCAGTGGCTCGGAAGCGGTTGAAAGTGCGATGAAACTGGCACGCCAGTATTTTTATGACCGTGGTGAGCCACAACGCCAGCGTTTTGTTTCCTTACGCCCCTCTTATCATGGCAGCACGCTCGGTGCGCTGGGTCTTACCGGCTATGAACCTCTGGAGCGCCCTTATGAAGATCTGATCACGCCGTCAGTAAAAGTGCCATCACCGGACTTTTACCGCTTTAAAGAAGCGGATATAGAGACACATGTTGAGGCCGTTTTATCACAAACAGAAGCAGCCATGGCGGCTCAACCAGAGGACAGTATTGTGGCCTTTGTGCTTGAGCCAGTGGGCGGTGCCAGTACTGGCGCCAGAATGCTGAATAAACGTTATGTAGAAGGGATTCGCACACTGTGTGATCGCTTCGGTTGTTTGCTGATTATGGATGAAGTGCTCAGTGGCCTAGGCCGCACGGGTGAATGGTTTGCCTGGCAGCACTGGGGTGTTTGCCCGGATATTCTGGTGCTGGCAAAGGGCATGGGTGCCGGTTACTACCCGGTAGCCGGGATTCTGGCCAAAGGTGACCTGGTTGACCAGGTGCAGAATCAGGGTGGCTTTATGCACGGCCATACCTATGCCGGTAACCCGCTGGCCTGTACAACAGGCCTGGCAGTGATCCGTGCCATGCAGAATGAAGGCATCCTGGATAATGTGCGCGAGCTGGGGATCTATCTGCGTCAGCAACTGGATCAGTTAAAAGCCCGTTATGACTTTATTGGCGATGTGCGCGGCATCGGGTTTTTGCAGGGGGTCGAGCTGGTGCAGTCACAGGGTAGCAAAGCCCCTTTCCCGGCAGAATTTAATGCCTTCAGTAAAATCACCGCGATTGCCAGAGAGAAAGGTTTGTTGATCTATCCACGGCGCTGCCTGAACGGTGTCGAAGGCGATCACTTTCTGGTGACGCCACCCTTGAACACCACGCGTGCAGAAATTGATGAAATGATGACGTTACTGGACCAGGCATTGGCTGAATTCAGCCGGATTCTGCCATAACTACATAATAATAACTGTTTGTTTATTAAAATAATTTCGGATGTGACTTGTGAATAAAACAACCTCGATTGAAGAAGCGATTGCAGCCATCCCCTCGGGTGCTGTGATCATGGTCGGTGGGTTTGGCAGTCCAGGGACACCCTTCAGCCTGATAGATGAGCTGTTGCGCCAGGGACAACGCAACCTGACACTGATCAAGAATGATGCCAATGAAGCGGGTATTGGTATAAGCAAGTTGATTGAGCAGGGGCGGGTGGATCGACTCATCACCACTCATATAGGTTTGAATAAAACCGCCATTGAATGGATGAACAGCCAGCGATTAGTGGTGGAGTTTCATCCGCAGGGCATGCTGGCTGAAAAAATACGCACGGCAGGCGCTGGCAGTTACGGTTTTCTCACCGATATCGGTCTGCATTCCGAGATTACCCGTCCCGAGCAGTTACTGGAGTGGCAGGGTAAGCAGTACAAGATGGAAATGGCACTCAAGGCAGATTTTGCCCTGCTGCATGCCGCACGTGCTGATCGTTTCGGAAACCTCATCTATGAAGGCAGTGCAATGAACTTTAATCCGTTGATGGCGATGGCCGCGGATCAGGTCATCGTTGAGACGCCAGCCTGTTTTGAACCCGGCGAACTGCTACCGAATCAGATACACACACCCTGTGCATTTGTTGACCGTTTGGTGGTGTTGCCCCAGTTAACCCAGGAATACAGGATAATGGAGCATCATGTCAGACATTGAAAGTTTATTGAAACGCGCTGTTAAAGAGATTCAGCCGGGCAGCATCCTTAATCTGGGTATCGGCCTGCCAACGCAGTTGCTGAATTACCTGCCGGATGACCTGGATGTACTGATACATTCCGAGAATGGTGTATTAGGCTCCTGGAAGCAGGCCCCACGAGAGCAGATGAGTGCCTCGCTGATTGATGCCGCTGGCGCCTATGTATCCACCGTTGAGGGAAGCAGTTTTTTTGACAGTGCGGTGTCCTTTGCGATGATCCGGCGCAGTAAAATCGATTTGACCATGATTGGTGCTTTTGAAGTGGATCAGCAGGGCAACCTGGCCAACTGGAAAATCCCCGGCAAGTTTTCTCCTGGTATTGGTGGGGCAATGGAACTGGCGCAAAAAACACCGCGCATTGTGGTGCTGATGACCCATTGCGACAAACAAGGGCGGTCAAAAATACTGCAGCAATGCCGTTTGCCAGTCACGGCTTACCATTGCATCTCGCGCATCATTACCGACAAGGCGGTAATGGATGTTACGCCGGAAGGGCTGATCGTTCGTGAGATAACCGAGGGTATGACCCCAGATCAGTTGCAGGAGATCACTGAAGCCAGGCTGATCTTTGCAGAGGAGATGTGTAGTTTATGAATCTTGATACCAGAGAACAGGCCATTCTGCAAAGCTGTGATGCGGTATTTGCCGATACCCTGGCGTTTACCCAGGATATGGTCAAACAGTACAGTGTGTTGAATCAGGAGCAGGGTGTGCTGGATGTGGTGGAGCGGCAGCTGCAGGCACTGCAGTTACCGGTACAGCGCGTGGCGATGAAGCACGCTGAACTCTGTACCCATTCACTCTATGCCCCCGTGCCCTGGAACCATGAAGACAAGTACAATCTGGTAGCGCAGCTCAATCCGGGAGCCAGTGGCAAAACCCTGGTATTTAACGGTCATCTGGATGTGGTCCCTGCCGACCCTGTCGATATGTGGACTCAGGCTCCACATGAGCCCTGGGTTCAGGATGGCTGGTTGTACGGACGGGGCGCTGGCGATATGCAATCCGGTGTGGCGGCAATGATCTTTGCCGTTCATGCAGTGCAGCATGCCGGGTACAAAATTACCTCACCAATTACGTTGCAGGCGGTGGTCGAAGAGGAGTGTTCCGGTAATGGCGCGCTGTCGTGTCTGCAGCAGGGTTTTGGCGGCGATTTTGTGTTGATTCCGGAACCCTTTGGTCCACAGATCTATTCCGGTCAGGTAGGCGTGCTCTGGTTCAAACTCACGGTGCAGGGCAAACCGGTGCATGTGCTGGATACCGCCGCCGGAGAAAATGCCATCGAAAAACTGCAGCGTTATATTCCAGCACTGAAGTTATTGGAAGAAGAGCTCAACACCTATCACAAAGCCCCGCCGTATGATTCAGTGGCGCGCCCCTTTAACCTGAATATCGGTAAAATTCAGGGAGGCAACTGGCCCTCGAGTGTCCCTGCTTACGCCGAAATGGAAGGCCGGATAGGTTTTCCACCAGGGATGTCCGCCAATGAGATCATGCAGAAAGTCAGTGATGCGGTGGAAAGTGTCAACAGGTCCAGCAGTAACCTGGCCATTTCTAAACCTGTGCTGCGCTTTCATGGCTTTCGCTCGGAAGGTCATCTGGTCGATCTGAAGCATGGCGGTATTGGCATGCTGGCTGACTGCCACCGCTCACTCACCGATAGTGAACCGGAGCATTATTTGTCTACCTGCACCACAGACCTGCGCGCCTTTCATTTTTACAGTCGTACCGCGGGCACCTGTTACGGTCCTATAGCCAAAAATATCCATGGCGTGGATGAGTGTGTCGATATTGAATCGATTCGCCATGTTCTGAAAACCTACGCGCTGTTTATCAGTCGCTGGTGCAAACTGGAAGCCTTATGAAACCTGTCTACCTGAGTCATTACCGCCGCACCGCCTTTACCCGGGCGCACCCGAAAAAACCGGAAGTGGATGCGTTTTCATCCCTGTCGGGACCTGCTTTACTGGCTAAACTGATCGATGAGGTGCTGGATACCACCCAACTGCAAACCGATCAGGTGGACGACCTGAGCCTGGGCTGTGCACTGGGAGTGAAGGAGCAGTGGAGTTTTGGTGGACGTTATCCCATACTTCAGACAGCCATTGGTGATCAGTGTGCCTCGCGGATGATCGATCAGCAGTGTGGATCGGGTCTGGCGGCCATGCGCATGGCAAGTTTGAATATCGCTTCAGGCGGTGCTGATATTGCTCTTGCCGGTGGTTATGAACATATGACACGTGTACCCATGGGTCCGGCGCTGTTCAAGGAAGGTATTCTCACAGTACCGCAGCTACAGCCGGATTATGATGTCGCCAGAGTGATGAATATGGGGCTGACGGCAGAATCACTGGCCAAGCTGGGCGATATCAGCCGTGAGACGATGGATCGCTTTGCCTGTCGCTCACACCAGTTGGCCAGTGCGGCACGAGAACAGGGTTTTCTGGCAGGTGAAATTTTGGCGGTGGATACGCCAGCGCAGGCTGGCTATAGTCTGGATGCCTGTATTCGCGAGTCGACCACACTGGAAACACTGTCTGCTTTGAAGCCAGCATTTGATGAAAATGGCCAGATTACCGCTGGCAATAGCTCGCCACTGACCAGCGGAGCTGGATTGGCTGTGCTGATGTCAGAGCAGGCATTGCAAACCAGTGGCCTGGAGCCTCTGGCACGGGTGGTGGCTTGTGTCGATCGGGGTACACGACCGGAGCTGATGGGACAGGGTGTTGTGCCCGCCGTGGAAAAACTCCTGGCATTAACCGGGCTGCGGGCTGAACAGATCGATTTCTGGGAGATTAATGAAGCCTTCAGTGTTGTGCCCTTGTATGCCATACAGACGCTGCAGCTGGATGCAGAACGGGTGAATATTCATGGCGGTGCGCTGGCACTTGGTCACCCGCTGGGTGCGACCGGCATTCGCCTGGCAGGTACACTGGCGCGTACCTTGCAGCAACAACAGGGGCGTTACGGTATCGCCGCCGCTTGCATCGGTGGCGGTCAGGGTATCGCCCTGCTGCTGGAAGGCATCAACTGATTTTTATCCTGAACAGTTAAAGTGGAAAACGCATGAAATTTTATTACGCTGAACCCCAAAGCCTGCATGCTCCGGCGACAATGATCATGCGCGGCAAAATCATTGATTCGCCGGAAGGGCCGGTCCGTGCCGATATTTTACGTGCCACGCTGGACAAGCATAACATGCAACTGACGGCGCCCGAGGGGCTGGGTAGCGATATGCAACAGCAGCGTATTCGTGCGCGTTTGCTACAAATTCATACACCGCGTTATCTGGACTTTCTGGAGACTATCTATCAACGCTGGATCGACTTGCCAGGCGCATCTGATATAGTCACGCCGAATACCCACCCTTGCGGTACGGCGACACAGTATCCTGAGCATCCGGTAGGACTGGCAGGCTGGCATCTGAGTGATATGGCCTGCCCCATGGGACCGGACAGCTTCAAAGGCATTATGGCCAGCGCGGCAACAGCTGAAGCCGCTGCTGAAAGTGTTTTAGCTGGAGAGGACTCTGCCTATGCCCTGTGCCGTCCGCCAGGACATCATGCCGGGCCGGAACTGGCAGGAGGCTTCTGTTACCTGAATAACTCGGCACTTGCTGCAACCGTGCTACGTGAAAAGTACGATCGGGTGGCGGTGGTGGATGTTGATCTGCACCATGGTAACGGTACTCAGACAATATTCTATGAACGAAACGATGTTTGGACCGGCTCCCTGCATGCCGATACGCGGGCGTTTTATCCTTTCTTTTGGGGCGATGAGAAGGAAACCGGTACCGGGGTCGGGCAGGGCTTTAATGTCAATATGCCCTTGCCTATCGGAACCGACGGGCAGGGGTTTCTGAGCACCCTGGATGCCTTGTTGCAGCGTTTGGCCGAGTATAGGCCTGAGGCTATCGTTATTGCCCTGGGACTGGATGCACATAAAGACGACCCCTTGGCCGGACTGGCGCTGGAAACAGAGGACTTTACTGCTATAGGTATTCGCCTGGCAGGTTTAAACCTGCCTACAGTCGTCGTTCAGGAAGGAGGCTATCCGACGGCACATCTGGGTAACAACCTGGCGGCATTTTTAACGGGATTTCGTGGTGTCTGACAAGGCATCTTACACAACCACAATGAGAGAAACAGCATGACTATTACTTATCAAGGCAGCAATCAGCGAATGAGTCAGGTTACAGTGCATAATGGCACAGTGTACCTGGCAGGCCAGGTGGCAGCCGATGCCAGCGCTGATATGCGTGGGCAAACTGAGCAGATTCTGGCCGGTATCGATGCGCTGTTGGCGCAGGCAGGCACTGCAAAGGATCATCTGCTATCTGCCACCATTTGGGTGACAGATCTGGCCGAATTTGACCAGATGAATGCCGCCTGGGATGCCTGGGTCACACCAGGACGCCCACCGGTGCGCGCTTGTGTTGAAGCCAAGCTGGCCAAGCCGGAATGGAAGGTTGAAATCATGGTGGTAGCGGCACTTCCCTGAAACCAATAGCCTGAGCTGAGTCAAGATTACGGCAGGTATCGCTGGCAGTTCAATGCAGGGAGTTGTAATGCAAGCAGGCTCAGGCTAGAGTTTTATTCAGCTGCTGTGCTTGAATACTACTATCAGAGGAAGGAACATTGTCATGAACAAGTTAAATTTCACAGGGATGTTGGGATTGTTGTTGCTGGCTTTATTTTCAGGGCCTGTGGCAGCCGAGGTGTTAACCATCAATCAGTTTCAGCCTGAAGTACGCCCGGGTGACCAGATGTTTGTTAACGGCTTGTCTGAACAAGCTGTGCTAGGTCGTTTTGGTGAGCCTGTGAGAAAAGTGGCTCCAGTCGGTCAGCCACCCATCAGTCGGTGGGTTTATGATGAATTTACGGTGTATTTTGAATACCAGACTGCACTGCATGCCGTGATTCATCGCAAAAATCCACGTGTTACTGATTGATCATGCCAACCTGCGCTTAAATCATGCCTATCACCCCGTTTAGCAGGCTATACGGGCACAAAATCCTTCTTATATGACTACATAGGCGCCGTGCATGGCGTCATGAGCCATAGCAAGTCTATTCAAATATAAGCTATTGATAGAATTGTATCGTCCAGGTTCAAAACTACGCATTTATATTTTCTGTTCTATAGTCTACTTTATATAAAGTAATGAAATAATTATATTTTTAAAATAATACTTTGCTTATGTGTGGTAATTAACAGACATATGAAGTTATTCATTATTTCCTCTATAAAATGTGTGGTTAATAGGTGGATTAAAATGCTTAAGATAATTAAATCAGTACTGGCTGCCTTTTTCGGCGTACAGTCTGAAGCCAACCGGCAGCAGGACTTTCAGTCAGTATCACCTTGGAAATTTATTCTTGTTGGTATTCTTATGGCGTTGATTTTAGTTATTTTAGTCGCCAGTGTTGCTTGGTTAGCTGCTAATTAAATAATTGCACCTTTTCATTTCCTGTCTATACTCAACTTAACTAAATACTGGCTGCATTTCCTTATTCATAAAAATAAAGGGGGGATTGATGGGCCAACTCATTCGCACAGTTTTCCGTGCCGTGCTTCTGTCATTATTTGCTGGCTTTGCACAGGCGTCATCAATAAATACCTCATCCGGATGGAATATGCCGGACGGTGTCACCGAGATCAGTCGGGAAGTGTATGGACTGCACATGATCATATTGTGGATCTGTGTGGTGATTGCCGTGGTGGTCTTCGGGGTTATGTTCTATTCGCTGATAGCCTACCGTAAGTCCAAAGGGGCAAACGCGGCACATTTTCATGAAAACACCACCGTTGAGATCATCTGGACGGCGATTCCCTTGGTGATACTGGTGCTGATGGCAGTACCCGCAACCGCTACCCTGAAAAAAATGTATGACGTTTCTGAGGCTGACATTGATGTATTGGTGACCGGGTTTCAATGGCGCTGGCGTTATGAATACCTTGAAGAAGATGTCAGCTTTTTCAGTAATCTGGCAACTCCAAGAGAGCAGATTTACGAAACGGATATCAAGAGTGATAACTACCTGCTTGAGGTGGATGAGCCTATGGTGGTGCCGACCGGTAAGAAGATCCGGGTGTTGCTGACTGCCAATGATGTGATTCATTCCTGGTGGGTACCTGACCTGGCGGTTAAGAAGGACGCGATTCCTGGTTTTGTCAATGAAAGCTGGTTCGAGATTGATGAACCGGGTACTTACCGTGGTCAATGTGCTGAGTTGTGTGGTCGGGATCACGGTTTTATGCCGATTGAGGTTAAAGCGGTTACTCCCGAGGACTATGTCGCCTGGCTGGATAGTCGTCGCGAGGCCGCTGCAGTAGAAGCGGCTGGTTCCGACCGCGAATGGGAGATGGATGAGCTAATGGAACGGGGTATGGCAACCTATAATACTTATTGCGCCGCTTGCCATCAGCCTGAAGGACAGGGGTTACCTCCGATGTTCCCGGCGTTGGCTGGCAGTGCTATTGCGACAGACCCAAATTCCATGGATGCACATAAGGCAATCGTTTTGCATGGTAAAACAGGCACCGCCATGCCTGCTTTTGGTGCGACCCTGTCAGCAGCCGAAATTGCGGCGGTGATCACTTATGAACGTAATGCCTGGGGCAATGATACGGGTGAACTTGTGCAGCCATCCGCCGTGAGTGCTTTGCTGGAAACACAATAAAAAGAGGTTAATGTTATGGCGTCTGATACATCGCAAGCGACTGTTCAGCAAAGTGTCAGTGATGTTGCACAGGATGAGGCAGCACACACAAGTCATGCAAGCCATGGACCGACCGGCATAATGCGTTGGCTATTAACCACCAATCATAAAGAGATAGGCTCCCTCTATCTGTTGTTCTCGCTGTTGATGCTGTTTATTGGTGGCACCTTGGCACTGGTGATTCGTGCTGAGCTTTTCCAGCCGGGCATGCAGTATATTCAGCCAGAATTTTTTAATCAGATGACCACCATGCACGGCCTGATCATGGTGTTCGGTGCGATCATGCCTGCCTTTGTCGGTTTGGCCAACTGGATGATTCCGCTACAGGTTGGGGCACCGGATATGGCCTTGCCACGCTTGAATAACTTTAGTTTCTGGTTATTGCCGGTGGCCTTCGGGATTCTGTTATCCACCCTGTTTATGGAAGGCGGCGGCCCCAACTTTGGCTGGACTTTCTATGCGCCCCTGTCGACCACTTTCGCACCGCCATCAACCAGTTTCTTCATCATATCGATTCATCTGGCCGGGATCAGTTCTATTCTCGGTGCCATTAATATTATTGCGACTATTCTGAATCTGCGTACACCGGGCATGCGCTTGATGGATATGTCGCTGTTTGTCTGGACCTGGCTGATCACCGCTTTCTTACTGATAGCAGTGATGCCGGTACTGGCTGGTGTTGTCACCATGATGCTTATGGATATCAACTTCGGTACCAGCTTTTTCAACGCCGCCGGTGGTGGTGATCCGGTATTGTTTCAGCATCTGTTTTGGTTTTTTGGCCATCCGGAAGTATACATCATGATTTTGCCCGCGTTCGGCATCGTGTCACTGATCGTACCGACCTTCGCCCGTAAGCGCTTGTTTGGTTATGCTTCCATGGTCTATGCCACGGCATCCATTGCCATACTGTCGTTCCTGGTGTGGGCTCACCACATGTTTGCGGTCGGTTTACCGCTCACGGCGGAGCTCTTCTTTATGTATTCGACCATGCTGATCGCTGTGCCGACCGGGGTTAAGGTATTCAACTGGATTGCCACGCTGTTCAGAGGGTCGATTACCTTTGACGTGCCTATGCTGTTTGCGCTGGGGTTTATCGTCATGTTCACCATTGGTGGCTTGTCCGGGGTAATGCTGGCGATAGTACCGGCCGACTTCCAGTACCACGATACCTACTTTGTAGTGGCACATTTTCATTATGTACTGGTGCCGGGAGCTCTGTTCGCCATTATGGCTGCTGCCTATTACTGGATGCCAAAGTGGACCGGGCATTATGCCAATGAAACCCTGGGCAAATGGCATTTCTGGATGTCAGTGATCGGGGTCAATCTGACCTTCTTCCCGATGCATTTTTCCGGACTGGCTGGTATGCCCCGCCGTATTCCCGACTATGCCCTGCAATTCGCTGATTTTAATATGATTTCATCGATTGGTGGTTTTATGTTCGGTTTCTCGCAACTGATCTTTGTCTGGGTACTGGTTAAAGCCATACGGGGTGGTGAGAAAGCACCCGCGAAAGCCTGGGAGGGCGCCGAAGGTCTGGAGTGGACTGTGCCTAGTCCAGCACCACTACATACCTTTGACACGCCGCCCGCGTATGACCCGGCAACTGATTCGCCGAGTCGACACTAGTATGGATGCCAGGGGATCGCTATGAGTGTCAGCCAAACGGCTCAAGCCGGTGTACAGCGAACTGTTAAAAAGACACTTTGGGTGCTACTGGGCATGGTGGGTTTCACCCTGGCGCTGATACCGCTGTATGACGTTTTCTGTGAAGTGACCGGATTAAACGGAAAAACCGCCGAGTCAGCCCAGATCATCAGTGCTAAAGGCGTGGATGAATCGCGTCAGATACGCGTCCAACTGGTGGCTCGCAGTGGTAGTGGTTTGACTTGGCGACTGGAGGCATTGGATTCGGTGGTGACGGTACATCCCGGACAGATCTCTCAGGCGCGTTTTCAGTTCACTAACGTCGGTGATACGCGTAGTTCCAGCCGTGCGGTGCCCAGTATCACTCCGTCAGCCGGTGCCAGACACTTTCGCAAAATGGAGTGTTTCTGCTTCGAGCAACAGTGGTTGAAGGCGGGTGAAACGGTACAGTTACCCCTGGTGTTTCAGATCGATCCTGATCTGCCTGATGATATAAAAACACTAACACTGGCTTACACGCTCTATCCGATGGATGAAGTGGTTGCCCTGGGAGGTTTTCGTGACTAGTCAATATTATGTTCCCCCAACCAGTAAATGGCCGATTATTGCAGTTGCGGTAATGGCCAGTACGGCTATAGGTGCCGCCTCATTAATGAGTTTTGGAACCGGCTTGCCGTTTTTGCTGGCAGGTCTGATCGGTATCGCCTTAGTCATGTATGGTTGGTTTAGTGATGTGGTCAGGGAATCAATGGGTGGGCTGTACGATAGTCAGATGGATCGTTCATTTCGACAGGGTATGGCCTGGTTTATCTTCTCGGAAGTGATGTTTTTTGCCGCTTTTTTTGGTGCCTTGTTCTATGTTCGGGTGTTCGCCTTGCCTTGGCTGGATGGTCAGGGCGCGAAGGGGGTGACAGCATTACTCTGGCCTGAATTTACTGCCAGCTGGCCGTTAATGCAGACACCGGATCCGAGCATCGGTGGACCCACCGCCCTGGTCAATCCCTGGACCCTGCCTTTGATCAATACCCTGCTACTGGTGTCATCCAGTGTGACTCTGACTATTGCGCATCATGCACTGAAAGCGGGGGAACGACTTAAGCTACGTAACTGGTTAATCGTTACCCTGGTGTTAGGGAGTGTGTTTCTGGTTATTCAGGGCGTCGAGTATGTTGAAGCCTGGAACCATCTCGGATTAACTCTGCAGGCAGGTATTTATGGTTCAACCTTTTTCATCTTGACGGGGTTTCATGGGCTGCATGTGACCATTGGTGCCATCGTGTTGGCCGTTCTGTTAATGCGGGTGATGAAAGGCCATTTCAGTGCCGATAAGCATTTTGCTTTTGAAGCCGGAGCCTGGTACTGGCACTTTGTCGATGTTGTATGGATCGGATTGTTCCTGTTTGTCTATGTGTTCTGAATGTGAGGTTATTCAGTTGAGCAGTCCTTGGGAAAATCCATAGACCAACAGGATCATCAGTACCACGGCCAGAGTGATTCGTAGTTTCAGTGAGGTCAGAGTGCGTTTTGACGTAGACGCGTCTTTAAGCAAAAAACCGGCACCAGCCGCCAGACTGATTAACATGGCAATAAAGGTGAGGGCTATCAGGAGCTTTAGCATGAATCACTCCGGAGCGCTGAAGCGCAGGGGTTATAAAGTATTCAGTCGATCAAAAAACGCGCCGCAGGTCAAGCGTCTTATCAGTCTGGGGTTATGGTGGGGGTTATGGATAAGTCTGATGTTAGTTGGCTTGGCACTGGCAAATTGGCAGTGGCAGCGCGCCGCAGAAAAAACCGAGTTGCTGACACAGTGGGCCGCAACCGAGATGCTTTATAACCCGGTGATAGAGCCTGAAAACCTGGCACAAGTGACCCTGACCGGACGCTTTCTGGCTGAGGAAACCCTGTGGCTGGATAACCGGGTTTTACAAGGGCAAGTTGGAGTCGCTGTATTGACGCCTTTTCTGGCTGATTCAGGGCATTGGTGGCTGATACAGCGTGGTTTCATTCCAACGGTGGTTGATCGCCGCGTTGAACCCGAAGTGGACACGCCGGAGGCTTCTCTGGAGGTAAGGGGCTACTGGCAAACGCTTCAGCAGGGCAATCTGGTCTTCGGTGATAACCGTGAAGGTAATCGCTTACAGTCTATTGCTTTAAGTCCCTGGAGTCATTTGTCCGCGCCGCATTTTCAGGGCGTAGTACATCAGAACGCCGGTGATGGGCAGTTGGCTGCCTGGTGGAAACCCAGTCAAATGCCACCTGAACGGCATATCGCTTATGCTGTTCAGTGGCTTTGTCTGGCGCTGCTTGCCTTGGTAGTCGCGGTGATAGGGCATCGTGTTCTGTATTGTAAAACCTGTCAGCAGGATAACGTATGAAAGCGCGTATCAAGCTAATTCTTTTGATTCTGATTCTTGCTGCACCTATGCCGATGGCTTGGGCCATGCTGCATTGGCAAGTCGGCATTCCTGAAACAGATGTCGCCAATGGAGAGCTTCACCACCAGCTTCCGCCTTTGAGCGAGTGGCCTCTGGACTGGCAGGCCAATGACCGATGGTTGCTGGTCTGGAGTGCCCCAGACACCTGCGGCCCTGATTGCCAGGCCCAGGCTGATCAGTGGTGGCGTATGCACCGTGCGCTTGGACGCGAGGCTATTCGGGTAGAGCGCTTGCGACTGACCGGTCAGGATCAAGATGTTTTACCGGGAGAGGCCAGGCTTTTGTGGCAGGAAAGTCGACCCGATTGGGTTGAAGATTTTCAGGTATGGCTGGTTGATCCGCAGGGAATCGTGGTCACGCGTTATCCGGCATTTGTTGAGGTACGGGATGTTCATAAAGATCTGCAACGTTTGCTGAAGCGCAACCCCGAATGAAATGACTGCTATAGTTGTAACTGGATAACGATAATAAGAGGTGATGATGGTGCGATCTGATAACAGCCTCCAGGGCCGCTCTGGACCAGCGGTGAATCGAGCCATGTATCTGGCAGCTATAGGGGGTTGCTTTACCTTCGTGGTTATTTTGGTCGGGGTTTGGACGCGCCTGGTTGACGCCGGACTGGGTTGCCCCGATTGGCCTGGTTGCTATGGGGCACTGGTAGTTCCGGATGCGCAGCGTGCGGCAGGTTTTGCCCCCGATCTCCCTCTTGATCCTTTTAAAGCCTGGATGGAAATGTTTCATCGTTATATCGCTTCAGGTCTCGGTTTGGTGGCATTGACACTGGCCTGGATGGCTTGGAAGAACCGCCATATTCAGGATTACCCGGTTGCGGTTAGTTGGGTTTTGCTGGGCATCATTTGTCTGCAGGGTGCCTTCGGTGCCTGGACGGTTACCCTGCAACTCTGGCCACAGGTTGTCACGCTGCATCTGTTGGGTGGGTTTACGGTGCTTGCTTGCTTTTTCTGGCTGTATTTCCGATTAAAAGCCTGCCGCCAGTCTGATCGTCGGCCTATACGCCTGCCCGGGCTTTGGTGGCTGGTGGGCTTTTTGTTGGTGGCTCAGGTCGCTTTAGGGGGCTGGACATCAAGCAATTATGCCGGCATTGCCTGCACTGGTTTTCCTACCTGCAACAATGAATGGTGGCCTGACTATATCGATTTTGATGAAGGCTTTCATTTGACGCAAGAGGTGGGTCCCAATTATCTCTATGGCCAGTTGCATGCCGGTGCCCGCACGGCAATTCATTATACTCACCGCCTGGGAGCGCTGGCGCTGGGATTGGGGCTGATCCTCTTGACGTTACACTACAAACATCACACGGGGGCTCGTCGCTGGTTGCTGGCAGCTCTGGGTACCTATCTGCTGCAGGTGTCATTGGGCATTATTCTGGTATTGAATGCCTTGCCTCTATCGGTGGCTTTGTTGCATACCGCCGGTGCCGCACTGCTTATGCTACTGCTGTTACGCAGTGGCTGGTCGCTCGGGAGGCTTGAATCGGCATCACCGGCGTTTTCTTACAGGAAGGTGGTTCATGCGTAATACAGAACTGATTATTCATCCCCGGCAGGAATTAGCTGCCTACCTGAGTCTTGGCCGGGATTATTTCGAACTGGGTAAACCACGCGTTGTGCTGGTGATGCTGGTGTGTGCGGCTGTGGGTATGGCGCTGGCGGTACCCGGTATACCTGATATGCTGCGGGTAGTCACAGGCCTGCTGGGTATAGGTCTGGCTGCAATGGGTGCTGCTGCATTCAATCATTTGCTGGATCAGCGCCTGGATAAGCTGATGTTAAGAACCTCCCGACGGCCTGTCGCTGAAGGACGCATTCGTGGCTGGCAGGCCGCTGTGTACGCCTCGTTATTGTCATTGGCCGGTTTGGTGCTGTTATGGATAGAAGTGAATCCAATGACAGCCGCGCTGACAGCCATGGCCCTGCTTGGCTACGCGGTGATTTACACCGCATTTCTGAAACATGCCACCCCGCAAAATATCACCATAGGTGGACTGGCGGGGGCTGCACCCCCTTTGTTAGGTTGGACCGCGATGACCGGTCAGCTTAACCCGGATGCCTTATTACTGGTATTGATCATTTTTGCCTGGACACCACCACATTTTTGGGCATTGGCTATTCATAAGCGTGAAGAGTACGCCAAGGCAGGTGTGCCCATGCTGCCGGTGACTCACGGTATTGATTTTACCCGCTTACAGATCTGGTTATATGGGTGGCTGACGGTAGTAGCTACACTCATGCCCTTTGCTACTGGTATGAGTGGCTGGATTTATTTACTGGGTATTGTGTTGCTGAACAGCCGGTTTATGTATTGGAACTGGAAAGTCTGGCGTGGCAATGATCCCAAGGCACCTCTTGCTGCGTTCTGGTTTTCAATACGTTATATCTTATATCTATTTGGTTGGTTGTTGCTGGATCATTACGTCCTATTAGTGTTCTAAGAAAATAGGTGTTCATGCTGTGAAAAATAATAATAACCAGATCCTTGATCTGATCAATAAGGGTGGCCGGGCCACCAAGGAGATACACTATGTTACTACACCAAATCAGTGGTGTTATGTTTCACCAACAAAGTATCTGGACGAATATTCGCGAGCGTAATTATAGCTTCGTTGAATGTTATACCCATGCGCTGTTGTGGCTTTGTGCCATAGCACCGGTATCTTTCTTTATCGGCACAACACAGGTTGGCTGGAGTATAGGTACGGGAGCCTATGTCAAACTATCAACCAGCAGTGCGTTTTTGATTGCCGTGGTGTTTTACATCGCACTGTTGGTGGGTGTAGCTTTTATGGCGCATGTGATTCACTGGATGGAAAAAACCTACGGGGCTGATTCTGATCTGGAACATTGCATGGTGCTGGCCACCTGTACTGCCACACCACTGCTGTTGGCTGGTATTACCGGCTTGTGGCCGATGTTGTGGTTTGTGGTCGGGGTCGGTCTGGCGGCTCTGGCCTACACGGTTTTCATTCTTTATTCCGGTGTGCCCGAATTGATGAATATCCCGGCTGACAGGGGCTTTATGTTTTCCACATCGATCCTTACGGTGGGCATGGTAGTGCTGGTGAGTATGCTGGCATCCACTGTGGTGTTGTGGGACTTGGGGATAGCACCGAGTTTTGTCTCAGGCTGATCAGTAACTCTACCCGAAAGGAACGTTATCTGTGGCACAATAAGGCCCTGGTATGGGGGAACTCAACCAGGGCCTTATTACTGAGTAACTTAAGGGGACACTGTGCGACGATATTATTGGCCTTTGTTTATAGTGGCAGTATTGGTATTTGGACTCGCTGTGTTTTGGGGGTTGCAACAGTCCAAGTTGTCCCGCAGTCTGCCAGATTCGCTGGTGCTATCCAACCTGCAAGGGCAACCTGTGGACCTGAATGACTTTCAGGGGCAGCCGGTGGTGATTAACTTCTGGGCGACCTGGTGCCCACCCTGTATCCGCGAGATGCCACTGCTGGCAAGTTACGCCGAAAAGGAAGGCTTAACGCTGGTCTTGATCAATCAGGGTGAAACCCTGGATGTTATTACTGATTATCTGGATAGCGCTGGATTGACGTTTGAGCACTTATTACTAGACCCACGACAAGCTGCATTGCAGGCCATGCAGGTGCGAGGTTTGCCGACCACACAGTTTTTTGATGCACAGGGACGATTGGTCAATGAGCACATGGGCGAGTTGCATGATGAGCAGCTACAGCAGTTTGTGCAACATTATCAGCAATGATCAGGGCTCAGCGTTGGCGCTCATAAACACAAAGGTTTACCGCGCTCGCCAGGTTCAGCGACTCGATCAGTCCGGCACCCGGAATGGTAAAGGCTTTTGCTTGCAGAGCATCCAGCTGCACACGTGGTACGCCGCGGGCCTCATTACCAAATAGATAACAGTCACTTTGTTGAAACGCTGGTGTGGTTATGGCTTCACCTTGCATATCCAGGCAGGCGATCTGGTTATAGCGTCCAGACAAGGATTCCAGAGCGACATCCTGTTCCAGTGGTACATGAAAAATAGCACCCATACTGGCGCGGATCACCTTGGGATTATAGGGATCGACACTATCCGGGCTTAGTAGGCAGCGAAAGCCACCGAACCAACCTAATGTGCGTAAAATAGTACCCAGATTGCCAGGGTCCTGTATCTGGTAAAGGTAAATAGCGACATCGGTTTCTGTGTAAACCGGCTGTATCGCTTGGGTAGGAACCACCGCCAGGATGCCTTGAGGAGACTTGGTATCTGAGATGCCCGCCATCTGTTTGCCGCTGATGACCTGCTTGTTGAGTAGCGTTGGCCAGTCAGCATAAGCCTCGGTTACCAGCAGGGTGCTTGTCAGCAGGTCAGCTTGCTTTTTGGCCGCATTTTCCAGCTCCAGTACCAGATGTTCACCCTCTACCAGGCACTGGCCGAACTCCTGGCGATACTTTTTCTGCTGCAGTTTTTTGATGGTATCCAGTTTCATGCTTCAGCCCCTGATTGCGACATGATGTCCAACGCCAGGGCTTCAGCTACCTTAATGCCATCAATACCGGCCGATAGTATGCCACCCGCATAACCTGCGCCTTCGCCGGCCGGATAAAGCCCTCGCACATTCAGACTTTGCAGGCTGTTTGCATCCCGGGTAATGCGGATAGGGGAGGAGGTACGTGATTCTATGCCGGTCAATACGGCATCCTCACGATCAAATCCACGGATTTTCTTACCAAAGGCTGGCAGGGCTTCACGTATTGCTTCAATGACATAATCAGGCAGGGCTTCAGCCAGGTCACAGAGTTTGACACCAGGTTGATACGACGGGATCACCTCGCCGAGTGTCGTTGATGGACGGCCTTTGATAAAGTCCCCGACGAGTTGTGCTGGAGCGCTGTAGTCACAGCCGCCCAGTTGATAGGCAATGGCTTCGAGCTTTTCCTGCAGCTCAATGCCAGCTAAAGGACTACCGGGAAAATCCTTCTCTGGCTCAATGCCGACCACGATGCCAGCATTGGCATTACGCTCTTTACGCGAATATTGACTCATGCCATTGGTGACCACCCGGCCCTCTTCCGAGGTCGCGGCAACGACCTGTCCGCCAGGACACATGCAAAAGCTATACACCGCACGGCCATTTTTAGCATGGTGTATCAGTTTGTAATCAGCGGCTCCCAAGGCTTCATGACCGGCATACTTGCCCAAGCGTGCTGTGTCGATCATGGATTGTGGATGTTCGATACGAAAGCCGATGGCAAAGGGCTTTGGCTCAATAAACACCTGCTTGCGGTATAGCATTCTGAAGGTGTCACGGGCGCTGTGACCTAGGGCCAGTACGACATGATTGCTGGGAATTTGCGTACCGTCGGCAAGTTCCACACCACGAATTTGCCCTGCATCGATGATCAGATCGGTAACTCTGGATTCAAAGCGTATCTCACCACCGAGTTCTATAATTTCTGCGCGCATTTTGGCAACTACACTGGTCAGGCGGAAGGTGCCGATATGCGGTTTGCTGACATACATGATGTTGTCCGGTGCACCTGCCTTGACGAATTCCTGCATCACCTTACGGCCATAAAACTTGGGATCCTTCACCTGACTGTAGAGTTTACCATCAGAAAACAGACCCGCGCCGCCTTCCCCGTACTGTACATTGGACTCAGGCGAGAGTTGATGCTTTCGCCACAACGCCCAGGTGTCCTGCGTTCTTTGACGTACATTACGTCCACGCTCCAGTACAATGGGTTTAAAGCCCATTTGAGCCAGTATCAATGCGGCAAAAAGCCCACAGGGACCAAAACCTATTACTACTGGTCGTTCGGTCAAGCTGGCGGGTGCCAAGGCAACTGGGTAGTACTGGGTGTCCGGAGCGGGGATCACCTGAGAGTCATCCTTGAAGCGGGCGAGTACCGCTCCATCGTCCTGCGTGCTCAGATGAATGATGTATACATAGGTGATTTCAGTATTCTTCTTGCGAGCATCATAACTGCGTTTGAATACAGTGTAATCGAGCAGCTCTTCATCCCTGAGCGACAGACGCTCCAGTATGGCCTGGCGTAGAACCGATTCAGGGTGATCAAGGGGTAGCGACAGTTGAGTAAGGCGAATCATCTTGGCGTTCCGAACGATAGGAAGGGGATCTGTGAGCTCAAACGCAAAGTATACCCGTCAGCCTGGATAAAGTCAGTCTGAGTAGTGTTTTTACAGATATGAAAGCGCATATTTTCTTTCTAAAATGAAACGATTGCTTGACGTATATGTGTTAATTTACTATACGGTTTGTAGGTGTTTGTGATTGGGTCGGGAGTATTGAATTTAAGTAACTTGCTATTGTTAGTGCATAAATTCAGATAAATTAAAATGGGATGTATTTACAAATGAAAACATGGAGCTTCCGCAATTTTGGCATAGTTTTCATTATTTTTTTATTATTGATTCTATCTGTACATCTATTAGCTATTAAAGATCAACGAGATAAACAGAATGAGTTTTCAAAAGAGTTACTGGCTCATGCTGAAACCGTATCAACTCAACTACTCAATGCAACAGATGAAGCTCAAAAAGACAATATTAACAGTTGTGATGAGAATAGTCTGGACACTATTAGAAAAATTACACATAAATATTTATATGTCTATGATCTGGGTGTTGTTGAAAATGATGCGATAGTCTGTACGGCTAACTGGGGCCGATTACCCTATCCAGCCACACTTCCTATGGATTTTTATAGAACAAATTCTGGATTTTTACTCTATTCTATGGTTTCCAATATATTTCCGGCAGCATTAGAGTTAGATATAACGCGGAAAAATAATGTGGCTGCATTTACAGCTTATTTTGCATTTCAAACATTTTTAGATAGAAATGAAAGATTCTCATTTTCGATTGAAACAGTAACTGATAATCATGCATTTATATATTACCAATCCCCGGCGCAGAGTGTTTCCTGGATTGATTTATCATTTGTTTATGATGGGGTAAATACGAAACTTTGTAGCAATATATACGGATACTGTGTACATACATTCAATCATCGTTTCGGATTATTTTACTATAATAAGTCGTTTGTTTTGTTTGTATTTTTAATAATATTTATGTTCAGTTTTATTATTTCGTATGCATTTAGATCGTATGTTTATAATAAAAATTCTATGGAATATAGGTTAAGAAAAGCTATTTTTAATGAAAAATTATATATGGAATATCAACCAATAATTTCCCTGAAAACATCAAAGATTGTTGGTGTTGAGAGCTTGGTTAGGTGGAATGATGAAGTCTATGGGAGGGTTTCTCCGGAGTTATTTATTAGTATTGCAGAGAAAATTAATCTTTACAAATATGTAGCCTACCAAACAGCTACTTCATCTATTGAAGAGATGGCTTCAGTGTTGAAGAATAGAGAAAATTTTTTCTTGTCAATTAATGTAAGTACCTATGAGATTACTGAAGAAAACTTTCTGTCTGATCTAAAGAAAAAAGTGACAGCTGAGGGTTTTTATGCCCATCAAATAAAAATAGAAATTACTGAAAAAATTGAAGTACCACTCAGTATGCTTTCAGATTTTTCTAACCGTGCAAGGCACCATGGATTTCGAGTGTCATTGGATGATTTTGGAACTGGAGTTTCCAACCTGGTTTGGCTTACAGAAATTAATTTCGATAGTATTAAAATTGATCGAATATTTACCCAGTCTTTAAATGATGAATTAAAGAAATGCATGGTGCTTTCTATAATGAATCTGGTTTCTGGATTAAATAAACAGTTGATATTTGAGGGTGTTGAGAATGTTGATGAACTTGATCTGATAAGGGCATGCTGTGATGATACTTATGTGCAAGGGTGGTACTTTTTTAAATCGATGCCTATGCTCGATTTAATTAAAATATTAAATGTAGAGTCTGCAGATACTGCTGCTTATGAATAATAGTATAATATGTGGTTTAGGTGATTGGCCTGTCCGGTGATGCCACGTACAATGCCGGTTTTCAGACGGCAAAGGTGAAACAGTATCATGGCACGATCAAAAAGCAGTAACCGCTGGTTGGATGAACATGTCAATGATCCCTACGTAAAACAGGCGCAGGTCGATGGCTATCGCTCGCGTGCCAGCTATAAACTGCTGGGGATCAATGATAAGGATAAGCTCATCAAGCCGGGCATGCTGGTGTTGGATCTTGGCTCAGCCCCAGGTGGCTGGTCACAGGTGGCATCGAAACTGGTTGCACCCAAAGGCAAGGTGATTGCTTCCGATATTCTACCTATGGATGCCATGGCCGATGTAGAGTTTATCCAGGGTGATTTTACTGAACAGTCTGTTTTTGATCAGATCATGGCTGCTGTGAATGGTGATCCTGTCGATGTAGTGATTTCAGATATGGCGCCCAATATCAGTGGAGTAGCGGCTGCCGATCAGGCGGCGTCCATGTACTTGGTCGAACTGGCATTAGATATGGCCTGTCAAGTATTAAAGACTAAAGGCAGTTTTATCGCCAAGGTATTTCATGGTGAAGGTTATGATGCCTATATCAAATCGCTACGTGATCATTTCACCAGTGTAGTGATCCGTAAACCTGAAGCCTCACGTTCCCGCTCACGAGAAGTGTTTGTCGTAGGTAAAGGGTATAAAGGTTAATGCGAATGCAGATGTTTTTTTAACTGCTCAACAATTATGTTGGCAGGCTCAGGCTTGCCGAACAGATAACCCTGTAACAGATCGCAGTCATGAATGCTTGCCAGGAAATAGGCTTGTCCTTGCGTTTCCACTCCCTCTGCGACAACTTTCAAACCCAGCGCATGTGCCATAGAGATCGTTGCTTCGCTAATAGCGGCATCGTTGGGATCGGTTTCAATATCGTGAACAAAGCTGCGATCCAGCTTGAGGATATCAATCGGTAGACGTTTGAGGTATGCCAGAGATGAGTACCCGGTACCAAAGTCATCAATTGCTAAGCTGACTCCCAGATTACGCAGCGCCATCAATTGGCTAATGCAATGCTCTGGATTATCCATTGCAACAGATTCAGTAATTTCCAGTTCCAATTCGCCAGCTTTTATAGCATAGCGTTGCATACACTCAGCGACCTGAGTAACTATACTGGCTGAGCGCAATTGATGTGATGAGAGGTTCACGGCTATGTGAATGTTGCAGATACCTTCATCACGCCAATCTGATAATTGACGACAGGCTTCTTCCAGTACCCAGGCGCCGATTGTTTCAATCAGGCCGCTTTCTTCAGCAACTGGAATAAAGCGCAAGGGAGGGACGAGCCCTTGTTGTGGATGATGCCAGCGTATCAGTGCTTCGACGCCGAGTATTTGTTGTGAATGTGCACATACCTGAGGCTGGTAATAAAGTTCAAACTCGTCATTCTGTATGGCATGACGTAAGTCCTGCTCAATGGCTAAACGTTCAATAGCAGTCTGGGTCATCGCAGCAGTGAAATACTGCACATTATTACGTCCTTTCTCCTTGGCGTGATACATGGCCGTATCGGCGTTTTTCAACAACGTTTCCATATCCATGCCGTCAGTAGGAAAGATTGCGACACCCATGCTGGGTGTGCAACTGAGGCTGTACTGATCAATTTTATAGGCTTGAGATAGCGCGACTGACATGGCGTTGATCACATGGGGGATATCATTTGTACTGCGTAATCCGGTTAGAACCACTACAAACTCATCACCGCCCTGGCGAGACACTATGTCACTGTCACGGGTACGTTGCTTAAGTCTCTTGGCGACTTCTATCAATAATTTATCACCTACCTGATGACCAAGAGAGTCATTGATGGTCTTGAAGCGATCCAGGTCAATGAAAACAACGGCGGCCAATAACTGCTCACGCTGTGCGCTCAATATGGACTGCTCAAGGCGCAACTCCAAGCTGTAGCGATTTAGCAGGCCGGTGAGCGGGTCATGATGGGCTAAGCGTTCAATTTTATCTTCAGCCGCTTTGCGATCACTGATATTGGTAAAGCTGGCAATGTAGTGACTGATTTCTCCTTGAGAACGCATGGCTGAAATAGTTACCCATTTGGGGTAAAGACTGCCATCTTTGCGTCTATCCCAAAGTTCTCCTTGCCAAAAATCATGCTCGCCTAGTGCTTGCCACATGGCCTGGTAGGTTTCTGCAGGCGTATGGCCCGATGCAAGCAAGCTTGGATTGCTGCCGATTACCTCTTTTTCTGTGTAACCGGTCAGGTGAGAAAATGCAGGATTAATGGCGGTAATGCAGTTTTTGTGATCGGTTACCATGATCGCTTCACCACTACCTTCAAAAATATTGGCATAAAGAGATAGTTCAGATTCGGTAACCTGACGTCGGCATATGTCCTCTTGCAGTTGCAAGCGTTGGCGCAAATTATAAAAATACAGAACACCCAGTAGCAGTATCAACGCAGTTGCAACGGCCAGATTACTCAATAGTGTATTAAACAGGTGTGCAGGGGCATTACTTGGCTTAAAGCGGATCACATAGGCTATCGACTCTCCAGATAAACCCTGCACGGGGAGAAAGCTGATCATATAGTGTTGGTCAGCCTCTTTCGCACTGATCACAAAGGCTTTATGGTGCGGCATAAGCCTTTGTACCTTGGTGTTCTCGCGAAGTTGCTGTTGTAGTCGAAAAACGACGTCAGATTGGCTGAATAACTGATGTTCCGCTGTCAGTATTCGATTCTCCACCAAAAAACCGGGGTGAATGGTAGATTCGGAATAATACACGCGATTGATACTATCAACTGTAGCCAGTACCCGTTGCCGATCAAATACCAGGGCGAATTCACCACGACCGAGTAATCGGTTCATTTGTGTTTGTAGATAGCTGAAGGGCATCGACAGCTCGACACTACCCAGGTGCTTATTATTCCGTTGAAGCGGAAAAATATATCTGAATCCAGAAGTCGTGCTTCCTGTTTCCAGTCCATATACGGGGCGCTGCTCGGTGTGTACGATACGGATAGAAGGGCGTAGAGAGAATAGAGGGTCGCCCGATCGTTGTGGGTGGTGAAACCTGAGCAGTACACGGTCATCTGGAAGGTGAAACTGGAATTGCAGTAACCCTATCTCTTCCATCTCTCGATAAACCGGCTCTAGAAGTCGGTACAACTTGCCTCTTAATACTGGTAACTCCTGTTCAGTCGCATCGCCAGCGATAGCTACCAATTCAAGGACTTCAGGGCGCATTATCTGAAAACGAAAACGAGCTTCTATGTCCCGGCGAGTAGTTTCCACTATGGCTCTATAGGCCGTATCCAGAGCGATTTCCTGCTGCTCACCCAGTAGCTGCGTTTGTATGCTATGCTGCTTAAACAGAAATATGCCGACAAGTACTATTGCCAGTAATGTTGCAATTGTCGAATGTATTCTGGCACGCCACAAGGATGGTATCTGCATCTTTAGTTGGGTCCTGAATTCAGCGGTATTTGTGCAGGATCTCCAAAGTGTTTCAAAGTTTCAAAATCTGTATAAGACGCAGCCTCCATACCATATTGCATGAAATGTCCCCAGTTAGCATACTCCTGTACAGGTGTTGCCAGCAGAATTTCACGAATCCTGACTATTTGATCTTCACTGAGTTGTACGCTATTAGCGAACAACCCAACTGCTGGCACCCAGTCAGATGCGGCTAAAATCTCTAAGCCCAGTGATGCATAGTTGTAGGCAAACTCATCTTTTATGCCGGCCACATCGGCTCGACCGGCAATGACAGCGAGTGCAGCCGCCTCATGATTGTTATGATACGAATAGATTGTTTCTTCCAGATCATGTCCCGCCTCAGAATGTAGAATAGCGTTAGTGCCCAGATAGCCGCAGGTTGATAAGGGTTGAGTCAGAGCGACTCGCCGATTGCGTAGTTTCATGATGTTAATGTCATCGTCTGCAAAGGCTACCAGCATGCAACGATAGCGTGCTTTACCCGACGCCTCACGAAAAAATACCAGTGGCTCGATTTGCGCGTTCTTTGCATGTAACGTGACGAATGGCAGAGGACCCAGCATGGCTATATCAATTTGTCCGGCATCCAGTGCTGTAATTACATCTTGATAAGATTCCAGAAAGACCTGATGCACAGGCTGTTGTAGCTGTTGCTCTAAATAGCGTGCAACGGGTTCAAATGCAGAGAGGGTTGCATCACGACTTTCCATGGGTAAGCTGGCAATAAGCAAAGGTTCGCTTGCCGGTACAAAAGGTGCCATTATTAGCCAAAAAAATGCTGACAGCTTGAATAATAAAGGCTTTAGTATTTTTCGGAACAGCCGAAACTGGGATGTGTCTGGAGTGTGTTGCGTCAGACGTACCACTCGTATTTATCCTTGATATTCAGCTTAAAAGACTTAATGCGCTGTTTTAATTGCTTTATAGCTAAATAATTTACACTTACAATTTATGTGGGTCAATTATGCTGAATACAATAGCCATCTGTGCATTCAGCGCAACTCATTCTGCCTGACGCGTTCCTTAGGGACAAACGCGTGATGAACTAAGCTGGATAACCCTGCCAATCTGTCAGATTAATCAAAAAGAGAGATTGAATGTCAGAGGCTTAGTGGCTCATTGTGGCGGGAACTCCAATTAAGGTGAGTTAGAAATCTAGCCAAGCTGCATCTAGTGATCAAGGGGTACTCTTGCCTAGCGGGTTGCGTGCTTCCTGGCGATACTGGCTGGGGGTTTGCCCGGTGATCCGACTGAACTCACGGTTGAAGTTGGATTTACTATGAAAACCTGAGCTTAGGTAAATCTGGGTGATGCTGTCATCGCTTTCGACTAAGCGTGCTTGGGCATAAGCGATTCGATACTCATTAATGACTTTGGATAGATTGCGTGCATAGATTTGGTTGACCGCTATCGAGATGTGTTTTGCTGGAATGAGCAGTTTGCGGGCTAAACGATTCAAGGTGAGATCCGGGTCAAGAAAGACTTGTTTTTCAACCAGCAGCTGTGTGAATTGCTGCACGATGGTTTCGGCTTCCGCGGGTGTCAGCTGTGGCTCAGGAGTGTCAATCGAGGGCGGTGGTTCGCTAATTGCAGTTATCTCTTCGCCATCAACCGAGTGAGTCCGAAGTCCGACCCAAGCGATAATCACAACAATCATAGGTAATAAAATAGCGTAGCTTAATGCCAGAATATACGGTGCATGGACGCCCTCATAAAACATGAAGCTGATCGCCAGAGCACCATCAACCAGTGCTGAAAAGAGTAACGAATAACCGGCTACACGCTCGGCATGCGCAAACCCTTCTGTATCCGATAGCCTGACATCCCCCGCGATGGTTGGTGCTGAGCGTAATAAAGCGACGCCATAAACTATATACAAAAAGGTTAATAGAGCATCTAAGGGCGTTTGCAATATGGGATAACCCAGCGCGCCTAGTGCAATGATCCCGGGCAGTACAGCATGCCACCAGGATAGATGCATTTTTTGATGTGCACGCCTGAAACAATACCATGCGCAGACGGGTAGCAGCGAAGCCAGAATAGGTTGCAGGGTGCGAAAGATGGCCCAATCCAGACTCCAGCGCAAACCTACTATTGCTGTGGTTAATGCACAAAGCATGGCAAAAGCACTTGCTAATTTGGCGCTGCTTGATGGCCGCACCCACAAAAAAAATGCAAACAGCGAAAGCAATATTGATACGACAAAAGGAAGGGGGATCGCAATCATCGGTTTTCCTGTGCGTTAACATTTCGAATCAGGCCCTAGCCTAGTGGAATACTCAGCTCAATGGGAAGTAAATTCGACTGAATAGGGTTCTAAAACCGGATTGAGGACGTCGTAAAACCGGATTCAGGACGTTAGATTGAAAATCCGATGCCATAGTGGTCACTACTGACACGACTCAATCCAACGGGGGAACACTATGCATCGCCTTCAAGGTTTTAAGCGTTTATACCAGAGTTTACTATTTATCGGGTTGGGGTTATGCATTGCCACAGCGCAGGCGCAAGACCCTTATCCCACGCAGAACTACACCACGGGAAGGATAAACTTCAGTCTTGAAGATACGAAAACCGGACGAAATCTGGAGGGCTATATTTGGTACCCCTCAGTTGATTCCAGTGAGCCTGTTTGGGCGCATGGCAATACCGAACTTGTTTGGGAGCCCATTGCCGTGGTGCCTGATGCGGCACCAATTGCGGACTCTTTTCCTGTGCTTGTGTTATCCCATGGGCTGTTTGGCACAGCGCATAATCAGGCCTGGTTAGCCCAGGCGATGGTTGCTCAAGGCTATCTGGTGGTCGCTATCAACCATCCCGGTACTTCGCATTTTTTCCGAGACCCTGAGCAGCGTCGCGAGTTGTGGCAGCGTGCACACGACATCTCGCGGGTGATCGACTATATCAGCACGGATTTCGTTTTTGCTGACCAGGTTCGCCAGGATGAAATTTACATGGCTGGCCACTCTCTTGGTGGGCATACGGCAATGATGCTGGCCGGAGCGCGATACAGTGCGACGCAATTTGATGAATTTTGTCAGCTCAATCCCGTTGAACTCATTTGCGGTTTATTCACCGATTGGGGTGTTGCTAAAACCCCTGACGATATCCAGCAAATGGAGATGGATTGGTCTGACTCACGCATCAAAGCCTTTGCCATTTTTGACCTGGGTGGTAGTCAAAGTTTTGATCGTAACAGCCTGGCTGCTATTGATGTGCCTATGCTGATTTATGCGGCACCCAAGAACATTATGGGCCTCGATCTTGATATTGAATCACGCTATCTTATCACCCAATTGTTGCAACAAACGTTTCGCTATCACGAACCTGAGCAACTGGCGCATTTTGACTTTTTAGGGTTATGCACTGAAAAGGCGCTTCAGGTTTTGAAGGTGGAAGAACCTGACGATGTCTATGTTTGTATCGAGGGCCGCGACAAAAGGCGAGCCATGCACCGGCAGATCATAGAGCAGCTGTCGGCGTTTCTGCAGGTTAACGGTTCCAGCCAGGGGGATACTAATTATCCGCTGGAACAATAATGATCGGTCGCATCATAAAACTTCTGTGGAAGGAAAATGGATCGTAATTACAGTTGCAATTCGAGGGTTCCTCAATCTCGGGCCATAGGTGTAATTGTTCAGATTGGAGTACCGGGAACAGGTAGGCTTGATCTCCTACCTTATCCTCTTCGGTAGCTGAAAAGCTGCCCAGTACGGTTACCAAGCGTCCGGGTACATAGATCGCCGGGTCAATAAAACCGGATACCAGAATTCTAAACCGCCCCCCACTGGTATCCGCCTTCACTGGGCGTCCACTGGCGTTTAGTGAAAATTCAACTACTTCTAACAGGCTACCCTGTTGCAGATTACTTACCTTAGCAATCTCACCGCCCCAACGTGCGATTTGACCTGAAGGTTCAGTGGTGACTGTCGATGAAAAAGGCAGTAAGGTTTGTTCAGTTGCCGTACGCAAATCAGAGGGAATTGAAGCACAGCCGCCAATCAGAAGGGCGGTTATAAATAGCATCATGCGGTTCATGGCGGAGGCTCCTGTGAACATGGTTCTGCCTATACGCGGTTAGACAGTTAATTTGACTATTATATCCGTAAACTAACCGAACCTGTGGTGCTCATCGAGTGAGTCGTGAATAGTGTTCTGCGGCATTGGGTTTTTTAATTACTACTGGAGAGGTTCTATGCAACCCGTCAGAATTGATATTATTTCAGACATTGCCTGCCCCTGGTGTGCCATAGGTTATGCCCGACTGGAACTGGCCATGCAGCAACTGAAAGCTGAAATGACCTTTACCGTTGAATGGCATGCCTTTGAGTTGAATCCAGATCCCGATGGGGATGGCGAACCCATACTGCAGGCCCTTAGTCGCAAGTATGGTCGTAGTGTAGAAGAGATGCAGCAAGCTCAGGCTCAGATGCAAGAGATTGCCGAGGGTCTGGGGTTGAATTTTTCATCGCTGCAGCAGCGTCATACCCGCAATACCTTCAATGCACATCGGCTGGTGAAGTGGGCGGCGGAGCAGGGCAAGCAAACCGAGATGAAAAAAGCGCTGTTTGAAGCTTACTTTGGCTATGACGCCGAGATCAGTGATCCAGCGGTATTGGTTCATTGGGTGAAAAGCATTGGCCTGGATGGTCAAGCCGCTCAACAGGTGCTGGCATCAGATCAGTATGTGCAGGCTGTGCGTGAAGATGAAGCCCGCTGGCAGCAGATGGGTATCAGCTCTGTTCCGGCGTTTATTATCAATGATCAGTACTTGATATCTGGTGCCCAGGAGCCTGAAACACTGGTGAAAAGCTTGCGGAATATTGTTGCCAGCTAAGCAAAATCTGACAGGTTATTTGATTGTAGGAGCCCGGTCCCCGGGCGAATCAATTCTTTTCAGACAAACAACACACCCTCCTGTTTTGCAGCTTCGCACAGGCATCTGCTGGGTTTCTTTAGCAACAGGTTTATATTCTTTTGATTGGCCGTTTCTGATTCCGTAAGCCTTTCGATAACCCGTCTTATATATCCATTTTGCGCACCTTTATCCATATCACGCACATATCTACTTCCTCTTTAGGGTTGAGTGTTGAAGTCAAGCTTGGTTCACGTTTTTAATACCAGAGCTTGATGCCAAGCATTACTTTGTGGAAAACAATAATGAACAAAGTCTACCGACTAATAAAGAACAGTGTATCCGGTGTTGTCCAGGTTGCACCCGAAATTGCACGTTCACATGGCAAGGGTAGGAGCCTCGTTAAGAGTGCGGCACTGGCCGCTACACTCGCCTTCGCCACCCCAACAGCCTGGGCGGTGACAACACTTGTCAACTCATCGGGCACAGACGGCACCGCTGGAACGGTTGGAAGCACTGGATCTGTAGGCACGGATACCATCCCGACCGGTAGCAGCGGTGGCGATGGCACCCATGGTGGTCTTGGCTTTCAGTTTCCAGACGCCGATGCATACCTGTTAAACGGTACCATTCGCGGCGGTTATGGCGGTACCGGCGGTCAGGGTGGCGCTGGTGGTATCGGCTACAACTCTAGTGTCACTGGCAGTAATGGCAGCGCAGGCAGTGATGGTATCAGAGGTACCGATGGCGGTATCAACTGTTTAAACTTTGATGTTTTTAGCGGTAACTGTCTCTATGGTAACGGCATCGATGGCACTGATGGTACTGATGGCGGCGTAGGTGGCAATGGTGGAGCGGGTGATGCCGGGGGTGCCGGTGGCTTGGGCAGTAGCGGTGGCGATGGCGGTGACGGCGATATCGCTGTGTCTGGAACGGGGTTCACCCTGACCATTAACACTTCTGGCACGATTGTGGGTGGTGACGGCGGTTTTGGCGGCGCGGGCGGTATGGGAGGTACGGGCGGCAAGGGTGGCGACGGCGGCAGCGGTGGTGATGGCGGTAGTGGTGGCAGGGGTGGCAACGGTGGCTCCGGCGAAGCGGCTGGCAGCGGTGGTGACGGTGGTGACGGTGGTGACAACGGCAACGGTGGCTGGGGTGGCAACGGCGCCGCCGGTAGTGCTGGTGGCTTGGGCAGTAGCGGTGGTGATGGTGGCGACGGTGATATCGCTGTGTCTGGAACGGGCTTCACCCTGATCAATTTTGGCGCTATTTCCGGCGGTGCGGGAGGCAGCGGTGGTCATGGCGGCACTGGTGGCACGGGCGGCATGGGCGGCACAGGCGGCACGGGCGGCACGGGCGAAATTCAGACAAGCTTCGGTGGCACCGGTGGCACGGGTGCCCCCAGTGGTAGCGATGGCGATTACGGCAACAACAGCAACGGCGGCACGGGTGGCTTTGGCGGCACCGGCGGCACTGGTGGTCAGGGTGGTCAAGGTGGCAACGGTGGTGACGGTAATATAGCGGTGTTTGGAGATGGTATTACACTGACTAATTCCGGCACTATTTCCGGCGGGGCCGGAGGCGTTGGTGGCAGCGGCGGCAACGGCGGCATTGGCGGCACCGGTGGCAACGGTGGCACCGGAGGCGACTGTAGTACCACTAGCAACTTTTGCTACGGTGGCACCGGCGGGGCGGGCGGGGCGGGTGGTGTCGCTGGCAGCAGCGGCAGCTCTGGCAGCACCGGTGGCACGGGTACACTATGGGCTGGCGGATATGGCGGTAACGGCGGTACTGGAGGTAGTGGTGGCACTGGTGGCAACGGTGGCACGGGTGGTGACGGCGGTGACGGTGCATATGGCATAGATGTAATTGATTCTACCCTGACCAACTCCGGTAATATTTATGGCGGTGCGGGCGGTAATGGCGGCAGTGACGGTAGTGGCGGTTTTATTATCAGTGGTGGTGATGGTGGTAACGGTGGCGCTGCTGTCAGCCTTGATCATTCTGTTTTTACCAACTCAGGCACGATCGTCGGCGGCATTGGCGGTAACGCCGGTGGTGTTACCGGTAGTGGCGGTAACGGCGGCGTTGGCATTTCGGCCCTCGGTGCCTCAACCATTACTAACAGCGGTTCCATCGCTGGGGGCGCCCACGGCACCAGCCTCATCAGCGGCCCCCAGGCCAACGCCATCAATCTATCCGGCGGCGGTAATACGCTGATCCTCGAGGCTGGTTGGTCAATCAGTGGCAAGGTCGTCAGCAGCAGCGGCACCACCAATGGTGGCGATACCCTCGTCCTGGGTGGAACCGGGAACAGCAGCTTTAACATCGACAACCTTGGCTCCGGCCAGCAATACCAGGGTTTTCAAACGCTGGATATGACCGGTAGCGGTACCTGGACCGTGACGGGGAGCAACACCAGCGGCCTGGGCTGGAACCTGAAGGGTGGGACGCTGTTGATCTCTTCCACCTTCCCGAGTTTTGAAGAGTCTGTGTTTGCGATAGACCCCTACACTACCGAAAATGGTATTGCTCTCCTTGTCACCTACTCCACTGGCAGCGAGTTAGGCGACTCCACAATCAACTTCGACGGCGGCACCTTGCGCACGGCAAGAGCGACCATGCTGAATCAGAACATGATTCTTGCTGGCAACAATAATTTCGATAACGGTGGCAACAGCAATATCCTGTCTGGCGTTATCAGTGGTATGGGTAGCATGAACGTCGCCGGGACCGGCCACACGACGCTGACTGGCGCCAACACCTATGCGGGCGGCACTACAATTTCTGCTGGCACCTTGGTGATCGGCAATGGCGGCACTGTCGGTTCTATTACTGGTGATGTCACCAACAATGCGGCCCTGATCTTCAATCGTTCGGATGCCTTGAGCTTTGCGGGCGAGATCAGTGGCTCTGGATCGTTGACTCAGCAAGGCGCTGGCACTCTGACGCTGACCGGTAGCAACAGCTACAGTGGCGGTACCATGATCTCTGATGGCAGCTTGCAGATTGGTGATGCCGGGGTGACCGGTTCGATTGATGGTAACGTCACTAACAATGGGGCCCTGATCTTCAACCGTTCGGATGATCTGGACTTTGTGGATGAGATTAGTGGTTCTGGCTCGTTGACTCAGCAAGGTGGCGGCATCCTGACGCTGACCGGCAGCAACAGCTACACTGGAGGTACCACCATCTCTGGCGGCACCTTGCAGATTGGTGATGCCGGGGTGACCGGTTCGATTGATGGTAACGTCACTAACAACGGGGCGCTGGTCTTCAATCGCTCGGATGCCTTGAGTTTTGCTGGCGAGATTAGCGGTTCTGGTTCCTTGACCCAACAGGGAGTTGGAGTTCTTACGCTGATTGGTGCCAATACCTACAGTGGTGACACCATCATTTCTGCGGGTAAGCTTCTCGTCAACGGCAGCATCGCAGGGAATACTTTCGTCAACAGTGGCGCCATCCTGGGTGGCTCCGGCACACTGAGCAACCTTGTTGTCAACAGTGGCGGTATACTGTCACCGGGCAACAGCCCTGGCCTCCTGAACATTACCGGCGACCTCACATTGAACTCGGGCAGCACTACCGTCATGGAAATTGACGGCCCCACGCCGGGCACCGAGTATGACCAGATCAACGTCAGTGGCACCGCAACGCTGGATGGCACGCTCGACCTGCAGTTCAGCCATGCGCCAATTGCTGGCACTAAATACAATCTAATCAATGCAGGCAGCCTGGTACTGGCGGGCGATCCGCAGAACGGCTTCAATCCCATTATTGACAATATCAGCAACAATCTCGGTGCCACCCTGCAGCTCACCCCAGTGATTACGGGCACTGAATACGGCATGCTGATCGAACAGTTGAGCTTTGAGGCGGTAGTCAGTGAGCTACTGACGCCGAACCAGCAGAGCCTTGCGCTCAACCTCGACAGTTTCGCTACATCGGATCAGGCTGTAGACCTCTTCGATGCGCTCAATATGCTTCCAGCGGAACAGCTACCTGACGCCTACGGTAGCCTCTCTGGGGAACAGCATACTCACACCCTGCCGCAGGTGGCGCGTGCGTCCCATCAGTTCACTCGGGTCATTGGTGAGCAGTTGGCCTATAGCGGCGATGATGTGGCTAGCCTGCTTGATACATCCAAGCCGAGCCGGACTGTTTGGCTGCGAGGAATAAGCGGATTGGGTGACATCGACAGCGATGGCAAAGCATCGAAGGCAAAGCATAAAAGCCATGGCATAGTGCTGGGTTACGATAGCGAAATGCAGGATGGTCTAGTGGCTGGGGTCGCTTTCGGCTACACCCGTAGCAATGTCAACATGCACGCGGGTGGCTCTGGTATCGACAGTTACCAGTTGGCCGCCTATAGCCGCAAGCAGTGGACCGATAACTATCTCAATACCATCTTTGGCATAGGTCACCACAGTGTCAACAGTACACGAGAGGTGCAGTTCACTGGCTTCTCCGGTGCTGCAAAGTCCGAATACAACATCGATGCGCTTGGCTTGTCGCTTGAAGCGGGCAGGCATTACACCTTGTCCGATAACCATTGGGTGACACCGTTTGCCGGGTTGGAGTACGGCCATTATCGCCAGAAGGGCTTTACCGAAACCGGTGCTGGTGATGCCAGTCTGACCTATGGTGACGACCGCATGAATTCGCTGCGCTCGGTATTGGGAGCACGCATGAACAGTGAGCTGAAAAGTTCCAATGGTATGCAGTTCAATACCACACTGGGCCTGTCCTGGGTACATGAACACCTGTATCGCGAGGCTTCGCTCAACCCGGCCTTTGCCGCGAATGGCGACGTTTCGTTCAATATCAAGGGGCCAGCCACGGATCGCAACCGCGCACAGACCCTGTTGGGTGTTAGTACATACTTGAGCAAGTATTCGCAGCTGGATCTGGAGTACCGTGGAGAATTTGCCGACTCCGATCGACAGCACGCCATTGCCGCGACCTTCCGGATGAGGTGGTGATTTATCACCCTGCAAGCTAAGTGGATACCTCGCCGTGTGTGCGGCTATAGGCCTTGCTATCTGTTGGTTGAAAAAACGCGCTGTCAAGTACTTCTCGACCCGAGAATCCAATAGCTATATTATCATCGCTGGTGCGGTATTATTTAGTTGGGTGAACGCTTCGTAACTAACAAGCAAACGGACACGCCGCTATCTACCTGATAGATCAGACAGTGAGTGTAGTTATGGCTCAAGAGTTCGCCATGAACCTATTCAATCATCATGTTTTTTCTTCAACGAATATTGATGAGATCCGCCATGTGCTGGGGAAGCAGTTCACGCCGCATGAGCTAAATATCACCAATAAAAAAGCCCGCCTGAATTCTTCTGTTTGCAGCTGTGTTGTTAACAAACTTAGATTATCGTCGTTCTCGTATGGCGAGGGCGCACCAATAGAGGCCTTAGTAAAAGAGGATCAGTGTTCGGAGGTTATTTCACTTAATTTTCAAACATCCGGTTCCGGAAGATTGCAGCAACATGGTGAAGCCAGTGATATTTCAGCGAATCAGGGGCTGATTATCAATATGGATAGGCCATACAAGCTGGATCTGCAGGGTTATGCTGGTGATGCACTGATATTTAGCCATGATGCACTGCGGCAACATGCGCGTGGCTTATTGGGAGAGAAGGCAGGAAGTATTGATTTTAAACTGGCCAAAAGCGTTGATCTTACCAAACCTGCCGGGCAGGCTCTGAAGAATGCCGTGGCTTACGCAATGAAAGAAATGAATGGACCGCTTGGGGTCTTGATGAACCCCATCAGTCTTGCCAACCTTGAAAATTATCTGCTGACACAATTTATTAGCCTGCATCCCAATAGCTTTGCGGATATTGTTGAGTCAGCTGCAAATCCCGTGATCATGCCGCGCAATCTCAAGCGTGCGCGTGATTATATTCATGCCCATGCCCATGCAAAAATTACAGTGGAAGAGTTGGCGACTTATGCGGGCTGCAGCTACCGGTCACTTCAAAACATCTTCGGTAATGTCTTGGGCATGTCACCTATGGAGTACCTCAGAAGCGTTCGCCTGGAGGGCATTCGAGACGAACTGCTCAATACGAGCGACAAACAAAGAACGGTGACAGAAATAGCTAACCAGTGGGGGATTGTTCATATGGGACGGCTGGCCTACTTGTACAGGAAACAGTTTGGCGAATTGCCATCAGATACATTGAATTCACAAAAATAATCCCGTTTCACGAGAAAGAGTTCGCTCGCAGAGCGAGCTCCCACAGTATGTTGTAGGAGCCCGGTCCCCGGGCGAAAGCAAGCGCGGGTTGTTGTAGGAGCCCGGTCTCCGGGCGAAGGGTTCGCTCGCAGAGCGAGCTCCCACAGTATGCTGTAGGAGCCCGGTCCCCGGGCGAAAAGGTTGATCTTTTAAGCCGCAAACTCGGCGTGTGGGTCTATAACAAACTTCTTCGCCGCCCCACCATCAAAGTCGGCATAGCCTTTGGGGGCCTCATCCAGTGAAATCACTTGCACGTTAACGGCTTTGGCGATCTGAACCTTCTCGAACAAGATAGCCTGCATCAACTGACGATGATATTTCATCACCGGACATTGGCCCGTATGGAAGGAGTGTGACTTCGCCCAACCTAAGCCAAAGCGCATACTCAAGCTGCCCTGTTTGGAAGCCTCATCGACCGCGCCAGGGTCTTCAGTTACATAGAGGCCGGGTATGCCGATTTGTCCGCCAGCACGGGTTATGTCCATCATGGAGTTGAGAACAGCTGCAGGCTTTTCTTCATGATGACAACTGCCATGACAATGGGCCTCAAAGCCAACACAGTCAACCGCGGCATCGACTTCAGGTACACCGAGTATCTGTTCCAGTAATGCAGGCAGTTCGGCATCCTGGCGCAGGTCGATAGTTTCACAGCCAAAGCTCTTGGCCTGAGCAAGGCGTTCAGGAATCATATCGCCAACGATGACACAGGCTGCACCCAGTAACTGTGCAGAAACAGCTGCTGCCAGTCCTACAGGCCCAGCACCCGCAATATAAACAGTCGATCCAGGCCCGACGCCTGCCGTTACGCAGCCATGGAAGCCTGTCGGAAAAATATCTGACAACAGGGTCAGATCACGAATTTTGTCGCGGGCCTGATCGGAATCCGGGAATTTGAGCAGGTTGAAGTCAGCATAAGGGACCATAACGTATTCGGCCTGGCCACCAACCCATCCGCCCATATCCACATAACCATAGGCAGCACCTGGGCGGGCAGGGTTTACGTTTAAGCAGATGCCAGTTCGACCTTCTTTACAGTTGCGACAACGGCCACAAGCAATGTTAAACGGTACAGAAACAATATCACCCACTTTAAGAAACTCAACATCACGGCCACACTCGATGATTTCACCTGTAATCTCATGGCCCAGAACAAGGCCAGATGGTGCCGTAGTCCGACCCCGGACCATATGCTGGTCACTACCGCAGATATTAGTAGTGAGCACTTTGAGGATGACGCCGTGTTGGCATTGTCGTTTACCGAGGGACAGTTCAGGGAAGGCGATAGAGTGTACTTCGACCTTACCAGGACCTGTATACACGACACCGCGATTTCCGGTAGAAATAGCCATGGCTTTTCTCCTTTATGATTATTAGAGCGGTCTATAAATACTGCAGACACAAGTCAGTTTAAATGGACCTGAATGGCAGAACTTATGCGACCACGCCACTTAAAGAAGCAGAAACGACGGATGTTTTCGCGGTATGTCGGCATAATCTATGCTTAGTATTAGCGCTGGTATCCGCTTCACTATTGTATCCGTAAAATATCAAAACCAGCGTTGCCTTTCGGGTTAGTATTCCTCTTTGTGGCATTGCTGAAAGTTTTTTCATTAAGGAGGGCTCTATGCAACCCGTCAGAATCGATATTATTTCAGATATTGCCTGCCCCTGGTGTGCCATAGGTTATGCCCGACTGGTGAAATGGGCCGCGGAGCAGGGCAAACAAACCGAGATGAAAAAAGCACTGTTTGAGGCCTACTTTCACTATGATGCGGTGATCAGTGATTCGGCTGTGTTGGTTCATTGGGTGGAAAGCATTGGCCTGGATGGCGAGGCGGCTCAGAAGATGTTGGCATCGGATCAGTATGTGCAGACCGTGCGTGAAGAGGAGGCCCGCTGGCAGCAGATGGGAATAAGCTCTGTTCCGGCTTTTGTTATCAATGATCAGTATTTGATTTCTGGTGCACAGGAGCCTGAGATGCTGGTGAAGAGCTTGCGGAGTATTGTTTCCAACTAACGAAGTCTGACAGTCGATTCTATACCATTGATTATGTTGACCCTTTGCAGCATTAATATCAAATCAGCTGTCAACCTGAAAGACAAAGTCTGTAACTGATCTTAACTATGCTGCGCTAGGCGGTCATCTGAGTTACTATGAGATTCCATCTCGAAGTTGTGTTGTTACGATTCAGCAAACCTTGACGAGTCTGCCTCTATTGTTAACTCATGATTGAGTTGCTTCTGGGTAAGGCTCCACTCTAAGTTGTTATTTCGGTCACTGAAGCTAACAGGATCAGGAATAACTCTACGCCCTCCTCTAAAAATTTCCAAATAAGGTTGCTGCAGTGAATCAAGTTTATAACGTTATCTGGAATGTCAGCCACCAGGTCTGGATGGCTGTGAGTGAACTCACCTCTGCACGCGGCAAAAGCTCCGTATCGCTACCCGATAGCATACGCTCGCACGGCCTCTGTGTAACGGGTGCTATAGCTGCACTGGCGCTTGCTATCAGCACGGGGTCAGTATGGGCAGATGTGGAAACAACCGGGGATGTTAATCATACGCCGACCCCCAATCCTCTTATAGGGGATTGGAATCTTGGCGGGAATAATCTAATAGTTGGTGTTAATGCTACTGGTACGCTGACCATTAATGGTGGCAGTGCGGTAACTAATGGTGCTGGCATCATCGGCTACCTTGGCTCCATTGGCAACAGCTCAGTGACGGTGGAGGGGGCGGGTTCCCGCTGGACTAATAGCGGTATTGTGTCAGTGGGTACTGGTAGTACCGGTAGCCTGGCTATCAGCGATGGTGGTGTGGTGGCTAGTACTCGCGGCTACATTGGCCGCGAATTTTCTGGCAGCAGCGGCTCAGTGACGGTGAGCGGTATGGGCTCCCTCTGGACTAATAGCGTGGATTTGTTCGTGGGCCATGCAGGGACAGACAGTCTTGCTATCAGCGATGGTGGTGAGGTGGTTAATACTAACGGCTACATTGGTTTTAGTGGCAGCACCGGTACCGGCAGCGTGACGGTGGACGGTGAGGGCTCCCGCTGGACTAATAGCGGTGAGTTGTATGTGGGCATATATAGCATAGGTAACCTGAGCATTAGCAATGGCGGTGTGGTTTCAGCAAGCAGTGCCTTCATCGCTTATTTTGGAGGAACCACCGGTACTCTCAATATTGGCGCTGCTGCAGGTGATACCGCGGTAGCGGCTGGTACCTTAAATGCGGAGACACTGGCCTTCGGCAGTGTTTACGGTGTTGGTACCGGTAATTTGGTATTTAACCATACCGAGTCTGCATATAACTTTGCACCGAATATTACCGGCTTAGGCGCCATTCGCTTGCTCGCTGGCACTACACGCTTTACCGGTAACTTGAATGACTACACCGGCACCATGATCGTCGATGGCGGTATGCTGTCGGTCGCTGCTGGCGACACCCTGATCCTGGGAGGCAATTACACGCAAACGGCTGACGGGGTATTCAAAGTCGGTGTCACCGATGACACCACCTATGGCAAGTTGGTGGTCGATGGCACCGCTGCGCTGCCAAGTAATGCCCGGATCGATGTCGATGTCTCCAATCCAGGCTTCGGTTTCATCACGGCAGTGGACAATGGTATGGCGGGTATTATCAGTGCCACGATCCTGGACTCGGGTGGTACTTTCACTGTTACCGATAATTCCACATTGTTCAACTTCGGTGCCCAGAAAGTGGACAATCAGGTCAACCTCACCCTGTCTGCTGCTGCGGCAGGTGAAGGGGAAAGCAGTAACGGATTGACTGAGCAAATTGTTGTTGCCAAAGGTAATGCAGTGGCGCTTGGGGCCGCCCGTGCCCTCGATAGTATTTTTGTGAGTGACCCGAGCGGGCCTATTGCTACGCTGTTCGTTCCTTTTACAACCGACGAGCAGGTCAATACTGCGGTCTCTCAAACCTTGCCATTGTTGGTTGGCGGCTCGCAGGTGGCCGCGACCTCGGCTCTGACGGGTATGAACCGTGTGGTGCAGGCACGCATCGAATCCAACCGTGGTTTAAGCTCGGGTGATCATTTCTATGGTGATGAAAAGTTCTGGCTGAAACCCTTTGGTAGCTGGGCCGACCAGGATGACCGCAGGGGCGTCTCGGGTTACAAGTCCAATACAGCCGGTTTGGCTTTTGGTGGTGATACCACTGTTTCTGATGCCACGCGCTTGGGCCTGTCGTTCGCCTATGCCAGATCCAGCGTCGATGGTAATTCCACCCTTGCTCCTAACAGCGCCAAGGTTGATGTCTATCAGCTAATCGGCTACGGCAGTCATGCCCTGGATGAGGCTACTGAAATCAATTTCCAACTGGGTGTCGGTCAGAACCGCAACAAAGGTACGCGTGATCTCCTGTCTTTTGGTGAGCGAGCAACCTCCAGCTATGACAGTCTGGTGGCAACCGCCGGTGCAGGCGTGGGACGTAACATTACGTTGAGTGACACCACGACTTTTACGCCATCTGTGCGTGCTGATTACAGCTGGATCCGTGATGAAGGCTATACGGAGACCGGAGCGGGGCCACTTAACCTGAAGGTTACTAGTCGCACTACAGATGAATTGATCCTTGCTATGGATGGCAAGCTCACTCAAGAGCTTAAGCAAGATGTTTTGCTCTCGGCTAACCTGGGGCTGGGGTATGATCTATTGAATGAGCAAACCAGCATAACCTCAAGCTTCGCTGGTGCACCGGGCGCTGCCTTCACCACAAAAGGCATGGACCCCAGCCCCTGGCTAGCACGAGGTGGGCTGGGCCTGGCAACCCATACAGCGGGAGGCATGGAGATCTCCGCACGTTATGATGCTGAATATCGTCAGGACTTTCTGAATCAGACCGCCAGCATAAAATTGCGTTGGGCATTCTGATTTCTTATTGGTTTTCTTATTGGTTTTTTGTAGGAGCTCGCTCCGCGAGCGAATAACCCCCTTTCGTTCGCGGAGCGAACTCCTACAGAAGCTCCTACAGGCGGGGTGTGAGAGTCTGGTCTGTGGGAGCCCGGTCCCCGGGCGAAAAGGCTGGTATTATTCATTCTTAGACAGCTGAGATAAGTTCACATGATATGTCGGTTAGTTGTTACCATATTTTTGTCTCTTGTTCTTGTAGCCTGCTCCGGTATCCCAAGTGTTCAGGAGCGCCAAACCCATGCTGATGAACTGGCATCAGCGCATGGTTGGCAGGCTTTACGCCTTCCAGCGGGCGATTTCGATCTTATGGCGTACCTGTCTAAGGTTAGCGCTGATGAAGCCTTGTTGACTCTATACCTGGAAGGTGATGGTTTTGCATGGGTAAGTAAAAGCCAGCCTTCCTCTGATCCGACGCCCAGAGATCCGCTGGCCTTGCGGTTAGCTCTGGCGCAAGAGAGTGGTAATGCGGTTTATCTGGCGCGCCCGTGTCAATATATCAATGCCGAGAAGGAAGGTTGCAACTCGCGTTACTGGACCGAAGCGCGCTTTGCGACAGAAGTGATTGAGGCTACTAACATCGCCATCGATACACTTAAACAGCACTTTAATGCCAGTGAGCTGGTCCTGGTCGGCTATTCGGGTGGTGGTGCGATCGCTGCACTGGTGGCGGCTCGACGCACGGATGTTGTGCATTTAGTCACAGTGGCAGGCAACCTTGATCATCGTGCCTGGACAGCACTCCATCGAGTAGCTCCCTTAAGAGCATCGCTGAATCCTGCGGATGTTGCCGCGTCGCTCGCGGACCTTCCGCAAACCCATTATGTCGGTGGACTAGACCGAGTAATACCGTTGGAACTGGCTCAGCGATGGCCTGTGGGCTTCAGGGGTGCTAATAATAAAAACCTACGCCTTCTTGATTCAGCAGATCATAGTTGCTGCTGGATTCCTTTGCCAACAAGCTTATATTAATAGCTGAGCCAGCATTCGCTCGGAGACCGAGCTCCTACAATTCAGCGGGCAGCATTCGCTCGGTCCTCCGGGCGAAAGGGTTCGATTGTAGGAGCCCGGTCCCCGGGCGAAAGGCATCGCTCACAGAGTGAGCTCCTACACAGAGCGAGATCCTACGTAGGATTTTTGACCGTACGCAAGTAGGGCAGTTTTACATCCATTTCACCAAATTTGTCTTTGGCTTGTTCGTCATTTAAAGACAGCGCAACGATTACGTCCTGACCCTGAATCCAGTTTGCTGGAGTTGCTAGGGGTGCACCATAGGTTGTTTGTAGCGCATCCAGTGCCCGCAAAATTTCTGCAAAATTTCGGCCGACAGACATAGGATAAGTCATCGACAATTGCAGCTTTTTGTCTGGGCTAATGATGAACACCACGCGAACACTTGCGGAGTCTGCGGCGGTGCGACCATCTGGCAGGTAGGCGTCAGCAGGCAGCATATCCAGCGCTTTTGAAACGGCCAGGTCATCATCAGCAATAATAGGGAAGCTTGCCTGGGCGCCCGAATAAGTTTCAATATCGTTCTTCCACTGTTTGTGCTCTTCAACACCATCAACAGATAAGCCAATGACCTTGGTGCTACGTTTTGCCCACTCATCGGCTAACTGAGCAACGGCACCGAATTCCGTGGTGCAAACGGGAGTGAAATCTTTTGGATGACTAAACAAAATCGTCCAGCTATCACCGATCCAGTCATGTAGGTCAAAATTGCCCTGATCTGTAACCAGGTGAAGATTGGGGACGGTTTCATTGATACGAATTGCCATGGAGTAGCTCCTCTAGGTTGTTTTGCTTATTCCGTAATGCAACTTGGACTCTTCCAGTGCTAGAGCTTAGCCTACTCTGGAACAGAGTCTCTTCAGCTAATTAGTATATATCTGATAAAGGTATTAAAGTTGAATTGATCGAGAACTTATAGGAATAAACTTATAGGAATAAGGCTAAGCTCTAAAGTCACTATTTACAAGGGATGCAGGATGTTTTTGGAAGTCTTGAGAAAGGAAAGTGGTCGGAGTGGAGGGATTCGAACCCCCGACCCTCTGGTCCCAAACCAGATGCGCTACCAAACTGCGCTACACTCCGACAATTATGTTTTGGCTCCCCGAGCTGGACTCGAACCAGCGACCAATAGATTAACAGTCTACTGCTCTACCAACTGAGCTATCAGGGAATCGCTCAACACAGGCCGCGTATATTAATGATCGGAGAGGGTGTCGTCAACACAGTAAGCGAAAAAAATATAAATTTTTTAGTTCGAGGACGTTGCAGTATAATCTTTGATCAATCAATAAGATGCACTGGTCGTTGGTTTATCTGGCGATACAGTCTGGTTTTACCCTTGGGAGAGTATGAATGACGCAGATTCTGGGAAAAGATGCGCCGCTGGAAGAATCTATAGAGCGGATGAGCGCTGGTTTACAGGCGCTGGGGTTCGAGATAGAGGAAACACGGTGGCTGAATCCGGTACCCCATGTCTGGTCTGTATACATCCATGAAAAACACTGCCCACTGCTGTTTGCCAATGGTAAGGGCACTTCACGTGAGGCCGCGCTGGCGAGTGCTTTGGGTGAGTTTTTTGAACGGTTGAGCTGCAACTATTTTTTTGCTGACTACTTTCTGGGTTCAAAAATTGCTTCGGGTGATTTTGTGCATTTTCCCTATGAGCGCTGGTTTCCAGTCAAAAGCGCCGAGTGGCCTGAAGGTTTGCTTGATGAAGGAGCTCGCAACCATTACGACTTGAATAATGAAATTCACCCGGAAGCACTGATCGATATTAACTCCGGTAATGAGGCTCGAGGTATCTGTGCATTACCCTTTGTCAAACAGAGCACACGTGAGACGGTGTGGTTTCCAGTCAATATTCTAGGCAATCTTTATGTCAGCAATGGTATGGCGGCAGGGAATAGTATTTGGGAAGCACGGGTGCAGGCGCTGTCAGAAATTTTTGTACGGCATATTAAAAATACCATTATCTCCTCCGGTATCAGTCTGCCATTGATTCCCGAATCTGAAATTGCCAAGCATCCCAAAGTAAAAGGCGCTCTGCGGACTCTGCGCAGCAAGGGTTTTGTTGTCGAGGTGCGCGATGCATCCTTAGGAGGCAAGTTTCCGTTGGTGAACATCACCCTGATCAATCCTGTTGATGGCGGCTGTTATGCTGCATTCGGTGCGCACCCGAAATTTGCGGTGGCACTGGAACGTGCTGTGCTTGATTTGTTGCAGGGACGTGAACTGGAGCAGTTAATTGATTTTCCTATCCCTACACTGGATATTGAAGAGGCCGCTGATCCGCATAATCTGGAAACCCATTTTATTGACTCCAGCGGTGTATTTGCCTGGGATATGTTGTCGGCTACTACCGACTACCCCTACACCCCCTGGAATATAGAAGGGGATACCCAGGCTGAGTTTGACGAGTTGTGCTTCCGTATTCATCGGGTCGATATGGATATTTATATTGCCGATTACGAACATCTGGGGGTGTATACCTGTCGGATTGTAGTTCCCGGTATGTCTGAGATTTATCCGGTGGATGAGTTGATCTGGCGTAATAACAATGCGGCGGCTCCACTGCGACCCGCGTTGCTGGCACTGAGTGATCTGGATGCTGAGGGCTTTGCTGATCTGCTGGATGCCCTGGAAGATGCGGCATTCAATGAAGAGCAACTGGTGGCTGACTTGATCGGCGTGGTCCCTGATGCAGGCACTGTTTGGTCCTGGTTACGTATTGGCGAACTGAAAATGCGTCTGGCGCTGGCTTCGGGTGATCGTCAGTTAGGGTTGGAGTTATGTGAGTGGGTGCTCGGGTTTGCCCATATTCCGTCCAGGGCGCTGACTACTTATCGTTGCCTGCATCAGTTGTTGTCTATCGAGTTGGATGAGTCGCGTGATCTGGTCGATTTCTTACCTGTGTTTGAGCGCATCTATGGGACGGAAATGATCAGAATGGTGCAGGGTTTCCTGACAGGCGATGGCCTGTTTGATGACTTTGGCACCCATGATGAATCCTTGAAGGGCTTTATTTATCATCATAAGCTGCTGGACGCCTACGCTCGCCTGCAAGTAGCCAAACAGCAGTTAGTATTGACTGACTGAAGCAAGTCAATGCCATGAAAGGTTAGGAACAGAGCGAAATTTCCGCTAGAATCTGCCCTTGGGTTGTCGGTGCCGGACAGGTGCCGTCAGGTGATAAATCAGGGATCTGCATGCTCTTCAATAAATTACCCGATGCTATCTTTCTGCCGTTGTCCGGACAGAACCGTCAGATCTACCAGGCGGTGCTGCTGGAACTGGCTGATCTGTTTTTTGATGAGGATCTTATCGATCCGTTCATCCCCCGTGACCTGGTGCGCTCAACGATTGAGAATGCTGTGGTGCGCCTGGGGGTACGTCGCTGGGAATCTGAGTCCGACGATGATGCAGAACCACCGCGTTCCAGTGCCGATTACACCAATCGTATTTATCGACGCCTGGTGGAGTGTGGCTGGTTGGAAGAGGAGCAGCGCATCTACCGTCAATATGTGCTGTTAACGCCGTCAATCAGTTATCTGCTGCGTTCTCTGGTCGCCATTGCCCGCTTGGAAAAACGCAGTTACGGCGGTGCGGTACTGAACGTGCTCAGCTCGTTGGAAGCAGCCATCAATGATCCGGTCGGGCGGGGTATTACGCTGTCCGAGGCAGCGCAAACGGCGGCGGATTTCAGCGCCCACCTGACCGATATGCTGCTGGGCCTGCGTGAGATGAAAATTTCTCTGTCGGAAAGTAAGAATCCTCAGGAAATCGTGCGCGGCTTCTTTGACCGGTTTGTGGCAAACATTCTGGTGTCTGACTATAAAACCTTAAAAACCCGCAATAACCCGTTTCGTTACCGTCGGCAGATTATCTCCATGCTGCGTGACCTGCAGTTTGATCTGCTGCGCATCGAGCAGTTGTCGCAGCACTATCAGCTGCAGTATGAACTGGATTACGACAGTGCCGAAGCGATGGTGCATCAGCACATCAACCGTATTATCCGTATCTTCGAGTCAGTGGATCAGCGCTTGTCCGCCATCGATGACTTCCGCTATCAGTTGGAAAAACGTGTAGCGGATACCGTGCGCTACATGGATAAAACCACCCCGGGTATGGCGGCACGTTTATCCCGTCTGATTGCCGAGCTGGGGCAGAAAAAACGCGGTAAACTGCCGCTACCCACCACGCTGGAAGAGGTGGGCTTTATTTCACCGGCGAGTGTGCGTTCGCCGATGCGTCGCCGGGTTGAAGCCCAGCCACGGGTGATTACCCGCAATGAAATTGATCCCAAGGTGCTGGAACTGCGGCGTCTGTTCAAAGAGTACAAAGAGCGGCGCGAGGTTAAGGTTGACCGCATAGAGGCGTATCTGAGTCGTCACTTCAACGGCAGTGATCGGGTTAAGGCCACCGACTTTGCCATAGAGTCGGTTGAGGACTATATCTGCTTCAGTTATATCCGCCATCTGCAGTCACTGGGCAAGAAAGCCCGCAAGGTGGCCAGCCAGTACCGGATTGAATTTGATGATACCTATGTCTGCGTCGCTGATGTGGTTGAGTGTCGTGGCTTTGAAATACACAGGAATTCATAATGTTAGGTGATCTGCAAAAAGTTTTGTCTCGGGCCGAACAGTATGAGGCCGAAGATTTCACCCGCGCAGCCAACTTGCTGCTGGTCAGCCAGTTTCTGTATGCCGACCGTCCGCTGCATCGGGATAGCTACTTTCTGATCTCATCCCACGTGGACTATTTTCGTAATCTGTTTGAGGCCATTGGCTGGAGTTTGATCTACCAGCCGGATGAAGCCTACCTGGGCGTGGTTCCTCAGGCTGATGAGCGGGTATTGAAGCTGCGTCTGGATGAGTCGTTGCTGTTGCTCTGCCTGCGTCAGATGTATGAACAAAAGCTGGAAGAGTTCGAAATCCAGGATGGTAAAGCATTTATTACCACCGATTCGCTGTTGCGCCTGTACGAGAACCTGACCGGTAAAGAGATTCCCAATGAAACCCGGATGAAAGAGATACTGTCGCTGTTTACCCGCCATGGGGTGATCGAACGCGGCAAGGCCGATGAAACTGACCCTAAAAATATCCCTCTTAAAATCAGCCCGGTAATTCGACAGGTAGTCGTCGAAGACTATATTGGTCAGTTGGAAGCCTTGTGTGATATTGATCCGGAAGCTCCCAACGCACAGGACAACTCACAGGCCAGTTCAGAGGAGAGCACTGATGAAACAGCTTAACCGTATCGTACTGGTCAACTGGTATGTGCTGGGCGCGATTGAAGTGCCTATCAAGGGCAATGTGGCCATCGTCGGCCCCAACGGTTCGGGTAAATCTTCGTTGCTGGATGCGATACAGACGGTGCTGATGGGCGGGCACAAACGTAACCTGAGCTTCAACGCCTCGGCGGGTGAAAAATCCGAGCGTTCACTGCGAACCTACTGCCTGGGCTTCCTCGATGATCTGGGCAAGAAGGTGAATGCGCGTGAAGACTCACTCACCTATATGGCGTTGAGCTTTTTCGATACCGAAACCGCCAAAGAAAGCTGTGTCGGCATTGCCATTAGCGCCTCTACCGCCAGTGCTGATGAGGATATTCTCGGTCGTTTTATTCTGCCGGATTTCTCTGTCACGCTGGATGACTTTTCGGTGAAGCAAGGTGGTGGTCGCCTGCCGAAACCCTGGCCGGAAGTGCGCGAAAACCTGCTGAAGCAGTGTCCGGATATGGTGCTGGAAAAACGCGCCAGTCGTTTTGTCAAAGAGATGGTCACGCATCTGAGTCATGATGCGCAGATGCCTAATGATGATGAAAAATTCATTAAGAACTTTAAGAATGCGCTGAAATTCCTGCCGATCGACAGCCCGACGCGCTTTATCCGTGAATTCGTGCTGGACGAGAATATCGTCCACGTCGGTGCTTTCCGTAAATCGCTGGATGAATACCGGGCGATGGAGCAGAAAACTCGCGAGGTTGCCAACCGTATTGCTGAGCTGGAGAAGGCTCAGGAACTGTGTCAGGGCATCTCCCGTAACGTGAAAAACTCAGTCGAATATGAATGGGTGGTACACGAGGGCCGGTTTGAGCATGCTGACTTGAAAAAGGAAACAGCGGCCGAGCGTCTGGAAACCTACACTGAGCAGGAAGCGGCCCTGCAGACAGATCTGGAAAACAACAGCGAAGCGCTCAACACCACGCTGCAGGATCTGGCCAATACTCGCGCTGAACTGAACAATACCGACTCGGCACACAAGGTGAATGCCCTGGAATCACGGATTTCAGCGCGTCAACATGAAGTGTCAGTGGTGCGCGAAAAAATTCAGCAGGTCTATAACCTGATGCGTACTACAGTGGGTTTTTCCGAGCAGATGCACCTGTTGCCGGATAACTTTCGCCCGGTAGTGGAGCAATCCGTACAGCTATGGCGCTCGGGTGAAAACACCCTCAGTGGCATGTGGCCGGAAGCACCGGTGGAAGTGGATACCACCCTGGGTCAATTGCGTGAGCAGGTTGATCCGGTGCGTAAGGCCATAGCGCGGCGTTATGAAGAATCGGTGATACGTATCAATGAGCTGCGTACCCAGATTCAAAGCCAGAAAAGTGCCGTTGAGCAATTGCAGCAAGGCCGGGCACCTGTACGTCATGCTACGCGTGAGCTGATCAGCCTGTTGCAAGAATATGGTATTGAATGCACGCCTATCTGTGAGCTGGTGGATATCACTGAGGATAAATGGCGTATTGCTATCGAATCCTTCCTGGGGGCACGTCGTGAAGCGCTGGTGGTGTCGCCGGATCGGGTTAAGGAAGCCATTACCCTCTATCGCCGTAAGGGGCGTCATTTGAAAGGCTGCCGGATTATTAACACCACTAAAACCGGTGAGTGGATCAATCGCGGCAAGCGCGGCACGCTGGTTGAGTTTATCGAAACCGCCAATGACCATGCCCTGGCCTATATGAATCGGGCCCTCGGCGGGGTGATGGCGGTAGAAACAGAAAATGAACTGCTGCGTCATGAGCGCGCCCTGACCTATGACTGCATGTTGCAGACGGAAGGCTCAACCACATCGATCAACGAGCTGAGCCCGATTATGGGTATCCGCCGTCGTGGCGATCAGTTGGCACAGCAGGGCAAGCAGGTGGACGAGATGATCGCCGAGTTCACCACCCTGGGCAAACAGCATGAAACCCTGGAAAAACTGCGTGACTCTCTGATTCAGCTGGGTTCCGGCTTGTTGCAGGTGAATGAGCGGGTGTTTGATCTGACCAATCAGCGCGATCAACTCAATAGTGAGATCGATGGTTATCATCAAGCTATCGTCGATCTGCGCAATCATGATGACACGGGCATTCAACTGCGTATTGCTGAACTGGCTGAGCAACAAAAAACCATCGAAGCACGGCAAAAATCACTGATGGACAAGTTGCAGAAAGTCCGCACCGGGATGATCAAGGATAACGCTTCCCTGGAAGTGCTGGAGCGTGAACTGAGCGAACATGCGCAGGCACGCAGCCGCTGTGAAGACAGCGCCCATTTTGATGCCCAGTCCGCGCAGGAAAAACGTGATTACCTGGATGAAAGCTGTGACGGTGAGCTGGAGCGCATCATTTTTGAGGCGGCCAAGAAAGCTCAGAGTGAACTGCAGCTGCACGAGAAAAAGAAAAATGCGGTGCGCGACGCTGTGGCGCAATATAAAGCGCGTTATCATGGCGGTGGTATGACTCATCAGGGGCTGGATAATATCAGTGCCGATTCCACCCACGAAGACCTGGAAAAATACGTTAACGAAACAGTCACTGCGCTGCAGGAATCCGAGCTGGCGCTCTATACCCAGAAAGCCGAACGAGCCCGACTGGAGGCCGAAACCGCGTTCCGTTCTGACTTTGTTGCCCATCTGAATGATCAGATCGACAAGATTAAAGATCTGATTCGTGAACTGAACAGTCACTTGAAGAATCGTCCTTTCCATCAAGAGATGTACAGCTTCGAGATGATGCCGAACCCGGAACTAAAAGATATTCTGGAGTTGGTGGAAGCCTACACCCGTATGGATCAGGCCAACGTCGGTTCGCTGTTTGATATCAACCATGAACAGGATTCCGGTCACCGCGATGCGCTGACTAAAATCCATGAAGTGCTGAAGAATGAGGGTGAAAGTACCCTGCTGCAGGATTACCGTAACTTCTATAACTTCGAACTGGTGGTCAAGGATCTGCAGGGTAATCGCAAAACTACCCTGACCCAGCGTATCAAAACCGGTTCTGGTGGTGAGCATCAGGTACCTTTTTATGTCGCGATGGCGGCCGCACTGGGCGCAACCTATCGTCTTAAAGAGGGCAGTGATGGCAAGCCAGTCGGCGGTATGAGCCTGTCGGTGTTCGATGAAGCGTTCAATAAGCTCGATTCCGAGAACACCGTCACCTCGCTGGGCTTTATGACCGATCTGGGTCTGCAGACCATCATCGCCGCGCCGGATGAAAAGTATTCACTGCTAAGCTCGTGCATGGATACCATCATCAACGTCTGTCGTGATGGCCGGATTGTCGATCTGGATGTGGAGTTTCCAACTGAAAAAGGCAAGCAACTGCTGGCCGCTGATCATCCCTACAAGATGATCGACGTTGAATCCGACACCTTTGAAGAAACGGCTACGTTGGATTTATAAGTTGCAACAGGCCTGCCGAACAGCATTTCGGCAGGCCTGAGTATTTCATACGTTCTTAGACTGAGCCAGGTAAGCATGTATGGGTGCTCTATTTATGCCCATGATCGTAAAGCTCTTGGATTAGCTGCCATACTACAGTGTTAATATGAAGACCAAGGTTTAATATGAAGGTTTGAGAGCACAGCTTCATATAACTCTTCTGTTATTTCTCCAGCAATCATGTAAACAATCTCTTCATCATCAATAACAAAGTAGATCGTGTCATTGTTAGGCTGAACGGATTGAATCCGGTAGGCATGCACCGAGTCCTTTGATGTCTTGGTATATTGACTGGCTATATCCAGGTCCTTGATCTGTCGAAGAGCGGCTAGGGATTCGTTCTCACTTGGTCGTGCGCCTAAAGCATCGAAAAATTCTTCGTTGGTATTTATATTCAAACCATCCAGCAGACCGTTACTTTCAAACAGCGTTAACAGTTTTTCGGGTGGGATGGCGAGAAACAAAACGCTGTTCTGAGATGGATAGGATGGAGGTAAAATGTGCAAATTGGTGCCAGAATTAATGACATGCAATTTACCGATTAAATTTAACGGTAAACGCATTTCCATGGTCATAAACTGAATGGTAACGCAGGGTTCGCATTCTCGCTCGGTTGGCCAAGGTATCTCTTCAAGTGTTATCTCCTTAGCGGCTAAGGATTGGCTCAAAAATAGGCTTAAGAACAACAGCCACGCTAGTTTGCCGAATGAGCGTTTTATGTCCATGAAGGTAATACTCCCGGTTTAGCCGCCATGCCAAGTGATGCCATATCAAGTTCGGTTCTCCACGTACGAATAACATTGAATGCGCAACCAGGGTTTAAGCGCGATTTGTATCTGTTAAAAACACCGCTACCTAGCTGAATTGCAATACTCTTTATGAAGTATAAGGGTATTTATCTAAGATAATCCTGGATAGCTTCCAATCCGGCGGTATCACAGTTAAAGCGTTGTTGTTCAACCCCCACACCGGTTCCTGCCAGGGGGGAGTCAGTGACCGGATCGTGGTTCTGCAGCCAGCCATCGGGTGCATTGATAATCACAAAATCATCGCCCATCACCCGGAAAATCATTGCGCCAGGGCAGTGTGTCTGCAGCCAGCTTGCAAAGCCCTGGAGTAACTGGTTTCCTGCATGCCAGCCATGTTTTACATTAAAAGCGGCAAACTCGTGTAGCAATAGCATCTGCAGGGAATGAAAGTGCTGGTGCATCTCTCGTTGCAGCATAAAGCGCAGGTATTCAGCATTGTAGAGACCGGTCAATTGGTCATTAAAAAAGTAGGCGAAACGTTGACGCTCCAGATCCGAATCAGGGAGTTGTTCTGCGTTCGGTTGGCTGTCTAGATCAATGGATTTAAGCGTTTGCACTGCCGCATCAACCACAGTCGCATCATAATGGATATTAGTCAGGCTCTGCAGTTCAGTCAGCGCCTCATCGACCGTTTTGCGGGGTTTGTAAATGCGGTTGGAGGTCATGGCATCAAAGGAGTCGGCCACAGCCATAATCCGGGCCGGTAGGGGGATATCACCATCCTTCAACCCCTGAGGGTAGCCACTGCCATCGAGGCGTTCATGGTGGTGGCGCATCAATTCAGCCAGGTCTTTGTACATCTTAATAGCAGAAAGAGTTTCATAGCCCACACTGACATGCTGTTTGATCAGTTCGTATTCCAGTGGGGTCAGGCTACCTGGCTTCAGTAGTACCGCATCAGGAATGATGATCTTGCCGATGTCGTGCAGGGTTGAGGCTTTAATCAATTGTTGAACCTGTTCTTCTGCCAGCCCCATTTTGCGGGCAATCAACTCGGCATAAGTGGCTACCCGACGCGTATGGCCAGCGGTGTAGGTATCACGTTTTTCAATCAGGTCCACCATCGCCAGAATGGTTTCTTCATAGTTGCTGATGCGGGAGACTTCGGCACGCTCGCTCTCCTCGCGCCGGATAAAAGCATGCATGGCAAAGCCTAAGTCACCTGCCAGTTGTTCAAGCATACTGATCTCGTCAGCATCAAAACCGGAAGGGCGATGGGTATACACGCAGAGTACCCCCATGGGTGTCGAGAAAGCATCTGAACGCAGGGGCAATAGAGCTGCCGCAGTCAGATCCAGGCTATCCGAACCTGTTTCATGCAGGTCGGATGCCCCGAGTATTCTCAGGGTATTGTCTTGTATTGCTAGCCAGACCTGCCTCAGCGATACTGGATGCTGTGTGAGCGCCAGTAATTGCTCTGTGGAACCATAAGAACTAACCAGGCGTTCAGTGTCCTGTTCACGGGAATGCATTCCAGCTACCCAGGCGAAGCGATATTCAGGATGTGATACTAGCCGGTCACAAGCGGATTTAAGCATCTCTATCCGATGTGTTGAGGTAATAATAATCTGGTTCACATCGGCGACGGTCTGCACAATACGGCGTAAGTATTGCTCATGCTCCAACAGGCTTTCGATACGATTGGTGCGCTCCTCAACACGCTGTTCCAGTTGGCTATTGAGCTGGCTCAGGGTTCCTTGTTGTAACTGAAGACGCCGGTTGATATGAATGACATAGAACAGCACGACCGTGCAGGCTATCAGCGCAGACAGGGCTACCACCAAATACTGCCAGTAGCGTTGCAGTGCATCGATCAGGGACAAGTTATTCTGGTAGGCATAGGGCTCCAGACTTAGCTCCCGTAACAGATCATGCACCGGCTGGTAGTTTTGTGACAAAGTCCAGCCTGCGCCATAAGGAGAGTGAAATACTAAAGTACTCTCAGGCATACTGAATAGTGCAATAGCGACGTCCATGGCCAAGGTATCAGCGACGTGTGGGAGTTTAGCGAGCGGCCATTCAGGGTATAGAGCCGTACTCACTCGATAAGGAAAGTCCACCTGATTACGTTCGGCCAGTACAAAGAAGTCGGACAGCTGTATGGTGCTTTCTGATGCCATCTGCTCCAGTGTACCTGTGCGAATAAAACCTGCGTCCGCATCGCCCTGCTGAACGGCATTAACCACAGCGTCATGGGTATGCAGGAAGTTGAGTTCAGAAAAGCTGTTTGCAGAGAGTCCGTGGTGGTGAAGTTCACCCAAGCCAGTTTGCCAGCCGCCAAACGATGAAGGGTCCACTGCTGCAATGCGCTTATCCTTGAGGTCACTGAGCAGGCGAATGTCATCCCTGTCAACGCGTGTAAAAATTACACCGCCAAACTTATTAATGGCAACTGTATCTGCATTTCGGGTATAGAAAGTGGCAACTGCACTGGCACCATAGAGTTTTTCTAATTTAACAAAAAAAGATGAATTGGCAATGATAAAATCAACATTCCGTTGGCGGGTAGCCAGATGGACCTCATCAAACCCCAACGGGACCAGCTCAAAGTGGTGTTCCGGTAATGTGTTATTCAAGTGCTCCAGCATAGGTTGCCAGGCTTCAGTGACTTTGGCGTCACCTCGCAGACTCAGTACACCAATACTTACATCGGCAACTACCGGAAAAGAGAATAGTAGGGCAACCAGTATCAGTATCCAGCCCTTGGGCGAACTGTCGGTTTGAAATAGTGACATTGGACCTGACCTTAGGGCGAAACCAAAAAGTAGAAATCAGCTGATGACTTCCTGTCCCATTAACCCGTATTCTATAACCCTTATTCTGCCGGGGTTATAGCAAGATTATGGCATGTGTTCGGGTAAGACTCAAAGTTTTACCATCTGGCTGGAAAGACGTCGCGGCGGTGATGTACTTGTCAGGCGGCAATCGATGCGGGCCTGACCATCCAGGTAAAGAGTTAGCATTTGATCTCTTTGGTCCGCTTGCCAGCGATGTGGTTCAGTGCACAGAGACAAAATTACTGCGTGTGGGCTCAGTGGCGCGGTTGATTTCAGTGACAGCCAGGCGTCATATTGTTCATCATGTAATAGCTGGGCAACTTGCCTGACTGAAAAATGCTCTTTGGATAGTGAGTCTGCAGGGAACATGATTCGGCTTGCCGGTTGTAAGCGAGGTTCCCGGGCAAAACTCTTACGTACACTCAGATCAGCGGGGAGATTGAAATGGCTATTGTCGCGGACATTGCTATTGAATGCCAAGCTGTTCAGTCCCTCCAGAACAACCTTCAGGCTCCAGTCACAGCGTTTGATCAACTGCCAGGCAGGTTCAAGGCTGGAGCGTGCTCCCAGCGTGTAGCGGATAGGGTCTGATGAACCTGAGTTAAGCTGTGTCAGCTGCAAAAAGGTACTTTGAAAGTCTACCAGTACTGTCGGGTCATCGACCAGGCAGTAGGGTATTTCCCGGCTGAAAAAATTCAGCCAGGCTTCGCGGGATTCAAGTGAGGGCAAAATGCGGATCAACATGCAAAGTATTGTAACGCAACCTTTGTGGTTTAGCGCATTTCAGTGGTCCATAATCAGGTTAATTTTTGTCGAAAGGTAGTATACAAAGGTATACTAAGTGCCAAAAATCAGAGTAATAACTCAGAGCGTTGAAATGACTTTTGCCATGTTTAAACTTGAGCAGCACCCGCTGCGCACTGCGTTGTATGATGAGCTGCACTCCCGTCCTTTTCAGGTTATTCCCTGCCCGGCAAAAGTAACGCATATCGCTTTACTCACAACACCGGAGCAGAAAACAGCCCAGTTTGAGCATTTGTGTGAGTTGCATCGACTCATGGGAGTGCCAGAACCTAGGGAAGATGTTCGCTGTTATGAAAAAAGTTTTGGGAGTTTTCGTCTTCGCCGTGAGCAGCATATGGAGTTTGCTTCCTATACCTTTATCAATTTGTGTGCAGCCGGTGGACAGAGTGATCCTTTTGCCGAGACTGGCTTGACGCCCTTGCCAGCCGGGTGGCTGGATCAGTTAGCTGGACAAGTGGTGGCCGCGTTTCATCTTCAGTTACAGCATGTTACTCATCCACCCGAGGCTGATATCTCTATTATCCGTCCGGCTTTTGAGGGCAGCAGACTGGTTGGTAGCTGTCCACAAAATGGTAGTGCGAGAGTCTGGGGTAGCTTCCGTTTGCACAGTGATGGCTTCGGACGCTTTATGGTGCTTAACAATAGTATGTCTAACAGTCAGTTGGGACGCTTGACTCAGCGACTGATGGAAATCGAAACTTATCGTTTAATGTCACTCCTGGCTGTATCCTTGGCGCGCGATATTTCTCCTGATTTGAGTGACATGGATCAGCAACTGGCGCGTATTACCCAGAGCCTGGCAGATCATCATCATGTGGATGAAAAAGCAATTCTCGAGGAGTTGACGGATATGGCAGCGAGTATTGAGGCCTTTCGGGCCCGGTCTACCTTTCGATTTTCAGCGACCCGTGCTTATCACCGACTGGTGCTGACGCGCCTGGAAGAGTTACGTGAAAATGAAATGTCAGGCCACCTGACTATTCGTGAGTTTATGACACGTCGGCTCACACCTGCTGTCAAAACCTGTGAATCCGTGGCCTATCGCCTGGAAGACTTGTCGCGTCGCGTGGATCGGGCATCGGATATGATGCGGACACGGGTCGATCTGTCGATTCAGAATCAGAATCAGGCCTTACTGTCTTCCATGGATAAACGCTCACAAGTGCAATTGATGATGCAGCATACTGTGGAAGGTTTGTCGTTTGTGGTAATCAGTTATTATCTGGTTGGATTGCTCAAGTATTTGCTGGATGCTACTTATGATGCCGGGCTGACGTTTGACAAGTCACTGGTGATCGGTGGCATGATTCCGGTTGTGATGTTTCTGGTCTGGTTGAGTGTGCGCCGTATTCATCATAAATTTATAAAATTAGCCGAAAAGAAGCAGGATAAACTATGAGTGTTGCAGAACGAATTGAAACCTTGCTGCGTGAGGGGATGCAGGTAGACACAGTGCTGCTTGAAAATGAAAGTCACATGCATGCCGGGCCAGCTACTGAAAGCCACTTCAAACTGGCCTTGGTCAGTCCTGAGTTTGATGGCTTGTCTAAAGTGCGTCGGCACCAGAAAATCTATGGTCTGGTTGCCGAACTGATGCAAAATCCTATACATGCCTTGGCTATGCATCTCTATACACCGCAGGAGTGGCAGACTCAACAGGGTAATGTACCGGTTTCACCCAACTGTATGGGTGCTCATAAGTAACGGGTTTATACGGGCTTGAAGCCGGGTAATGCCTGGGCAATTTCAGCTATCTGTTCACGAATCCAGATCATTCTGGGATCGTGGTGGTGACGGGTGTGCCAGTAAAAATAAAACTTCACTGACGGTTGTTGTAGTTCTGCAGGCAGGCGGCGTAAGCAAAGCTCGCGGTCTGCTGCAATACGTTCTGCCAGGCGTTGCGGTAAAGTAAATACCAGATCAGTTGTTTCACAAAAATCTGCTACAGCCATAAAGCTGCTAAGCCTGAGAATGACTTCCCGCTGCATACCGATTTTTTCCAGTACCCTGTCCATATAACCAGGCCCTCTGCCTGTAATCGAAACCAGTCCATGAGCGGCATTGGCATAGTTTTCAGGTGTTAACGGCTGATCTGCCAGAGGGTGATTACGCGACATCAGGCACACGGCCGACATGTTGTCTAACAGAATACGATGCAGTGTACCGGTTGAAGCACTGGGTTCCAGTCCACTGAGGCTGAAATGTACATCATTCCGATCCAGCATAGCGAAACTGTCATCTTCCTGTTTAACAATTTCCAGATGCATACCCGGTGCACGTTCACGCATACGTTGCATCAGTTGGGGTAGGTAGAGTGCCAGTTCCAGATCCAGCCCCGTGACTTTAATCAGCCCATTATCGGCAGCGGGATCAAAAACAGGCTGCTGTACCAGAGACTCAAGAGCAATCAGGATTTCACCTAACTCGGGTTGAATTTGTTTTGCACGTGCGCTCAGGTCGTAGCCTTGTGAGGTGCGAACCAGTAGCGGATCATTAAAAATCTTGCGCAATCTGGCCAGTGCTCGACTGAGTGCTGGCTGGCTCATATTTAGACTCGTGGCCGCACGGGTGATGTGACGCTCGGTAAGCAGCCGGTCCAGTAGCAGGAGAAGGTTGAGATCAATTTTGTTTATATTCACTTCATGCATAGTGATTATCCAATTAATACATTGGACGAATATATAAGACGACGGTAAGGTTAGCAATGTAACCAGGGAGAAAATGCAATGCACTACATTCGACAAGTGAAAAACACAGTAAGCACCTTTGGTTGGGTGAGCATACTGCTGCATTGGTTGGTTGCTCTGGTTGTACTGGGCATGTATCCGCTGGGGTTATATATAGTCTCTTTGGGCTATTATGATCCTGGCTACCGTATCTATCCTGACTGGCATCGCAGTATCGGTGTGCTGTTGATGTTGGTGTTGTGCATGCGTTTGTTCTGGCGCTGGATTAATCCCAGCCCACGTCAGTTGAGCCAACATCGATGGGAGCGCCTGGGTGCTTCGTTGGGACACCTTGGACTCTATCTGTTGTTGGTTACGATACTGGCGTCGGGTTATCTATTTTCGACGGCGGATGGACGAGGGATTGAAGTGTTTGGCTGGTTCAGTCTACCGGCAATACCCGGACTTGCTCTCCGACAGGAAGAGTTGGCTGCTGAAATACACTTTTATGCTGCTACGCTGTTGATGGTACTGATTGCCATCCATGCACTGGCAGCATTTAAACACCATTTTATTGACAAAGACGCAACGCTCACACGTATGCTGGGCCTGCAATCGGAGAACATTGATGATAGCAACTAAGACGATAGCAACTAAACTGAAACCTTTGGCTCTGGCCAGTGCTTTTCTGGCAGCACCGTTGTTTGCCGCTGATTATACTATTGATACCCAGGGGGCTCATGCCTCTATAAATTTCAAAATATCCCATCTGGGTGTGAGTTACGTTGTTGGCCGTTTCAACGAATTCAGTGGTAGCTTCAGCTATGATGCAGATAATCCTGCGGTGACAAAGGCTGATGTGCTGATCAATTTAGACTCGGTTGACAGTAATCATGCTGAGCGTGACCGACACATACGTAGTTCCGATTTCCTGGATGTTAGCCAGTATGCTGAAGCTCGCTTTGTCAGTACCGGATATAAAGATCTAGGTGATGATAAAGGGACACTCACTGGTGATCTGACATGGCTTGGCCAGACCCAAAGCATCGATATTGACGTAGAGAAAGTGGGTGAGGGCGAAGATCCCTGGGGTGGATACCGGGCAGGCTTTACCGGTACTGCTGAATTGCATTTACCTGATTTTGGTGCCGAGTTTAACCTGGGCCCTGCGGCTGAAACGGTTTACCTGGATTTAGTGGTTGAAGGTGTTCGCCAGTAACACCACCACAACTCATTTCTAGCACAAAAAAAACGGAACGTATTGCCTTGGTATGCACCAAGATCAACGTTCCGTTTTGCGTTCCCCTAAGGGGAATGGGGCACTACAAGTTGTTCTGTTAGGCGACCCTTGATGCGCCTTGGCAGCAGTCTGGGTGCGTGGTCATAAAGTGACATAGCGTCTGACTCAATAAAGCCATTTTTACACTGTTACCCTGAGCTCTTGCCAATTCGATATCATCCAGGATGTACTGCTTGATTTGAGCGCTGGCATTGTGTTCAACCATATATTTACCCAGCGCCATCGCAACGATAGGTTCCAGATGCTCATGCTCTGCAATCGCTTCGATTTCGTCATCGCTGAGGCCGCACATTTCCAGGCATTCTGTATAGGTCAACATGATCGTATCCTCATAATGAGTCCAGTTGGCTTCGCGGTTTGATAAAACCGCCCACTAATCTGACTTAAGTTTAGTCCAGCGACTGAGGAGTTAAAGCCAGATAAGTAGATATAAATTCAAGACTTTCACTGCATTTAAACAAGGGTTTCATGCTGCATATGCACATTATCTTATGGAAAAATCTGTAATCAGTTTGTCATTAAGTACTTAGCACGTGTTGCTGTGCACCAGTGGTGAACATTTCAGATCCTGTTACTGATAAAAAAGTCGCTACTGAGTAAGTGCTGACGTTTTTAGAATTATTGCCGTCGTTTCCATAGGGTCAACTGAGTGGGGGTAGGGCTATTCTGCATCTCAATAGTTAATTGTGACTTGCGAGCTTAATCGGAGTAACTGCCATGACACCCGCTGAATTGCACCAGGATGCCATCATCATTGATGGCCTGATCATCGCGAAATGGAATCGCGAGTTGTTTGAGGATATGCGTAAAGGTGGTCTGACAGCCGCCAGTTGTACTGTGTCAGTCTGGGAAGGGTTTCAGGCAACTATCAATAATATTGCTGACACCAATAAGTTGATGCGTGATAACGCCGATCTGGTCATGCCGGTGCTAACCACGGCTGATATCCACAAGGCCAAGGAACTGAATAAAACCGGCATTATCCTGAACTTCCAGAATGCACATGCTTTTGAAGATCAGCTAGGCTATGTCGAGGTATTCAAAAAGCTTGGCGTGGGCATCGTGCAGATGTGTTACAACACCCAAAATCTGGTGGGTACCGGCTGCTATGAACGTGATGGCGGCTTATCCGGTTTTGGGCGTGAAGTCGTTGCAGAAATGAATCGCGTCGGAGTGATGTGTGACCTGTCCCACGTCGGCTCGAAAACCTCAGAAGAGGTGATTCTGGAATCAAAAAAACCGGTGTGCTACTCGCATTGTCTGCCGTCCGGTCTGAAAGAACATCCACGTAATAAATCTGATGAAGAGCTGAAGTTTATCGCCGATCACGGTGGCTTTGTCGGCGTCACCATGTTTGCTCCTTTCCTGAAAAATGGTATCGATTCCACCATCGATGATTACGCCGAAGCCATAGAGTACGTGATGAATATTGTCGGTGAGGACGCTATAGGCATAGGCACTGACTTTACCCAGGGCCATGACCAGCAGTTTTTTGAATGGTTGACGCATGACAAGGGCTACGCGCGCCGCCTGACACGTTTCGGCAAAATTGTTAATCCCTTAGGCATCCGCACTGTCGGTGAGTTTCCCAATCTGACTGAAACCCTGATTCAGCGTGGCATGAGCGAAGCACAGGTACGCAAAATTATGGGTGAAAACTGGGTGCGTGTACTTAAGGATGTCTGGGGCGAATAAGCCGCAAGCAACCCAATCAATCTGTCAATAAACAAAAAAATCTAAGGTGAGTGTTGTGACGAAAATGGCCCCTGAACTGCCGATCGAAGTGGATAGTGAAACCGGTATCTGGACATCGGATGCCCTGCCTATGCTGTATGTACCCAGGCACTTTTTTATTAATAACCATCAGGCGATTGAAGAAGAACTGGGTCCTGAGCGTTATGCCGAAATTCTCTATAAAGCCGGCTATAAAAGTGCCTGGCACTGGTGTGAAAAAGAAGCCGAACTTCACGGCCTGAGCGGTGTTGAGGTGTTTGAGCACTATATGAAACGCCTGTCTCAGCGTGGCTGGGGAAAATTCATCACTGAAGCCATCGATCTTGAGGCCGGTATTTGCAAGGTGCGTCTGGAACATTCCGCGTTTGTGTACCACTACGGCAAGGTAAATCGCAAGATTGAATATATGTTTACCGGCTGGTTTGCCGGAGCGATGGACCAGATTCTGGAAGCTCAGGGCAGTGCGCTGCGAACAGTGGCTGAACAGACCCAAAGCGGTGCTGAAGCCGGTCATGATGTGGGTTATTTCGTCACCCGTCCCAAGCTTTAATGTTGCTGTGCAGGAGTAACCTATGTCCCAGTTCGATGCCATTTTCCAACCGATTCAGCTCGGTAAGCTGACCATCCGTAACCGGGTGGTCAGTACCGCACATGCCGAAGTCCATGCCACTGATGGGGGTATGACCACCGAACGTTATGTGAAGTATTACGAAGAGAAAGCCAAGGGCGGCTGTGGTCTGTGTATCTGCGGGGGCTCTTCGGTGGTGTCCATCGACAGCCCGCAAGCCTGGTGGAGTTCGGTCAATCTTTCCACTGACCGTATCATCCCGCATTTTCAGAACCTTGCCGATGCGGTGCACAAGCATGGCGGCAAAATCATGATCCAGATTACCCATATGGGGCGTCGCTCGCGCTGGGACGGTTATAACTGGACAACGCTGTTGTCCCCCTCGGGTATTCGTGAACCGGTGCATCGCTCTACCTGTAAAACCATTGAGCCGGAAGAGATTCAGCGCATCATCGGCGACTTTGCTCAGGCAGCACGCCGTGCCAAAGAGGGAGGGCTGGATGGCGTAGAACTTTCCGCTGTACACCAGCATTTGATTGACCAGTTCTGGAGCCCTCGTGTTAACAAGCGTACCGATGAGTGGGGTGGCAGTTTCGAAAATCGCATGCGTTTCGGTATGGAAGTGCTTAAAGCGGTACGTGAGGAAGTGGGCGAGGATTTTGTTGTCGGTATGCGTATCTGTGGTGATGAGTTCCATCCGGACGGTTTAACACATGACGATATGAAGCAGATTGCTGCCTATTATGATGCCACTGGCCTGGTAGATTTCTTCGGTGTTATAGGTTCCGGTTGTGATACCCATAACACCCTGGCGAATGTGATTCCAAACATGTCTTACCCGCCGGAGCCTTTCCTGCATCTGGCTGCGGGTATTAAAGAGGTGGTCAAGGCACCGGTTATTCATGCGCAGAATATTAAAGATCCCAACCAGGCTCAGCGTATTCTGGAAGGGGGCTATGTGGATATGGTCGGTATGACCCGTGCGCATATTGCCGATCCGCACATTATTGCCAAGATCAAGATGGGTCAGATCGACCAGATACGTCAGTGTGTCGGGGCCAATTATTGTATCGACCGCCAGTACCAGGGGCTGGATGTGTTGTGTATTCAAAACGCCGCCACCTCACGTGAATACATGGGCTTGCCGCATATTATTGAAAAAACCGAAGGGCCTGTACGCAAGGTTGTTGTGGTTGGTGGTGGCCCTGCTGGTATGGAAGCGGCCCGGGTGGCGGCTGAGCGCGGTCATCAGGTGGTGCTGTTTGAAGCTCAGGCACAACTTGGTGGGCAGATTACCCTGGCCGCCAAAGCGCCGCAGCGCGATCAAATGGCGGGTATTACCCGTTGGTATCAGTTGGAACTGGCCCGTCTGAAGGTGGATGTGCGGCTGAATAGCTATGCTGATGAAGCGATGATCAAAGCGGATCAACCGGATGTGGTTATTCTGGCTGTCGGTGGCAAACCCTTTATTGAACAAGTACCCGACTGGGGTGCTGAAGAGGGTCTGGTTGTCAGTAGTTGGGATATTCTCGATGGCAAGGTCGCTCCGGGTAACAATGTGCTGGTGTATGACACCATCTGTGAGTTCACCGGCATGTCGACAGCCGATTATTTGTCTGAAAAAGGCAGCAAGGTGGAGCTGGTTACTGATGATATCAAACCCGGTGCCGCCGTCGGCGGGACTACCTTCCCGACCTATTACCGTAGCCTCTATCCGAAAGAGGTGATCATGACCGGAGATCTGGCGTTACACAAAGTCTACCGAGAGGGTGACCAGTTGGTAGCCGTGCTGGAAAATGAGTATACCGGTCAGTTGGAAGAGCGTGTGGTTGATCAGGTGGTGGTAGAAAATGGCGTCCGCCCGGATGAAGCGCTGTATTACGCGCTGAAACCCCAGTCGCTGAACAAGGGCCAAATCGATGTTGCCGCCTTGTATGACATCAAACCCCAACCCTGTTTGAGTGAGCCGACTGACGGAGACAGCTTTGTGTTGTTTCGTATCGGTGACTGCACGGCACCGCGTAACACCCATGCAGCCATCTATGATGCGCTGCGTCTTTGCAAGGACTTCTGATACAGGGCTGGGTTATGTTGAACGTGCTGTTACCTTTGTTGATAGGATTGGCGCTGCTGTTAGCGGTGATCGGTGCTGTACGCCGTATTCGATTATGGCGTAATGGCAGACCTTCGCCAGTGGCTTTACTGGCCGGTCTGGTCGCCATGCCACGCCGCTATCTGGTTGATCTGCACCACGTGGTGGCGCGGGATAAGTTTATTTCGCACACCCATGTGGCAACAGCCGGTGGCTTCGTTCTGGCGGCTGTTCTGGCCATACTGGTGCATGGTTTGCAGTGGCACAGTGCTATTTTGGCCTGGGCCTTACTGCTGGCAACAGCGGCTATGTTTTGTGGCGCATTGTTGGTGGCCAAACGCCGGATTAATCCACCGTCACGTCTGTCCAAAGGGCCCTGGATGCGCCTGCCGAAAAGCCTGTTGGCCTTCTCGCTGGGCTTCTTTCTGCTGACTCTGCCGGTTGCCGGTGTGCTACCGGCTGAAACGGGCGGTTGGTTACTGACGGTCGTGCTTCTGGTGCTGATCACCTGGGGGATGGGTGAAATGTTCTTCGGCATGACCTGGGGTGGTCCGATGAAACACGCCTTCGCTGGTGCCTTACATCTGGCCTTTCATCGTCGCGCTGAACGTTTTGGCGGCGGTCGCTCGACCGGCCTGAAACCGCTTAATCTGGACGATGTGGATGCGCCCTTGGGAGTAGAAAAGCCTGCCGATTTTACCTGGAACCAATTACTTGGGTTCGATGCCTGTGTTCAGTGTGGTCGCTGTGAAGCGGTTTGCCCGGCCTATGCCGCGGGTCAACCGCTGAATCCGAAAAAACTCATTCAGGACATGGTGGTAGGGTTAGCCGGTGGTACTGATGCTGGCTATGCCGGCTCTCCTTATCCTGGTAAACCGGTAGGCGAGCATCAGGGCAGTCCGTTTGCGCAGATTGTAGCGCGTGAAGGTCAGGGACTGGTGGATGCGGAAACCCTCTGGTCCTGCACTACCTGCCGTGCCTGTGTCGAAGAGTGTCCGATGATGATTGAGCATGTCGATGCGATAGTGGATATGCGTCGTCATTTGACCCTTGAGCGTGGACAAACGCCTAACAAGGGCGCTGAGGTGATCGACAATCTGATCGCCACGGATAATCCTGGTGGCTTTAATCCAGGCTCACGAATGAACTGGGCAGCGGACCTGAATCTGCCCCTGTTGTCTGATGTGAAACGTACCGATCTGTTGCTCTGGCTGGGCGATGGAGCCTTCGATATGCGCAATCAGCGCACCCTGCGAGCCTTCATTAAAATTCTGCGTGCCGCCGGAATTAACTTTGCCGTGTTAGGAAATGAAGAGCGTGATTGCGGTGATCTGGCACGTCGCCTCGGTGATGAAGCCACCTTTCAGTCGCTGGCTAAACGTAATATTGAAACCCTGTCTAAATACAGTTTTCGTGCCATTGTCAGCTGCGATCCACACAGTTTCCATGTGCTGAAAAATGAATATGCAGCATTTGGCGGTGAGTATGTGGTTTACCATCACACCACCTATATCAATCAGTTGCGCCAGCTAAGCAAGATTAAACTCCGTGCTCACAAAGGTGGTAAAGTCACCTATCACGATCCCTGTTACCTGGGGCGTTATAACGGTGAATATGAAGCGCCGAGAGATGTGCTCAAAGCGCTGGGTATTGAAGTCGTGGAGATGGAGCGCTCCGGTTTTCGTTCCCGCTGTTGTGGCGGTGGTGGTGGCGCACCGATCACCGATATTCCCGGTAAGCAGCGCATTCCCGATATGCGTATGGACGATATACGTACAACCTCTGCAGAGCAGGTGGCGGTTGGCTGTCCTCAGTGTATGGCAATGCTGGAAGGGGTGGTGGAACCCCGACCCCAGGTGCTGGATATAGCTGAAATGGTTGCCGATGCACTGGAAGTCTCTTTGGAAGCACCGGAAACATCGAAAGCAGAGGAGGTCAGCTTATGAGCGATATCCTTCGTCGGGATCCGCGTCGCGAGCAGATACGGCGTAACCGTTTACATCCACAGCATGACGCTGTGGTGGCTGCTCTGAATAGCACGGATAACCCTGCCGAATGGCTAAGTCCTCAGGGTATCAAGCGCCGCAACCCTCATCTGGTCGGATTTATCGGTCCGAATGGTCTGCGCCGTATTGATCGCAGTGGTGGGCAGGGGGGAAGTGTTTCAGCCGCTAAGTCGCCTAGTGTTGCTGCAGACAGTCGACCTTTGCAGCGTATCGAGTCACCGGCTGCTTATATAGTGGTGGTGCCCGATATGCAGGGTGGGCGTTTGAGCGCGCAAGATAAAGACCTATTCGGATTGGCACAGCAGTTGGCAGTGCGGCAACCGCAGACAGCGGTGTTGGCAGTAGTTTTCGGTTCCCATAAAGAGCAAGGTTTTGCTGATGCCGGGGTGGACAGGTTATTGCACCTGAGTGATACCACCTTCGATAATTACTCCCCTGAACTACGCCTGGCGCGATTGTTACAATTGGAGTCTGATGTGCAACCTGAATACTGGTTATTTCCCGATTCTGGATTAGGCGGTGGTGATTTGGGACGGCGTTTGGCTGTACAGATTAATGTCCGAGCTGCTACCGGTGTCTGGCAGGTACGGCTGGATGCTGAAGAGCCTCAGTGTATCTGTCGCGGCGCGGCAGCCACAGTGGATATTACCCGTGAATTGCCGCGTGTTGTGCTGGCGTTGTCTGAATGTGCTGAACCGGTCAGTGATACGCGGCATGAAGCTACCGAGTATACGCTGCGTGCTGCACAGGTTGAATCCTTACAACGGATTGAAGATCTGGGTCCGGTCGCCGTTGATCCGGCCAGTGTATCCCTGGCAGAAGCTGAATTTATTCTGTCCGGGGGGAACGGTGTGACTGACTGGCAGGGTTTCCATACCGCGGCTAAGGTACTGGGCGCAACAGAAGGGGCATCCCGAGTAGCGGTGGATGATGGATTTATGCCACGTGACCGACAAGTAGGAGCCACCGGAACCTGGGTGACAGCACGTGTTTATCTGGCCGTGGGCATTTCCGGTGCTATTCAACACCTTCAGGGCATTCAGACTTGCGACAAGGTGATTGCCATCAATACCGATGCCGGCTGCGATATGGTTAAACGTGCGGATCTGGCGGTGATCGGTGATGCCACCGCGATACTGGAAAAGCTCACTGAAAAAGTTACTGCACTGAAACAGGAGAAGCGCCATGTTGCCTAACCCGCCTTCCAGGTTTGCCTCACCTTGCAAGGTGGCAGCACTCTTGTCAATTGGTCAGCATCCGGTTACCGGTAGGGCTCGGCGTGCCGATCAGGATGCCAGATCACTGGAAATGGCACTTAGTTTGCCAGATATTGAGCTATTACCCGTGCATGCCGGGTGGGTTGATGACACCTCGGAAGCAGCGTTGCGAGGCTATTTGGGAATGGGGGTGCCTGAACTGCATCTGCTTCAACAACCTGTTGAAGCGGATGTTGTCCCGGTGTTGGAAGCGTTTGTTCGCCAACAGCAGGTCTCATTAGTGCTATGTGGTGGCCGAGCTGAATCGGGGGAAGGCTCCGGACTATTGCCTTACCTCTTGGCTCAGCGTCTAGGCTGGCCAGTTGTTAGTGGATTGGCGGAGATCGAGCATTTGCAAGCCGGTACAGTGACACTATTACAAGCGCTACCACGAGGTCAGCGTCGACGTCTGAAAGTTTCCTTGCCTGCTGTACTGGCCTTGGATTCGGCGGCACCGGTTGCACGACAGTCGGCGTTTGGTCCGGCACGTCGGGGTGAGCTGGTGCAGCTGAGTGCGGAAGTAAAAGCTGATCTGGATCGTAGTGACTGGGACTTTCAGCCCGCACGAAAGCGTCCCAAACGCTTGAAAATCATTAAGGCTAGCTCAGCAAGAGACAGATTCAAGGCCGCTGCGGCCAAAGCTGAAGCCAGTGGTGGGCAGGTTTTACAGAACCTGTCGGTTGATGCGACAGCTGATGCTGTGATGAAAGTGCTGCTCGAAGAAGGTGTATTGAGCCTGGATAAACCGAACTGATCCGGAGAATTTGCAAATAAATTCCGGAGTATTTTGCAAGACCTTACTAGGGCGGCTGTTTTAGAGTCCACAGTGGTGTTTTTTGGATTGATACAAATCGAGTTTTCGTGTTAGATCCGGCATGGATATGTACGGTTTAATGCAAACAGGGTGTTGTATATAAACACTCACCAACAACAAAGATAAGGTGACACATAAATGAGCAAACCTAACCTGAACAGACGTAATATCCTGAAAGCCGCAGCGGCAGGTGCTGTTGCAGCGCCTTTGGCAATGGCTTCCACGTCCGCATTTGCAACCACCAACTTGCGTATGCAAACCTACTGGGGTCGTGAAGCGTCTGATGTTTTTGCTGCTTTTGGTGGCGATGTGCGTACCGCTTCCAATGGTACACTGCGTGTTCGCCACTTTACCGGTAGTTCACTGGTACCTGATGCGGAAATGTTTCAGGCTGTCAGCAATGGCACCATTGATATGTGTCAGGGCTATGCAGGTTACTGGCCGGGTCAGTTGGATATCGCCGGTATTGAATCAGGCCTTCCTGGAGCCTGGACCAGCTATGATGAAGCACAATATGTGTTCCGTCACAAAGGTTTGCTGGAACTGATTCGTGAAGCCTATGCTGAGAATAATGTGCATTACATGGGTCCTATTTTTGGTGGGCCGTTTGATTTGCTGACCAAAGAGCCAGTGAATAGTCTGGAAGATCTGAAAAATATGCGTATTCGTGCAACGCCTGCCGTAGCACGTATCCTTCAGGCTTTCGATATTCCAACCGTATTCCTGCCAGGTTCCGAGCTTTATGTAGGTCTGAGCACCGGTACTATTGATGGTGTTATTTATGCCGGTACCAACGAATACGTCGGTATGAAACTCTATGAAGTGGCTAAGCATTACACGTCACTGGGTATGGTGTATCCGGGCTACTGCGACCAGATTCTGGTGAATATGGATGTCTGGAATGCCATGTCTGAAGAAGAGCAAAAAGTGATGGAGCTGGCTTACGAGAAGCATGCATCACACATGAATACCTGGATGGTCAGTGGTTCAATCGATGCTGGCGGCAGTGGCAAATTTGAAATGAACAAACTGAATGCGGAAGATTCTGCACGTCTTCGCCGTGCAGCTGAAGTGATTTGGGAAGATGAAGCCGCCAAGTCTGAACGCAACCGCAAGGCTATCGATATTCTCAAAGAAACAGCGTTAGCAACGGGTCGTGCCTGATGCTTTCGGTCTGTCACTTAGTTAGCTGGGTTGATAGACTCTCTGAAACTGTTGGTAAGGCCATCTCCTGGATGTGCCTTGCCATCATTGCAGTGATGCTCTATGAAATAGCTGCCCGCTATTTCTTCAACAGCCCAACATCCTGGGCACACGAAGTGACCACTATGCTATACGGTACATTCTGTATCATGGCGGGCACCTATACTCACCGCTATCAGGGCCATGTGCGTAGTGAAGCTCTCTATCATCTGTTTTCCCGTCGAGGTAAAGCCATCGTCGATACGCTGACAGGCTCTTTGGTGTTATTCGTTCTGATCATGTTTTTTGTTGCGTCTGTGGATTTTGCCTGGGACTCCTGGCAGCGTGCCGAAGTGTCTTCTCGCAGCACCTGGGCACCGCCTTTGTATCCTTTTAAAACTGTATTGCCACTGGCTGTCGGACTTATAGCCTTACAAAGTGCTGCACATTTGGTTCGGGACATTTGTGTCGCATTTAATGTCGGTTGTGATGCTTGTGCTGACCGAGGTGTGGAAGCTGAGCACTGAAGCATAGAGTATTATTGTGCGGTTAAGTCCGACCGCTTTATAAATCCATAACGATAAAAGGTACATAAGGTGTCAGATATTGATCCTTTATTGATAACACTCGGCATGTTTGCCGCGATGTTTGTCATGCTGTTACTGGGAACACCCTTATCTTGGTCTTTGCTGACTGTAGGTATGGGGTTTGCTTATTTCCTTTGGGGTTCAGGTGCGCTTGAGCTACTGACTATCAGTGCATTTTCATCTATGGATAACTTTATCCTGGTGGCACTGCCGATGTTTATTTTCATGGGGTTAATGCTGGAGCGATCCGGTATTACCGATGATTTGTTTGAAATGATGAACAAACTGATGGGAGCGCAACCCGGAGGCTTGGGTGTAGGGACTATTGTGCTCTGCGCACTGATCGCTGCAATGGCAGGTGTTTCAGGTGCAGCGACGGTCAGTCTTGGTGTAATTGCCCTGCCCGCGATGTTGAAACGAGGCTATAGCAAGAAGCTTGCGACCGGTACGATCATGGCTGGTGGTGCGCTGGGATTCCTGATTCCACCGAGCGTATTGATGATTTTATATGCTTTTCTTGCCAAAGAATCTATCGGTAAATTATTTGCCGCCGGGTTGATTCCAGGATTAATGCTGGCAGCTATCTACATCATTTATATCCTGATTGTGAGCCGTATTAACCCATCTATCGCTCCACCACTGGCTGAAGCGGAGCGAGTCGACTGGAAGGGTAAGTTGCGCTCGCTGAAGGCGTTGATATTACCCGGCACACTGATTGTCACCGTACTGGCCTGTATTATCCTCGGGATTACCACGCCATCTGAAGCGTCAGCGATTGGGGCCGCGGGTGCTGTTATCTGTGCAGCTATCTACCGTACGCTCACCTTTAATATGATGAAAGATGTGTTGCTGGATACAACCCGAATCATGGGGATGCTGATCTGGATTACATTGACGGCAATTTTCTTTAGTAAGGTGTACATCGGCCTGGGAGCGGGTTATCTGCTACAGGATCTGGTTGAAGACAGTAGCCTGGCACCTATGGCTGTTATAGTGGCTATGCTGGCCTGTTATTATGTGCTGGGTATGTTTCTGGATGACTTTGCCATCGTTTTTATCACCGTACCACTATTTGTGCCGGTAGTGGAATTGCTGGGTTTTGACCCTGTCTGGTTTGCCATCCTGTTCATCGTCAGTATGCAGTCAGCTTATCTGACACCACCCTTCGGCTATAATCTATTCTATATGCGATCGGTGGCACCGCCCTCGGTGACCATCTACGATCTGTATCTGGCCGCTATTCCTTTTATCTTGCTACAGATATTGGGGCTTGCTCTGCTGGTCATGTTTCCGCAGATTGCACTGTGGCTTCCGGAGTTGATTTACGGTTCTTAAAAGAGAAGGTGCTCAGCGTTTTTGCCTGGTAAAACATCCTTTCATTAAAGGTGGTTATATCAAGCAAAAGCGCTGTTTTTGTTGGATTTACTTATTTTTTGTGCGTATATTGATCCATGCTGTTTATATGGCACGTACATACAATAAGAAGAGCCCATAGCGTCTTAACAGCATGGAAGCGTTTTGTTCTCTGCGTCAGCAGAAACAGGACGTCAATGTGGTTTCTATAATCTGTCATTTATGGATTCACATATGCTGTTTAGAACTAAAGACGCACCGTCACTACCCGCCCTAAAACTATCACTGCAACGCCTTGAAAATGATCTTAATTCATTGAAAGCACATATGGCATTCATCGAATTCGATGTCCAGGGCAACATATTGGAAGCTAATGCGCTTTTCTTAAAGGCCACTGGTTATCAGGCGGATCAAATTTCTGGTCAGCATCATCGTCTTTTTTCTCCAAAGCATATTGCCCAAAGCCCGGATTATGCAAAACTCTGGCAAACCCTGGCATCCGGTCGTTCGGTAGCAGGCACCTTTGAACGAATTAACGCTCAGGGTCAGCCTTTATGGTTGGAAGCGACCTATTTCCCCGTCACGGATGCTAACGGGAAGGTCTATAAAGTTCTGAAAATTGCGGCTGATGTGACACTGCGTAAAATTGAATCAGATCAACAGTCGGCTGTATTGCATGCACTGGACCGTTCAATGGCGGTGATTAAGTTTACACCTGACGGCAGTATTATTTCTGCGAATGATAATTTTCTGAAAACTGTTAATTATCGGTTTGACGAACTAAAGGGCAAAAACCACCGTATTTTTTGTAAGGATGCCTTCTATCAGGAGAATCCGAATTTCTGGGCAGAGCTGCAGCGTGGTGAATTTAAGTCTGGACGCTTTGAGCGACTCGATTCCCGTGGACAGGTAATATGGCTGGAAGCCACCTACAATCCAATCAAAAACGACCAGGGGAAAGTTGTTGAGGTAATCAAATTTGCAGCCGATATCACTGATAAAGTTGAGTTGGACCTGGCCATACGTGAAGCCGCTGCACTGGCCAGTAGTACCTCTGAGGAAACGGCACAAATTGCCCAGCAAGGCTTGTCTTCATTGGACCTGGCCGTGCAAACTTCCCGGCAGATCGCAATCAAAGTTGACGAGGTCAATGAGTTGATAGTGAAGCTGAATGTGCAGTCTGAAAGCATTCAGTCGATTGTTGCCACCATCAAGTCCATCGCTGATCAGACCAACTTACTGGCATTGAATGCGGCGATTGAAGCGGCAAGAGCCGGAGAACAAGGACGAGGCTTTGCTGTCGTGGCTGATGAAGTGCGACAACTGGCCTTCCGCACCAGTGAGTCAACCAAGATGATTGCAGATGTAGTCAGTCAGAACCATAAGTTGCTCAGTACCTTGACAGGCAACACCACCGAAGCACGTCGGTCAGCAGAGGCAGGGCAAGAAAGTATCAGCCGGGTCAGCGATATCATGACTGAGATTTATCAGGGGGCGGAGAACGTGTCGCAAGCAGCAGCCAGGTTGGGTAATCTGAGTTAGACGAGGCGCTATACTCTAAGCGACACTGTCTTGTTCACCTGAGACATGTCAGTGTGGACAAGTACTGGATCAATTGCGATCCTGAAGCCTGGATGCGATCATTGGCCATTCGACTCGATAAGTATAAAAGAGACCTGTAATGAGCCAGAACACACCGGAAATTTCCCGTCCTGCCGGGCGGCGGAAAACTCGTGCCGGACAGCGTGGTCGGATGACTCAAGCGGCGGCGCTGGATACAGTCAATCAAATCCTGGGGGATTCGCCAAATCATCGTGATTTGCTCATAGAACACTTGCATCGCCTTCAGGATAATATCGGTTATTTGTCCCTGGCACACTTACGCGCTTTAGCCGAGCGTATGAATCTCCCTATGGCTAGCATTTATGAAACCGCCAGTTTTTATGCCCACTTTGATCTGGTGCATGATAATGAGTTGCCCCCGCCTGCTGTGACTATCCGTGTGTGTGATTCACTTGCCTGTCAGATGGCCGGGGCGGAGGCGTTGAGTCAGGCCTTGCAACAGCAACTGGACCCTGCCGCTGTACGGCTAGTGCATGCGCCCTGTATGGGCCGCTGCGATGCCGCGCCGGTACTGGAATTAGCCCATAATCACATCGAGCAGGCTACGCCTGAGAAGGTTGCTCATGCTCTGGCTGTGCAGGCATATGAGCCAGCCGAAGTTAACTGGCAGCCTTTAGCAGCTTATCAGAGCGAGGGCGGCTATCAACTGCTGGCAGCCTGTCGCGCAGGTCATCAAACAGTTGAAGAGCTGATGGCGATGATGGAGCAAGCTGGCCTTCGTGGCCTCGGTGGTGCCGGTTTTCCAACCTTTAAAAAGTGGCAGTTTGTGCGCGCTGAAGCGGCACCGCGTTACTGTGTAATCAATGCGGATGAAGGTGAGCCAGGCACCTTCAAGGATCGCTATTATCTGGAGCGTCATCCACACCGTTTCCTTGAAGGCGCGCTGATCAGCAGCTGGGCGATAGAAGCCAGTGCCTTATATATCTATTTACGTGATGAATATCCGGGTGTGAACAAACTCTTGCGGGCTGCCATTGCCGAGCTGGAAGAGGCCGCTATTATTGATCCTGGCTATATCGTCCTCCGTCGTGGTGCCGGGGCTTACATCTGTGGTGAAGAATCGGCGTTGATCGAGTCACTGGAGGGCAAGCCAGGTAAACCGCGTCATCGTCCACCTTTTGTGGCGCAAAAAGGCCTGTTTGACCGTCCCACCTTGGTAAATAATGTGGAGACGGTGTATTGGATTCCCCTGATTCATGCCAAGGGGGCTGAATGGTTTGCCTCCCAGGGGCGCCATGGGCGCAAAGGGCTGCGTTCTTTCTCTGTATCGGGCCGTGTGAATAAACCTGGTGTGCATCTGGCACCGGCGGGTATCACCCTGAATGAATTGATTGATGAGTATTGCGGCGGGCTACCCGAAGGGCAGCAGTTGCTGGGCTATCTTCCTGGTGGCGCATCCGGTGGTATTTTGCCGGCCAGCAAAGCCGATATTCCGCTGGATTTTGATACCCTGCAGGCCGAAGGCTGTTTTATCGGTTCAGCGGCGGTAATGGTGTTGTCCGATCAGGATAATCTGCAGCAGGTCGCCAAAAACCTGATGGCCTTTTTCCGTGATGAGTCCTGTGGTCAGTGTACTCCGTGTCGTGTCGGTACTGAAAAGATGCTGGATCTGCTCACTGAGCAGGAGTGGGATGTGTTGCAACTGCAGCGTTTGTCTCAGGTGATGATGGATGCTTCGATTTGTGGTCTCGGTCAGGCTGCACCCAATCCGGTGCTGGGTCTGCTCAAGGATTTTCGCGCTGAACTCAGTGCGGCCAATATCATCGTCAAGGGGTAAGTCATGACTGCATTTGAACTGACACTGGATGGCGTATCGGTAACGGCTTATGAAGGTGAAACCCTGTGGCAGGTTGCCAAGCGTGCCGGTGAAACCATTCCACACCTGTGCTTCAAAGATGCTGCTGGCTATCGGGCCGATGGTAACTGCCGTGCCTGTATGGTGGAAATTGAAGGCGAGCGTGTGCTGGCCGCCAGTTGTATTCGCGAAGCCACACCTGGCATGGTGGTACATAGCCTGAACTCCAAACGTGCCATGACCGCCCGGGAAGGTGTGCTGGAGTTGCTGGTAGCTGATCAGCCAGAGCGTGAGCAGAGCCCGGATCGTGCCAGCCATTTCTGGCAGATGGCTGACCTGTTGGCAGTGGATGCCACAGCAGTGAAGCAGAAGCTGCCTGCCAGAGCGGCAACGCCGGAGCGTATTGACCGTTCACACAGTGCCATGGCGGTGAATCTGAATGCCTGTATCGACTGTAACCTGTGTGTTCGCGCCTGTCGGGAAGTGCAGGTGAACGATGTTATCGGTCTGGCGCATCGTGGCTCTGAATCTAAAATCGTATTTGATTTTGATGACCCGATGGGTAACAGCACCTGTGTTGCCTGTGGTGAGTGTGTACAGGCCTGCCCCACCGGCGCGCTGATGCCAGCGTCCCTGGTGAATGCCGAGGGTGTGGGTGATTCCTCCGCCATAGATAAACAGGTCGACTCGGTCTGCCCCTATTGTGGCGTGGGGTGTCAATTGACCTATCAGGTGCGTGACGACAAAATTGTAAATGTAGTCGGGCGGCAAGGGCCCTCCAATCTGGGGCGTTTGTGTGTCAAAGGACGCTTCGGCTTTGATTATCCCAATCATGCCAGCCGCCTGACCCGGCCGCTGATTCGGCGTGAAGGGGTGCCCAAAGGAGTTGATCCCAATTTTGATCCGGCGAATCCGTTAACACATTTCCGTGAAGCTGACTGGGATGAAGCCCTGGATATGGCGGCCAGTGGCCTGTCGCATTTGCGTGCGGCCTATGGCGCCGAGGCTTTGGCGGGGTTTGGCAGTGCCAAGTGTTCCAATGAAGAAGCCTGGCTGTTCCAGAAACTGGTCAGAACCGGTTTTGGCAGCAACAATGTCGATCACTGTACCCGTTTGTGTCATGCCAGCTCCGTGGCGGCGCTGATTGAATGTATCGGTACCGGTGCGGTGACCGCCTCATTTATGCAGGCGACCCAGGCGGATGTGGTGATCCTGACCGGCTGTAACCCGGCAGTAAACCATCCGGTGGCGGCCACCTTCTTTAAGCAGGCGGCTAAAAAAGGCACCAAGATCATTATTATCGACCCGCGTGGGCAGTCACTGAGTGCCTATGCACACAAGGTGTTACGTTTCTCTCCGGGTACTGATGTAGCGTTGTTTAATGCCCTGCTTAATGTGATCGTGACTGAAGAGCTTTATGATCAGCGTTATATTGATGAACATACTCAAGGGTTTGAAGCGCTGAAAATCCATGTTGCCGATATGACCCCTGAGGCGATGTCCCCCTTGTGTGGTATCGAACCAGAAGAAATCCGTGAGGTGGCCCGCCTTTATGCTCAGGCCGACAAGGCGATGATTTTCTGGGGCATGGGCATTTCACAGCATACTCATGGTACAGACAACGCGCGCTGCCTGATCTCGCTGGCGCTGGCCTGTGGCCAAACCGGTCGCCCTGGTACCGGTCTGCATCCGTTACGCGGGCAGAATAATGTACAGGGAGCCTCGGATGCCGGTTTGATACCCATGGTGATGCCGGATTATCAACCAGTGACGGATGCACAGGTAAAATCAGCCTTTGAAGAACTCTGGTCTACGCCTCTGAGCAGCAAACCAGGGCTAACGGTAGTGGAGATCATTCATGCCATCGATGCCGGTAGCATCAAGGGCATGTATATTCTCGGTGAGAACCCGGCGATGTCTGATCCTGATCTTGAACATGCACGTGCGGCACTGGCTAAACTGGAACACCTGGTGGTGCAGGATCTGTTTGTTACTGAAACCGCTCAGTTTGCTGATGTTATCTTGCCTGCCTCTGCCTGGGCCGAGAAGGATGGTACGGTGACCAATACCAACCGTCAGGTGCAAATGGGTCGTGCCGCTGTGCCTTTACCCGGTGAGGCAAAACCGGATTGGTGGATTATTCAGGCACTGGCTAATCGTATGGGATTGAACTGGCACTATCAGCATCCCCGTGATGTATTTGCCGAGATGAAGCAGGGGATGGCATCGCTGGATCATATTAGTTGGGACAGGCTGGATGAAGAGCAATCGGTAACCTATCCTTGCCCCGCTGACGATCAGCCAGGGCTGGATGTGGTTTATACGGATGCTTTCCCGACCGAGACTGGCAAAGCACGTTTCTCGCCGACACGTCTTCTACCACCGGATGAGCCGGTAGATACCGACTTCCCGGTGGTCTTAACGACGGGACGTCAGTTGGAACATTGGCATACGGGCTCCATGACCCGCCGTACTCGGGTGTTGGATGCACTGGAGCCCGAGGCCGTGGCAAGCCTGGCACCGGCTGAATTGGCTAAATACGGGCTGCAACCGGGTGATGCGCTCACTATCACCACCCGACGTGGCGAAATCACCCTGGTCGCTCGTATCGATCCGCAGATGCCGGAGGGCATGGTGTTTGTACCTTTCTGCTATGTTGAAGCGGCCGCAAATATTTTAACTAACCCGGCACTGGATCCCTTTGGTAAAATACCGGAATTTAAATATGCCGCCTGCAAGTTGAGTGCCGCCGTGTTAGCCGAAGTGACTTGAGGGAAGTGAGGACTAAGCGATGATGTTTGCTGATTTGGTCGATGAGGTTGATTTTCGTGAGCGTTTGCAAGCACTTGGCGCAGATCTGCCTGCGGATGCTGATCCGTTAACCTGTGTTCGATTAGTGAAAGCTCAGCATGCTGACAGGCCCTTGCCAGGGCTGAATGAGCTGATCAGTGAACTCTCAGCGAATCCGGGCTTGTTGCAGCCCGAGGTAAAACAGGCACTGTTAGCCTGTCAGACGCTGTAGCTGACGTTCGGGCCACTTACCAGCAGTTTCAGCAGATCGCTGCGGCAGATAATACCGACTAAACGGTGCTCATCGATGCTGACCACTGGCAGAGCGGTGAGTTTCTGCTCGATAAAAAACTGCGCGATGTCCCGAACCAGAGTGTCAGTGGTAACAATAGCGACTTGGTGCGTTAGCAGTGAGGCGACAGCTTCTTCAGAGTCAATACCCGCTTGAATCAACTGGGTACTGGTGATCAGGCTAATGGGTTGCAAATTGGGGCCAACAACGATTAAGTGATCAATTTCTGCTGTGTGGATTGTTTGCCAGGCGCTGGATATTGAGGTAGAAGGGGTGATCGTGATCACTGGACTGCTCATAATGTGCAGTGCCTGAAGCTTTCTACGCTCCTTTAATGATTCGGATTCTCGTTCTGTATCCAGATAAATACGTGAGCGCCCTGATAACAGGCCTGGGTTTTCTCCTGTCAGGGGGAATGTTGCCTTGCCTAATTGCCCTGCGTGGTCAAACTGTCGATCTTTGCTAACGGCCTGAGTTTCTTCGACATTGCGCTCCCCGGTTAGCATGCGTGCAGGTGGGTTAGTGATAAGTCCGTTGTCATAAATCAGCAATGCCATGATATCTCCCTGGGATTATACTGTAGCTATTTAATCCATATCGGCCGATTGTGATTAAATTTTAATCAATATGATAGATTTTCTCTAAAAGGGTCACCCTTTTTATAAAGGGTGACCCTTTTAGGTATGATTAGGATATAAACATGCAAAAGCACTGGGGTAAAAGGATGGGCTGGAGTGTATTGCTGGGGGTGATTGCCACAGTGGTGCTGCTGGGTTTTCGTCAATCTACGCATCAAGGGCCATGGGTACTTGGGCAAACACAATTGCCTGAAGTGACAGTTGTAGCTAATCGCTATTTTCAGGTCAATCATCTACGTGATTTTCGCTATGACTCTTCTGGAGAAATACGCTCAGCAGACCTTAGGCAATCTACTTATGACATAGATCTTTTGCAGGATGTCTGGTTAGGCGTGTCGCATTTCTCCGGCATGGGCCTGGCTCATGCTTTCGTCAGTTTTGGCTTTGCCGATGGCCAATATCTGGCGGTTTCGTTTGAGGCACGTTTGCGGCCTGAGCAAGAGTACAGTCCGATGAAGGGGATGCTGAATCAGTATCCTAAAATGCTGGTGCTGGGCACAGAGGCTGACATTATTGGCCTGCGAAGCCACATTCGTGTCGAGCGGGTTTTGCTCTATCGTTTGCAACTGAATGAAGAGCAACAAGCCTATCTTTTTCGTGGCTTAATGGCTGATGTTACCGATATTCTTGAGAAACCACGTTTCTACAATACGTTACTGGATAACTGCGTCACCAGTTTGTTGCGTCATGATCCTGAGCATTCGATATGGACCGGCCTGCTGGATTATCGGGTGTTGCTGCCTGGATTTGGCGATGGTTTTGCACAGGAAAAAGGCTGGATCAGTGATGAACTGACGCTGGATCAACTACGTGAACAGGCCAGAGTAGATGGGACGATCAGCCCTGAAAGCCTGAATTATTCAGAGCTAATTCGTGTCCGAGAGTAAGCAAAAAGGGGTCAGTACCCTTTATTTAAAAAATAAAGGGTACTGACCCCTTTTTTTTAGTGGCCGGTGTTTTCGATGATGCGGTCGCTGTACCAGTTGATAAAGTCGATTACACCAAATTCGAAGGTTTCCGAGTAAGGGCCGGGTTGGTAAGCGATGGAGTTGATGCCACGCTGGTTCTCTTCTGCCAGGACACGGTCTTGGTCATTAGTGGCATCCCAGACTTTGCGCATATTCTCCGGATCGTAGTCGACACCTTCCACGGCATCCTTGTGTACCAGCCATTTAGTGGTAACCAGGGTTTTTTGCGGTCCCAGTGGCAGTACACGGAATACGATAGCGTGGTCACCCAGCCAGTGGTTCCAGGAGTTGGGCAGGTGCAGTATACGTAGTGAACCCATATCCGGACTGGTAATGCGGCCCATAAGTTTTTTGCAGGCGGGTTTGCCGTCCATGGTCATGGATACCACACCGTCTAGCAATGGCGTGCGTGTCATGCGGTTACGCTTACCGAAATATTTCAGTGTGTAGGGAACACCCATAGCGTCCCAGTCTGTTTGCTTGCGTGCTACCAGTGTTTTGTATTCCGGTGTAGCCAGCGGGTCGTCGGTGTCATCAAACTGTTGCAGGGAGTTCAGCAGCTCAGGGTGTGAACCGTTACAGTGGTAACATTCACGGTTATTTTCTATCACCAGTTTCCAGTTGGCATCTTCGACTATATCAGATTGAACGGCTACCTTGAGATTTTCTGTGTCATAGGGTTCCAGATAGTGTTTCAGTTCTTCAGTAAAGGCCTCAAATTCTGGTGGTTGCTCAGCCAGGCAGACGAAAATATAGCCTCCCGCCACTTTCACATGAACGGGTTTGAGATCGTGAGCAGCCAGGTCAAATTGCTCACCCATGTCGGAACCGGCAAATAGCAGACGACCATCCAGCTCGTAAGTCCACTTGTGGTAAGGGCACACCAGTTTCGCGACCTTGCCTTTTTCCGTGACACACAGACGAGAGCCACGGTGACGGCAGACGTTGAAAAAGGCATGCACGGCACCTTCTGTACCGCGGACGATGACTATCGGATTTTCACCTATATTCAGGGTGATGAAGTTGCCCTTTGTCGGGATTTCGCAGGTCATACCGGCAAATATCCACTCTTTTTCGAAGATCTCCTGAATATCGAGCCTGTAGATGCGTTCATCATTGTAAAACGGCTGTTCAAGCGAGTAGTTGGGTTTGCGTTTGATCAGCATGACAGCAGCCGTTTTGCGCACGCTTGCCAAAGGGTCTTCCAGCATCTGTGAGGTATTCAGGTTCATTATGCTTGTCCTGCTTTAGGGTCCAGGTTTAAAGTTTTACCGGGCTTCCGATATGTCCGTGAAGCAAGTGTGGAATAGAGCTGGATATGACAGTTATTCACTGACGACATCCGCAGATTACAAAGCGACCTGATGGATGAAAAAAACGCTTTAATCGGGGGGATTAGACTAGCTGATGTCGCAGACAGAACAATGGTCGTATCTGTGCAGGTCGACAATGTGCAGACAGGGCCAATAATGACAATGAACTGACCAACAGCTGATGGATGAACCGCATGACTGATACCTTCATGAACCCGATTACTACCCAGACCTGGTCTAACGGACGACACCTGGTGCGTTGCGTCAAGGTGATACAGGAAACCTGGGATGTCCGAACCTTCTGCTTTATGGCAGAGCAGCCGGTACTGTTTTTCTTCAAACCGGGGCAGTTCGTGACCCTGGAGCTGGAAATCGATGGTGTGCCGATTATGCGCTCTTATACCATATCCAGTTCGCCGTCGGTGCCCTACAGTTTTTCTATTACCGTCAAACGTATGCCGGGTGGCATAGTATCTAACTGGTTGCATGATAATCTTAAGCAGGGCGATAATCTGGCGGTGCACGGGCCGGTCGGTAATTTTAACTGTATCGACTATCCAGCCGAAAAAGCGTTGTTTTTATCTGGTGGTGTTGGCATCACCCCGCTGATGTCGATGGTGCGCTGGTATTTTGATACCAATGCAGCAATCGATATCAACTTCATTCACAGTGCCCGCTCGCCAAAAGACATTATTTATCATCGTGAGATGGAGCATATCTTTTCCCGTATCCCTGAATTCAAACTGCACATCGTCTGTGAACGCAGTGATGAATTAGGCGAGTCCTGGTATGGCCTGCGTGGTTATGTGAATCAGCGCATGCTGGAACTGATCGCGCCGGATTATCTGGAGCGGGAAATTTTTTGCTGTGGTCCAACGCCCTACATGAATGCGGTGAAGAATATCCTGCAGCAAAACGGCTTCAATATGGCGCATTACCATGAAGAGTCCTTTGGTGCGACGCCCATTGAAGTCGAAGAAGAGGTGCTTGAACTGGTTGAGCAGGCCGAGCAAGCGGCCGAGGATGTTCAGCAGGCCGATCTGCTGCAGGTGGAGTTTGCCAGTTCCGGCAAAAGTGTACGCATCTTGCCCACTGAAACCGTGCATGCAGCGGCGTCAAAACTGGGGCTGCATATTCCTAAAGCCTGCGGTATGGGGATCTGTGGCACCTGCCGGGTCGAGCTTAAATCAGGCGAAGTGGAGATGGAGCACAATGGCGGTATCACCGATGAAGATGTGGCCGATGGCTATATTCTGTCTTGCTGTAGCCGACCCAAAGGCAATGTCGTGGTGGATTTCTGACAGCCCGAGTTTGTCAGGCTAAACTACAGGCTGTGTCGCAAATTGATATCCATGTCGCAAATGTATCACCTACTGACGCAGGTACACATCTGATTTTAGCTATGTAGGGCTAACATCTGCTGCAAATGGCATTCAAGCCAGGTGTGGATGAATTTACAGGAGAACACAATGATCAACCGTGATGGTTATTCCCGACTCGACTCGATCCAGGCATATGATGCCGATCTGGCGCAGATGCTGAATGAAGAACAGCAGCGTCAGGAAGCGCACATTGAGCTGATTGCGTCCGAAAACTATACCAGTATCCGGGTGATGGAAGCGCAGGGTGGGCAACTGACCAACAAGTACGCAGAAGGTTATCCGGGAAAGCGCTATTACGGCGGCTGTGAAGCGGTTGATAAGGTCGAAGCGCTGGCAATTGAGCGTGCCTGCAAGCTCTTCGGTGCCCGCTACGCCAATGTGCAGCCACACTCGGGTGCTCAGGCCAACGCGGCGGTATTTATGGCGATGGTGAATCCTGGTGATACCATTCTGGGAATGAGCCTGGCGCATGGTGGTCACCTGACCCATGGTGCTGCGCCGAACTTCTCCGGCAAGTATTACAAAGCGGTGCAATATGGACTGAATCCTGACACGGGAGAAATCGATTACGATGAGGTGGAGCGGCTGGCACGTGAGCATCAGCCAAAGATGATCATTGCCGGATTTTCAGCCTATTCGCTGATTGTGGACTGGGCACGTTTTCGTCAGATCGCTGATGAAGTGGGTGCGGTACTGTTTGTGGATATGGCGCATATTGCCGGCTTGGTCGCTGCAGGACTTTACCCCAGCCCCTTACCCTTTGCCGATGTGGTCTCAACCACTACACACAAAACCCTGCGGGGTCCACGCGGTGGTTTGATTCTGACGGCAAGTGATGACGAGGCTCTGCATAAGAAGCTCAATGGTGCGGTCTTCCCAGGTCAGCAGGGCGGGCCCTTGATGCATGTGATTGCCGCCAAAGCGGTTGCCTTCAAAGAAGCGATGGAACCGGAGTTTATCACCTACCAGCAGCATGTATTGGGTAATGCCCAGGCGATGGCCGGCGTGTTTATTGAGCGGGGATACGAGGTGATTTCCGGTGGTACCAAAGATCATCTGTTCCTCTTGTCGCTGATCAGTCAGGGTTTGACCGGAAAGGCTGCTGATGCGGCTTTGGGGCGTGCGCATATTACCGTCAACAAAAATTCGGTGCCTAACGATCCGCAGAGTCCGTTTGTTACCTCGGGTTTGCGTATTGGCACACCCGCTGTGACTTCTCGTGGCTTTGGTGTGAGTGAATGTCGCACCCTGTCGGGTTGGATCTGTGACATTCTGGATGTGATGAGTGCCGGTCAAGCAACTGATGCAATCGAAGCCAGCGTACGCGACAAAGTGGCTGAGCTTTGTGCCCGTTTCCCCGTTTACACCGAAACCCGCGCCTAATCAGGCACAGGAGAATTTATCATGCAGCGTTATTCAGGTTTTGGTCTGGCTAAACAGGCTCTGTCACACAATGAAAACTGGCAGCGCATGTGGCGTAACCCGACTCCCAAGAACAAATATGATGTGATTATTATTGGTGGTGGAGGTCACGGTCTGGCAACCGCCTATTATCTGGCCAAAGAACACGGCATCACTAATGTGGCTGTAGTTGAAAAAGGTTGGCTGGGTGGTGGGAACACGGCACGTAATACCACTATTGTGCGCTCCAACTACCTTTGGGATGAAGCGGCTGCTCTCTATGAGCATTCGATGAAGCTCTGGGAAGGCTTGTCGCAGGATCTGAACTACAACGTGATGTTTTCCCAACGCGGTGTACTCAACCTTGGGCACACCCTGCAGGATATGCGTGATATTCAGCGTCGCGTCAATGCTAACCGTCTTAACGGTATCGATGGTGAAGTGCTGGATGCCAAGCAGGTGCAGGAAATTTGTCCGATTCTGGATTGTTCAACGGCAACGCGTTATCCAGTACTCGGTGCATCCTGGCAGCCGCGTGCCGGCGTAGCACGCCATGATGCAGTGGCCTGGGGCTTTGCCCGTGCGGCTGATGCCCTGGGTGTTGATCTGCTGCAGCAAACCGAAGTCACCGGCATGCGTATTGAAGATGGCCAGATTGTCGGTGTGGAAACCAATCGGGGCTTTATCGGAGCTGAAACCGTGGGTTGCGTTGCTGCAGGTAACTCCGGCGTGTTGTCACGTATGGCGGGTATCAAGCTGCCACTGGAGTCACATCCCTTGCAGGCTTTGGTGTCTGAACCGATCAAACCGATTCTGGATACCGTGGTGATGTCCAACCATGTACACGGCTATTGCAGCCAGTCGGATAAAGGCGATCTTGTCATTGGCGCCGGTATCGATGGATACAATGGCTATGGTCAGCGTGGTAGTTATCCGACCATTGAACATACCCTGCAGGCGATGGTGGAGATGTTCCCGATCTTCTCGCGGGTCCGCATGAACCGTCAGTGGGGTGGCATAGTCGACACCTGCCCGGACGCCTGTCCTATCCTGTCAGCCACGCCGGTGAAAGGCTTATTCTTTAACTGTGGTTGGGGAACCGGTGGATTCAAGGCCACGCCGGGCTCCGGCAATGTGTTTGCCTGGACTCTGGCGAAGGGTTACGCCCATCCGATTGCGGCACCTTTCAGTATTGACCGCTTTGTCAGCGGCAAACTTATCGACGAACACGGCGCTGCCGGCGTCGCCCACTAAGCAGAGGGAATACCATGTTACATATTTATTGTCCCTATTGCGGGGAGCATCGTGAACAGAGTGAGTTTCATCCCAAAGGTCAGGCGCATATCCTGCGCCCGAAAGATCCGGAAAACTGCTCTGATGAAGAGTGGGGTGACTACCTGTTTTACCGGGATAATCCGCGCGGTATCCACCATGAAATGTGGGTACATGCGACCGGCTGTCGCAAATTCTTTAATGTGACCCGTCATACTGTTAGTTATGAAATTCTGGAAACCTACAAAATGGGCGAACAGCCTCAGGTAACCGCACAGAGTCAGTCAACCGGAGGCGAAAAATGAGCCAGCCGAATCGTCTCGCTACAGGCGGATCTATTGACCGCAGCAAGCCCTTAAATTTCAGCTTCAATGGCATACGTTATACCGGTTATGAAGGTGACACCCTGGCATCGGCGCTGCTGGCGAATGGTGTCGATATTGTTAACCGCAGCTTCAAATATTCTCGTCCACGCGGCATTGTCGCGGCGGGTGCCGCTGAGCCCAATGCCGTGGTGCAGCTGGGCTCTACCGAGGCGGCACAAGTGCCCAACGTGCGTGCTACGCAGCAGGCGCTCTATGAAGGTCTTTCAGCTCGCAGCACCAATGGTTGGCCGAACGTCAACAATGATGCCATGGGGCTGATGGGAAAACTGGGTGGTCCTATGATGGGGCCAGGTTTTTACTACAAAACCTTTATGGCACCCGCTTCCATGTGGATGACTTACGAAAAAATGATTCGTAAGGCGGCAGGCCTGGGGCGTGCTCCCAAGGAAAGTGATCCGGATAGTTATGATCACTATAACCGTCACTGTGATCTGCTGGTGATCGGTGCAGGTCCTGCAGGCTTGTCGGCCGCATTGATAGCCGCACGCAGTGGCGCACGAGTGATTCTGTGTGATGAACAGGAAGCCCTGGGCGGTTCCTTGCTGGATTCAGCTGATAGTCTGGACAATCAGCCTGCAGCACATTGGGTTGACTCGGTAGTGACTGAGCTGTCAGGCATGGACGATGTAGTCTTGCTGCCACGCACTACGGCTAACGGTTATCACGACCATAACTTTGTTACCCTGCATGAGCGGCGCACCGAGCATCTGGCGGATACCGCACCGGATAAAAATCAGGTACGCAGCCGTATGCACCATATCCGTGCCAGGCAGGTTATTCTGGCGACCGGTGCACATGAACGTCCGGTGGTTTATGCCAATAATGATGTACCCGGTAATATGCTCGCCAGCGCAGTATCTACCTATATTCGTCGCTACGGTGTGGCACCCGGTAACAAGCTGGTAGTAACTACAGCTAATGATATGGGTTATCAGGCGGCCCTGGATTGGCATGCGGCCGGGCGTGAAGTGGTTGCTGTGGTGGATTGCCGTGCTAACCCGGAAGGTGATCGCGTCAAGGCGGCACGCCAAAAAGGCCTGCGTATTATTACGGGCAGTGCCGTGTTTGAAGGCAAGGGTAGCAAGCGTGTTACCGGAGCGCGGGTAGCCCGTATTGATCTGGACAATTATCAACTCAGTGGCTCGACTGAAAATCTGCCTTGCGATACGATTGCCAGCTCAGGCGGTTTCAGCCCTGTCGTACATCTGTCGGCACATACCGGTGTACGCCCGGTCTGGAATGATGACGCCATAGGATTTGTACCCGGTTCTGTTAAAGGGATGTTCCCTGCGGGCGGGGCAACGGCCATCTACCCATTGGCTGAGGTGCTTGAGTCCGGCGTGAATGCCGCTGGGCAAGCTTTGCAGGCCTGTGGCTATCAGCCAGTGGATATCAAACTGCCGAAAGCCAGCCGTGTACTGGAAGGCAAAGCTGCCGCGCTGTTTCAAGTGCCACACCTTAAGCCAACCACTCGTGCACCCAAACAGTTTGTTGATCTTCAGAACGATGTGACAGCAGCAGGGATTGAAATAGCCACTCGTGAAGGCTTTGAGTCCATCGAGCATGTCAAGCGCTACACTGCCCTGGGCTTTGGTACGGATCAAGGCAAGTTGGGCAACATTAACGGCATGGCGATAGCAGCCAGGGTGTTAGGGCAGACCATCCCTGAAACCGGCACTACAGTGTTCCGTCCCAATTATACCGGTATCAGCTTTGGGGCCATTGCCGGGCGTCACTGCGGTGATCTGTTTGATCCGGAACGTTACACAGCCATGCATGCCTGGCATCTGGCGCGTGGCGCCAAATTTGAGGATGTTGGTCAGTGGAAACGCCCCTGGTATTTTCCGCTGGGCAACGAGACCATGCATGAGGCTGTTGCCCGTGAGTGCCTGGCGGTACGTGAAAAAGTTGGCATTCTTGATGCGTCAACCCTGGGCAAAATCGATATTCAAGGTAAGGATGCACGCGAATTCCTGGCCCGTGTTTACACCAACAAGTGGGCACAACTGGGACTGAATAAATGCCGCTACGGACTGATGTGTAAAGATGACGGCATGGTCATGGATGACGGTGTTACTACCTGTCTGGGTGATAGTCATTTCCTGATGACCACGACCACAGGCGGTGCTGCAGGGATACTGGAGTGGCTGGAACTCTGGCACCAGACCGAGTGGCCGGAGCTGGACGTCTATTTCAACAGCGTAACCGATCACTGGGCCACCATGACCATCACCGGTCCACGTGCCCGCGATTTGCTCGCCGAAATCACTGATATTGATCTGTCCAAAGACAGCTTTAAATTCATGGAGTGCCGTGAAGGGCAGGTGGCCGATGTACCTGCGCGTGTTTATCGTATCTCTTTCACCGGTGAGCTGACTTACGAGATCAACGTGCAGGCCAATTATGCCATGCATGTCTGGAACGCCTTGTTCGAGCATGAAGCCAAGTATGGCCTGACCCCTTATGGCACGGAAACCATGCATGTGCTGCGTGCCGAGAAAGGCTTCATCATTGTCGGTCAGGATACCGACGGTTCGGTGACGCCAGAAGATCTGGGGATGCAGTGGTGTGTCGGTTACGACAAACCGTTTTCCTGGATCGGTAAGCGTGCATTGACCCGTCCTGACACCTGCCGTAAGGATCGGAAGCAAATGGTGGGCTTGAAGCCGGTTGATCCGACAGTCGTGTTGCAGGAAGGTGCGCAGATTGTATTGGATCCAAATCAGCGCATCCCGATGAAAATGATGGGACATGTGACCTCCAGCTACTACAGTCCAACCCTTGGACACGGCTTTGCGCTGGCGCTGGTGGTTGGTGGCGCTGAGCGTAAGGGCGAGAAAGTGTATATGCCGATGGCAGATGGCAAGGTGTATGAAGCCGAGATTGTCAGCCCTATTTTCCTGGATCCGAAAGGAGAGCGTCAGAATGTCTAACGTAGCTGTATTTGATCAATGCGCGGGTGCCGGTGTGAGTGCTGAGTCACCGCTCAGTCATGTCAGTGGTAAAAAGGGCGGTACAAATCCCGGTGTGATTTTGCGGGAAAAAGCGTTTCTGGGTTATCTGACCTTACGGGGTAATGCAGCTGATCAGGCCTTTGGTGATGCCGTACAACAGGTGTTGGGGATGACGTTACCCACCGAACCCATGGCCTTGCACCTCAGTGCTGACAAGAGCAGCAGTATCCAGTGGATTGCACCGGATGAGTGGCTGATTCTGTTACCGGGCGGTGGTGAATATGAAACAGAGCAGGCATTCAGAGCGGCGTATTCCGGGCATTTTGCTCTGGTTAACATTAGCGGTGGCCAGACGCTGTTGACGCTGACAGGCCCTGCAGCCCGTGATGTGCTGCACAAATCCACTGGTTACGATGTGCATCCACGTAACTTTCCGGTGGGTAAGGGCGTCACCACCACCTTTGCTAAAGCCACAGCGGTGATTCGTCGTCCCTCAGAGGATGTCTGGGAGCTGGTGGTGCGCCGTAGTTTTGCCGATTACTGCTATCGTTGGCTGGTGGATGCCAGCCGGGAATTCGGCCTGGATGCCGAAATATAACATAATAAACACGGGTGGCCGGTCGTGCTGAAATACACCATCGGACCACTCTGATTAAGAGGTAGTCTATGAGCAGAACACAGGGTAGCTGGATTTTTACCGCCCAATGTCCCAGTCGTATCGGCACAGTCGATGTGGTCACACGTTTTCTGCGCGAGGAAAACTGTTATATCACCGAGTTGAACTCTTTTGATGATAAGGAAAGTCTGGGATTTGTGATTCGTGTCGAATTCAGACCAGAGCAGTCTGGTTTTGATGCCGAGGGCTTTCTGCAGCGTTTTGCTCCCCGAGCGGCTGGTTTTGCTATGCAGTTTGAACTGACAGCACCGGATGCACGCATGCCAGTGGTGATTATGGTGTCTAAATCAGATCACTGCCTGAATGACTTGCTTTACCGTTACCGCACAGGGCAGTTGGCCATCGACATACGTGCAATCATATCAAATCACCCTGATCTGGAACCCTTGGCGCAATGGCATAAACTGCCGTATTACCATTTTCCAATCACGGCTGAAACGCGCGCCGAGCAGGAAGATCAGGTGTCACAGGTTATACAGGATACTGGCGCGGAGCTGGTGGTGCTGGCGCGTTATATGCAAGTATTGTCAGCCGAAATGTGTGAAAAACTATCGGGTAAGGCGATCAATATACACCATTCATTGTTGCCCGGCTTCAAAGGTGCGAGGCCGTACCATCAGGCCTATGATAAAGGTGTTAAGCTGGTCGGCGCGACGGCACATTATATCAATAATGACCTGGATGAAGGTCCGATCATTGCACAGGGAGTAGAACCGGTAACCCACACCCACTATCCGGAAGACCTGATAGAGAAAGGCCGCGATATTGAGTGTTTAACGCTGGCACGGGCCGTCAGTTACCATATTGAGCGCCGGGTATTTCTGCAAAAAGGCAAGACAGTGGTGTTTGCCAGTTAAACGTTATAACAATAAATAGGGTAGTTGAGAATCATCATGTCCATCAGTGTGTTTGATCTGTTTAAAATTGGTGTGGGGCCGTCCAGCTCCCATACCGTCGGGCCAATGAGTGCCGCGTGTGATTTTGTTGACGAGTTGATCAAACGCCAGTGTATGCCGCAAATAACACAACTGCAGGTGCGTCTGTATGGTTCGTTATCAGCAACGGGTAAAGGGCATGCCACAGACCGTGCCGTGATAATGGGACTAATGGGGGAACGTCCTGCCCAGATTGATCCAGACGTTATCGCACCGCGGATAGAGGCGCTGTTAGCGAGTGGTCAGTTGCTGCTGAATCAGCAACAAGCGATAGCGTTCGACTGGGACAGGGACATGATCTTCCTTGAAGAGGTGTTACCAGGCCATCCGAATGCGATGTCTATAACCGCCTTGGGGGATTCAGGGGTTATCTATGAGAATACTTATTACTCTATAGGGGGCGGTTTTGTGCTGACAGCCGCCCAGGCCGCCGAGGATAAGCTGGTGTTGCATACCTCTGCATTACCCTATGATTTCAATACCGCTGAAGAATTGTTGCGGCTGTGTAAACAGCACTCTTTGTCGATCAGTGAGCTGATGCTCGAAAATGAAAAAGTCTGGCGCAGCGAGCAAGAGATACGTGATGGTCTTTGGACTATCTGGCAGGCCATGCACGCCTGTGTTGAAAATGGTCTGAAACACGGTGGTATATTACCGGGTGGCTTGAATGTGCGCCGTCGCGCGCCAGCATTCTATGAACGCCTGAAAGCGGTTGAACAGAATAAAAACGTCATTGCCAGTAACTTCTCGGTCATGGACTGGGTCAATGTCTATGCTCTGGCGGTTAATGAAGAGAATGCCGCCGGTGGGCGCATGGTCACAGCACCAACCAATGGGGCGGCGGGTATTATTCCGGCAGTACTCTGCTATTACATGCAATTTGAACCCACGGCGTCTGAAAAGCATCTGGTTAACTTTCTGCTGGCCGCTGGTGCTGTGGGCATTCTGTGCAAGAAAAACGCGTCTATCTCTGGTGCAGAAGTGGGTTGCCAGGGTGAAGTGGGATCGGCGTGTGCCATGGCCGCAGCAGGCCTGTGCGAAGTCCTGGGTGGCACCGCTTCTCAGGTGGAAAATGCCGCTGAAATAGGTCTGGAGCATAATCTTGGTTTAACCTGTGATCCGGTTGGAGGCCTGGTGCAGGTGCCCTGTATCGAGCGCAATGCCATTGCATCAATCAAGGCCATAAATGCGGCTCAGATGGCACTGCGTGGCGATGGTGAACACTTTATCTCACTGGATAAGGTCATCCGTACCATGCGCGACACCGGCCGTGATATGCAGGATAAGTACAAGGAGACTTCCCGGGGAGGTCTGGCAGTGAATGCGATTGAGTGTTGATGACCTGAAAACTGCCCAGCACAAAAAATTGTGTTTGCGCTGGGCAGGAGTTGTGGATCAGATAGATCAGTGCAACAAAATACTCGCAAACGTGGGTTCGTCACGAGCCTGAGCCAGAGCTTTCATCGCGGCTGAAACTCTGACTTCAGGTGCTGGTGTTTGACCTGTAGCACCCGCCGCCAGTTCCGGTGGCAGCTTCTGACTGTGCAGCACTGGATTGAGTGGACGATGGTTGGTCATTCCCAGGCGTTCTTCACGTGGAGGTAGACCAAAATATTCACGGTAGCATTTGGAAAAATGCGGTGTGGACGCAAACCCGCAAGCGGAAGCCACCTCAATAATGGACAAGCCACTTTGCTTCAGCAATTGTCTGGCCCGAACCAGGCGTAACTTCAGATAATAGCGTGAGGGCGAACAGCTCAGGTATTTCTGAAACAGCCTCTCCAGTTGCCGACGTGACAGGCTGGCGTAGCTGGCCAGTTCATCCAGTGTCAGCAACTCCTCCAGGTTAGATTCCATCAGCGCAACGATCTCCAGCAGCTTCGGCTGGGTAGAGCCTAAAACATGCTTGAGCGGCACGCGTTGTTGGTCCTGCTCGTTACGTACACGGTCATAAATAAACATATCCGAGATACCAGCTGACAGGTCTTTGCCATGCTCACGGGCGATCAGGTTCAACATCATATCCAGGGGAGCGGTGCCCCCTGATGAGGTCATACGGTCTCTGTCTATACTGAACAGTCGTGATGACAACTCAATCTTGGGAAAGGCTTCTTTCAACGAAGCAATACACTCCCAGTGAATACTGGCTTCATAGTGATCCAGTAAACCCGCTTGTGCCAGTACCCAGCTGCCGGTGCAGATGGCACCCAGCTTACGGTGCAGGCGAGCCTGTTGTTGTAACCAGCTAAAATGCTCTCTGGATGCACTATGCTGAGCAGCATAACCGCCACAAACGATGACGATATCCAGTGCCAGCATCTCTTCCATAGGGGTATCCGGTGTGACAGTGAGGCCGTCACTGGCCTGCACCTGCTGACCACCGGGTGTCAGGGTAAACCATTGATAGAGCTCTGTTCCGGACAGCTGATTAGCCATACGCAGGGGTTCTATCGCGGAAGCGAGTGAAATCAGGGTAAAATTGTTCATTAACAAAAAGCCGATGGTAATCGGTTTTTTGGCAGGGTCGATGGATTTGCACAGCGTAGCTGCACCCTTGGGGGTAAAGGACATTGACATAACTCCAGGTTGTATTGTCAGCATTGCACACCGGACCGGTAATCCGGGTGTCGGACATGTTATTTTTATAATGGCTGGCATACAGTCAGTATGCACTGAACCTCGATGTCGTTTTCGGGCACGTTCAAACCTAAATGTAATGCAAATGTCGCAAATAGGCATGTAATTTTTATGCTGCATACATAAAATAACTATTGCTATATAGCAATAATAAATCGTTAAAGATTCAATGCATGAATAAGGGTGATAATGAATCATTGGGACAGGATAGAAGCCTTCACTGAAGTGGTGCGGCTGGGCACTTTCTCGGCAGCAGCCCGGCATCTTAATGTATCAGCATCCCATATCAGTCGGTTGGTAGTGAAGCTGGAGCAGCAATTAGGGACACAGTTGCTTTACCGTACCACGCGAAAGATCAGATTAACTGATGCCGGACGACTCTACTATGAGCATTGCAAACATCTGTTCGAAGGCTTCAGAGAAGCCGAATCAGCGATTAATGATTTGCAGAGCAGTCCGCGCGGGGTGCTGAAAATCACTGCCGGGTATACCTTTGGTGAGCGTTATATCGCCCCGTTGATCAATGCATTTATGCAGTTGCACCCACAGTTGGAAGTCCGCCTGCACCTGACCAACCGCCGTGTAGACCTGATCGAAGAGGGCTATGATCTGGCCATACGTATTGGACCCATGGAAGATTCATCCTTGATTGCGCGTCGCCTCTGGACGCGTGAAGAGCTGGTGGTTGCTTCGCCCGCATATCTTGCTCAACAAGGGAAACCTGTAACGCTGGCGGACCTCGCCAAACACCAGTGCTTGCTTGGGTCTCGGGATCGCTGGCTGTTTTCAGATCAGGGAACGCGTCGTGAAGTTCGGGTGCAGGGGCGCTTGCATGCCAACTCGGGTATTGCATTATTGGATGCCGCACTTAAGGGGCTAGGTCTGGTACAGTTGCCCGCCTATTACATCACAGAGTACCTGGAAAGTGGTGAATTAGTGCCGGTGCTGCAGGATTTTGCCTTTAAAGATTCTGCAATCTGGGTGGTCTATCCTCAGCACCGCCATTTGTCCTCCAAGGTCCGTATGTTTATCGATTATCTAGTTGAGGAAATTGAGCACAATCATGGCATCTAAAATTGCAACGCACCTGATTACCGGATTTCTTGGCAGTGGTAAAACTACGGCGATCAAGGCTCTGATTGCACAAAAACCACAGCATGAAAACTGGGCCATTATTGTCAATGAATTTGGTCAGGTGGGCGTTGATCCACTGGCTATTGAAGTGAGAGATGATCTGCAATTGACGCCGTTAGTGGGCGGCTGCGTTTGCTGCCAGCTCGGCAGTGAGCTACATGCCAGTCTGAAAACGCTGCTGGAGTCTCAACATTTTGATCGTTTACTGATCGAACCTACCGGCATGGGACATCCTGCTGGTATCCTGGATACCCTGCGAAAACCCTTTTTTAAGCAGCATCTTGATCTGCGAGCGGTCATCTGTCTGGTTGATCCGCGCCAATTGGCTGATGCCGATCTCAATCAGGATCAAACCTTCCTTGATCAAATCAATATGGCCGATGTGGTGATTGCCAATAAAGCTGACCTGGCGACAGACGAAGATTTAAAGGCTCTGGAGAACCTGGTTCAGTCGCTTTATCCACCCAAGCAACACTATTTAACCACCCGCCAGGGGCATTTTGATGCGGCACTGCTGGATTGTGTCCGTGATGGCCTGTTTCAGGCGGTGTTTCCAGCTTCGCATCAGCATCATGATACGCATCAGCATCACCACCCAGTGCCCGAAACCATAACACCGCCGCAACCTGAGCCCTGTCGCCCTGTGCGTCAAATGAGTGAAGGCCTGGGCCGGGTCAGTTGTGGCTGGGTTTTTCATCCGGAGGATATTTTCCCCTTTGATGAGCTGGAAACGCTGCTGGCTGGGATTGAAGGTGCAGAGCGGATTAAAGGGGCGTTTCGTCTGGGGTTGCCCTGGGTGTTTATCAATCGTGTGGGCGCTGAAATGGACTATGATCATATCAGCTACCGGCGTGATTCTCGGGTGGAAATCATTGCCCGTCAGCCGCTGGACTGGGATGCGATAGAGCGTGAGTTGATCCAGTTGACCCAGATTGGGGTTAATTCACCCTATCGGGACCTTTAGTCAATAAGTGATTGTTTCAGTATAGCAAGAGTCATTTTCAACTGAAGCTGCAATCACTGTGCTGTGAAAATTTATAATGGCGCGGAATCGATAACGATAATGAAATACTGGAGGCAACATGGAAATGATTAAAACACGAGCAGCGGTCGCTTGGGGACCGGGGCAGCCCTTGAGTATTGAGGAAGTGGATCTGATGCCACCGCAAAAAGGTGAAGTGCTGGTACGTATCGTCGCTACCGGTGTTTGTCATACCGATGCCTTTACCCTGTCGGGCGAAGACCCTGAAGGTATTTTTCCAGCCATCCTGGGGCATGAAGGGGCTGGTATTGTTGAAGCGGTCGGCGAGGGTGTCACCAGTGTAGAAGTGGGCGATCATGTGATTCCGCTGTACACCGCCGAATGTGGCAAATGTAAATTCTGCCTGTCTGGGAAAACCAACCTGTGCCAATCGGTTCGTGCTACCCAGGGCAAGGGTTTGATGCCGGATGGCACCACCCGTTTTTATAAAGATGGTAAGCCAATCTTTCACTACATGGGCACTTCGACCTTTGCCGAGCGCACGGTAGTAGCAGAAGTTTCTCTGGCAAAAATTGATAAGGCCGCACCGCTGGAAAAAGTCTGCCTGCTGGGCTGTGGTGTCACCACCGGTATGGGCGCTGTGACCAATACCGCCAAGGTCAAAGAAGGCGATACTGTCGCGGTGTTCGGATTAGGCGGCATAGGTCTGGCGGTTATCATCGGTGCGGTGATGGCCAAAGCCGGTCGAATCATTGCCATCGATCTGAACGAAGACAAGTTTGAGATAGCCAAAAAACTCGGTGCCACCGACTGTGTCAATCCGAGCAAGCATGACAAGCCTATTCAGGATGTGATTGTTGAAATGACCGATGGCGGTGTGGATTACTCCTTTGAGTGTATTGGCAACGTTAACGTCATGCGTGCGGCTCTGGAGTGTTGCCACAAAGGCTGGGGTGAGTCAGTCATTATTGGTGTGGCCGGTGCTGGCCAGGAAATATCCACCCGTCCCTTCCAGTTAGTCACCGGCCGGGTATGGCGCGGTAGTGCCTTCGGCGGTGTGAAAGGTCGCTCTGAGCTGCCGGGTTATGTTGATCGCTTTATGCAGGGTGAGTATGAGTTGGATACCTTTATTACTCACACCATGCCGCTTGAAGATATCAATGAAGCCTTTGAGCTGATGCATGCGGGTAAATCCATTCGCAGTGTAGTGCATTACTGATCTCGATGCCGTCTCCAGCCAGGGGTTGCCCTGGTTGGATTATCTTCACCCAACAACCACAGGATGTAATATGACTGATAGGCTTGATGAATCTCTGGAATTACTCAGTAGTGTGGTCTGTTTCGGCGGGCAGCAGAATCAATATCAACACCGCTCTGCGGTGCTGGATTGTACTATGCAGTTTAGCGTGTTTCTGCCGCCTCAGGCAGAGCAGCATCCGGTCCCCGCACTTTACTGGTTATCCGGATTGACCTGTACCGACCAGAACTTTGCCACCAAAGCGGGTGCGCAGCGGGTAGCCGCTGAGCTGGGTATGGCGCTGATCATGCCCGACACCAGTCCGCGGGGCGAAGGAGTGCCTGACGATGAAGCGGGTGCCTATGATTTTGGTCTGGGTGCCGGGTTTTATGTCAATGCCACCGAGGTGCCTTGGGCAACGCATTACCGCATGTATGATTACATCCTGACGGAACTGCCCGAGCTGCTTGAAAGTGCAATGCCCTTGACTGAGTTGCGTGCCATCAGTGGTCATTCCATGGGTGGCCACGGCGCACTGATGCTGGCGCTGCGTAATGCCGGTCGGTTTGTATCCGCCAGCGCTTTTTCACCAATAGTGAATCCCTGTGAATGTCCCTGGGGCCAGAAAGCCTTTAGTGGATACTTGGGCAGTGATGAGACCAGTTGGAAAGCTTATGATAGTGTCGAGCTTATCCGCAGTGGCGCAACACCGCTACCGCTGTTGGTCGATCAGGGCACAGCCGATAACTTTTTAGATGAGCAACTGAAAACTGATCGGCTGATTACGGCGTGTGAGGTGATGAACTTTTCGGCTGAGATACGCTACCAGCCAGGTTATGATCATAGCTATTACTTTATCGCCAGCTTTATTGAATCGCATCTGCGTTTTCATGCCAAACATCTTGGGCTGCGCTGATTAGTCAACCTGACGAAAGGGCAATCCTTCACGCAACTGCGCTTGATAGAGTCGCAGTTGCGTGGCCTCCTTGATAACAAAATCCTCTACGGCGGTACGCAATCCCGGGTGTTCTATATGGTGTACTGACCAGGTAGGCACCGGCTCAAAGCCACGGGCGATTTTGTGTTCACCTTGGGCGCCTGGATCAAAGCGCTCAAGCCCTTGCGCGATGGCATAGTCGATACCCTGATAATAGCAGGTTTCAAAATGCAGACTGTCGAAGGCTTCGGTACAACCCCAGTAACGCCCATACAGGGTGGTGCTATCACGAAAAAACAGCGCGCCAGCGAGCGTATTATCACCCTGTCGGGCAAAACAGAACACCAGCTTGTCAGCGAGTGATTGGCGTAACTGCTCAAAAAAAGCTCGTGTCAGATAGCCTCGGCGCCCACGTTTGAGGTGGGTCATTTGGTAAAAAATCCAGAAGTGTTGCATATCCTGATCGGTCAGATCCTTGCCGCTGACCCAGTCATGCTCAATGCCTTGATCTTGTACTTTCTGGCGTTCCTTACGTACATTTTTACGTTTGCGTGAGCTGAAATGGCTCAGGTAATCGTCAAAGCTATGATAGCCGCGGTTAAACCAGTGGTATTGCAGCCCCATACGCGCGGAGCAGCCTTGGGCTGCAAAGGTTGTGTGCAGCGAATCGGTGACAAATAAACCATGCCAGCTACTGGCTGTAATCTGTTGTCCTAATTGTTGGATACCGGCATAAAAAGCCTGACAGACTTCGGCGTCTGGCAGTTGGCTGCCGTACCTGGGTCCTTGCGCGGGCGTATAGGGAATAGCTGTCACCAGTTTGGGATAATAATCCAGTCCGTTACGCTCCCAGGCATCCGCCCAGCTCCAGTCGAACACATACTCACCGTAAGAGTGGTCTTTGATATATAGAGGCATGACCCCGACCACCTCATCGCCGCGCCATAGCTGCATATGCATGGGCTGCCAGCCGGTAGCCGCGGATACCGAACCTGAGTCTTCCAGTGCCTTAAGAAAAGCGTGCCGGATAAACGGGTAGTCGGTGTTGCAAAGCGCGTCCCAGGTGCTGGCGGGTATCTTGTCTATACTGTCGCAAAAGCGTATTTGATACATGATGTTCTGTCTGGTTTAGTGTAAAAAGTGAATCTAACGAACTCTATACGCTGTGATCCGGCCTTTTATATCATAAGGCCGTATTTAATATCCTAAGGAGAGTCCAATGGACGAACTGGAACTTGAATTTGAACTCCATCCACGCTTGCAGGCCGATACCTGGGTTCTGGGCGACTTTCCCCTGTGCCGCTTGTTACTCATGAATGATGCCAACTATCCCTGGTTTATTCTGGTGCCGCGCCGCGCAGGTGTTACCGAAGTCTATCACTTGTCAGCCTCGGAGCGTGCGCAGTTGATTGAAGAATCGTCGGCGTTGAGCGAAACCCTGGCCGACTTGTTTATGGCACGCAAGATGAATGTTGCCGCATTGGGTAACATGGTATCGCAGCTGCATCTGCATCATGTTGTGCGCTATGAGGATGATATCGCCTGGCCAGGACCTGTCTGGGGTGTGGCCGAGGCGCGACCCTACACAGCCGAACAGGCCGAGGAAATCAGTCGGAAACTTGAAGTGCTGCTGGATGGCGAGCTGGCATTTAAATTATCAGATTAGCATTTCGTGTGCTGTTTTGATCTTGGCGTAACTAACTCTTTAGCCTAAAATTTTTCAGATAATGTCGGAATGTTCAAGGATATTCCTGCCGTGATGCAAGCCATGTACCGCCTATTAGAAGGTGATGGCACCCTGTGTGCTATGGATGGATTAGATAGAAAATAATGAATATGACCAGCAAATGCTAAGCTAGGCTAATTAATTTAACTCATGAATTAGGGAGAGTGTTCATGATTTTGCCCCCTCAATATCCTGCTTACTTGAAGCGGTGCTTGCCTGCCGTGTCGATAATGAGTGCCAGTTTCTGGGTTGTTGCCAGCCTAAGCCAAAGCGCTTGGGCTTCTCAAACCTTTCCTGAGGCTGTGTTACCCATTGAACGCGTTGTGCTTTCCACCTCGGGTGTGGGATTGTTCCAACAAGGTGGCAAGGTCGATGGGCCGGTTCAAGTGCAACTTCAGGCCAGTTCAACTGAAATGAATGATCTGTTGAAATCCCTGGTTTTCTGGGACCAGGGAAATGGTCGAATCCTGGGTGTGAGTTATCCGGGTCAGTCAGCGTTGGATCGTACGTTATCCAGTTTGCGTGTTGATCTATCTGGCAACCCTGGTTGGGTGGAGGTGTTTACTCAATTACGCGGTCAAGCCATTCAGGTTGAAACCCTGCAAGGCAGTCTGTTAACAGGGCGTATCCTTGGGGCCGATAGACGCACCTTGCGAGTGGCTGATCAATTCGCAGAATTAGACTACCTTAATCTGGTAACCGAAACCGGCTTGGAAAGCTTAAGCCTGGATCAAATACGCCGCTTCGAATTGACCGATACGCGTCTGCAAGCTGACCTGAATCGTGCATTAAACGCCTTGGCACAAGATCGCCACAATGAGCGCAAAGCCGTCAACCTTTATCTTGAGGGTGAAGGAGAGCGTGACGTGGCGGTGACCTATGTGGCAGCAGCACCCGTCTGGAAAACCAGCTATCGTTTATTACTCAATGAGTCAGACAGTAAAGCGGCTAGCTTACAAACCTGGGCCTTGGTGGAAAATGCCAGTGACCAGGACTGGCAGAATATTAGTTTGGCCTTAATCAGTGGTCGCCCCCTGAGCTTTATTGAAGACCTTTACCAGTCTCGTTTTATTGATCGTCCGGTGTATGAGTCAGTGGCCTTTGAAGGTATAGCGCCGCAAGCCTATGCCCTCGCTCGTGGTGCCGCTCTAGATGAAGAGTTCGTGCCTTTACGCGCAGTAGCCGCAGCCCCTATGCGAGCACCGGCACCCAGTATGGAATCCGCCCCTAAAGCTGGTTCGATGGCCTCGGTCGAGGGACAGGATCTTGGCTCGCACTTTGAGTATCGACTTGAAAATGTCAGTTTGTCTCGGCAGCAATCGGCGATGTTGCCCATTTTGAATGCCTCGGTGGAGATCGCACCGGTTTCCATTTATGACACCAGTGTACATCCTCGTCATCCTTTGCGCGGGGCGTATTTAGCGAACACATCAGATAAGCCGCTACCTGAGGGCCCTATGACCGTGATGATGGGGCAAAGCTATGTGGGCGATGCGCGAATTGATCATATTCCACCTGGGGCAAAGCGGCTCATCAGTTATGCTGTTGATTTAGACCTTCAGGTTCTACCTCAAACAACCCAGCAGGAAACGCAGCTGACGCAGGGTAAAATAGAGCAGGGTGTATTGATGTTGCAACAGACTCGACAGCGCGAAACGGTTTATCATGCCATCAATGAGTCGGCTCAGGATCGAAATTTAGTGATCGTTCATCCACGTCAGCAAGGCTGGGAGCTGGAATCCGATGCAGAGCGGCTTGAACAAACAGAGGAACATTATCGGCTAGCGGTAGATCTGTTAGCACATTCAGAACAGCCTGTTCTGGTAAAGGAAGTAAAGATTGATTGGGAGCATTTTCAATTAGCGGCCTTATCAGAAACTCAACTTTTCTATTGGTCAAGTCAGGCACAGTTATCCGTGGAGTTAAAGTCTCAGGTTGAACGGGCGGCGAGCCTGCGTCAAGCTTGGTCTCGTGCTGAGCGTAGCCTGCAAGATCGAAAAGGAGCTATAGAGAGTATTTATCAAGAGCAGGCACGCATTCGGGCGAATCTTGAAGTGCTGGAGCCTGGATCTGCGCTTTACCAGCGGTTAGTGAATCAGCTCAGCGAGCAGGAGGATGAACTGCATAGCTTAAATGCTTCGGTAAAACAGGCTGAGGCAGAGGTGCATCTGGCAAGAGAGGCCTTTGAAACCTTTATTGCACAACTGTAAGTAACATGATTTTGTGAAGGGATTCTATGAAACGTTTAATACTAATGCTGTTTTTTTCTTTGATAGCGGTATCTGCTGGAGCTGACGAGCGCATTCTCGATTTTCACAGCGATATGACTGTTCGTGAAGATGGCAGCATGAAGGTCATTGAAACGATCAAAGTGCGCTCTGAAGGAATGTCGATTAAGCGCGGCATCTACCGCACTATTCCGACCCGTTATAGGGGTGCTTTTGGAAGCTACATTGAAACCCCTATAGCTATTATAAGTGTAGCCCGTGATGGTGAGCAGGAGCCTATTCGTGTTGAAGCAAGAGGACGATATCTCGATTTATACATAGGCAATAGAAATCGTCTGCTGAAACCCGGTGAGTATACCTATACTATATCCTATGTGATTGAACGACACCTCGGCTTCTTTGATGACTATGATGAGCTCTATTGGAATGTCAATGGTAATAAGTGGGAGTTGCCGATTGACCGCGTTAGTGCCAAGGTACACTTGCCTGAAGGTGCTGTGTCCGATGATTTTAGCGCTGAAGCCTACACCGGGCCTCTCGGTTCTAAAGATCAACTCTTTCAAAGCGAAATAAATACAACAGGAATTTATTTTGAAACCACTCAGCGATTGGCTAAAGGCGAAGGGCTTAGTATTGTTGTGACCTGGCCGAAAGGCGTTGTTAAGCATCCAACTCCTTTGCAGCGGTTTGGTTGGTATATAAGCGATAATCAAGATACCGTGGTCCTTCTTATGGGGCTCTTTACGTTAGTAATATTTTATCTGTTTATTTGGCTGGCTCATGGCCGAGATCCAAAACCGGGTGTTATTATCCCGCAGTACGACCCTCCGGCTGGTTACTCTCCGGGTGCCATTCGTTACATTATGAACCAAGGTATTGATACTAAAACCTTTAGCACGGCGCTGGTTAGTTTAGCCACCAAGGGATACCTCATCTTGGTGCAAAAAGAATCCAATTACGCCGCAAAGCGAACAGACAAAGCTGTTAGTGATGATCTATGTCCTGCTGAAAAGGCTTTATTGGAAAGTCTTTTCGAAGATTTGCTATCAACGACTGTGGATTTTGATCAGGAAAACCAAGAGCAAATTCAGGCTGCTATAGAGGCCAATCGACAGGCGTTAAGGCAGCATTGTGATAAAGAGTATTTTCGTAATAACAGACAATTTTTGCTACCAGGCATATTGATTACATTGTTTACGTTAATATCTTTTGTGGCGTCCAAACCGTTTATAGAAATAGGTATTTTGGTTCTGTTTTTATCCTTATGGATGACATTGTTTACGTTTGCTCTGGATTGGTTTGTGAAGAATTTTCGCCCATTTGAAGTTAAAATAGATTTCCATTCTATAAAGGATTTTGTTGCCCTTTTGATTTTTATGTTAACTCTATTTTTCTTTGTGGTGTTTTTGATTTTTGCTTTGATTATGAGTACTTCGCTGATAAATGTGGTTGCACTGCTGCTGCTTTTAATAATACATCATGTGTTTAGTAAGTTGATAAAAGCACCAACACTCGCTGGTCGAGATTTTTTGGATAAAATGGAAGGGTTTAAACTTTATCTTACCGTGGCAGAGCAAGATGAGTGGCAGCTCAAACATCCTCCTGAAAAAACACCAGAGCTATTCGAACGCTTGTTTCCTTATGCCATGGCTTTGGATTTAGAGCAGCCTTGGACGGATCGCTTCACTATGATATTTGCTAACATGAAAAGGCAAGGGCAGCCGTATAAATATACAGGGCTTTCCAGCCGTAGCTTGTCTCTTCCAGATGCAGCACTGGCATCTGCTTTAGCTAGCTCAATTAATCAAGCCACTGTAATTAAAAGCACTGGTTCGCGAGGCTCGAGTTCGAGTAGTTTTAGTTCAGGTAGCAGTAGCGGTTCGTCTGGTGGTGGTCGTGGTGGCGGCGGTGGGGGTGGCTGGTAATCGGTCTTGCGGCTATCTGAAATCCTAAACGAACATATTGGCCTTACACCGCTGTCAGCGCCCTCAATATAGGGTATAATTCTGCGCCTATTTTGCTTTTACAGTGACAGATACAGGAACAATCAATCATGCGCAGCCATTATTGCGGCGATCTTCGTAAAGAACATATCGGCCAGGACATTACACTTTCAGGATGGGTTCACCGTCGTCGGGATCATGGTGGCGTTATCTTTCTGGATGTCAGAGATCGTGAAGGCATCACCCAGGTGGTGTTTGACCCGGATCGTGAAGCCAGCTTTGCCCTGGCTGACAGTGTTCGTAATGAATATGTGATTGAGTTGAAAGGACTGGTTCGTGCCCGCCCTGAAGGTACCGAAAATTCGGAGATGCCAACCGGTGCGATTGAAGTACTGGGCAAAGAATTAGTGATTTTGAACAAGTCAGATACGCCACCTTTCCAGTTGGATGATCATCAGCAGGTGGGCGAAGATGTGCGTCTGCGCAATCGCTTTATTGATCTGCGCCGTCCGGAGATTCAACGTAAACTGCGTTTCCGTTCAAAAATTACCCACTATATCCGTAACTATCTGGAAGAAAATGGTTTTCTGGATATTGAAACGCCAATTCTGACGCGTGCTACACCCGAAGGTGCGCGTGACTATCTGGTACCTAGCCGTACCCACGAAGGGCATTTTTTCGCGCTGCCACAGTCACCGCAGTTGTTCAAGCAACTGCTGATGGTGTCAGGGTTTGACCGTTACTATCAGATTGCCAAGTGCTTTCGTGATGAAGATCTGCGTGCTGATCGTCAACCGGAATTCACTCAGATCGATATAGAAACCTCCTTTATGGACGAAGAAGGTATCATGGGGATTACTGAGCAGATGATCCGTGGCCTGTTCCTGGAACAGCTGAATGTGGATCTGGGAGACTTCCCGCGCATGCCTTACTCAGAGGCGATGCAGCGCTATGGTTCCGATAAGCCGGATCTGCGTAATCCGATGGAATTGGTCGATGTGGCTGATCTGGTGGCGGGTGTTGACTTCAAAGTGTTTGCCGCACCAGCCACTGACCCTAAAGGACGTGTAGCCGCCCTGAAAGTGCCGGGTGGAGCCGAACTGACGCGTAAACTGATTGATGACTACACTAAATTTGTATCCATCTACGGTGCTAAAGGCCTGGCCTGGATCAAGGTTAATGCATTGGAAAACGGTGCTGAAGGGCTACAATCACCGATTGTGAAGTTCCTGGGTGAAGATGTAGCACTGCAGATCATGCAGCGTGTTGGAGCCCAGAACGGCGATCTGGTGTTCTTTGGTGCGGATAAGGCCAAGGTAGTTAATGAAGCCTTGGGCGCGTTGCGTATTAAAGTGGGTGAAGATCTGAACCTGCTCACGCAGGAATGGGCACCACTATGGGTGGTCGACTTCCCGATGTTTGAAGAAGACAATAATGGTGGCCTGACCGCCTTGCATCATCCATTTACGGCACCCAGCTGCAGCCCGGATGAGCTGATTGAGGCTCCTGAGGGTAAGCTGTCCCGTGCTTACGATATGGTACTGAATGGTACTGAATTGGGTGGTGGTTCGGTGCGTATTCATGATCAGGTCATGCAGCGGGCGGTATTTAAAGTACTCGGCATTAGCGATGAAGAAGCTGAAGAAAAATTTGGCTTCCTGCTCAACGCCCTGCGATACGGCGCGCCGCCACACGGTGGTTTGGCCTTTGGTCTGGATCGTCTGGTGATGTTGATGACTGGGTCTGCCTCTATTCGTGAGGTGATTGCCTTCCCGAAAACACAGAGCGCTGCCTGTCTGTTGACCGATGCGCCGGGTGAAGTCAGTGCCGCACAGTTACGCGAACTGAATATCAAGTTGCGCAAGACGCCCTGATGACAAGGTGAATATCACTGTTTGGCACCTGGGTTGTCGTATAAGTCCTTAAAGGATATATCGCTCCAGGAAGACAGACGGTGAAGTGAAAACTACGAAGAACGAACGGGGCTTAGCGGCCCCTTCTTTGTTAATGAGGTAAGAGGTTATGGCAGGTCATTCCAAGTGGGCCAATATCAAGCACCGCAAAGCGTCTCAGGATGCCAAGCGCGGTAAAATCTTTACTAAGTTGATTCGTGAATTGACGGTAGCCGCCAAAGAGGGCGGCGGCGTGCCGGACGATAATCCACGTTTGCGGGCGGCTGTTGATAAGGCGCTTGGCGCCAATATGAAAAAAGACACCATTGAAAAAGCCATACAGCGAGGCGCGGGTGGGGGAGACGGTGATAATTACGACGAGCTGACTTATGAGGGCTATGGCCCCAATGGCGTAGCGATACTGGTTGAGTGCATGACCGATAATGTTAACCGGACTGTATCGCAGGTACGTGCTGCTTTCAGTAAGCATGGCGGCAACCTGGGCACTAATGGCTCCGTCTCCTACCTGTTTGATAAAAAAGGCCAGATTACCTTTGATAATGGTGTTGATGAGGATCAGATTATCGAAGCAGCACTTGAAGCTGGTGCAGACGATGTGGTGTCCCATGACGATGGCTCGATTGATGTATTTACCAGCGTCACTGAGTTTATGGAGGTGAAGCAGTCGCTGCTGCAATCAGGGCTTGAACCGGTTCATGCAGAGGTGGGTATGATTCCCTCCACAACGGTAGCGTTAGATGTTGAGTCTGGTCAAAAGGCATTGAAGCTCCTGGACGTGCTGGAAGATCTGGATGACACTCAGAACGTATACCACAATGCTGACATTCCGGAAGAGGCGATGCTTTGATCCTTGCCTCTAGTGATGGTTGGTCCTGTTGATATGATCATTCTCGGGATAGACCCTGGATCGCGCATTACCGGCTATGGTGTGATCAATTCACTAAAAGGGCATAACGAATACATTGCCAGTGGTTGCATCCGTATTCGTGAGGGTGAGTTGGCTGATAAGCTGCAGCAGGTGTACGCCGGTGTGCATGAGATTATTGAACGTTATCTGCCACAGGAGTTTGCCATAGAGCAGGTGTTTATGGCGCGCAATGCCGACTCGGCACTGAAACTGGGCCAGGCCAGAGGCGTAGCGATTGTTGCTGCGGCAAATCAATCTGTCCCCGTCTATGAGTACTCGGCACGAAAAGTGAAACAGTCTGTGGTTGGCTCGGGTGCGGCTGATAAGAGTCAGGTGCAACACATGGTGGCGCATATCCTTAAATTACCTGGTTTACCTCAAGCTGACGCGGCTGACGCACTTGCTATTGCGCTGTGCCATGCGCATTCACGCCGTTCATTGATCAGCGTAGCGGGTCAGCATAGCGGGCGCGGTGGGCGTTGGCGATGATAGAAATTGCAAATTTTGTCTACTATGCTGATCTGTTTGGCATAGCGATCTTTTCGGTTACCGGTGTGTTGGCTGCACGCGGCAAGCAGATTGATCTGTTTGGTATTATGGTGCTGGCGCTGGCGACTTCGCTCGGTGGCGGTACTCTGCGTGATCTGGCGCTGAATGCACATCCGTTGATCTGGATTGCTGATCCGATCTTGTTGTGGACGGCCATAGGTGCGGCCGTGCTGACCTTTGTTTACTGTCGCTTCTGGATGTTGCCGCGACGGGCCTTACTGGTGCTTGATGCGGCCGGTTTGGCGCTGTTTGCCATTGCTGGTGCTGAAAAAGCGATGGGGCTAGGTTTTTCGCCCCTGATTGCTGTGATTATGGGTGTCAGTACGGGTTGCGCGGGGGGCGTTATTCGGGATTTACTCACTGGACGTATCCCGGGTATTCTCCAGCATGAAGAGTTTTATGCGACTTGCGCTCTGATCGGCGCCACTTTCTATGTGCTCATGCAAGGACAAATGCAGCCGAATTTACTCGCTTTGTCAGCTATTGCATTGATTTTCTGCATTCGTATGCTGGCCATCTTTACTGGCTTTCGTTTGCCGGTGTTTGTGGTCACAGGCATAGATCGTACGCCGCGGCGTGTACTAACTGGGCGAAAAAAACGCCGACTGATATCAATAAAGTCCAAGGGTGATAAATAATTATGATCGGTCATTTGCGTGGCGTATTACTGGAAAAATACCCTCCATTTCTGATGTTGGACGTTGGTGGGGTTGGTTATGAGGTGGAAGCTTCGATGAACACCTTCTACCGCTTGGCTGATATCGGTCTGGAAGTATCCCTTTATACGCATCTGGTAGTACGTGAAGATGCCCAGTTGTTGTATGGCTTTACCGATCGTCAGGAGCGCAGTGTGTTCCGCGAGCTGATTAAAACCAATGGTGTGGGACCTAAGCTGGCACTGACCATTCTGTCGGGTATCAGTGGTGATGCATTTATCCGCTGTGTAGAGTATGAAGATGTGGCAACCTTGGTAAAACTACCGGGCGTTGGTAAAAAGACGGCTGAGCGTCTGATTATTGAAATGAAAGATCGTCTTAAACACTTCAGTGCCGTGCCAGCCGGGCTTCGGACGCCGCAAGATGCGGCAGCAGCCAGACAGCCAGTTGTAGCGGTGGTGGATGAACGTCGGGAGGCGGAAACAGCGCTGATCGCCCTGGGTTATAAGCCCGCCCAGGCCACGCAGGCCATTGAGCAAGCCAGCCGTTCTCTGGACGCGGAAGCCAGTGCCGAAGCACTGATTCGACTGGCGTTACGGTCCATGATCAGTTAATAAATGAGTAACAACAATGATAGAAGCCGACCGTTTTATAACACCGGTTGCGACCAGCCCTGTTGAGGAAAAGCAGGATCGTACGGTCAGACCGCAAACCTTGCAGGATTACGAAGGTCAGCCGGTGGTGCGTGAACAGATGGAGATTTTTATCCATGCGGCGCGTAATCGGTCTGAGGCGTTGGATCATACCTTGATTTTTGGCCCGCCGGGGCTGGGTAAAACCACCCTGGCACATATCATTGCTAATGAGATGGGGGGGCAAATCCGCAGCACCTCCGGGCCGGTTCTGGAAAAAGCTGGTGATGTAGCCGCCATGCTAACCAATTTGGAAGCGGGCGATGTGCTGTTTATCGACGAAATTCATCGTCTAAGCCCGAATGTGGAAGAAATACTCTATCCGGCGATGGAAGACTATCAGCTGGATATTATGATAGGTGAAGGGCCCGCAGCCCGTTCTATCAAGATCGATCTGCCACCTTTTACCCTGGTGGGCGCCACTACGCGTGCAGGCCTGTTGACTTCACCCCTACGGGACCGTTTTGGCATCGTGCAGCGGTTGGAATTCTACTCTGTTGAAGACTTGACGCGCATTGTCAGTCGGGCTGCACGCTTAACGTCTACACCAATTGATCCCGAGGGCGCACGTGAAATTGCCTGTCGGGCCCGGGGGACACCGCGTATTGCCAACCGTCTGCTGCGTCGAGCCCGTGATTATGCTGAAGTACGCGGAGATGGTGCGATTACCCGTGAACTAGCTGATCTGGCATTGAATATGCTGAATGTGGACGAAAAAGGCTTTGATCATATGGACCGGCGCATGTTGCTGGCGATGATTGAAAAATTTGGTGGTGGCCCGGTGGGGGTGGAAAGTCTGGCGGCTGCGATCAGCGAAGAGCGCGATACCATTGAAGATGTTTTAGAGCCTTATCTGATACAGCAAGGTTTTCTGATGCGAACACCCCGTGGGCGGGTGGTCACGGATCATGCCTACTTGCATTTCGGCATTAAAAAACCCTATACCGAATAAGTGTCTGCATGATCCTGATCAAGGTTTAAGGCCAACGGGCTGTTACTATTGTCGAATAAAGATCGATAAAAGTAACGGGATGGTGCCTATGTTGGCTTTACCTAAAGATCGCTTCGCCAGTGACTGTCGTCGTGAGCTGGTTCAGCTCCATACAACGCTTAAACAAGAGCTGTTGGCTGCATCGGGAAGTGAAAAAAAACAAGCAGCCTTGTTGGTCGAGCTGCGAGCTTGTGAGGAAGCTATAAAACGGATTGATAATGGTTATTTTGGTCTATGCAAGGTATGTGGCGAAGCTATAGAACTTAATCGCCTGAAAGCTGAACCGACCACCAGTTGCTGTTTGTCCTGCGAAAGCAAAAACTAACAACGTAACAGCCTGTATTCTGCAAAAAAAACGTTCTTGCGGCTTATTCATGCTTCACAGCTACTTGTATTAATTTATACGGCTGCTATTGTGAGCGCCTGCCTTCTGTCAGGTTAGGAGAGAACCGTGCAAGACAAGTTATCCATCTGGTCTCTTGTAGTAGAGGCCAGTTTTATCGTTCAGCTTATCATGCTGACGCTCATGATTACCTCATTTGTTTCCTGGGTGATGATCTTTCAGCGCCGCTCTGTGATTCGTGCGGCACAGCGCTCTATGCGTACTTTCGAAGAGCGCTTCTGGTCGGGTGCCGACCTAGGACAACTGTATCGCGAAGTCAGCCAGCAGCCAAATGAAAATTGTGGTGTCGAAAATATTTTTCGTGCCGGTTTGAAAGAATTTACCCGCCTTACCCAGCAGGGAAAAGCCGATCCCGATGTGGTCATGAACGGCATCCAGCGACGCATGCGGGTGGCGATGTCTCGCGAAGAAGAAAAGTTGGCAAAGCATCTGCCATTTTTGGCAACGGTAGGTTCTACCAGTCCTTATATGGGTCTTTTTGGCACCGTTTGGGGAATTATGAATACGTTCCGAAGTCTAGCTACTGTACCCCATGCAACAATATCGGTGGTGGCGCCGGGAATTTCAGAGGCATTGATCACAACGGCAATTGGTTTGTTCGCCGCTATTCCAGCTGTTATTGCTTACAACCGCTATGCGGCGCAGTCGGAAACACTGCTAAGCAACTATGAAACCTTTGCCGATGAGTTCTCCAGTATACTCTACCGTCGCCTGCATGCACTTTGAGGTCTGATGATGGAATGGCGTACTCGCAAAAAGCGTAGTCTAAATGCAGAAATCAATGTGGTACCTTATATTGAGGTCATGGTGGTTCTGTTGGTGATTTTTATGCTGACAACGCCGATGCTGACGCAGGGGGTGGATGTAGATTTGCCTCAGGCCAGCGCGGAACCGGTAGAAGCCGAAGATCAGGAGCCGCTGATCGTTTCGGTGGATAAGGATGGAAATTATTACATCAATGTGGGTGGTGATGATTCCGAGATTGCGGATGCAGATGCGATCAGACAGCGGATCACCAGTGTGTTGAATGAAAACCCTAACAAGCTTCTGCTGGTCAGGGGTGATAAAAATGTGACCTATGATCGAGTGGTGCAACTGATGGTGCTGTTGCAGCAGGCGGGCGCGCCCAGTGTTGGTTTGGTCACAGAGTAGGCCGGGCGTGGATAATTATCGCAATTATGTATTACCGGTTATTCTGGCGACGCTGGTCCATGTAATGATGTTGGCGTTGATTGCTGGACAGTGGTTTGATTTTTCCGAAGCTCAACGTCCACAGCCCCGTCATTTGCAGGCGCGCATGATCGATATGAGCAGCTTGCAGACGGATCAGGCCGCTGCCCAACAGGCGGCAGAGCAGGCTAGGGCGCAGGAGCAGGCACGTCAGGCCGAGCAGCAGCGTCAAGAGCAGGCTGTGGCTGAACAGCAGCGCCAGGAAGAACAGCAGCGTCAAGAACAACAGCAGCGCCAGGAACAACAGCAGCGTCAAGAACAACAGCAACGCCAGCAACAAGAACGAGAAGCTGAGCAACAGCGTCAGCAGGAGCTAGTCGCGCAACGGGAGGCAGAGTCACGAATTCGCGCCGAGCAGGAGCGCCAACAACAGGCTGAAGCCGAGCGTCAGCGTCGTGAAGAAGCTGAGCGTCAAGCGGCTGAAGAGCAGCAGCGTCAGGAAGAGCGTCGCCAGGCCGAAGAGCGTCAGCGTCAGGAAGCAGCTAAAGCACAGGAAGAGGCGCAGCAGCGTGAGGCTCAGGCTGCTCAGGCACAGGCTGAAGCAGAGGCCAGAGCAGAAGCCCAGCGAGCTGCTCAGGAAGCAGCTAATGCAGTCATTGGTGATATAGGTTCATATATCAGTGCTATGCTGACGCGCAACTGGAATATTCCAGCCACGGCACGTACAGGAATGCAGGCAACAGTTGAAATACAATTGATGCCAAATGGGGAGATTGCTGATGTGCGTATTGTGCAAAGCAGTGGCGATTTGGCATTTGATCGTTCAGCGGAACAAGCTGTTAGACGTACTGAGCGTTTACCGCGCGTAGCTGAAGTGGAACCAATATTATTTGAGCGTCGTCTGAGAAGAACACAGGTGATTTTCAGGCCTGAAGGATTGAGATGGTAATGACATTATTTAAAAAGCTATTATTTTTGTTGCTGTTTGGTTTCAGCTCAGCGTTGATGGCGCAGCAGTTGGTAGTGGAAGTGACTCAGGGCGTTGACAGCCCTGTGCCGGTTGCTGTGGCACCCTTTGGTTGGGGCGGCGATGCCCTGCCTGAAGATATTGCTGAGATCATCAGTCAGAATTTAGGACGCAGCGGCTTTTTTAAATCCATGAACCGTGAAAATATGCTGAGTTTTCCTGAACGTGAAGAGCAGGTGTTTTTTCGTGACTGGCGTATGGTAAATCAGGATTACCTGGTTATAGGTCGCATGGAGCCTTTATCTGAGAATGAAGTAAAGATTACCTTTGAGTTATATGATGTGCTTAAAGAAGAGCGCATTTTAGTGCGGGAAGTGTCTGTCGGTAAGCAAAGCCTTCGTGATGCGGCACACTATGTCTCGGATGCTGTTTTTGAAGCTTTAACCGGTATCAAGGGTGCTTTTTCAACCCGTATTGTCTATGTTGCTGCGGACCGTCGTGACGCTGAAAATCAACGCTATCGTCTGCGGTTAGCTGATTGGGATGGTGAGCGTGCCCGAACCATCCTGGAATCAAATGAGCCAATCCTGTCACCGGCCTGGTCGTTTGATGGTACCAAGCTCGCCTATGTCTCTTTTGAGACTACGCGCCCAGTTATCTATATACAGCATCTGGCAACAGGGCAGCGAGAACAGATTCAGTCCTTTCCTGGCCTAAATGGGGCGCCGGCCTGGTCACCCGATGGTCATAAGCTGTCGCTAGTCTTGTCTAAAGATGGCAACCCTGAAATTTATGTGCTGGATTTGAGAACCCGTGCGCTGGATCGAATGACACAAAGCAGTGCAATCGATACTGAGCCTTTCTGGGCGCCGGATGGAAAATCTCTCTTTTTCACCTCTGACCGTGGTGGCTCGCCACAGATCTATCGGATGGATCTGGCCTCGCGTTCAGTGGAACGTGTTACTTACGAAGGCAGTTATAATGCTCGCGGACGTCTCACGCAAGACGGGCGTTTTCTGGCCATGGTTCACCGTGGCAGTTCGCGTCGTTTCCAGATAGCCGTTCAGGATCTAAAGAGTGGACGTCTGGATATTTTAACCAACAGTGATTACGATGAGTCTCCAAGCATTGCGCCGAACGGCAGCATTGTTATGTATGCTACCCAGGATGGAGGTCGTGGCATTTTGTCCGCGGTATCTCTGGACGGGCGCATTCGTTTCAATATGCCAGTTCCACAGGGTGATGTCAGAGAACCGGCGTGGTCGCCATTTTTGAAATAAACTGTATCAACCTTAAATTGAATTGCTTGCTTATAAAGCGGGCAACAGGAGAAAAAAATGCGTTATGTTCATTTGACTAAAGCGCTAGCGTTGGCTGCTGTTATGGCGTTTGCTGCAGGGTGTAGTTCTACTGGCAGTAAAACTGATTCAGGGGCGATGAGTGGTACAGGTACAGGCACTGACACCAGTGCTTACGGTGCCGGAACCGGTACGGGTGTAACTCCAGGTAGCTGGGAAGAAGTGGCGACTCTGAAAAATGTGTTTTATTTCGAGTTTGACCGTGCTGTTGTGCGTCAGGAGTTTTTTCCTGACCTGGAAGGTCATGCCCGTTACCTGGCAGGTAATCCGTCTGCACGTGTAAGACTGGATGGCCATACCGATGAGCGTGGTACGCGTGAATACAATATGGCGTTGGGCGAGCGTCGTGCCAATGCTGTTGAGCGTCTGTTGATTGTCAATGGTGCCAATGCGGGTCAGATCGAAACCGTGAGCTATGGCGAGGAGCGTCCATCAGTTACCGGCAATCACGAAGGTGCCTGGTCGCAGAACCGTCGTGTTGAATTGAGATACCTGAGCCGCTGATAGACTGATTATGAAACCTTCACTGAAATACACAGTTGCGGGTTGCCTGAGTGCTGTGCTGACGTTGTCAGCACAGGCCCAGGTACCGGTGATCGAAATCCAGGGAAATGATGCTCAGAATACATCTGCAGCATCCACCGGTATTTCCAGTCAAAGCGAACTGATTTTACTGGTGCTTCAGTTGCAAGAGGATGTTCGTTACCTGCGTGGGGAACTTGAAACCACGCAGCATAAGCTGCAGCGCCTGGAAGCCGATTCCTCTGATCGCTACCGCGATATGGACAGGCGTCTCAGTGTGCTGATGCAAGCAGCCATGGATTCTGATGCATTGCCGCCACTGTCAGATCCCTCTGATATGCCGCCAGCCGAGACACCCGTAGCTGCTGAGACTGCTGCTGATGCTGAGCCTGGTATTACCGCTGAACCCGTTTCCGCAGATGATCAACAAGCTTATGACGAAGCCTTTGCATTAGTTCGGGCGCGTGAGTTTGATCAGGCCATTAGTGCTTTTGAGGCTTTTGTACAACGCTATCCGGAACATACCAATACCGCCAATGGTTACTATTGGTTGGGTGAGTTGCATCTGGCTAACGAGTCACTGGAGCAAGCCAGTATCGCGTTTGAGACTGTGCTGGAGCAGTTTCCAACTCACCACAAAGTTCCTGATGCTCTGTACAAGCTAGGCGTGACCCTTTCCAGAATGGGTGAGCAGGAACGTTCACGGCATATGATGCAGCGTGTGATCAGTGAATATCCGCAGAGTACCGCGGCGACATTGGCACAAAGTTTCCGTCCTGTCGAAAGTAACTGAAGAGGGTATTGATAATGACTGGCGAACGTGCCGTTGTACTCCTGTCCGGAGGGTTAGATTCGGCAACGGTTCTGGCTATGGCCAAAGATCAGGGTTATAGCTGTTATGTACTCAGTTTTGATTACGGTCAGCGTTCACTTACAGAGTTGAATGCAGCCCGTGCCGTTGCGATAGATGCCGGGGTTGTAGAGCACCGTGTGCTACGTTTGAACCTGGAAGACTTTGGCGGATCGGCGCTTACTGACCCCAGCATGAGTATGCCGGAATCGGAAACCGGTGAGGCGCAGGAAGGGGTTATTCCACTGACGTATGTTCCTGCGCGCAACACCGTTTTTCTTTCTCTGGCGCTGGGGTGGGCTGAAGTTCTTGATGCGAGTGCTATTTTTATCGGTGTGAATGCCGTCGATTATTCTGGTTATCCGGATTGTCGCCCGGAGTTTATTCGTGCATTTGAGGCCATGGCCGCTTTGGCAACACGCCAGGGGGTTGAAGGCAAACCGATACGCATTCATACCCCTTTGATTGATCTCACCAAGGCTGAAATTATTCAGGCAGGCGTATCGCTCGGGATGGATTATGCAAAAACTGTCTCCTGTTATCAGGCCGATGATGAGGGGCGAGCTTGTGGACGCTGCGACAGTTGTCGTCTGCGTGCCAAGGGGTTTGAGCAGGCTGGTGTGACGGATCCGACACACTATCAATCCTGACAGGTTAGCCGTCTATTCGTGTTTCTCTATGTGCTATAATACCAGGTTTTCATGCATGCCCTAGGCTGCTGACCCTAATTCAACTCGGAATGATTGATGCTAAGTAAACGAGATTTGGCAGACCGTATTCTTGTTCAGGAGCACTTTGCTCAGGAGCATTTGCCTGATGCTCTGGATCAACAGCAATCAGCCTCGCTGACTGATGAAATTCTGTCATTGCTGAAGCTGAAAGATGCCTGTCTGGTTGCGCATTACTATACTGATCCAGTGATTCAGGCACTGGCGGAAAAAAGTGGTGGCTGTGTTTCGGATTCGTTGGAAATGGCTCGTTTCGGCAGTCAGCACCAAGCGTCAACGCTGTTGGTGGCGGGTGTACGTTTTATGGGCGAAACTGCGAAAATACTCAGCCCGGAAAAGCGTATTCTTATGCCGACACTGGAGGCAACCTGTTCACTGGATCTGGGTTGTCCAGTTGACGAGTTTTCTGCTTTTTGTGATCAATACCCTGATCATGAAGTTGTTGTCTATGCCAATACTTCTGCTGCTGTTAAAGCCCGGGCTGACTGGGTTGTGACATCAAGTATTGCACTGCGTGTGGTGGAGTACCTGGCAGAGCAGGGTAAAAAAGTGATCTGGGCACCGGACAAACACCTCGGCGATTATATTCAACAGAAAACCGGTGTTGAAATGTTGCTATGGGATGGCGCCTGCATTGTACACGAAGAATTCAAGGCCAAAGGGTTGCGTGATCTGAAAGCCGTTTATCCGGATGCAGCTGTCCTGGTGCATCCGGAATCACCGGAAGCGGTAGTAGAGCTCGCCGATGTGGTCGGCTCTACCAGCCAACTGATTAATGCGGCCGCTACGATGCCAAACCCGATGTTCATCGTTGCTACAGATCGCGGTATTTTCTATAAAATGCAGCAGGCTGCGCCGGGTAAAACCTTAATTGAAGCGCCTACCGGTGGTACAGGGGCGACGTGTCGAAGTTGTGCCCATTGTCCGTGGATGGCCATGAATGGACTGGAAAACCTGCGGGATGTGCTGTTAAACGGTGATCAGGAAGTGCTTGTCAGCAAGGATCTGATCGCACGTGCGCGTATACCTTTACAGCGCATGTTGGATTTCCCGCTGAAATGATTAATCGTTAGGAAGACTACAAGTCTTCCTTGATTTGTCGGCGTATTTCCAGGGTTTCAGCTTCAAGCTGTTCGAGTCTGGCCAGATCCGAGGGGTGCAGGTTGGCTTCGCGTTTGGCAAAGGTGATCTGCTGTATGGCGCTGTCGATATTGCCCGTCAGCAGAAAGTATTCTATGCGCGCCTCGTGAACTCCGGTTATATTGCCAGATAGGCCTTCTGCTTCAGCGAGTTGGTACCAGCTGTCAGTATCTGTCGGGTAGTCCTGTAGCAGATGTTTGTAGATCGGAACGGCTCGTTCTGGTTGTCCTGTTGTATACATCACCCGCGCATGCATTTTCATCACGGGCATGCTATCTGGATATAAAGCCATCATTGCTTCAGAGCGGCTTTCAGCCTGGGTAAAATCATTTTCGGCCAGCAGTAATTCAAGTTCGCTTAATTTTATATACGCGTGCTGTGCCCATTGCTGCGGCAGTTGTTCGAAGTGCTGTCTGGCAAGTTCCAACTGATTTGTGCGCATGGCGGCCAGCATGGCGCCGTAATGTGCAATGGCTGGATTGTCACGTTGGGTATCAGCAATAAATCGTTTTAATATTTCACCGGGTTGATCACTGAAGTGTACCTCTATGCGGGTGCGGATAATGTCAAACTCTGGTGTGTATGGGCGTGGAGAGACGCGCGGAAGTGTCTCGGCCCTGTTTAATGAGTCGGCAATGCGGGCTTCGGTGACAGGGTGTGAGAGCAAAAATTCTGGAGGGCGCTGACCATAAAAACGGTAGCTGCGTTGCAGGCGTGAAAACATCTGAGGCATGGCTTTGGGGTCACGGTCAGCAGCAACCATGGTCTGCATGCCTATACGGTCAGCTTCAGCCTCATTGCGCCGACTAAATGTCAGTTGTGCCTGTGCAGAGGCACCCATAGTAGATGACAGGGCTGCGACCCCCCCTTGTTGGTCGGCCGCTGCAATCAGTATGCTCGCAAGTATGCCGGCTAATACCAGCGGGCGGTTGCGCCGCTCTTCTTCGATGCGTTGAGCAAAGTGACGTTGGCTTAAATGCGCAAGCTCATGAGCTAAGACTGATATTAGTTCATCTTCCGATTCGGCTGCTGTAATCAACCCAGCATGTACGCCAATTACGCCACCAGGTACAGCGAACGCATTGAAGGTCGGATTATCCAGAACGATCAATTCCAGTCGTCGATCCGTGAGTTGGCTATGAGGGGCGATATTCCAGAGCAATTCGTCCAGATAGTGAAAGATCAGGGGATCATGCAGCAGGGGGGCGCTTCCTCGTAACATCCGTGCCCAGTTGCGACCCAGGCGGTATTCCGATGCCATGGAAACCGATGCTGATGAGTGATCTGATAGCACCGGTAGATTGGTCGAAGCGCCGCTGGCTGAAGTAAACAGTAAGCTTGAGCCGATAGACAGCAGTGTGACTGAGAAGATAAATCTCAAATATAGATACTTGTTTGTCATAGTGATCAGTTGTAATACCATGTGCAGCACTTTAATCTAAGCATGGCGATTACGTCCAGCGGCTTCAGACGTTCGCTGTATTGAAATCCGAGGTTTGTATGTCATTTAATCCTGAACCAGATCATCTGCTCGATGCCAGCGAGCTTAACTGCCCCTTACCCCTGTTAAAGGCCAAACAAGCATTAAGTAAAATGGACGTCGGACAACTGCTGCAGGTGATAGCCACCGATGCGGGTTCCGTCAGAGACTTTAAGACTTATACAGATCAATCAGACCATGTGTTGCTGAAGTCGTTCACAGATCAAGGCAAATTTATCTATTTAATCCAGCGTGGTTGATAGTCATCAGCCTCAGGAGATGTTTTAACTATGTTAAAGATTTTCAGTAAGTGGATTCATCGTTATTTCTCGGATGAAGAGGCACTCTTACTGTTTCTTTTGTTGATTTTGGCCTTGGGGGTGATATTGACTCTGGGGCAAGCGTTAGCACCGGTGTTCTTCAGTATTATTCTGGCTTTTTTGATGCAGGGCGCGGTGCAGCGTTGTGCTTGCTTCATGCCTCGTAAGGTGGCCGTGCTCTTGGTTTTTACTACCTTTATGGCGGTTTTTCTGGCATTCATGTTGCTGGTCATGCCGCAAATCTGGCGACAGTTGGTCACCTTGCTGAATGAGGCGCCACGTATTATGTCGGAAATTCAAAATGTGCTGTTGTTGTTGCCTGAACGCTATCCCGAGTTGGTCGCCGAGCAGCAGATACGTCAGCTGATAGCGATTGCGGCAGCTGAGATAGGGAAGGCATGGCAGTGGGCATTAACTTTCTCACTGCACTCGATCACTAATATTGTTGCCTTGTTGATCTATCTTATTTTGGTGCCTATTCTGGTGTTTTTCTTCATGCGGGATGGCAACTATCTGGCCGGCAGCCTGACAGCCTATTTGCCGGAAAAACGTGACATGATGCGACGTATCTGGACTGAAATGGATGCCCAGATAGCAAATTATATTCGCGGTAAGTTCATCGAAATTCTGATTGTGGGTTCTGTTTCTTATGTCGTGTTTGTATTTATGGGGCTGAATTATGCCGCGCTGCTGGCGTTAATGGTTGGCTTGTCGGTCATTATTCCTTACATAGGTGCAGCTGTCGTTACCCTGCCAGTCGCGGGTGTCGCTTTCTTTCAGTGGGGCTGGGGTAGTGAATTTATTACACTGATGACCGCTTACTTTGTGATTCAGGCGCTTGATGGCAATGTGCTGGTCCCGATTCTCTTTTCAGAAGCTGTAAATCTGCACCCGGTCTCCATTATTGTGGCCGTACTGGTGTTTGGTAGTCTGTGGGGTGTGTTGGGTGTGTTCTTCGCCATACCCTTGGCTACGTTGGTGAAGTCTGTGGTCAATGCCTGGCCCAAGGCTATGGAGCATGCACATGATCATGATGGGCGGATTGATGCTCTGAACGCTGAGCAGGAGCGGTAATCCGTTCCTGTCAGCCTTTTTTGTCAGATGGGTCGCTTCAGAGCGCTTTGACGCTTTCGAGCACTTCGTCTGCGTGACCGGGTACTTTGACTTTGCGCCAGGCTTGCCGCAGTACGCCCGCTTTGTCGATCAGAAAAGTGCTGCGTTCGATTCCCAGATGCTCTTTACCGTAGAGCTTCTTTAATTTGATGACGTCAAATAATTTACATACCGCTTCATCCTTGTCGCTGATCAGGTCAAACGGAAACGCCTGCTTGGCACGAAAGTTCTCATGACTTTTCAGGCCATCACGTGAAACACCGAAAATATCTGTGTCTAATGCCTGAAACTGATCATAGAGATCGCGAAAGTTCTGCCCTTCGGTGGTGCAACCCGGTGTGCTGTCTTTGGGATAGAAATAGATAATGATATTGCGGCCTTTGAACTCACTGAGAGTAAAGGTAGTCTCACTGGTCGCCGGGGCACTGAAATTGGGCACGGGATGACCCGTTACAAGCTCACTCATGACTCGCTCCTGGAAAAAGTCTGTTGAAAAATGCTTCTGCTACTACGCTAAAGGGGCGTTATTCGTTTAGAATGATGGGTCATTCAGATAAGATAACGATAACAGAAGCTGGGCGTCAGGTTAACACTGTTTCTGTTTACGTCCGGTGTGATATTCAGATCGTCACCGTTAGGTATAAATATGGAGAATAAGATGATTCGCGGCAGTATTGTAGCGCTGGTAACCCCTATGACCCTCAATGGAGATATTGACTGGGACGCGTTGAAACGACTGATTGAGTTTCATATTCAAAAGGGTACAGCATCAATTGTTGCCGTAGGCACTACCGGTGAATCAGCCACACTGAGCTGCAAGGAGCACACGGAGGCGATCGGCTTTATTGTTGATCAGGTCGCTGGCCGCATTCCTGTCATTGCCGGAACCGGTGCAAACTCGACGCGAGAAGCGATTGAGTTAACCCGTGGAGCAAAAGCGATAGGCGCTGATGCCAGTCTGCTGGTGACGCCTTACTATAACAAGCCGACTCAGGAAGGTTTGTATCAGCACTACTGTGCCATTGCTGACGCCGTTGATATCCCGCAAATGCTCTATAACGTACCGGGACGTACCGCCTGTGACATGTTACCGGAAACGGTTTTGCGCCTGGTGTCTGTGGCTAATATTATCGGTATTAAAGAAGCAACCGGCAATCTTGAACGCGCTAAGGAGCTGATTGACGCCACACCGGACAACTTTGCGGTTTACTCGGGTGACGATGCAACCGCGATTGAGTTGATCCTGTTGGGTGGTCAGGGCAATATCTCCGTGACGGCAAATGTGGCACCTGCCGAAATGGCCGAACTGTGTCGTCTGGGGCTTGAGGGGCAGGCTGATGCCGCCCGTGAGCTGCAACACAAGCTTATGCCATTGCATACCCGTTTGTTTGTTGAAGCTAATCCGATTCCGGTGAAGTGGGCGCTGGCTGAAATGGGGTTGATGCAGCCCGGTATACGTTTACCTCTAACCCAGCTTTCATCTCAGTACCATGAAGTGGTACGCCAGGCACTTAAAGACAGTGGTATTGCATGAATACAAATAGCAAGATGAATGTAACGCAAATATTTGCGTTACCCTTGATGGCTGTCGTACTGGTGCTGACAGGCTGTGGTTCGGTAAAAAATCCCGTCTATGGAGAACACGGTATCATCCGTGATCGTAGTCAGGATTATGAGCTTGCAGAAGCTGGACAGCGGCTGGAAATTCCGGCAAATATTCAGGCGCGCGAAACCCGTGAGCAGTTGGTAGTCCCTGATGTAGGCACTACAGCAACACGGATTCAGGGGCGCTTCCGGGCACCGCGGCCAGAGTTTTTCTATGCGGACCCCGGCTCAGATTTGGTTAACCTGCAGCGCTTGGACGGTGAGCGCATTATCATGGTCGATGAGCCTATCGCTGATGTATGGACCAAAGTGATCGATTTCTGGGATTACAACGGCGTACGGGTTGCACGAACCGATCCTCGCCAAGGGGTAATTGAAACTGACTGGATACGAACGGAAGGTGAGGACTACAACATCGTAGATCGCTGGATGCGACGTTTGACCTTGCAGACAATAGACGGCCCTGCTGAAAACAAGCTCCGGGTCACAGTGCGACCCGATCCGGATAATTATGAACGTACCTCCATTCGCATGAAGCATGTCCAATACCCGTCAGGCCAGGAACCCGAAATGGTTAACTGGGATAGAGGTGTGCCGGATATCAGCTATCAGAGTGATATGATGTTTGAAATGTTACGTTACTTCAGTCGTGCCTCTGAGCCAACCACTGCTCGTACTTTGCTGGCGATGGAGCAGCAGCGTGCCGGTCGTGCTGAGTTAGGTCGTGATTCGCGTGGTAATCCGGCACTTCGAGTTAATGCACCAGCTGATCGTGCCTGGGGGCTTATTGATGCGGCGTTTGATAAAGCCGAACTCGATGTGGGTACCCGAGATCAACAGGCAGGTATTTTTTACATGACTTATACCACCACTACGCAGGTAGAAGATACCAGTCGTAAGGGGTTCTTTGATTGGCTCTTCTCAGACCGTGAAGATATCACAATCGATACCAGCTTCCTCAGTTCAGCTATTGGGGGGCAATCAGATGATGATGAAGAAGAGATAAACTACTCCTCACGGGGCACGCTAACTTCGGCTGAACTGGCTGAACAGGGTGAAGTACTAACTGATTTGAATGATCCAAACAATCCGGCTAACCGTGAAGGCTATAAGATCTGGTTTGGTGGCCGTGTGATTTATGTGTTTGGTGGCAGTGGCCGCGGTGTATTCAATAATAATACCGGTGAGTATGAACACGTAGGTCGTTATCAGGTCAACCTGAACCGTACCCGCTCTGGTGTTATGGTTACGGTTCTGACTGAGGAAGGTATTGCGGCTCCGGCCGTCGTTGCTGAAGAAATACTCTGGCAAATCAAAGACCAGCTGCCGCAAACGCTGTAGATAACAGGCATTTAATTACTTTCAGCCCTTATTCATAGGGGTGTGTATTGGAGAAAAGAATGGAAAAGCGTGAAGCACTTTATGCGGGAAAGGCCAAATCTGTTTACACAACGGATGATCCTGATCGCATGGTCATGGTGTTCCGTGATGACACCTCAGCCTTTGACGGAAAAAAAGTAGAGCAGCTTGATCGCAAAGGTAAGGTTAATAATAAATTCAACGCCTTTATTATGCAGAAGCTGGAAGCCGCGGGTATTCCAACGCATTTCGAAGCCTTGTTGTCAGATAACGAGAGCCTGGTTAAGCGTCTGGATATGATGCCGATCGAGTGTGTGATCCGTAATATCGCGGCGGGTTCTCTGTGTCGTCGCTTGGGTGTAGAGGAAGGTCTGGATCTGAATCCACCCACCTTTGAAATGTTTCTGAAAAACGATGCTCTAGGCGACCCTATGGTGAATGAATCGCACATTGCGACCTTCGGTTGGGCAGAACCTGAGCATATTGAAACTGCCAAGGCGCTGACATTCAAAACCAACAGTGTGCTGAAAAAACTGTTTGATGATGCCGGGCTGCTGCTTGTTGACTACAAGTTAGAGTTTGGACTCGTTAATGGGCAGGTTGTGCTAGGCGATGAATTCTCACCTGATGGCTGTCGCCTGTGGGATAAAGAAACTCGCACCAAAATGGATAAAGACCGCTTTCGCCAAGGGCTGGGTGGTGTGATTGAGGCTTACGAAGAAGTCGGCCATCGTCTTGGAATAGATTTTGGTTGAAAGGTGGACTTGATTGATGCGTGCTGTATTCCTGGATAGTTTAAGCTTGGATGACCTTGATCTGACCCCCCTTGAAGCAGAGTTGTCAGAACTGGTTGTTTATCCTGGTTCATTACCAGAGCAAGTAGCCGAGCGAATCCAGGGCTTTGATATTGTTATTACCAATAAGGCGTTGTTGCCGGCTGAGGTAATTCAAGCGTCTGCTGCACTGAAGTTGATTTGTGTTGTTGCAACGGGTGTGAATAACGTCGATATCGAAGCAGCAAACGCGGCGGGCATTCCGGTATATAACTGTCAGGGATATGGTACTGGATCGGTCGCGCAGCATGTATTGATGTTAATGCTGGTTATGCATACCCGCTTTGTAGATTATAAAGCGGCAGTAGAGCAGGGGCGCTGGAATCAGTCGTCACAATTCTGTTTGCTGGATTATCCTATTCTGGAGTTGCGCGGTCGAACCCTGGGTATTCTTGGTTACGGTGAGCTGGGTGCTGAGGTTAAGCGCCTGGCTGAAGCCTTCGGTATGAAGGTATTGATTGCAGCCCGACCCGGTACTCAGGCAACGCCGGGACGCTTGCCCTTAGCTGAATTGTTGCCCCAGATCGATGTATTAAGTCTGCACTGTCCCCTGACTGAGGCGACACGTGATTTGATTGATGCTGATGCGCTGGCGCTAATGCCGCGGGGAAGTTATCTGGTAAATGCGGCGCGTGGCGGTATCGTCAATGAAACGGCCTTGGCTGATGCGCTTCGCTCTGGACATTTGGCGGGCGCGGCAACGGATGTATTAACCGCAGAGCCGCCGCAAAACGGTAACCTGTTATTGGATGCGGAGATACCTAATCTGCTGGTTACCCCGCACTGTGCCTGGGGTAGTCGCCAGGCGCGTGAAACCATTATTCGCCAGACCTGTGGCAATATTCAGGCCTGGCTGCAGGGAAGCAACCAGCGTCGCGTCAACTGATTCTGGGCCTTCGGTGCTCAGAAGGGGCAGGGTGAGGCAAATTCCATCCATTGGCCGCTAACGGGATGCTCTAGTCCTAACTGATCCGCATGCAGCATCATGCGTTCATGGCGGCTGTGCTCGGCTTCTTCGGTATAAAACACATCTCCCAGAATCGGATGGCCGATAGCCAGCATATGCACCCGCAACTGATGTGATCGACCGGTATGCGGGTAGAGTAGCATTCGACTGGCATTATCCTGCTTATCAATACATTCCCAGTGTGTTAGCGAGGGTTTTCCTTGTTGGTGATCAACCAGCATACGTGGGCGACGTTCCCAGTCAGGGCCCAAGGGAAGGTTTATTTCACCGCCTTCTCCGCTAATTTGTCCAGCCACCAGTGCCTGATAGCGTTTCTTGGGAATGCGTTCCTGAAACTGAATGCTCAGTGCCCTGTGTGAACCTCGGTTTAAGGCCAGCACCAACAGTCCTGAGGTGGCATAATCCAGTCTGTGTACAATACGGATGGTAGGAAATTCAACCTGCAGGCGACTTACCAGGCAGTCTTTTTTTTCTTCACCGATACCAGGCACAGACAGTAGATCGGCTGGCTTTGATACCACCACCATGACGTCATCGGCATAAAGGAGTTCAATCATGTGTTTCTCTCAAACAGTGCCATGGATTCTATGTGCGACGTATTGGGAAACATATCCAATACTGAAAAACGTTGTAAACAGTAACCTGCTTCCAGCAATACGGCTGCGTCCCTGGCGAGGGCTGCAGGGTTACAGGCAATGTAGAGCAGCTTGGCGGGTTTGAGCTGCAGGAGTTGTGGAAGTAATTCGGCTGCGCCGCTTCGGGGTGGATCCAGCAGGATCAAATCTGCCTGTCCTTGACGAAACCAGGTGCTGGCTTTGATAGGCTGGCTAAGGTCCGCACAATAAAACTCGGCATTGTTGATGCCATTACGCACAGCGTTCTGACGCGCACGTTCAACCATGGTCAGACTGCCTTCTACCCCTATCACCTGTTTCAGATGGGGAGCTAGCGGCAGTGAAAAATTACCCAGACCACAAAACATATCCAGCAGAACCTGATCAGCTTTTGGGTTTAACCATGCCTGCGCGCGTGCAATCATGGCGCGATTGACGCTGGCATTCACCTGCAAAAAGTCCCCCGGCAGAAAGTGCAGCCGAGTCTGGTGGTTGGCTAGGAAGCTCAGTTCGGAGCTGGGAGATAGTTGCGTCAGTTGCTGTTGATTGTCTTCAGTCCAGGCTGACAACTGCAGTTGTGCCGCAATGGCTGTCAGGCGTTCTTTTAGCTGTTCGGAGGCTGGCCGGGTCAGTCGAAAGCGCAAGGCTCCTCCAGTATCGCCCAGGCTGACCAGTACCTCGGTTAGGTGACGTAAATCACTCAGATCATCCAGATACGCATGCAGAATGCTGAAGAGTTGATCCAGACGTGGATCTAGAACCGGGCAATGGTCAATATCCATCAGCTTGGCAGATTGGCGACGGCGAAAACCTGTGAGAAGTGCGCCATCACGCTGACGTTGATTGATACCAATACGGGCGCTGCGCCGGTAACCGGTAGCGGCAGAGATAATGGGTGCTTCAACAATGACGGGGGTACAATCAGCAAAGCGTTGCAACTGGTCCAGCACTAATTGCTGTTTGATTTCGGGTGCACGCTCAGGATTCAGATGCTGCAGGTCACAGCCGCCGCAGCTATTGTAATGCGGGCAGGCGGGTGGCACTCTGTCGCTACTGAAATCAGTAATATCGATCGCATCGGCTTCATCGTAGCGTTTATAGGATTTCTCAAGCCTGACGCTGACTCGCTCACCTGGCAGAGCGTTGCGTACAAACAGAGTCTTCCCCTGATAACTGGTAATGCCGCGACACTCATGACTGAACCGATCCACGACAAGTGGCGTATCGATGCTGTGTAGTGGCCGGTAGGCTGGTTTTGAGCGCTGTTGTTTTCTGGGCATGTTATTCTGAAAAAAAGAAAGGGATTATAGCCTATTTTAAAGCCGAGCGCGGCATGGATTAACGAATTTAAAGTTGCCAACATAATATCCGATCAATTTACTAGGAATTGATTTCGGTGTATGCTGTCTGGCATATATCCACGATGCTTGTGAGTGTGAAAAACTATGACAATTACCGTAACAGATGGTGGTCAGGAATACTTGGCCAGCTTGCTTGAAAAACAAAACGTCGAAGGTATGGCTGTACGGCTTTTTGTTACGCAGCCAGGGACGCCCTATGCTGAAACTTGTCTGGCCTATTGTCGACCCGATGAGGTCAATGGTGATGATGAGGTCATGGAAACGACTAAAGTGCGTTTCTACCTTGAGCGTAATAGCCTGCCATTTCTGGAAGAAGCGACTATCGACTTTGCCGAAGATCGCATGGGTGGGCAACTGACTATTAAAGCTCCCAATGCCAAGATGCCGAAGGTGTCAGCTGATAGTCCATTACAGGATCAGATAAACTACATACTCTACTCGGACATTAATCCGGGTTTGGCAGCGCATGGTGGTGAGGTTAAGCTGATTGAGTTAGTCGAAGAAGAATCAGGACAGATTGCTATACTGCAGTTTGGCGGTGGTTGTCAGGGGTGCAGTGCTGTCGATTTAACTTTAAAAGATGGTGTTGAAAAAACCTTGATTGAACGGATTCCGGGTTTGGCAGCCGTTAGAGATGTTACTGATCATAGCAACAGGGCAAATGCGTATTACAAATAAATTGTCTGGTTTTATCGACGATACCTAGGGGCCGTATAGTTGAGTATCACTGTACGGCTTGTTTTTTTCAGCCCTGTCCCCATAGACTGATACTATCCAAAGAGCACAGCTCAAACCGAGCGCGTGCGCAGCACAGAGGCACAAAATTATGGATCACTTTGAAGCAAAAGATGACACTGCCAGTAGTGGTCGCGTTGCTATTGAGCTTCCGGTTCTCCCTTTGCGGGATGTGGTTGTTTATCCGCATATGGTTATCCCGCTGTTTGTTGGCCGGGCAAAATCAATTCGTGCCCTGGATAATGCTTTGGCACAAGATAAACAGATCGTTCTGGTTGCTCAGAAAAGTGCATCTGAAGATGAACCGGTTGCTTCTGACCTGTTTCATGTAGGCACAGTAGCAACCGTATTACAGATGCTCAAGCTGCCTGACGGTACGGTTAAAGTATTGGTTGAAGGTGAGTACCGTGCACGTATTGCTTGCCTCACAGATAACGATGAGTGCTTCTCAGCCAGCCTTGAAGTGATGGTTACGGAGCTGGCAACAGATGCGGAAAGTGATATTTATAAACATACCGCACTGGATCAGTTTGAACGTTTCATTCAGGTTAATAAGAAAATACCTGCTGAGGTATTGAATTCTCTACAAAATATCGATGACATTGGCCGCCTGGCGGATACCTTGGCTGCGCATATGGCGCTCAAGCTGGATGAAAAGCAGAAGGTTCTGGAAATGCTCAGCAGTCGTGAGCGTCTGGAATATCTGATGGCCAAAATGGAAGCTGAGATCGACCTGGTTGAGGTTGAAAAACGCATCCGTGGCCGGGTCAAAAAGCAGATGGAAAAAAGCCAGCGCGAGTATTACCTGAATGAGCAGATGAAGGCAATTCAGAAAGAGCTCGGCGATATGGACGAAAGTGGTGGCAGTGATATGGATGAGCTGCGCCGACGTATAGAAGCGGCTGAAATGCCCGAAGATGCGCTGAAAAAGACCCTTGCCGAACACAAAAAATTGCAGATGATGTCACCCATGAGCGCTGAAGCTACAGTAGTGCGCGGTTATATCGACTGGATGTTGCAAATACCCTGGAAGAAGCGCTCCAAGGTCCGCCTGGATATGCAGCGTGCGCAAACCATTCTGGATGAAGATCACTTTGGTCTGGATGAGGTAAAAGAACGCATTGTTGAGTATTTGGCGGTACAGAAACGCGTCAAAAAACTCAAAGGGCCCATTCTTTGTCTGGTAGGGCCTCCGGGGGTCGGTAAGACCTCATTAGGTAAATCCATCGCGCGTGCCACGAATCGCAAATATGTGCGTATGGCGCTGGGTGGTGTGCGTGATGAAGCAGAAATACGCGGACATCGCCGTACCTATATTGGCTCTATGCCGGGTAAGCTGGTGCAGAAAATCACCAAGTCTGGGGTGAAAAATCCGTTGTTCCTGCTGGATGAAATTGACAAAATGGGCATGGATCATCGTGGTGATCCTTCGTCGGCCCTGTTGGAAGTACTCGATCCTGAGCAGAACAACACCTTCAATGATCACTATCTGGAAGTGGATATGGATCTCTCGGACGTGCTGTTCATCTGTACCTCCAACTCGATGAATATTCCAGGGCCCTTGTTGGATCGCATGGAGATTATTCGTATTCCTGGCTATACCGAAGATGAAAAACTCAATATTGCCAAGAAATACCTGATCACCAAGCAGATGAAGCAAAGCGGGTTAAAAGCGGGTGAACTGGAGTTTACCGATGAAGCCATTCTGGATCTGATTCGCTACTACACGCGTGAAGCGGGTGTGCGTGGTCTGGAGCGGGAAATTGCCAAGATCTGCCGTAAAGCGGTACGGGAGTTTGCCCTAAAACAAATGACGGCTGACCTGCAGCGCGTAACATCGGACAATCTTGAACATTATTCCGGTGTACATAAGCACAGCTACGGTAAGGCTGAAGAGGAAGACCTGGTTGGCCATGTCACAGGGTTGGCCTGGACTCAGGTAGGCGGTGAAATTCTCAGCATTGAAGCCGCTCTGGTGCCAGGTAAAGGGCGCCAGATACACACTGGTTCGCTCGGTGATGTGATGAAAGAGTCTATTCAGGCCGCGCTGACCGTAGTACGTAACCGTTCGCGGCAACTGGGTATTCGTGCCGATTTCCATGAAAAACACGATATTCATATTCACGTTCCTGAAGGCGCTACACCGAAAGATGGACCGAGTGCAGGTATTGGCATGTGTACTGCGCTGGTTTCAGTGCTGACGGGCATTCCAGTGCGCTCTGATGTGGCTATGACTGGTGAGATTACGTTGCGCGGGCAGGTGTTGCCGATTGGTGGATTGAAGGAAAAACTGCTGGCTGCTCACCGTGGTGGCATCACTACAGTAATCATTCCTGATGAAAATAAACGTGATTTAAAAGAAATACCTGAAAATATTAAGGCAGACTTGGACATAATCGCGGTAAAATGGATTGATGAGGTTCTGGATATTGCTTTAACCCAGGTTCCAGAGCCTCTTTCAGAAAGTGAAACCGAAATTGTCAGTAAAGAAGGTGGCAGTGTAAAAGCTGAGCCAGGACAATTAAGTACTCATTAATCGCCTGAAGCCCCTACAAAAAGGGGCTCTGCGGTTGACACAGGAATCTGTGTGTTGGTATAAAGTGGCCTGAAGCGTTACTGGGCAAACCACGCGAACAGAACAAAATAATGATGCATTTAAGGGGAACAATGTGAATAAATCTGAATTGATTGATGCTATTGCTGCGTCTGCTGATCTACCAAAAGCAGCTGCAGGTCGTGCATTGGATGCTACTCTGGAGGCTGTAACTAAAGCACTTCAGAACAATGAATCCGTTGCACTGGTTGGTTTCGGAACTTTCTCTGTTAAAGAACGTGCTGCCCGCACTGGCCGTAACCCTCAGACAGGTCAGCCTATTGAAATTGCAGCGGCTACGTTGCCAACTTTCAAGCCTGGTAAGGCTTTGAAAGATGCAGTAAATAAGTAAACTGACCTTTCTGAGCGAAGAAAGAAGAAAGCGCATTCGAACGGGTGCGCTTTTTTTGTATGACAACAATAGGTGAAACGTAAACAATGCTTCAATCCATCAGGGATAACTCAAAAGGTATTATTGCCAAGACCATCGTCGGTCTGATTGCACTGACATTTGTATTGTGGGGCGCTGAGTCATTGATCAGTCTGGGTTCCAAAGAAAAGCCAGCCGCTGAAGTCAATGGTGAAGATATTGCCGTCATCGATCTGCAACGAGGTGTTGAATTACAGCGCCGCCAATTGCTGATGCAAATGGGGCCGGATGCTGATCCGACACAACTGGACGATAATCTGATGGGGCGTCAGGTGCTGGAAAGCCTGATTGAACAAACCTTATTGATTCAATCAGCCAAGCGTCAGGGGTTGTTTTTATCAGAACAAATGCTGGATCAATTAATTGTATCCACACCCGAATTCCAGGTAGACGGTAAGTTTGACCGTAACCAATTTGAAATGGTTCTACGCAACGCTGGCTTGACGCCATTGATGTACCGTGAACTGCTACGCAAGGAAGCTCTGACCAACCAAGAGCGTGCTGCGTTCATTTTGTCATCTTTCAGTACGCCCGATGAGGTTGAGCGGGTTGTCCGGTTGGATCAGCAAAAGCGCGATCTGGCCTGGGTTCGGTTGCCATTGCTGCAGTTGTTGAACGAAACCAGCGTAACTGAAAGTGAAATTCGTGACCTCTATGAGCAACGCGCGGCTGACCTACAAACATCAGAGCAGGTTGTACTTGATTACGTCGTGCTGGATAAAAATGATTTTGTAGATCCGTCTCAAGTCAGCGATGATGAAGTGCGCGCTATCTATGAACAGATGTTGGTTGATTTTGTCAGTGAAGAAGAGCGTTCGGTTTCACACATTTTAATCGAAGTCACAGATGAGCGTGATGAGTTGGCGGCCTTGGCCAAGGCTCAAGAGCTGTCTTTAGAACTGGAAGCTGGGGCTGATTTTGCTGAATTGGCAGTGCAAAACTCTGACGACCCAGGATCAGCTGATCAAGGCGGAGCCATGGGCTATTTGGCCCGTGAGGCACTGGCTGATGAGTTTGCCGACGCTCTGTTTGCGATGACTGAAGTGGGGCAGGTTTCCGAGCCTGTGCAGACCGAGTTTGGTTTTCACTTAATCCGTCTGGATGGCCTGCGTCAGGCTGAGCAACCTACCTTCGCCGAATCCGCGTATGATTTGCGACTTGAAATTGCTGAGCGTAACGCTGAATTAGACTATGTTGAAAAAATGGAACGTCTGGCCGACCTGTCATTTTCTGCAGCCGATTTGATTGTGCCAGCCGAAGAGCTGGAGCTGGATATTGAACGCTCTGAGCCGATCAGTCGCGATGGTGGCCCTGGTGAATTAGGACGTAATTCGCGTGTTGTTGAGGCGGCCTTCAGTGATGACTTATTACGTGAGCGTCTTAACAGTTTGCCTATTGAGCTGGATCGGGAACGTACGGTTGTTGTGCGCGTTCAGGAGCACCTGCCAAGCCGTCAAATCACGTTTGAGGAAGCTCGTGATGAGCTGGAGCTCGAATTGATTACAGCGAAAGCTACGCAGCAGCTTGAGCAGCAGGCCTCTGAATGGCTGATTGCCTTGCAGGGTGGTGAAGCACTGGCACAACTGAGCGAGGATTACAGTTGGGTTGAGGTCAGTGATGCCGACCGAGGTGACTCGCGGGTGCCAGCAGAAATTCGACAGCGTGCTTTTGCTATGCTGGATGACCAGGCACCAGCGTTTGAGCTGATGCAGTTGCGTGATGGTAACTTTGCCATTATTCGTCTGGATGCGGTACACCAGAGTGATGTTGAGCTGAGCGCAGATGAAATGGCTGTGATGATGTCGCTGCTGGGCGCTACAAAAGGTCAACTGGAATACCAGAATCGCGTGGAAGGTCTGCGTAATTCCGCCACTATTCAGCGCAACTAGTTATTAAGTTAACTGAATAATCAGTCTCAGGCGCAAGGACGCGCCTCATTGCCGAAAGCCGCCAGAAAAAGCTCTCTTGTATAAGGGTGTTCCGGGTTCTGGAAGATGGCTTCAGTATCTCCTTGCTCTACAGCAATGCCTTCTTTCATCACCAGCAGTGTATGACTCAGTGCTCTGATCACCGCCAGATCATGACTGATAAACAGGTAGCTGAGCTGATAGCGTGCCTGCAGGTCCCGCAATAGCGCTATGATTTGTTTTTGCACCGTTCTGTCCAGTGCTGACGTGGGTTCGTCGAGGACAATTAGCTCTGGCTTAAGGACCAGTGCTCTTGCTATCGCAATGCGCTGACGCTGTCCTCCAGAGAATTCGTGGGGATAACGGTTGCGGATATCGGTGGGTAATCCCACATCCTCTAATGCCTGGCTTATCCGCCGGTCAATGTCGGCTTTATCGGTAATGCCATGAACTTCCAGACCTTCTGCGATGGATTCACCCACCAGCATGCGAGGGCTGAGACTACCAAAGGGGTCTTGAAATACAATCTGCATCTGTTTGCGGTAAGGCTTGATGGCTTTCTGAGCCAGCTGATTAAGGTTCTGGCCAGCAAATTCAATTCTGCCATCGGAATGAATCAGGCGCAGGATTGCCAGTGCCAGTGTGGTTTTTCCGGATCCTGATTCACCAACAATGCCCAGTGTTTCACCTCGATGCAGGGTCAGATTGATGTCGTTCACTGCTTTGTGATACCCGCTGACACGTTTAAATAATCCAGTGTGGATGGGAAACCAGACCTTAAGGGATTGGGTTTCCAATACCTTGTGCGAGTTGTCAGCAACGTCGGCAGGGCGTCCATCCGGTTCAGCATCCAGCAGCTTGCGCGTGTAAGGGTGTTGTGGCTGTTCAAACAGCACTTGGCAGGGTGATGATTCAACCTGTCGTCCCTGATGCATCACACAAACGCGATCTGCATAGCGCTTGACAACATTCAGATCGTGAGTGATCAGTAACACCGCCATATTTAGTTTCTGTTGTAAGCTTTTCAACAGCTCCAAAATTTGTTTCTGAATGGTTACATCCAGCGCTGTAGTGGGTTCATCGGCAATTAATAACTGGGGTTCGTTTGCCAGGGCCATGGCAATCATGACGCGTTGACGCAATCCGCCGGATAGCTCATGCGGGTACTGTTTAAGGCGTTTTTCCGGGTCAGGTATACCAACCAGTTCTAATAGCTCAATAATCCGTGAACGAGCTTGTTTGCGGCTCATGCCTGCATGCAGTTGAAGTGTTTCTCCGATCTGTTTCTCAACACAATGCAGCGGATTGAGTGAAGTCATGGGTTCCTGAAAAATCATGCTGATACGATTACCGCGAATCGCACGGATTTTTGCTTCACTGATCTGTAGCAGATCTTCACCTTGAAAGAGTATCTGGCCTTGAGGGTGGCTGGCCAGAGGGTAGGGCAATAATTGCAGCACAGACAGGGCGGTTACTGATTTACCTGAACCTGACTCACCTACCAGCGCCACACATTCACCAGGATGAATGTGCAGATTGATCTGGTGAACGACCGGGTTGTCGGCAAAGGCAACTGACAGGTTCTTGATGTTTAAAAGTGCTTTATCCATACATCCTTCCCCGTACTGTTGGTGACTGATCAGCTATCCAGGCTAAGCTGCATATGAAAGGTCGTGCCGGACTCCGTATCTGAGGTGACTGCCATATGGCCTTCGTGCTGTTCTGTAATGATGAAATAGGCAAAGGATAGTCGCTTGCCAGCTTCATTGATATGCGGGTTGGACTCATCGTTACTGAAGAAAGGTTCAAATAAGGCCATCTGCTCTTCATCTGAGAGGGGGGTGCCATTGTGGTTGATGCGTATCCACAGCGTATCATACGACTTGCTGACATGGATACGTATACAGGGTGCATAGGTGGTGAGATTGCTTTCTGTTATGGCATCAAAAGCATGCCGGAAAAGACTCAGAAAGGCTTGTTGTAATTCGATGTTATAACAGGGCAGGCTTGGTAGATTGTCATCATAGTGCCTGGCGATCTGTATATCGCTGAAACGAAAATTATGGGTTGATACCAGCACGTCACCGGCCAGTTGCAACGCGTGTTCGAGCAAGTCAGGCACCTGGGCTGGCATTTTTTTGTCGGTACGTTGACGCGCAAAGGTTAGCAGATTGTTGATGATTGCTGCGACATTACGTCCTTTGTCTGATGCATCGGCAAGCAGGTGATTCAGTCGCTCGATTTCCTGACTGGTTTCACCCTGAGTTTGCATGAGTTTGCCGGAGGTCAGCAAGCTTTGAAAGCTGCTCAGGTCAAATAATATGGCCTGCAAGGGGGCATTGATATCATGTGCCATGGTAGCTGCCAGCTCACCCATTGAGGCGATTTTATCGTTATGTACCAGCATGTTTTCAGCTAGAATTTTCTGAGTGACATCATCAATAAGAATGACAGCGCCGGGCTCACCCTGTCCCTGTAGCGGATAAATGGTAATGTTAAAATAATAGAGCCCGCTTTGGCTTTGTTTGATATACATCGGCTCATTAGAATTTAGAGCCTGCTCTATCTGTGCTGGCGTGATACTGATGGTGGGATAAATCTGCCAGAGATCCATGCCCAGTGCCTCGGCTGTAGAAACACCGGCTATTTCTTCAGCCTGGCGATTCCAATGAGTGATCTGTCCCTTATTATTCAGTCCGACCAGCATCAATGGTAACGAGCGCAGGATATTGGCAATGTAGGATTCAGAGGCCTTCAGCTCAACAGTTCGTTGTTCAACGCGCAGTTCCAGTTCATTTCGGATGAGGGTTAGTTCGCGGTTGGCACGATGTGCCTTGCGCCAGGTCAGCAAGAGTATCAGTGCAACAACTGAAAGGATGATGATTAATACGCCACTGGAAAAATTGGCTACATACTGCCAATTGGTAGTGCCACGTTCATCTTTAAAATATTGTCCAAGACCCAGGCTGGCGTGCAGGGCGGATGAGGGCAGCAAAAACAGAGCCGCTATGAAAAAATAAATAAAGCGGTTGACTGATTGCTGCATGAAACACTCTCTCCCAGTGCATATGTAAAAATGTAGTTAAGTCAGTATTCTAACAGCTTTTGTCAGCTAACCAGAAGATTGCTGTCATTAATGATGCCAGGGTCAGCAGGCATTCAGGCGCATGTCGCATAGTTCGCTGCGTTTAAGCAGATCGGACCAGTATTGAATTTCTTCATCGGGTAAACCGATCGCTTCCACGGAACGAAAGGGGATGGTGCGCCAGGACTTATTCAGGCTGTAAAGGGTATTCTCCCCTGAAATAGTACGAGTTAATACTATCTCTCCCCATTCGGCATCAACAACCTGGCCACACCAACTGATCTGGATAGCCTCTGCGTATTTAGCAGAGTGGCTTCCGGACAGAATTCTGAAATGGCTGAAATCACAGCTACTTTGGAGTGCTTCACGGAGCTGGCTGAGGTAGTTTTCAGGAGAAGTAGTTACTTTGTCCATCACCTGAATGGCGAGCATTTCCTGCCAGTTTATAATCGTTTGGTCAGCCGGGACCACCTCTTCTACGCCCCGATCATTCAGCCACTCCTTATGTACCGTTTGCCAACCCGATGGTATATAGACTTTCAGTATTTCACCGCCTTCAGCTGAGTTAAGTACATCGGGCGTCGCCAGGATGTGAAACTCACCGGTTTGAGCTGCTGCGCTGCCACTTAATAAGCCGATTAAAACCAGTAAGAGGATAAGGCGTTGTAAGTAAGTCATGCTGCTGTTCTCCAAAGAGTTTGTGCTTGAGCGTCAGAAGTAGTGTTGCCAGATCAGTCGCAGGCTGATCACCAATGAAATACCGACCAGTAGTGGACGGATGAGTTTGGTGCCATGACTGACGACCAGGCGTGATCCGACCCGCGCCCCCAAGTATTGTCCAGCCGCCATAGCCAGTCCAACTGACCAGAGCACGTGGCCTCCCAGGGCAAAAAACAACAAAGAAGCGAAGTTGGAGGTGAAATTGAGTAGTTTAGTGTGGGCAGTAGCTTTGGCCAAGCCGTAGCCAGCCAGAGCAACAAAGGCTATGGCAAAAAACGAACCGGTTCCCGGACCAAAGAAACCGTCATAAAAGCCGACACTGGTGCCGATCAAGAAAGCAAAGGCCAAGGGTGGAAGGCGTTGTTGGCTGTCATCATTACTGATACGCGGTGAGAGTAAAAAATAGATCGAAAAGCCGATTAGCAGAAAGGGAAGTAATTTACTCAGGAAACCGGAGTCCATGCGCTGAATCAGCAGTGTGCCTATAGCGCTGCCACAAAATGTGCAGAGGATATGTGGCCACAGGGTGTTTAACTTGATTAATCCTTGACGCCAGAAATATAGAGTGGCTGTAAACGAGCCAAAACAGCTTTGCAGTTTATTGGTAGCCAGTGCCATAGCGGGAGGCATGCCCGTGGCTAGTAATGCTGGCACAGTGATCAGACCACCGCCGCCAGCGATAGCATCAATAAAGCCAGCCGCTAAGGCTGCCAACATCAGTAGCAGCAGGGTTGTGAGCTCAAGCTCCATAACGAGTGGTTTTAGGTTCCAGGCTGGCTTTCATCCCGGCGCATGGCAAACTGCTCTTCATGTGCAACTTCCATGATGGCCACCAGTTCATCAACCCGCTTGTTGAAGTCGGCGAGTTGTTCTTGAGGTACAGAAGTGGCCATAGGCAGGTTGGCTGTCATGGGGTTTACAGGGCGGCCATTGATGTGTAGTTCATAATGCAAATGCGGGCCGGTAACGCGACCAGTTGAACCCGACAGGCCAATTCGCTGACCGCGCTGGATAGAATCACCACGATTTACATCGATACGGTGCATGTGTAGGTAACGAGTTTTATAGGTGCTGCCATGCTGGATTTCGACATAGCGTCCGGCAAACGGGTGGTTTTCAACACGGGTTACCACGCCATCCCCAATACTAACGATTGGTGTGCCGGTTGGCATGGCGAAGTCAGTACCGTTATGGGGGGAAACACGGCCAGTAACGGGATGTAAGCGGCGCGGATTGAAGTTGGAACTGACTCGGAAATTCTGATTATGTGGGTTGCGACGAAATGCGCGTGTCAGACTTTCGCCATTGCTGTCGTAGTAGTTTCCATCTTCAAACAAAAAGGCAGTATAAGAGTTTCGGCGCTGTTGCAGACGTATACCTTCAATGGATGTCTGCCCAGTGAATTCATCATCAACATATTGGCTATTACGCACTATCTGAAAGCGATCACCTGCTTGAATCTGACGGTTGAAATCAATTTGTTCACCCAGGAGTTTATTGATTTCATGAATCTCGGCTTTACTTAAGCCCGCTCTGATTGCGGAGACATAAAAGCTGCCATAGATTTCGCCAGCTACTATTTCCTGTTCCCAGATGCCCTGGTTGATGACTTCTTCATACTCAAAATTATCGGCATCAACTCGGCGGTAAATAATCTGGTTACCCGGATGAATGTACAACTCCATCTCATCCAGCTCCAGTGTTTCAGGATGCTTGCGGAAGGTCAGAATATTGCCCGGACGAAGGATATCCAGTGCCAGTAGTTGCTCATCGGCAGAAAGAATCTGGTACATGGTTGTCTGGCCAATTTCCACCTGATCGAAGATGGTGCTCAGTGTGTCACCTTGATCTATGGCAATTTTCACTTCGAGTTCAGTGGGTTCTGTTACTGCTTGTTGTTCAGTGGTTGCGGTTGTATCAGGCTGAATAGTATCAGTGAGTCGCTGTGGCTCTTCACTTTCGAGCAGCATTTGCGGTTCTGAGCGCGTCAGTTCAACACTATCAGCTGTGGTGATGGTTGAGTTTCTGGTGTTGTTCGCATTAGTTGATTCTGCAGGAGTTGTGGTGCGGTAACGAATCTGCGGAGTGATGGGGGTATCTTGTATTGGGCTAACAACCAGAGTTTGTCGTTCGGTTATGGCGTTATTTGTATCTGTCCCAGGCCATAGGGCTGCAGCCAGAATAACTAGCAGCGCCAAAAACAGTGCGACGAGGTGCTTAATTGGAATACCTTGTATTCTGAGAGCTGACTTGGCTGTGTTTCTCAGTTGCATCCTATACCCTGAATATTATCAATTATACGTAAATATTATAATAGCAGGCCATTATCACGCGATCAACGGTGCTAATGCAATGTCAAATTGACCTTGTTTATCCCTATCTGCCCGATTAGAGAGCATTTATTGCGCCAGATCAGCAAATATTGCAGAGTGCAGCAGCAGACATATACACCTGAAAGGTCTATACCTATCTAATATAGTTGTTAAATGCAGGTGGCATTAATAATCGGCAAGGTGTGTTCAGAGGCATAATATGGCACAGACGAACTGGCGAATTCTATTCAGTCATGAGGGGCTACCGAATACAAACGCCTGGCCCGAGTGTCTGGATTCACTGAAACAAGCCTTTGCGTGTGTGAATGAGCAGACGTCCATGGCTGAAATGAAAGCCTGGCAACCGACGCTGGTTCGAGCCTTGCAGCAACTGGATCTGCCGGCCTGGCGGATCAGCCAGGTCATTAGTGATCACAATGATTGGATTTATCGCTATACCCTGCGTGAGTCTCTGTCTGAGATGCAACAGCAGGGGTGGGGAGTGCCGCCTTGCGATTATTGCGTGCTGACATTGGGGTCGGGCGCACGTCATGAAAGTCTGCTGAGTCCAGACCAGGATAATGCGATGATTATTGAGAACTACCCAGAAACCCGGCATAACGAAATAGACACCTGGTTTCAAGCGCTTGGTGAGCGTTTTACCGATAAGCTGGATGTCGCCGGAATTCCGCTGTGTCGGGGACATGTGATGGCGCGTTGGCCTTTGTGGCGTAAATCACTGGATGAGTGGTGTGAACAGATGCATCTCTGGAGTCGCCGTCGCACGGTTAAACTGGTGCAGTTATCCAATATTCTGCTGGATTTTCAACCTGTGTATGGTCAGTTCGCGCTGGCCGAAAAATTCAGGCAAGCCCTGCTGGAGTTGATGCCTGGAGCAGGCTTGTTTCTGGATGAAATGAATGAGTTGCAGAAGGAGACTACCGTAGCATTGGACAGGTTAGATCGTTTGAGCAGCGATGGTCAGGATGCACCACATCAGCAAGCCATTAACCTCAAACGCCAGGGCTTGCTACCCATGCAAGCGGCCTTGCGACTGATGGCTTTGCGAAAAGGACTGGCTGCAGTTGATTGTAAAGGGCGGCTTGCGATGTTGAGCCAGGCTGGGTACCTGTCGGCTGATCGTGCTGTGGCGTTGAATGATGCGCTGGAATATTTGCTGTCATTATTGCTAGAGGCACAGATGGAGGCCGTATCGTTGGGCCGTAAGCCGGATGGTTGGGTGGATAAAAGCAAACTGGCCCCGCATCGCCGCCAGCAGCTTAAAATGGCACTTATGCAGATCCGGGAATTACAAAAACTGGCAGCCAGTTGAATCGTTCAACCTGCTTTGATTTTGTCTTCCGTGCCAGCGGGTTGGCTGTATCTCGGCAGCTCCATCACCAGTACTGCCCCACCTAAGGTTTGCGGCGGATCCACCCAGAGCTTGCCGCCAAGATGAATCAGTATACCCCGGCAGATGGGCAGGCCCAGGCCTGTGCCGCGCGGTCGACCACGGGGTTGTTCGGTATTACCACGTTCCACCTGATGAAATTTTTCAAACACCTGATCGCGTTGATTTTCCGGGATGCCCTCGCCATTATCTTCAACACTCAGTCGATAGTTGTCCTGATCCGTGTAAAGTTTGACGATCACTCTGGCCTGATCTTCAGCTGCAAATTTGCGTGCATTATCGAGCAGATTGATCAGTACCTGTTGCAAGCGGTCGACATCAGCACTGACCCAGGCTGTTTCGGTTGCAATCTGCAGTTCCAGGTCGACGCTGCGCTCTTCATAGAGCCGGGTTACGGCTTCCACGGACTGGTGTAAGGCCGCGACCAGGTCAACAGCCTGGGGTTTCAGGGTCATGCGCCCGGATTCGAGTCTGGCCAGGTCGAGAATTTCTTCAATCAGGCGTGACAGGCGTTCACTTTCACGCACAACGACATCCAGGAAGTGTTGCTGTTTTTTCGCGGGCAGATCCGGGGTGTTTTTAAGAATTTCGGCAAAGGCGCGTATAGACGTCAGTGGGGTACGTAACTCATGACTGACCATGGCGACAAATTCATCCTTGAGCTTGTCCAGTTCGCGCAAGCGGTCATTGGCGGCGCGCAGTTCATTGCCAATCCGTGCCAGTTCGGTGGATTTCTGTTCCAGGCGACGATTGTATTCCAACGTTTGCGAAGTCGTATCCAGAATACTCAGTACGGCCTCTAAGTCCAGAGCTTCACCCTTGACTACCGAGTTAATTAATACCCTGGCAGATGAGCTGCCCAGTGCTCCGGCAAGCTGTTTTTCAGCCTGACTGATCATGTCCGGCGGAGCCGGGCTGTCGTCACTTGCCGGATCCTCTTGGTTGCTGAACGAGCTGGATAGACGCTCAGTTGCCACCGGTCCGAGATAACGATAAACCAATTGGCGCAGTTCGCCGCGACTGGTGTGTCCTTGCCAAAGATGGGTTTGCAAACTGTCCTGGCTCAGTGCCTGAGTAAACAGTGCCGCCTGGGTCTGTTCCAGGCTGGATTGGCGGCTAAACTGCGAGACCAGCAAGATGAGTCCGACGTTGACCAGCATACTCCAGAACAGTGCATGGGTGTGAATATCCAACCCGGTCAGGCCAAAAAGCTGATAGGGCCGCAACCACTCAATGCCCCAGGGCCCATCGGTCAGCAACGACACTGACAGCCACCCGGACTGAGCAAAACCGGGTATCAGCAGCGTATGGCACCAAACAGCAAAGCCGCCGATCAGACCTGCGGCGGCACCTGCCCGGGTAGCGCCGCGCCAGAAAAGTCCCAGTAGCAAGGCTGGAGCAAACTGAGCTGCTGCAGCAAATGAAACCAGGCCGATGGTTACCAGTGAATAGGAATCTCCAATCAGGGCAACATACAGATAGCCCAGCAGTAAAATCAGAATAATCGCAATACGGCGAATGCCCAATAACCAGCCGCTGAGATCGTTACTCTGATCCAGGTGAAGGCGCCTCCAGCGTAACAATATCGGCATCACTAACTGATTACTGACCATGGTCGAGAGTGCAATGGTTTCAACAATCACCATGCTGGTCGCGGCTGAAAGACCGCCAACAAAGACCAATAGCGGTAGATAATTCAGCCCGGCTGACAAGGGTAGGGTAAGCACAAAACTATCTGGAGCCCCAGCGGAATCTCCGAGCATTAACCCGGCCAATGCCACCGGAATGACAAACAGATTAATGGCTAAAAGGTAGAGTGGAAATACCCAGGCGGCCCGTTTGATGTGCCGCTCATCAACATTTTCAACCACCAGTACCTGAAACTGTCTGGGCAGAGTCACAAAAGCAAGCGTAGCCAGTAGCAGTAGTCCAACCCAGCCAGCTGCGCCGCCGGGTACACTGGCAAGTCCTAATAAAGTATTGGCTATATCTGGATGATTAGCAGCCTGGGTGAACAGATCAGTGGGACCGGAATAGAGTGCAAAAACCACAAAGATGCCGACAGCCATAAAGGCTAGTAGCTTTACCAGGGATTCAAAGGCAATTGCCGTAACCATCCCTTCATGGCGCTCGCTGGCATCTAACTGACGAGTGCCGAACAGGATGATAAAGATCGCCAGCACGATAGAGATCCAAAACGACTGGTCTAGCAGGAATGAGATATTAGCGCCACGTTGCGGTCCCACAGCAGAGTGCCCCGTAAGCACATCGAAGCTGATCGTAATTGCTTTTAACTGCAAGGCAATATAGGGGATGATGCCGATCACCGCGATTCCGGCAACCAGTGCACCGATCATTTCACTCTTGCCAAAGCGGGCACTAATAAAGTCAGCAATCGAGGTCAGGCGTTGCGCTCTGGCAATCCTCACCATTTTGCGAATCAGCATCCAGCCAGCCAGCATGGCCAGTGTGGGTCCCAGATAGATTAACAGGAAACTAGGCCCGGCTTCGGCCGCACGACCGACGCTACCGTAAAAGGTCCAGGCGGTGCAGTACACGGCAATGGACAAGGCATAAACAGTGGGAGAGCCGATCAGTGAACGTCCCTGCTCGGCACGCCTGTCTCCCCAGGCGGCGATCAGAAACAGCAGTGCCAGGTAACTGAAAGCCACCAGTAGAACGAGGGCTTCATTCTTCATCACTGCGTTCCATCACCCAGGCGGTTAGAAGAATCAGTGCCAGCCAGCCACTGAATAGCCATACGGGTAACCAGGATAAGCCGTTACTGGCAGGCGTATCAAACAGCAGCAGTAAAGGTGGGGAGAAAAATAGTATTCCCAGCAGAGTGAGGGATACCAGGCGGCTGATGAGTGACTTGCTCTGCATCAGCTAGCCCACCCTGACCGTTTCAGCGGTGGCCTGGAGTGCTAGAGCTTGCTGCAGTGTGTGAATACCACGCGCTTCCAGTCGCGGAATCAGGTTGAGCATTAATTCGGCCGTGACACGTGCATCACCCAAGGCGGTATGGCGTGTGCCCACCGGAAAGGTAATCTGAAAACGCTCCGACAGCGCATCCAGTCCATGCTGCTCCAGGCTGGGGTCAATGGCACGCGACAATAACAATGTATCCAGCACTGGCATATCGAAGTGGATGCCAGCTTCCTGTCCCGGCAGGTTAATGGCCAGCAGGTCAAACGCAGCATTATGGGCCACCAGAACCGCCTGCCCGACATAATTGTGAAACCGCGGTAGCACCACTGCGAGAGGTGGTGCATCACGTACATCCGCATCACTGAGTCCATGGATACGCGTACTTTCAGCCGGGATTGGTATGCCGGGGTTGACCCGTTGATCAAACTGCTCATTGGCCCGCAAGCGACCATTGAGGATACGGCAGGCACCTATGCTGACAACGGTATCACCCTCACGTAGTTTTAGTCCGGTGGTTTCGGTGTCAAAAACAGCCATTTCCAGTTGTTTCAACAGGCAGTTGCCCAGTTCACTGTCAGGGGGCGGTAGTTCGGCAATACTGAAGTCATGAAACTCCGGCCGGGGTTCGGTTTTTCGATCAGGTTCGGCATAACGGTCAGTTGCGGGTAGTGGGATGCGCAAGCGCGCATGTTCGCGATCATGATCTGGCAGGCACCACCAGTCAGAATTGTGCTGACTTAACACGTCACCGATGCGCGGGGCCAGGGGCTGCTCGGTCAGGGGTAGGGCGCGCCAGGTTTCCAGAGTGCTCTGGGACACCGGTTGACCTTCCCAGATCAGGTCCAGATAAACGCGCTTGTTACCTAAACAGAACTCTATATCAAAGGCTTTGTTGTTGATCGTGTTGCTTAGCGTGGGTAACAGCGCCTCCAGCATAGCCAGTAGCGTTGGGCTGTCAGCCCGAAACCAGGCGGGGATACCGATGGGGGTAATGGTGATGGTTTTATCTTCCCAGAGCTCGGTCATGGCACTGGTCAAGTCAACCGACCAGGTATCAGATAGGCAGGTCTGATCCAGTTGCAGCGATTCGAGAACGCGAGATAACTGTTCGATCAGTTCGCCCAGAATGCGACTTTCTTCATGCATGGCGTTTTCAAGCCGGAGGTGAATGTCGCTGTCTGCTGTTGATCCACTCAGCGCTTCAGCCGTCGTGGTCAGGCTGGCTGTATGGCCTCGAAGTTCCGGTAATAACTGTGCCAGTGGCTGTCGCCAGCGCTGATGGCTTTCATGCGTATCGGTGGTGTCTGTTAAGGTCAGTAAGGCTTCGCCCTGGTTGGCGCGAACGCGGCGCAGGTCGCAACGCAGCCAGCGTCCTTCATGATGGAGTAACAGTTGCCGGGGGCTGTCGTCGGTAGGAAGCTTTTTCAGGGCTTCAGTAAGGTTGGGTAACGGCAGCAATTGCTGCAGATTGCGCCCCAGACCTAATGCCGGATGATTACTAAAAAAGGCTTTAGCGGCGGGATTCAGCATGAGAACACGCTGGTGTTTGTCGCACAGTAACAGAGGTGTTTCCAGTACGGCCAGAACAGCTTCAAGTTCATGGCGTATCCGCGCCGCATCACGGGCGCCTTCTTCCCAGGCAGAGCTGAGTAGCTCCCGGTCATTGCGCCAACCCTCACGCAAGCGCGAAAAGTCACTGCTTAGACCGCTAAGCCAGCCTTCCGGGTTAAAGTCATCTCTGGCATCTGGATTGGCCGCAAGCCGGGCAAATTGAATCTGAAGATGTCGCAATGGGGAGAAGAGCTTACGCTCCAGCCAGAAGCCGATAAACAGCATCGCTGCCGGAGTTAGTAGTGCCGTGATCCATAGCAGAATGCGACTGGACGGATCGGCGCTGATCTGGCTATCCAGCAGTGCACCGAGGACGATGGCCGTAAAGGAAACCAGGCCTGTTGCCAGCATCCAGATACCCAGAAGAAACTGACGTTTTGGCATAGTCTCAGCCCGCTTCCTGAAGCAGTGTCCGGACTTTTTCAACGAGTGACTGGGTTGAGAAAGGTTTAGTGATGTAGTCATCGGCACCCAGTGCCATACCTTTTTCACGTTCCACCTCTCGTCCGTGGGCTGTCAGCATAATCACCGGTAGCCGGGTAAAGCGACTGTCCTTGCGCAACGCTTCAAGCACATCAAATCCGCTGATACCCGGCAAACTGATGTCCAGCAAGACCAGGTCGGGCTCGAGTTGATTGATCTGCTCCAGCGCGGTTTCACCGTCTTCAGCCGTTGATACAGAAAATCCCGCTTGCTCCATCAAAAATTCGAGTGATAACAGGATGTTTGGCTCATCATCCACTACCAGTACTTTGGTCATATGCACTCCTTATTCTTTTTTATTAAGTCTAGTGCGGATGATACTAAGTTGAAAGGTCGGCTCAGGATTAATCCCGATCAGATGATAAAGACAAACTATCCCAAAGAGCCACTATGGCGGTCTTGTCCCTCTCCGAGAGGCGGTCAATGGTAAACGCCTGTTGCAGACTGTCATGCATCAACTGGTCAAGACTTGCGCTATCTATAAACTCCTGACCGTTGATCAGGCTTAAGTGTCCCAGCAAATACGCGCAGCAGAACAGCTCATCGCTGCTGGTGTCTGCGCTGGCTTCCAGGCGTATCAATTTCTCATAAGCCGTATCGGCTTGCAGGGTAATGTCGGTCATATTACTGGGCTTGTTTTAGTAGCAGAGTAAAGCGGTTACCGTTAGGTTCAACCTGTTCCAGGCGGACCACCAGGTAGTCCAGTTCTGGTGCAAACCAGATCAGGGTTTCGCGATCGGAGTCTTCGCCTCTGTCGCGTTCAACACGGATGGCATTGAACTGACCCGCTGGAGTGTCGACCCGATCTTCTCCGGTCACATTGAATCGATAGGTTTGCAGGCGGCCACCATCGGCGACCTGATAACTGAGAGAGGTTTTGCCGTCGGCAATATCGGCTGGCATCTGCAACTGGTAGCTAAGCTTGTCGTGTATGCCCGGTTCTATCGCCATGCGCCAGGGTTTGTCATCGATATCGGTAGTGACATGGCCGGCCTCCCAGTCAAAGCGTAATTGAGCGGTTCGATTGCGCGTCAGGATACGGCGATGATAGTCATAACGCAGCGGCAGTAGTTGATTGTCCCGCTGGGTGACACGCGTAGCTTCGCGAATATTGGCCATCATCGCGGAGGCTTCAACAGAGAGTTCCCAGGTACCATCCTCCAGTTGTTTTAACTCGCGAATCGCTTCACCGCTGATGGAAATGGTCGCATCTACTTTATTGACATAAACCGCTCGGTAGGGTTTTAACTCAACCTGGCCGGCCAAGGCCGGAAGGCTTAGCAGTAGTATAAATAATGTAATGCAACCTTTGCGCAACATGCACAATCCTCTCGTTAAGACTCCAGTTGAAAGCCTGCAGCTGGAAGTAGGGTATCGTCAAGCAATACCCCCTCTTCTGTCAGCTTGAGTCGCTCAGCACAGAACCAACTGACGGCCAGCGGATAGATCTGATGCTCCAGCGTATGCATACGACCCTGAAGCGAAGCTGAATCATCACTGGTCAATACAGCTGTTCTGGCCTGTATGACCAGAGGTCCGCCGTCCAGTTCCTCAGTCACAAAATGGACTGTGCAACCGTGTTCAGGATCGCCAGCTTCGAGCACCCGCTGGTGAGTGTTAAGTCCTTTATAGCGTGGCAGCAAAGACGGATGGATATTGAACAGTCGACCCGCATAGTGACGCACGAACTCCGGACTTAAAATACGCATAAAGCCCGCCAGCACCACCAGATCAGGCTCGCAGGCATCGATCTGGCGCATCAACGCCTGATCAAAGCTTTCACGGCTGGTGTAGTCGCGATGGCTGATGAAATAGCCGGGAATACCGGCCATTTCTGCGCGTTTGAGGCCAAAGGCATCATCGCGGTTGCTGATAACACCAACCACCTTGCCATTGATGTTGCCCTGGCTACATTGGTCCATGATCGCCTGCAGATTCGAACCGCTGCCAGAGATCAGCGCAACGATACGTTTGCTCATGCGCTTTTGCCGGAGCGCATTTCAACCTGGGCTTCGCCTGCGGCGGCGGTTTCGATGTGACCGATTTCCCAAGCCGTTTCACCCAACTGGCTCAGCAGCTCAAGTGCGCGGGCTTTATCCGTTTGTGCGACCGCAATGACCATGCCGACGCCACAATTGAAGGTGCGGTACATCTCCTGCAGGCCAACATTGCCAGCCTGTTGTAACCAGTCGAATACGGCTGGAAGCGTCCAGCTGTCTGCATCCAGTACGGCTTTGGCATCGGTCGGCAGAACCCGTGGAATATTTTCCAATAGTCCACCACCAGTGATGTGAGACAGCGCATGAACCGGCAAGGTTTTAATCAGTTGCAGCAACGGCTTCACATAGATACGTGTTGGCTCCATCAGAGCCGCCGCCAGTGTGGTATTACCCATAGGCTGTTGTAGATCAGCCTGGCTGAACTCGATAATCTTGCGAATCAGTGAATAACCGTTGGAGTGCGGGCCAGAAGACGCCAGCGCTAACAGTGCATCACCGGCTTGTACAAGGGAACCATCAATGATCTCATCTTTTTCCACTACCCCGACGCAGAAACCGGCCAGATCGTAGTCGTCACCTTCGTACATGCCCGGCATTTCAGCTGTTTCACCGCCGACCAGCGCGGCACCGGCCAGCTCACAACCCTTGCCAATACCCGTCACCACATCGGCGGCCATATCAACATTCAGATGACCGGTGGCGTAGTAATCTAAAAACAGCAGTGGCTCAGCGCCAGCGACCACTAAATCGTTTACACACATGGCAACCAAATCGATACCGATAGTGTCGTGTTTGTTAAGTTCCATGGCCAGGCGTAGTTTGGTTCCTACACCGTCAGTGCCGGAAACCAGCACCGGTTTTCGGTAGCCTTCGGGAATTTCACACAGGGCACCAAATCCACCCAGTCCACCCAATACTTCCGGGCGAGCAGTGCGTTTGGCCACACCTTTGATGCGCTCGACCAGCGCGTTTCCGGCATCGATATCAACCCCGGCATCTTTGTAACTGAGTGATGTTTTTACAGAATCTGTAGACATGGTGTATCCGACCTTTAGATCACGGATGAGAAGAAGAAATTCAGCTCGCAAGTTTATCAGGTTGATGGTGACTGGGCTATTGTGTGTTAAAGTTGTGGACCAAATTCTGTGAAAATCGGTTAAAAAATCAGCAATCGGAATCAAATGCCCATGACAAAGAGCGAATCAAGCAGGTTGAAATGGAAACAAACCCTGGCCATGTTGCTGTTGTTGTTGCCACTGAAAGGGGTTGCTGCCGAGTCTATGTTGGTCTGGCTTGCTGAAGAGCGGGCTGGTGTGCGTGATTTTGCAACGGCCAGTCATCCGCTGATTCAAGGCTTGCGTGCATCGGCGCCGACATCTTTGGCGGTGTTATCACCGCTGATGGACCTGGCTGATCAGCAGGCGTTGAGCGTAGACGCGCTGTGGCGCGGTGCGGATGAAGCGGTGCTGTCAGCCTCAATACGTTATGCCGCTGACGCTGTGGTGGTGGGGCGTGTCGATGCCGGTGGTGCTACGCCGTTTACCGAGTGGGTGGTCTGGCAAGATGGACAACGTCAGTTACTGTCCACACAAGGCGACTGGCAGGAACAGGTCGATGAGTTGCTGGCAAGCCTGCCTCAGATAAGCACTATTGATCCGAATGCTATAGCAGCCCCACTGTCGCTGCCGGGACAGATGACGCCTCCCGGCTACTTGGTAACCGTGTACCGCTTAAATCAGGCGGGTGATTATCTGCAGGTGATGGATCTGTTCAGGGAACACCTCGGTTCTCAGGCGGTCATACCGGTGAGTTTTAATGCCGGTACGCTGCGTGTCAGCATTGACTATGACGGTGCCGTTTCTGCCTTGCAGCGTGATCTGCTAAGTACCTCTCAACTTACCGAACTGCCGGACGGGCAGCTGGAATTTTTCTGGAACTGAGTTATGTCTAATCTGACACCGCCTGTTCAGTTACCACTAGGTATCTCTTTGCGAGAAGAGGCACGCTTTGAGAATTTCATCATTGGTGATAATGGCTTGCTGTGTGAAACACTCAAGGCCTCGGCCTCTGGTCAGGGCGAGCAGATGCTATACCTTTGGGGCAGCTCAGGGCAAGGGTGTTCCCATCTGTTGCAGAGTAGTTGCCATCATGCTGATGCGCTGGGACGTCACGCCGCTTATTTGCCCCTGAGTGAATTGATTGACTACGATGCCTCTTTGTTTGAGGGGTTGGAGCAGATGGATCTGGTTTGTCTTGACGATTTGCAGGAAATTGCTGGCAAGCGCGTTTGGGAAGAAGCCGTTTTTCATCTGTTCAATCGCTTGCGTGCTGCTAATGTATCGCTAGTGACAGCGGCCACACAGTCCCCCACCGGCTTACAGTTACAATTGCCGGATTTGACCTCGCGCTTGCATTGGGGAATGGTGTTTCAGGTACAGCCATTGCATGAAGAGGCCAAAATTGAAACCTTGAAAGCGCGTGCATCCAGTCGTGGCTTTGAGCTCAGCGATGAAGTGCTGCGCTATATTATGCATCATGGCAAACGTGATCTGACCGATCTGCTCAAGGTGTTGGATCAACTGGATCATGCCTCCTTGAGTGCGCATCGTCGCATTACCGTACCCTTCGTGAAACAGGTGATGGGATGGTAACTCAGGCAACCCAATCCAATGCTGATCAAGTTGCAGCTGATACTGATTATCAGCTGCGTTTTGGTGGCACGCGGCGTCTCTATGGTGAATTATTGACTGAGTACTATCGTCAGGCACAGGTGGTTGTGGTGGGGATTGGTGGTGTGGGTTCCTGGGTGGCTGAAGCGCTCGCCCGAACCGCCATAGGTCAGATTATGCTGATCGATCTGGATGATATCTGCATCAGCAATATTAACCGCCAAGTGCATGCCACTTCCAGCAGTATCGGGCAGATGAAAGTGGATGTCATGGCCGCACGCCTACGGGATATTAATCCCTATTGTCAGGTAAACACTCAGGCGGCGTTTATTCAAGCTGCTAATATTGCTGAGCTGATCCCGGATGATGTCGATTATGTGGTGGATGCCATCGATAATGTACGTGACAAAGCGGCACTGATTGCCTGGTGTAAACGGCGTAAAATCCCGCTGATCACCATCGGCGGGGCTGGCGGGCAAACTGACCCGACCCAGGTCAGTGTGGCTGATCTGACCCGAACCTCTCAAGACCCGCTGGCGGCCAAGTTACGCTCTGTATTAAAGCGCCATCACGGTTTTAGTAAAACCGACAAGTTTGGTATCGACTGCGTCTACTCCACTGAACAATTGCGTTATCCTCAGGCGGATGGCAGCGTTTGTCATCGCAAGCCTGAAGCAGGCGGCCCCACGCGGCTGGATTGTGCTGGTGGATTTGGTGCGGCCACTTGTGTCACGGCAACCTTCGGGTTTGTGGCGGTAGCGCGTTTGTTAAAGAAGATGGAAGCCCGCTTTGTACGTCAGCAGGCGGCTGGTTGAATCCATAAAGACTAATTCCCTAAAAACTAAGGTGGCAGATTAATGAATCCAATGCGTTCGCTGTTTCTGACGGGTGTGTTGTTGTGTTTGTTGGTATTGGCTGGCTGTGCTGAAACTGAAACAGCTCCCGAGGTTAAGCATCTCGAGGGTGGGATTTTCGGTACCTTCTGGGTGGTGTCTATAGCCGATCCGGTCAGTGATGAACAACTGACTGCGTTACGCCAGGGGATAGAGGACACGCTGGAGCATGTTGATCTGCAAATGTCGACCTGGAAACCGCAATCGGAATTAATGCAGTTAAATGGACATCCTGTTGGCGAGTGGCTGGTGGTGTCACCTGAATTGATGCAGGTGTTGTCATTGAGTCAGACCATCTCCGCACAAAGTGGTGGCGCATTTGATGTGACGGTAGGGAATCTGGTCAATCTTTGGAGCTTTGGTCCGGAACAGCGGCCGGATGAGATTCCTGAACCCGAACAACTGCAAACGCGACTGGCTACGGCTGGCTACCAGGGTCTGGAGTTAGATGCTTCAGCCAGTCAGGCACGTCGGCAGCAGGATTTCTTTATCGATCTATCGGGGGTTGCCAAGGGCTTTGGTGTCGATGAGGTTGCACGTTATCTGACTGCTCAGGGACTGAGCCATTTTTTGGTAAATATTGGTGGCGAGCTGGTAGCATCCGGCGAGCGTGAGCCGGGCCAGAGCTGGCGCATTGGTATAGAGTTACCCCATAGCGGGGTGCAGGTAGCGCATCATATTATCCCGGTGAAGGATATGTCGATAGCGACTTCTGGTGATTACCGTAATTACTTTGAAGTGGATGGGCAGCGTTTTTCTCATACCATCAATCCGCTCACCGGTTGGCCGATAAATCACCGCGTTGCTTCGGTGACGGTGCTGACCCCTGAAAACGCCGAAGCGGATGCCTGGGCTACTGCGATGATGGTGTTGGGAACCGAGGGCATGCCCTTGGCTGAGTCGCTGCAACTGCGGGTGTTAATGCTGGAGCGAAATGCAGATGGCTGGACCACGCACCTGTCATCAGCGATGGTTGAATATCTCGGGGAAGAGAAAGCTCAGGCATTGTTGCATGGCGAGCAATAGTATTACTCACTGAGTTTAACTATTGTTCTGCATTTCGAAAACGCCGAACCTCCCCAGAGCTGCGGGCTTGCCTTTTACTAAGTAAGCCAGCTTTGTGTTTCATGGTTGGGCTGTTAGTATGCAACACAAGAGTTACCGGAAGTGGAGTTTGATCAACGGGTAATGTGCTGTTCCAACACGAGACAGTACTGACTGGCTAGAGCGAGATAACGTTAGGAGCAGTGTTCCGTGAGGCGTTTTTTAATATTTTTTGCTTTCATATCAGTTGCTTTCCTGGCGCCCGGCATAATGATGGCAGCTGATTCGTCCAGTACTGACGCCGATAGAGAGCAGCAAACTGCACAACAGGTTTCTTATATTGTATCTGGTATTGTCAGTTATTCTCGTTGGCCCGATGACATCGCTCCGTCGAAAGCCTGTATCGTCGGATCAACACTGTATATGCAAGCTCTATTTGATCAAGATGTGAACAGAAATTCTTATGCCTGGCAGCATTATCAGGACAGTGATTATGGGGAAGTGGAGCGTTGCGACATTGTTTATATTGGGGCGCTTACTTCTTCAGAACAACACAACCTCCTATCTGAGATTACCGGTAAGCCTGTACTGAGTATTAGCGAGCATGATCCTGAGTGTTATGGAGGCAGCCTGATTTGTCTGAACCTTGTTGAAGAGGGAAGTTCATTCCAAGTCAACCTGGATGCAGTAGCGCGTAGTGGTATTCGCATACATCCGCAAGTACTGAAACTTGGAAGAGAATGAGGCTGGTCAGATGAGTCAGAACACGAGCGTCAACTACCGTAAGGTAGTCACATTGCGCGGGTTGATGCACAAGGCACAAATTCGCAGTAATCTGGTGGGCATTATCACCTCGGGCACTATCTTGACGGTATTGGGTTTGTTTGCCCTGGTGAACTTAGCTGATCACAACCAAAAGCTGGTTAGCCGTGTTTTGTCTTATACACTTGAAGCCGCCGTGGTGTTCAAGGACAGTGATGCAATTCGTGAAGGTATAAATCTGATTCTGGAAACTGAGAAGCTTTCAGAAGTGGTTGTGTTTGATGAGTATGGCAAGACACTCTACGAATGGAATGCCTCGAGTAAAACTCAATGGGGTCAAATCGAGCGGCAGCTACTAGGTCTCATACTGGACCAACCCAGAATTGTGCCTGTTCGTCATAATGGTGAGCAGGTTGGTGAGCTGCAAATCTATACGGATGGATCGGTTTTTTTCATCTTTATGATGTGTGGTGTTCTGGCTGTATTTTTCAGTCTGATTATCAGTACACTGGGCGCTAATATTGAAGGCGGACGTATACACAGTTTCATCTGCAAGTCTGTCCAGGAACTAGCCAGTATTGCTAGAAAAATCGCGCGAGAGCGTTCTTTTAAACTCAGGGCACCACTCAGCTCTATTTATGAAATCCGGGAATTAGCTGAAGATTTGAATATACTGCTGGACGAGATAGAAACCTGGGAAGGGCACCTGCAACAAGAGAACACATCCCTGAGCTATAAGGCCAATCATGACTCGCTTACGGGTGTATCTAACCGAGCTTATTTTGAACGGGTACTGTCTCAGCAGGTTATTTCTGCTCGTGAAAAGGGGCGGCGACTGGCGCTGCTCTATATCGATGGCTATCAGTTTAAATCCATCAACGATACGTTTGGGCATGCTGCTGGAGACGAGGTTTTGGTTACGACTGCGAAGCGGCTTGGTGCATTGATCCGAGAGCAGGATCAATTGGCACGTCTTGGCGGTGATGAGTTTGCCATATTAATACAGCCTTTGCAGCAGGATCAGGATCTGGAGAGAATGGCCAGTAAAATTGTTGACGCTATGTCTCATCCGATTATTCTTGAAAGCGGTGAACGAGTTTCGTTTTCACTTACTATTGGTGTTGCCACCTTTCCTCAGCAGGGTGAAACCCCAAAAGCTTTGATGCAAGCGGCCGATGACGCCATGTACACAGCAAAAAAGAATGAGAAAAATTTTCACATTAGTTAATTTCTATATTAAAGAGGGTAGAGTTGTGAGGGTATTGATTTTGTTGGTATGTATGCTGACATTAACGGCGTGTCAGTTGTTCCAGGAACGAGGATTGAATGCAGAGCAGGTTGCTGTTTTGCAAAAGCATGGATTCCAGTTTTCTGACGAAGGCTGGGAGTTCGGCTTGGCAGCCAAAGTTTTGTTCAAATTTGATTCTGATGATATAGCGCCGGCTAGTCAGCAGACTATAGCCACTATTATCCATGATTTTCTGGAAGTGGGTATCAGTGGTCTGACTCTGGAAGGTCATACTGATACATTTGGTGACCCAGCCTATAATCTTGAACTGTCACAGCGGCGTGCATCAGCCGTTGCCGAAGTTATGATCAGCAGTGGTATGCCCAGAGAGAATATCCTGGTTCGAGGAATGGGAGATGCCAAGCCGATAGCCGACAACAATACCTTTAGCGGGCGTAGCGAAAACCGACGTGTGACTATCATAGTGGCCAATTAGCCCCAGAGGATCTATGATAAAGCTAACAAAAGGCGTTTATTGACAAAATGCGCCTTTTTTCAATATATTATACATAATTCTATGGTCTAATTTGAGGAGCATCATGGACCCAAGTCGATGTTGTTTTAGTATCAATGAACCGTTACTTGCCCGCTCCACGCACGTCCTATCTTAACCACTGATCAGACTTAGTGGGTCAGTTCCGGGCAGGTGTCGAGCCCGCTTTGGAGACTGACAATGAACTACGCAGAACTCGCTGATTCCCTGCGCCAGGCAATGGAAAAGCAAGATGTTATTGCCCTGGAATCGCTGGTTGCCGAGTTTCAGCCTGCCGACCTGGCAGAATTTCTTCGTCATGAAGAGGTTGACGTCAGCCTGAAGCTGTTGGCGCATCTGGATATAGAAGAACGCGCCGAAGTCTTTGGCTACCTGCCGTTAAACACTCAGTTTCAGGTATCTGAGCTGATGACTGCCGAAGGCCTGGCGCAGCTATTGAACTGCATGGACTCCGATGAGCGTGCCGACCTTTTCAATATCATGGATGAAGACCGGCAAACCTCAGTACTCAAGCTGATGGCCCAGGAAGAGCGTGAAGATCTCCGGCGTATGGCTTCCTATGAGGATGAAACCGTCGGTGCCATCATGACCAGTAATTATGCCAGTGTGCCGGTTACGGATACGGTGTTGCAGGCGCTGGATAAAATACGTAAAACCGCGCCGGATGCTGAAACCATCTACCAGATCTATGTGCTGGATAAGCTGCATCGTTTAGTCGGCACCATTTCATTACGCGAGTTGATTGTCAGCCGACCCACAGCACTGATCAGTGATTTGATGGAGTCCGAACTGATCACCATGTCGCCGGATCAGGATCAGGAGCTTGCGGCCAAAATGATCAGCCGCTACGACTTGCTTGCTCTACCGGTGGTTGATAGCCAGCAGCGCCTGGTGGGTATCGTCACTTATGATGATGCGATGGATGTCGCTGAAGCCGAAGCCACAGAAGATATCCTCAAAGGGGGCTCTGTCGGTGGGCTTGAAGGTAGTTTTAAAGATGCCACCATTTTTATGCTGTATCGCAAACGTATCTTCTGGCTGTTGTTACTGGTGTTTGCCAATATTTTTACTGCGGCCGGAATTGCCATCTATGAAGACACCATCGCCAAGTATGCCGTATTGGTATTCTTTATGCCGCTATTGATTGGTAGTGCCGGTAACGCAGGCTCTCAGGCTTCAACCCTGATGGTCCGCGGGCTGGGAACTGGAGATGTAAAGCTGTCTGACTGGGCAAAATTGTTTGCCAGAGAGATATTTGTAGCTCTGGCACTGGGTTTGACCATGGCCTTTGCCGTTGCCTTTATCGGTCATTTCCGTGGTGGAATGGAGATCGCCGTGATTGTCGCATTGAGCATGATTGCCGTCGTTATGCTGGGTAGCCTGTTAGGCCTGAGTTTGCCATTTGTACTTCATAAATTAGGCCTGGACCCAGCTACAGCCAGCGCCCCTTTGGTGGCAACTATTGCCGATGCCGCGGGGATTCTGGTGTATTTTGGTATAGCTACGGCTATATTGGGTTTGTAGTTGTACCCTTAGGGTTTAGCGCCATCCATAGCGCGCTTGATAATGCTTAAATCCGGCTCATTATTTCTTAAGGTTAAAGCGACCTACGAGTGAGGTAAGTTTTGCAGCCTCCTGAGCCAGTTCGTTGGATGCTATAGCGCATTTCTCAGACGTTTGACTATTACGATGTGAAACCTCGTCAATCTGCTGTATCGCAATGCCTACCTGTTCTGCGCCGGTAGACTGTTGTATTGATGCAGAAGAGATTTCTCTGACCAAGGCCGCTGCATCATGCGTGTTTTGGACAATCTTTTGCAGTGCCTCAGCCGTTTGAGCTGATAAGGCTATACCTTTGTGGGTTTTTTCGTTCGAAGCACTTACCAGAAGGGATGTTTGTTTAACTGCTTCTGCACTTCTTGACGCTAGCTGACGAACCTCGTCAGCGACAACTGCAAACCCTCGTCCTTGCTCGCCTGCTCTGGCTGCCTCAATGGCTGCATTGAGTGCCAGCAGATTGGTTTGTTCTGCTATAGATTGAATGACTCTAATGAATTCATTAATATCGTTGCCAGCCATCTCAATTTCACTCATGGCAACTTGTAGTTCTTCCATCAGATTATTGCCATCACCCGCCGAGTCCGCACTTGCAAGAGAGAGACCGCTGGCTTTTTCAGCGTTACTGGCGGTTTGCCTGATTTGGGTTGCGATTTGAGCGATAGATGCACTTATCTCGGTTACTGAGGCTGCAGAATCTGTAGCTCCATTAGACAAATCATCGCTCATGACCGAAACCGTATCAGAGTTACTACCAATAATGTCCGCCCGAGTTTTAATCTCACTGACCAGTTGATTCAAGTCATCCAGCATTTTTTTGAGGGCAAGACCAAGCTGGTCATCAGCTCCGGCCATAGTGACTGTCTGGTTGAGATTACCGCTGGCAATTTTTTCTGCAACATCAGCATGAGATTTAAGAATATTTGCCATATTGTCGAGGGCTAAAGACAGTTGACCCACTTCATCTTCTTTGGAGTAATTCAATCGTCTATCGAAGCGTCCTTTGGAAATTTCTTTAGCCATATCTACGGCATTCATTATCGGTTTGCTCATGTTCCTTGCCAATATAAACATGCCCAATACAGCCAAGACAGACAGAACTATGCCAATGACAATTTGCCATATAGCATCATTTTTATTTTGGCTGTCAATCTTGGTTGTTATATCTTCAACCTCACTCAATACCAGTGCTTTATCAAGTGTGATAGCTACCCCCCAACTTATATTGGTATTTCCCAGCATAATGGGCGCAATAACGTTAACGGTATTATTAGCTTCATCAATAAAGTAACCGATATCGCCAAGTTTGATTTGATCGACGATTTTCTGACCAAATTCAGAAGAGGTCCCTTGAATGGATTGACCGATGTTATTTGCGTTTCCGCTATCGGCTATATATAAGCCATCTGAGGTGATTATGCGAACGATGGCCGCATCTTTATAGATCGATTCCGCCACACTTTTGCTTAGGTTCTGAACAAAATCCAGATCATAATCCGTACCGGTAACGCCTACAAATCTATCATTTACCATGATGGGAGAAGACAGTGTGGCTAACCATACATTCCGTCCTTGCACAACATAAGGTAAAGGGGCTGTAACTGTGGGTTGTGACGTAGATTTAGGAACCTGAAACCAGGCACCTTTCTTCACACCGTTAGGGTGAGCCTCCAACGAATCATATTCAACCAGGGGTTGCACATCGACTCTCCCGCTGGCATCACGAACCCAGTAAGGGGTGAACCGCCCTGTGTCGGGGTTGTTGCCATATTGTCCGTTGGCATTACTCGCGTCTAGATTGTCAAATGCATTCGGCTCCCAAGCACTGTAAACACCGTTAAGATCCTTGTCCGCATCAAGCACATTTTGCAAAATAGTGTTGAAGGTTGCTCTGTCTATATTTACTGATGTCTGCCCAGTTTGGGATGCTTTCAATCCAGATGCAGCGTTCGATAGAGTTTCTGCAGCCTGAAGACCCTTCTCTAGTTTTCTGGCAATATTTTTTGATGAATCAGCTGCGATGCTCATCATTTTTTCGAGAGTTATTTTGGTGACAAGGTCTGATACTTCAATTCTAACTAAGGAGCTAGATTGCCTTGATGAGTAAACGCTAAATATAATCAGTAAGAAAACTGTTACCAGTACACCAATTGCAGCTGAAACCGCTATTTTTGCTTTTATTGAACGCAGCATGATCTTTAATCCTCAAAAATGAGCGTAAACTCGATTTTTTATTATACAGCTGTAAAGATACAAATTAGACCTGTACTAAAGTCGATTTATCGTGAAACTTTAGGATTAATTCAGAACAGTATGAGTCAGCTCAATAGGTTTTGATTTGGGTCATGCTTTAAAAACTGAATGGGTTTGCCCTCTGAGGCAAATCCAACGTATATTTGCAATGCATGATTCACCACCTTGAAAAGAGTGCGCCCCAAGGGCAAAAGAGGCATTGAGTGGAACCCTAAGCCTCAAACAAAAAGGATGAAATACCATGGATATGTTGAAAAATCCCATCACCAGCGAAAATTACTTCAGCACACACGACGGTGTTGAGCTTTTCTACCGTCATTGGCCTGCCATTGGGGTGCGGCGGGGCGCAATAGTTATGTTTCACCGCGGCCATGAACATTCCGGTCGCATGGCGCATCTGGTTGAAGAACTTGCTCTAGACGATTTCGATATCTTTGCCTGGGATGCTCGTGGCCATGGTCATTCGCCGGGTGAACGTGGTTTTTCCCCGAGTTACGGTACCTCAGTACGTGATGTGCAAACCTTCATTGACCATATCCAGGCGACCCATGGCATTGATCAGGGAGATATGGTCATACTGGCGCAGAGCGTGGGAGCGGTACTGGTTTCCACCTGGGCGCACGATTATGCACCGCAAGTACGGGCGTTGGTATTGGCTTCACCCGCTTTCAAGGTGAAACTCTATGTGCCCTTTGCACGGCCGGGCCTCAAACTGCTGCAGAAAATACGCGGTAACTTTTTCGTCAACAGCTATGTCAAGTCAAAACTCCTTACGCATGACCCGGAACGTCAGGCCAGTTTCGATAATGATCCGCTGATAGCCCGGGCGATATCAGTGAACATCCTGCTTGGTCTCTACGAGGCAGCAGAGCGTATCGTTGCTGATGCTGCAGCCATCACCCTACCCACACAACTGCTGATCTCGGGTTCAGACTGGGTGGTTGAGCAGCAGCCACAGATCGATTTTTTCAATAAGCTCGGCTCCTCTGTCAAGGAAATGCATCTACTTGAAGGTTTCTACCATGACACGCTGGGCGAGGCGGACCGTGACCAGGCTGTGGCGCTGATTCGTCAGTTCATACAGCGTCAGTTCGATGAGCCTGCACCTGTGGTAGACCTGACACAGGCTGACCGCCAGGGTTATACCTTTGAAGAGTCCCAGCAACTCTCTGCACCGTTACCCAAAGGGAGTTTTAAGAACTGGTGGTGGAAGCGTTACCGCCAAGGACTGCATTGGTCAGGCATGGTTTCAGACGGTATCGCTCTGGGCTATCGCACTGGGTTCGACTCGGGTAGTTCGCTTGATTATGTATATCGAAACCAGCCTGGTGGGATTGGCTTTATTGGCCGCCTGGTGGATAAGAACTATCTGAATGCCATTGGCTGGCGTGGCATTCGCCAGCGCAAGGTGAACATGGAAGCGCTGTTGCGTCAGGTCAGAGCTAAGCTGCGCGAGGAAGGCAAGCCGGTTAAAGTGCTCGATATCGCCGCTGGCCATGGCCGCTATGTACTTGATGCGCTAACCCATGAGACCGATACATCCGACAGCGTGTTGTTACGGGACTATTCAGATATCAACGTGCGTGATGGCGGACGGCTGATCGAAGAACGAGGCTTGTCAAACTGGATTCGCTTTGAGAAAGGTGATGCCTTTAACACCGAGTCTGTTGCCAATGCACAGCCGGGAACCACACTAGGCATCGTCTCAGGCCTGTATGAGTTGTTCCCGGATAACGATATGGTGCGGGCTTCCCTGGCAGGCATGGCACAAGCCATCGAAGAGGGTGGTTATCTTATCTACACAGGTCAGCCCTGGCATCCACAACTGGAGATGATTGCGCGGGCTCTCACCAGTCATCGTGATGGTGATGCCTGGGTTATGCGTCGCCGTACTCAAGCAGAAATGGATCAGTTAGTACGTCAGGCCGGTTTTGTAAAAATTGAACAGCGTATTGACGAGTGGGGCATCTTTACCGTATCGATTGCACGACGCAAGCTAGTATGAATACGGTTGCTACGCCTGTTCGCGAGTCGATTCGGCTGAAACACAGTCTCGCCTGGCTGGTTCTGCTGGCGCCGCTGTTTTTTCTGAGCTACGGCTGGAGCAATCAATGGGCTGCCAGTCGTGGGGTGACTGAGAGTATTGTCTTTGCCTGGGAATGGGTGATCCCTTTTCTTCCCTGGACTATCTTGCCCTATTGGTCCATCGACCTTATGTATGGCTTCTCTTTTCTGGTTTGTCGCAGTCCGCGAGAGGTAAATCACCACGGCTTGCGGCTATTAACGGCACAGTTGATTTCTGTGAGCTGTTTTATCCTTTTCCCGCTACGTTTCTCCGGTGAGAAACCTGAAACGACCGGCATGTTCGGTACGCTTTTCGATCTCCTGGCTGGTTTCGATCTACCCTACAATCAGGCCCCTTCACTGCATATCAGCCTGCTGGTCATCATCTGGTGGACGCTGGTGAGGCGGGCTAGTCCTGGGAGGCGATGGGTTTGGCATAGCTGGGCTGTGTTGGTGGCTGTCTCAGTGCTTACCACCTGGCAGCACCACTTCATTGATGTGCCGACTGGCTTGCTTGTCGGGTTTATCTGCCTGTGGTTGTGGCCTGATAGGGGTGACTCGCCACTCCTTATCCGCAAGGGTGCGCACCGCAGCCATCCGCAGCTTGCTCTCAGCTATCTGCTTGGTGCAGTCATTTGTACCTTGATCGCCATGCTGGGTGGATGGGCACTGCTGGCCATGTGGCCTGCCGCTGCGCTGACTCTGGTTGCTATCAATTACGCCTGGGCCGGTGCGGCAGGCTTCCAGAAGCAGGATGGGCAGCAAGCTGTTGCTGTACGCTGGCTACTGGCTCCCTATCGGCTGGGGGCTTGGATCAATAGTCGTCTCTGGACACGCCAGCAGCCGGCAGCCAATCAAATCACCGATAAAGTCTGGCTGGGTCGCATGCCAACGGCGTCTGAACTGAGTCGAGGTGGTTTTGATGCCCTCGTGGATTTGACCGCCGAGTTCGACTCACCACGCACGGCTACCCAGCGCTACAGTGTTCCGATGCTCGATCTGACTGTGCCTGATGTAAACACGCTCAAACAGGCGGCAGATACACTGGAAACAGCTCACCAAAACGGAGCTCGTATCCTCGTCTGTTGTGCTCTGGGTTACTCTCGCAGTGCCTTAACTGTAGCAGCTTGGTTGTTACTCAGCGGTCGGGCCGATAGCGTCAACAACACGATAAGGATGATTAAAGCAGGTCGTCCACAGGTCGTCTTTAAGGAAACACATCGTCAGGTATTGAAGGCACTTATATTGATGGCACCTAACCATGACCCCGCCTGAACAAGAGCTCAGTGCCCTGGCAGCTACAGCCGCCGTTACCGCAAGCCTGCTCAATATCGGCTCTTATATAGCCCAGATCAGTGTTGCCTTATTGATGCTGGGGCTGCTGCTATGGCTACTAGGGCACTCGGTGAGTCATCCTCTGCTATTGGCAGCAATGGTTATGGCACTCCTGCAGGTTTACTTTGCTTTGCGGGTAAGGTTCGATGCCAATATCTTCCGCACCTGGGCCAATCGCTGGCACGGAGGTGCCGATCCCAAGGCGGACCTGAACGCCTTTGATAAGCAGGTGGGTCGACGTGTAGCTGCAACAGATATCGAAACAGACCTGAGCAACCGGCGCGCTGGCGCCCTACGACTGTTGCGTCTACAGATAATCTGCATGGTGATGCAGCTGCTGATGACGGCTGTCGCTGTCTGGTTTTAAGGCATCATGTAAAAATGCAACTAACTCGTCGCCATGCTGAGCAATGCTAGGGGACAGGTCATGGCCACCTGGAACGACACGTAACACGGCGTTGTTTGTTTTGCTTGCCAGTGTATAAGCGTCCTCCAAAGGGATGATGGTATCCCTGTCGCCATGCACCAGTAGAACCGGGCAATGAATACGGGTCAGGGTGTCAACAGGGGCGATTGAATCAAACCGATAACCTATAACCCGTTGTACATAGCGCAGCACGTACCAGCCGAGTGGATAAAAAGGAATGCCTTTTTCCACTAACCAGCGCTTCATCATATCGGCGGGATGGGCAAAGCTGGATAAACTCACCACGGCTGTGATGTCGTTACGGCGTGAGGCAGCCAGTAGCGTTGCCGCTGCACCCACCGAATGACCGATCAACGCAATCGGGCATTTCCCTTGGGTGTTGTTTAACCAGGCTATCGCCGCGTCAATATCCTCTGCGAAACGTGGCATCGAAGAGAAGGTATCTTCGTCGCTATTGCCATGGTTTCGCACGTCAAACAACAGTACATTCCAACCAGCCGCCACTAGCATCGGCACTAAGGGCAGTAACGCTTGCCGGTTTGCACCCCAGCCATGCGTTAATATCACCTGGCCTTGTGCCGCTTCACCAGTTAGCCACCAGCCTTCCAGCATACGTCCTCGCTCCGTGGCGAAGCGAACTGTTTGGCAATTAAGATGAACCAGATCGGGTAACTCGGTGACGGGTTCACGCGAGGGGCTAAGTTCCTGGCGCAGACGCTGGTGAAATCGATGTCGTAACGCCATAACAACGAATACTGCCAGGCATACAAACCCTGCGACATATAACCAGATATTCATTCAGTCAGTGGTTCCACAATAATGATGATGAGTGCTATTGTAAAAGTTCATTGAGTACATAGCACTATGGAAGAATGAGAGTTACTGATGGCGTCCAGAAAAATTTCGCAAAAAGGTGCTTCCCGTTTAGGTGCACCCTACTTACGCAGTATACGTAGCAACTCCGAACCCATGACCGGTAACCGCTTCCCGTTTAACATCCCGGCGTTCCGGCATGGCATTAATCTTGACCTACCCACACCCGTTACATTCTTCGTCGGTGAGAATGGCAGTGGAAAATCCACCCTTCTTGAGGCTCTCGCCGAAATCTGTGGTTTCAATCCAGAAGGCGGGAACCGAGACCACTATCGGGAAGCGAGAGAAGACCGCTCAGAGCTGGCACAGGCTCTGCGGCTCTCGTGGATGCCTAAAATGACGGAAGGGTTTTTTATGCGTGCGGAAAGCTTTTACAATTTCGCAAGCTACCTCGACAGTGTCTCCAATTTTATGGCTTACGGCGGCAAATCACTGCATCAGCAATCTCATGGCGAGTCCTTCCTGGCATTATTTCAGCATCGCTTTGAACACGGACTATACATTCTTGATGAACCAGAGGCCGCCCTGTCACCTCAAAGACAACTGGCGTTCTTAAGAATCATTCATGAGCTTGAAGTCCCGCGTCACGCACAATTTCTGATTGCCACCCACTCACCAATTCTTCTGGCCTATCCCGGTGCCACTCTGTATCAGTTCGAGGAAGAGGGTATTCGGGAAGTAGACTACCACGAAACAGATCACTACCTGATCACTAAAGAATTTTTGAATGGACCCGAGCGAATCCTCGGGTATTTGTTTGCTGACGAGGATGATAATTAACCAAGTATTCACACGTCTGCTTTCCCTGTCATGTCTAGCGCACTGGGTCATACCGAATCCTTATTCGTGCTGCCTATCGCCCCGAACCCGTAAAAAACTGGTGAAGCGGGGCAGACCATTATTGGTGTAGCCGTGGTATTTATAGGTAATTGTACTGCCGATAGGCGGGGGATTGGCGCGTTCGGCATCAGTGAATCCACTGCCGACAGAAAACTCAATGCCTTGTTGATTTCGCACTCGTAGAGCGCCTAGCATGCCGGTGTATTTGCCTTGGCCGGGCAAATGCGCAATCACCTCGGCTTCGGCGTCAAAATAAGGCTTTAGCTTCAATAACGCATCACTTCTGCCGGACCGATGGTGTGCGCTGGCTAAATGCAGCATCAAGCCTTCCGCGCCGCTTTCAACAAGAGCCTGCAGATGTTCACTTAACGCCTGATTGGAATCAAAACGCAGCTGTTGTATGGCTTTGATATGCGCTGCATTTATCTGTTCTATTAAGTCGGTATAGTTTTTGTAACGTTGCTCAAAGGGAAGCTGGGCATCAGGCATATCAAAAACCATATAACTGACCTGGCGCCATCGGTCATCGTTGGCTGTTTGGGTGCGTACGATGCTACTTAGGGTTTCGAAATCCTGACGTTGTGTCCATAACTCACCATCCAGCCAAACCGCGGGTAAGGGCGCGGTGAACCAATTAGGCGCTGGTATCGGGTTGCCTTGCCGGGTCAGCAGTTGTTCGCCCGTCCAGATAGCCCTTACACCATCATATTTTTCACTGACTAAATAGTCGCTGATGGTGACGGTACTATCCTGGTTATAAACCTCTGCCAGTTGTACCTGTGCTGAAGATTTCACAGAGAACAGGGCACAAGCGCCAACACACAGAACAATAAAATAAACGCGAGGTAGTTTTGAGAATTTCGAGAGGTTTGACATCATAGCATCCTTGCTTGTCAGTAAGTTGAAGCGCTCCTGCGCTAGCTGTACGAATAGATTACAGTACTGGGAATTATGCATCAACGGAACAGCTGCACATTTATCTAAAAGCTGGAGGGTATTCACATGGACAGCAGTACTTTGATGAAGTTTGATCCAGTAATCAGAGTTGCTGACTATGCCGCAGAGAGCCTCGAAACAATTAACAGAATGAAGCAGGCGCTGTCGATGCTGTGGATTTTGATTTCAAAATGTCTAATCTGACAGGCTCGTTAGCTATCATAATCTACATGTGCGTTTTATTGTACATGTTAGGGTTTGAGGCTATACTTGTCCGGTAAAATGTACATGTGGAGGTTCTATGAGAATTGTGTCTTTTACTGAAGCAAGAAATAGTCTGAAAGCGGTGCTAGACTCTGTCGTTAATGACGCAGATACAGCGGTGATTACCCGCCGTGATTCGGAAGATGCTGTTGTTATGTCGCTAGATTACTACAATAGTCTGATGGAAACAGTGCACCTGCTGCGCTCACCAGCAAATGCTGAGCATTTGAATCGCTCAATTGCACAATTTAAAGCTGGTAAAGTAACGAGTAGAGATTTGATAGATGAGTAGTCGTCTACTGTCATGGACTGACGAATCCTGGACGGATTACCTGTATTGGCAAACCCAGGACAAAAAAACGCTTAAACGAATAAATAAGCTGTTAAACGACGTTAGACGCTCACCTTTTGAAGGTATTGGTAAACCTGAACCATTAAAGGAAAACTTGGCTGGTTTTTGGTCGCGGCGTATAGATGATACGAATCGATTCGTCTATGCAGTGGATGATACTGCGATTACGATCATTTCGTGTCGTTATCACTATTAGATTCGTTGCGCTCTCAGGACAACTAATCGGGTAACCGGGAATACCCCTCACACGCCGATGATTGTGCAGAGGGCTACCGGTTTAAAGTAACCTCTTTTCGTGATTCCCTGCTTATATAGTTGCATTGCTAACTACATGTGGCTACACTGTGGCTATGTTTGAATATTGCCTCTACTTCAATACAACTGCGCTGGCTCGACAACTTGAGAAAGAGTGGGCTGATGCCTTTGCGCCTTTTGGGTTAACACCGCCCCAAGCATTTATGCTTCGGACGGTGTTGGATAGGCCCGGTTTGCTCCAGCGTGAAATTGCTGAATCCATGGCCATATCACGACCTACAGCAACACGCGCACTTGATGGTCTTGCGGCGAAGGGCTTTATTCAGCGCATAAGTTCCGAACAGGATGGTCGAGAGCAAACCGTTCAGCCGACAGCGGCGGCGGTCGAAATTCATGCGGCGCTCAATGAAGCTAGTGGGGTCGTGACGACAAGAATTAAGCACACCATCGGAGAAGAAGTTTTTGCTGATACGGTGAACAAGGTTCGTGGTGTGCGCTCCGCCTTAAAGTGAGTGTTTTTATATCTATATAGTTGCAAAGCTAACTAAAGGAAATCAACTATGCCCATTCTCAACGTCAAAGTAAGTGCAAAAAAATCTCCGGAAATGACAAAGTCCATTTCCGGCCTCTTAATGGATCTCACAACCCGGATCCTCAAGAAAAAGCCGGAGGTAACGTCAATCGCAATCGACTACGTTGATCCAGAAGACTGGATCATTGGTGGAACATCTCTAGCAGAGCTTGGTAAACAAAGTGTCTACTTTGATATCAAAATCACAGATGAGACAAACACCAAAGCTGAGAAGGTCGAGTATATCCATGCCGCATTTGACGGGTTTAGCAAATTGCTCGGAGATCTGCATGAAGTGAGCTATGTTTACGTTCAAGACGTACGGGCTACCGCATACGGCTACGCAGGCAAGACTCAAGAGTACCGATACCATTTTTAAAAATCGGTACTGCTGATGTGAACCTGAGGGCTACCGGTTTAAAGTAACCCTCAGCCTGTGGATCTTATCTGGCAAGTAATTCATTGCGCACAATTTGTGCCCCTGCTGCCAAGGCGCTGAGCTTGCCTGTTGCAACCTGACGGGATAAAGGTGCCATACCGCAGTTAGTGCAAGGATACAGCTTGTCGGCATCGACAAATTGCAGGGCCTTTCTCAGCGTATCCGCGACTTCCTCGGGTGTCTCGATGGTGTCGGTTGCCACATCGATGGCGCCGACCATCACTTTTTTACCCCGGATCAACTCCAGTAGTTCCATGGGTACATGTGAGTTGTGACATTCGAGCGAGATAATATCGATATTGGATTTTTGCAGTTTCGGGAACGCTTCTTCGTATTGCCGCCACTCCGAGCCCAGGGTTTTTTTCCAATCGGTATTGGCTTTGATGCCATAGCCATAGCAGATATGGACGGCCGTTTCGCATTTCAGCCCTTCGATGGCTCTTTCCAGACAGGCAATGCCCCAGGCATTCACATCATCAAAAAACACGTTAAAGGCAGGCTCATCAAATTGAATGATATCCACACCCGCTGCCTCTAGCTCTTTCGCTTCCTGATTCAGTATTTTGGCAAATTCCCAGGCGAGTTTTTCACGGCTTTTATAGTGGTCATCATACAGCGTGTCGATCATTGTCATCGGGCCTGGCAACGCCCATTTTATCGGTTGCGTGGTTTGCTGACGTAAAAACCTGGCATCTTCAACAAAAACGGGTTTTTGTCGGGAAACAGGGCCCACTACGGTTGGCACACTGGCATCATAACGGTTACGAATTCGGACCGTTTTACGCTTCTCAAAATCAACTCCACTCAGGTGTTCAATAAAGGTTGTCACAAAGTGTTGGCGCGTTTGTTCACCGTCACTGACAATATCGATACCTGCCTGTTGTTGTTCCTGCAATGACAGACGTAGCGCATCCTGTTTGCCGTGAATGAGTTCCTCACCCTGCAATTTCCAGGGTGACCAGAGTGTCTCAGGTTGTGCCAGCCAGGAGGGTTTAGGTAAGCTGCCTGCTGTTGATGTCGGTAATAGTGTTTTCATCATAAATACTTTTATCTGAGTGATTAATTAAGCGTAGTTAGCTGACCATTGATCCAGAACGGCACGATAGGGTTTGATAAAGTGCTCTTCAGCAAACTTCCCCTGTGCGATGGCTAAGGTGCTGCGCTCTTCCCGGTCATACACTATGTGTGTGATTGAGTGATCCGGGTTTTTCAAATTCGGTCGATAGCATTTTCCGGCGACAGCGTTGGCATTATAAATTTCTGGCCGGTAAATCTTTTGAAAGGTTTCCATGGTGCTGATGGTGCTAATCAGCTCAAGGTTAGTGTAATCGTTCAGCAAATCACCAAAGAAATAGAAGGCCAAAGGCGCGACACTGTTGGGTGGCATAAAATAGCGAACGTCCAGTCCCATTTTTTTGAAATACAGCTCGGTCAGCGATGATTCGTTTGGCTGGTATTCCACGCCTAATACCGGATGCTGGTTCTCCGTGCGGTGATAGGTCTTGTTATCCGAAACGCTCAAACAAATCACTGGTGGCTTTTTGAAATGCTGCTGATAGGCTTTTGAGCTGACGAAGTACTTGAAAAGCTTGCCATGCAGATCGCCAAAATTCTCCGGGATGCTGAATTGGGCTTGTTGCTTATTATGATCAAGTAGCAATACGCTAAAATCATAATCCCGCACATAGGAAGAGAAGTTGTTACCAACAATCCCTTCAATGCGTTCATTGGTGGCATGATCCACAATGTTGGTTTTCAACACTTCAATCGAGGGAAAGCTGTCACCCTGGCCTTCGATTTCCATATCAACGGAAATGATTTCCAGCTCGACAGAGTAGCGATCGCTGTTGGGGTTATCCCAATGCGCTAACGCATTAAAACGATTGTCAATCATCTTCAGAGCATGGTGCAAATTCTGCTGGCGACACTCACCCCTTGCCAGGTTGGCAAAGTTGGTGGTGATACGGGTACTGTCCGACGGCTGATAGTGCTCATCGAAACGAATACGCTTAATACTAAAAGTGAAATCTTGATTCATCGTTGTCTGGTATCCCTTTTACTCATTTGCTGAGACAAACCCTGAATGTGCTGTTTGTTGTTGCTGGGTTCGCCAATAGCTCTCCGGTCTGTCGTCTGTGCTTGAAGGCTGTGTGTACTTTATACGTTCAAATCAACATGAATGAAAACGATGATATTTCACTTCTCCATGAGAGTTATTAATTTATCCCTCCTAAAGGCCTCTTAATGGACCTCACAACCCGCATCCTCTTTAAAAGTCGGTACTGCTGATGCGAACCTGAGGGCTCCACCGCGCCAGCCATTGCGCTCCCAGGTTACAACCTGATCCATTTTGGTTACGCCAACGTTCAAATGGCATGAGTCAGTTCAATAGGTTTTCAGTTGGGTGGAGATAAACAGTGAACATCATCAATCCAGAAAAGCTTCTACGCAGCAAATGGACAGCCGTTACGCCGCATAATAAAGAGAAACACTTCATGGTCACGGAATTGGTTCGGGACGAGCAGGAGCGGGTGGTGGCGTGTTTGCTAGAGGCGGTGCTGACCCGGCAAGTGTACAGTTTTCCCTGGCAGACACTAAAGAATGAGGCAGAATGGCGAATGGGTTGGAAGTAATTTTCTACTGCCTCAATAGCTCTACAGAGTGGCTAATAGCGCTGTTTTAACACTCACAACAAAGCTTGCAGCAATCTACTTTGCCTGTTTTAATCCATTATAGACAATCTGGATATACGGCGACTGTAATATGACACAGGCCGTGCGGTAGCCTGCTTGGTGCTCAGCGAGTTAGCTGTGTTTTTTGGATGCTGCCCGTTTACACAACCGCAATAGGCTTTCTCTGTGCGATAAGACTGCATAATATCGGGATAGTGGCCTTGATGACCTGTTTGCCTACCGGTATCGAGGCTGTACATGTGTGGGAAGATAGATCAGCTCTGGGTTTTGCCAATTAAAGTGCAGGGTTAGTCGTATTGGTATAGTGGTCTTTGGGGCTATGATATAAATGTTAAATCTCAACTGGGGATTATGATGGGTCGCAGATATCGCAGAAATAATAATCTCGGATCGGTGGTAACCGATGTCGTTCGCGTTGCCTCCCGTCTTCCTTGGTGGGGGGCGCTACTTGTTGGCCTTTTTGCGTACTTTCTAATTTATATTGGATTAGGTGGCTATCTTGAAGGTCAACTTGCCGCGCAAGAGGGTAGTCAGTTCTATCCTATTCTGGAGGCACGATATGGCCGACTTATCCGGTTAACGGCTTGGGTTGGAAATGCCTGCCTGATAGTGGGAGCATTTTTCGCTATCCGCAACCATTTCTTTGGGGCAAATGCTCAACGCACAGAAAAAGGTATTGCCGGGATAGTCGCAAAAATCTTGGGGCGGAGAATTGACTAAAAGATTTAACAATTGCGTCAAATGCGACGCTCGTACCTCGCGCGCTTTACGCGGGCGTTAGAGAATACGATATGACTAACCTCAGGCTGCTAAATAAATATGAAGAGATAACTTTTGATAAGCTGAAAAGCTCTATCGAAAGTAATGCGCATGTTTTCGCAAAGGTTAGGCTTGCTGATGTTTTTCCAATATCCGGCAGTGGAATTGCTGCGGAAGAGTATAGCTATTGTCTTAAAGCACATTTTGATTTTGTTGTCACGGATGATAATTACATGCCGCTTTTTAGTGTAGAGTATGACGGTAAACAACACACTACAGATGCTAAACAAATTAGGAATGATCGGTTAAAAGAATCTTTATGTGAAAAATTTAATCATCCCATTCTGTGTATAAATTCCAACTACATCAATAGAAAATACAAAGGAATTGACCTCTTAACATATTTTATTGATGTCTGGTTTTTGGAAAAAGCCTTCTACGAAGCACAGAAGAATGGAATCGTCCCGTATGATGAGCCTTTTGATCTATGCTCATTTTTTGATGATGGAAAAGGTAATAGATGGCCTTATTGGATTTCATCCAATATACAGGTAGAAATACAGAATCTATATAAATCCAAAAAGATAAGTCAGCCATCTCCGTCAAACTGGGTGGGAGTTGACAAAAATGATAGCTATCGTTGTATTTGCTGGGTTGAAGTTGATAATGAAAACGTTATCTATGTGAAAACTGGAATGCGTCGGCAACTATATACTGCTGTATATATTGGTGATTTAATCAGCATGCTTGCTATATTTGATTTAGACAAAAAATTAAATGATTACTTCTTGGGTAATATCCAGGCGGTATCCTTCAATGAGTTCAGAATTATTATTGACGACTTTTGCTCAAAATTAAGTCCAAGTTGTTCAACTACTTGTGGTAGCTTTAGCTACCCAGTTTTCTAACAAAAGTAAGCACTTAACCCCAAAAGCTACGCTTTTATCGTCAAGTGTTAAGCTAAAACTCAAAAAAGGAGTAAATCCATGAGTAATACAACAGAATTTCAGATAGGTGAAATTGTTAAACTTAAATCTGGCGGGCCAGACATGACTATCAAAAGTAAAAACAATGCTTCTGGTACTTCATACATATGTCAGTGGTTTGCGGGTAAAAAGCTTGAACAAGGTATATTCGCTACTGAATCATTAGAATATGTGAAAAAGGATGAATCGTAATGACTCCAGATGCCGTCTCTGCATGGATGCTTTCGGCTCTTGAAAAAGATGGCTGTATTTATCAAGACGATGTGGTTGATTATCTAGTTAAGGGAGATCATGAGAATCTCCTAAGAGAAAACAGTGATGGGAATCTGGTGTTAAATCGTAACGTCCTTACTGCTTTTAGGAAACTCACTGAAACAAACGTTGTGTGGGTGAAGCCTGATCGTTATTGGAGGTTTAGAGTTGCAGAGGATGAGCCAGGCCGAGATGCAAGAGGTTAATCCTAACAAAGTAGTGTTGTTCGCCGCTGACGCGGCTGGGACCTCCTCTACGCTTGCGCTGCGTTCCGGCCCCAACCATGGCGTTAGAGCTAAGGAGTGCAGATGGCCGATCTTAGGGCGCAATTGATTAATTACTTGGGTTGTGGCCACGAAATTACGCGGTATGGAAATAAGGTAATTCGTGACACGTTGAATTTTGAATGTGATAGCGTGCGAGTAAAAATTGTTCAGCGCGAAGATGTGATCACCAACCCACACTCGATACCTTTTGGGCAACTGATTGTGACGTCCAGTGCAATCATCTCAAACGTCCGAAAAGAAGATGTGACGTCGATGCTTGATATCCTTGATCGGATTTGTTGGCTTTTGTCTTTCGCTGGACTCTCGATGGTGGGGCGTGTTGGTTATGAATACCCAGATGGATCTGGGCTTGGAAGCAGTCATGCTGCTATTGGAGAGGCAAATTTCTTCAGACCAACCATAGACATTGCTGATGGAAAGGACGTGGTAGGTTTTATTAATGATTGCTACGAGAAATATAAACTCTTAGAGAGTTGTAGAAATTTGAGGGTAGTAATACATTATTTAGTCGAAGCCGAACGACGAAGGCAGCCGCTAGAACTTAAGCTCATCATAGCTTTTACAATTTTGGAAAGTCTCAAAGATACATTTGCTAGGACTGAAGGCATTCCATATGTTAATGGGTTCTTTAGAAAGGTTCCGAAACCGACAAAGGGCCGAGATAGTTTCAGCTTTGGAGAACTGCTGTCCATGATGTTTACAAGGTCAGGAATGAAAACAGAGCTAAAGCAGGTGACCGCATTACGGAATGAGATCATTCACTCAGGAATCTCGAGAAAGTCCTATTCATGGAAAAGCGAAATGTATGACTATATTCATGATTTGATTCGAGAGTATCTGTTGAGGCTCTTGGGTTATCGCGGAAACTATCTGACGTATAGTTCAGGAAGCAATGAGCGGAGAAGGCTCTAACAAGTCGCATCACGTCGCCGTCGCCGTCGTTGGCGGCCACTGCGTGGCCGCCCGTGTGCTTTGGCGTTAGAGCTATAGCTGACCAAGTCCACGAGGAGTCGTTTTGGATAAATTTCCAGCCGAAGTAATTGAAAAGCTGAAAAACTATGTTTATCGGCTTATCGACCCGCGCAATGGCGAGACATTTTATGTTGGTCGGGGTATTGGAAACCGTCTGTATTCCCATATTCGTGACGAACTGGGAAATGTAGTGGCATAGTTAATTTGGCCATCTAATTAGAGGTGCTATCATGCACCAAGAGATAATTAGGTGACAATATGACCAGAAGACCAAACCGAAATTTCAGCCCTGAATTCAGACTCGAAGCAGCAC